>ENA-UOUL01000452-UOUL01000452.1-bioreactor-metagenome-genome-assembly--contig:-NODE-452-length-70007-cov-6.657386_pt1 | contig 70007 bp, 56 predicted proteins | sample MGYA00249838_ERZ747220 | MGnify/ENA primary metagenome ERZ747220 (study PRJEB28778, sample SAMN05720191) | bioreactor metagenome | isolation source: Anaerobic biogas reactor | place: USA:Washington... | reverse complement strand
CGGTCTGCGGCCGGACTGGCGCGGTGACTCTTCGGCAGGGCACGAAAGTTGCGGAAATGGCTGGTGACCGCGGTAGGGCTCAGCACGGCCGGAGTATTCGGCTGGCTGGCGGTGCGCAAGGTGGACTGGCCCGCAGCGGGTGCCGCGCTGGTTGGCGCGAATTGGCGCCTGCTGGGGTTGTGCGTGCCGCTGTTGTGCTCGTCAGTCTTGTGGCGTGCCTTGCGTTGGCGGGTGGTGCTGGCGCAGCAGGGTGCCGCGCGGATTGGCCCCCTGGCGCTGGCGGCCGGCATCGGACAGGGAGCTAACGCAATCCTGCCGGGCAAGCTCGGCGAAGCGGTCGGGGCGCATGCCCTGGGGCGTTTGGCGGACCTCAGCCGCATTCAATCGCTTGGCATCATGGTCGTAACGCGCCTGACCGATGCCGTAATTCTGTTTGCACTGGTGCTCGGCGCGACCTGGTTCCTGCCCAGTCCCACGCTGCGCGCCTTGCGCGGCGCCAGCTTGATCGCGGTCGCGACGGCAAGCCTCGCTTTGCTGCTGCCGCTCGTGCTGCGGCGACAGTGGGGAGTACGCTGCCTCAACTCCGCCGCGGACATTCTGCAGCGCCGCCTGGGAACGGGAGCGCTGGAGGTAATGCGCAAATTCGGACGTGGATTAACCACCGCCGGCCGCGCCCCGCTCCTGTTAGCCTTCCTCGCAAGCACGGCTCTGATGTGGGGTGTTCTTTCGCTGTCGTTACTCATAGCGCTGCGGGCTTTTTCAATTGAGCTCCCCGCCGGCTACGCGCCGCTCATCATGGGCTTGATCGCGGCCAGCACGATCCTGCCGGCCGCGCCGGGAAATATCGGCACGGTGCACTATTTTGGACTGGTGGCGTTGGGTTTGGTCGGCGTTGCACCCGGTTTGGCGGGCGCATGCATCATAGCCTATCACGCCCTCGATCTTGTGTGCGCCCTGGTAATCGGCGCGATTTGCTGGACCATCGCCGGCGGGCGGTTGTCTTTGTGGCGCAAGCCGGAATCGGACGTGGTAGCCAGGGCCTCAGCGCCCGTGGACGGCCTCACGTTTGGCGCGGCCGCGCTTGAACTGACTGCCCCCGAACAATCGCAACCGCAACAGCACCCAAGCACAACAACCCTGTTGGCGGCGGAGGAAGCATGAGCCAGAGTACCGACAAGCAGCAGACGATCCGCCTGGGTTTGATGGGTTTCGGCTACTGGGGTCCGAATCTGCTGCGAAACTTCGCCGGGTCACCGGGAGCTATGCCGGTTATGCTCGCCGACCCACAGCCGGCGCGGCTGGCGAAAGCCAAGGCCATGTACCCCGCCCTGGAGACTGTCACAGACGCAGACCTGTTACTGGGCAACGACTCAATCGACGCCGTAGTCATCGCCACGCCCGTCTCGACGCACTTCGCCCTCGCCAAGCGGGCCCTGGAATGCGGCAAGCACGTGCTGCTCGAAAAACCCATGACGGCCACCGTCGCGGAAGCCGAGGAACTGGTGCGCCTGGCGGCGGAGCGCGACCTGCGGCTGATGGTCGATCACACCTTTCTCTACAACCCGGCCATCCGCACCATTCGCGAGCTGATCGGCTCCGGCCAACTGGGCGACGTGCTGTACTACGATTCGACGCGCATCAACCTAGGCTTGTTCCAGCACGACGTCAGCGTTGTCTGGGACCTTGGCCCGCACGATTTTGCGATCATGGACTATCTCGTCGGCAAACAGCCGACCAGCATGACCGCTTTGGGCTCGGCTTTCGGGCACGAGCAAGCCAGCGTGGCGTTCATCGTCGCCAAGTTCGCGGATCAGACGCTCGCGCACTTTCATCTGAACTGGATGTCGCCCACCAAGGTCCGCCGCATCATTGTGGGCGGTACGCAAAAGATGGTCGTCTACGACATGGCCTTGCCCGAAGAGCAGGTCAAGGTTTACGACAAAGGGGTGGACTTCATCGAGCGCGAAGGCGTTCACAAGACGCTCGTGCAGTACCGCATCGGAGACATGTACGCGCCTCAAATCCCCGGCGTCGAGCCGCTGAGTCTCATGTGCCGCGAATTCGTGGATGCAATTCGCGAGCACCGCGCGCCGCTGACCGACGGCCAAGCCGGCTTGCGCGTCGTCAAGCTACTGACCGCCGCCGAGCGCAGCCTGCAACGCGAGGGCAGCCCGGTGCTGTTGATGTAAGGCTCGCCGGCTACAGCGAACACCAGAGGAGGAATTGTGGAGTTCTGCCGGATCGCCAAGGACGTCGTCCTCGGACGCGACGTCAAAATCCACTGCTTCGTCAATCTTTACGGCTGCACCATCGGCGACGAGAGCCGCATCGGGGCGTTCGTGGAAATCCAGAAAAACGCCACGATCGGCCGGCGCTGCAAAATATCCAGCCATACCTTCATCTGCGAAGGCGTACACATAGAAGACGAGGTTTTCGTCGGTCACGGCGTGCTGTTCATCAATGACCGTTACCCGCGCGCCACGACGCCCGGCGGGCGGCCGCAATCCGAGGCGGATTGGAAAGTCGTGCCGACGCACGTCGGTCGCGGCGCCTCGCTCGGGTCCGGCGCGGTTATCATGTGCGGAGTCAACATCGGAGCCCAGGCGATCGTCGGCGCCGGCGCAGTAGTCACGCATGACGTACCGCCCGGAGCGGTAGTAGCCGGCGTACCCGCGCGGCTGCAACGGCCGCGGGCCCCGGATTTGGAATAACAGGCAGGCGCGAATGGACCTGAGAGGAAAGACCGTACTTGTGACCGGTGGCTGCGGCCTGATCGGCTCAACCATCATCGACCAATTAGTGCGCGACGAAGGCATCCGCGCCGTGCGCATTATCGACAACCTGACGCGCGGCACGCTTTTGAATATCCAGTGGGCCCAGGCCCATGGCGATGTGCAGCTTATCCGGCAGGATATTCGCAACTTCGCCGACATACGCCCGCACTTCGAGGGCGTTGACGTGGTATTCCATCAGGCCGCCATTCGCATCACCGCCTGCGCCGAGCAGTGGCGCGAGTGCCTCGACGTGCTGGTCACCGGCACATTCAACGTCGTGGAGGCGTGCGTGCAGGCCGGCGTGCAGCGGTTGGTCGCGGCCAGCTCCGCCTCGGTCTACGGCCTGGCCGACACCTTCCCAACGGATGAGCGTCACCACTTGTACAACAATCGCACCTGGTACGGGGCGGCCAAGATCGCCAACGAAGCCCTGTATCGCGCGATCAACGACATGACCGGCCTGCCGTACGTCGCACTGCGCTATTTCAACGTCTACGGCCCGCGCATGGACGTTTTCGGCAAGTACACTGAAGTGCTCATCCGCTGGCTGGACTGCCTCGACAACGGCATTCCGCCCAAAATCTTCGGCGATGGCCACCAAACCATGGACTTCATCTTCAGTGAAGACGTGGCGCGGGCCAACGTGCTGGCGGCCAAAAGCGACGTCAGCGACGAGGTGTTCAACGTCGCGTCGGGGGAGGAGACGAGCCTGCGCGGCTTGCTCGAAACGCTGCTCAAGGTGACCGGCCAGACCGACGTGCAACCCGAATTCCTGCCTGAGCGCAAGGTCAACCCGGTCCCGCGCCGCCTGGCCTCGACCGAAAAGGCCCGCCGGCTGCTCGGCTTCCAGGCGCAAGTCGGGCTGGAAGAGGGACTGCGGCGGCTGGTGGCCTGGCGCCGTGAGATCACACCGGCTCACATGCGCGAATACGACCCGGCGCAGACGCCCTGTTCGACCCAGAGGAAGTAATGGATCTGGCCGGTATCAATCCGAGCGTGCGCGTCGGCCGCAACGTGCACATTTCCGCCGAGCACGTGCAACTCGGCGACGACGTGCGTATCGGTGATGACGTGCGCATTGAATGTCGCCGGCTGATGCTGCGGCACGGCGCGCGGCTGGAAGCGCGCTGTGTAGTCGGCGGAATGCGCGGTCCGGCCGACTTCATCGATATTGGTGAACAATCGCTGATCGCGCACGACTGCAAGCTGTTCTGTCCGGCTGCCGTGCTGGGTGACTATGTCGCAATTCACAACCATACGCTGATGAACGGCCGCGGCCCGCTGCTGATTGGCCACAATTGCTGGATCGGACAGCATTGCATACTCAATTCTGAAGCCAGTCTGTCCATCGGCAATAACGTCTGCGTCGGCACGAACACGAATCTGTATTCGCACGGCTACTTCGGCGATCTGCTCGAAGGCTGCCAGGTTTTCAAGGTAGTCCCGGTCACGATCGAAGACGACGCCTGGATCATGGGCTCTTACACCAGCGTCGCGCCGGGCGTAAGAGTGGGTGAGAAGGCGCTCGTGTTGGCCGGTTCGTGTGTGACCAAAGACGTTCCGCCGAATCATTGCTTCGGCGGCACGCCGGCCCGGGATATGACTGATCGGCTGGTGCCGTATCGCCACGTTACGCCGGACGAGAAGCTCGCGCGCATCGGTGAGTTCCTGGCAGAATACGTGCAGAACGTCTTTCCGGCCGCGTTTGAGACTGAGCCAAACGGCTATGTCGTCCGCGCGCCCTTCGGGCCATTCCGCCTGCGATGGCAGCCGGACGTGGATTCGGCCGCGTGTCTGGCGTCGGACATTCCCCTGCTGGTGTTTACGCGTCGCAACGAAGCAGAGGCCCCGCCGGACTTGGTCACGGTTTTCGACCTGACGCGTCGGCAGTACACGCGCCGCCGAACGCCAGCCGAGATCAGCACTATCTCGTTCCTGAAGTCTTACCGGGCGCGGTTCGTGCCGGCCGACCGGCCGCGCGTTGAGCTGCCATCGGAGTACCGCAAACTTGGAAAGCCCTGAACATGAGCAGTGATCTGCCGCTGATTCCGGTTGCCAAGCCCTGGATGGACGAGGCCGAAGCCGCCGCCGTCCGCCGGCCGATTCTCTCCGGCTGGGTGACGCAGGGGCCGGAAGTGGCCGCCTTTGAACGGGAATTCGCCGCGGCGGTCGGTGCGCCGCACGCCTGCGCCGTCGCGAACTGCACGGTCGCGCTGCACTTGGCCTTGCGAGCGGCCGGCGTGCGTGCCGGCGATGAGGTAATCACCGTCAGCCATTCGTACATCGCGACCGCCAATAGCATTCGGTACACGGGCGCGACGCCGGTATTTGTGGACATTGACCCCGGCACGTTCAATATGTCGCCGGCGCTGGTCGAGCAAGCAATCACGCCGCGCACACGCGCCATCCTCTGTGTGCATCAGATGGGCATGCCGTGCGATCTGGCCACGCTGCTGACGATCGCCCAGCGCCACAACCTGCCGCTGATTGAAGATGCCGCGTGCGCCTCCGGCAGCGAAATCCTCTGGGAAGGCCGCTGGGAGCGGATCGGCAAGCCGCATGGGCTGATCGCGTGCTTTTCGTTCCACCCGCGCAAGGTCATTACCACCGGCGACGGCGGCATGCTGACGACCGCGGATGCGAAGCTTGATGCCCAGTTCCGGCTTTGGCGCCAACACGCCATGAGCGTGCCCGACACTGTTCGGCACGGCGCCAGCCAGGTCATTTTCGAGTCTTACCCGACGCTAGGCTACAACTACCGCATGACCGACATTCAGGCCGCCGTCGGACGCGAGCAGCTCAAGCGCCTACCCGCGATCATCGCCCGGCGCCGCGAGCTTGCCGCCGGGTATGTCGAGCGGCTTTCCGGCGTGCCCGGCCTGCGGCTGCCCGTCGAACCGGAGTGGGCCCGCAGCAACTGGCAGAGTTATTGCGTGCGGCTGCCGGCCGGTTGCGACCAGCGCCGCGTGATGCAGCGCATGCTGGACGCGAGAGTGGCCACGCGGCGCGGAATCATGTGCGCCCATCGTGAGCCCGCATACCGAGAGGAAGCATGGAGCTGCGGCGCCGGGCCCGGCCCCTGCGGCTGCGAACCCGGGCGCTGCCGGCGACTGGCCGAAAGCGAGCAAGCCCAGGACACGGCCATTCTGCTACCCCTGTATCACCACATGACCGAAGCCGACCAAGACCGCGTTTGCGCGGCCCTGAGTGTGGCGGTGAGTTGATTCTGCCGGAGTCGAGAGCAGCGATGCGGGTCTTGTTCTTCAGCAACTGGTTCCCGCCGGTGATCTCCGGGTCGTCGTTCTACACTAGCAGCCTGGCCCAGGCGCTGGTCGAACGCGGGCACGAGGTGGAGGTGGTGACGGTCGACTGGGGTCCCGAGTACGCCCCCGCGGCACCGTTCCCCGTACACCGTCTGCCGTGCCTGCGTTTGCCGCGGACGGCGCTCTTCTACAATGCCCGGCTGATGGGGTTCACCTTCACGCCGGCTAATCGCAAGCGCTTGCTGCAAATCATCGCGCGTTTTCGCCCGCACGTGCTGCATCACGTTAATCACATCTTCGATTCCGTGCTTCTGACCGCCAGCGCGGCCCGCGCCGCGCGCGTTCCGCTGGTGGGCTCGCTGACAACGCCGGTTCAGCACGAAAAGCCGTTGCGCAACCTGGTGATGGCCCTGGGCGATCGCGTGGCGCTCGGCTGGGGCGGCGTGCGCCGCTGGGACGGCATCGTCAGTCTCGACCAGATGGTGCATCACTATGTCGGCGTCCGTTTCGGCCGGCGCGCGCAGCAACGCTCGGAGATCATTCTCTTCGGCGTGCGGCGCGAAGCGCTGGCCGAATATCAGAATCGCACCGTCCCCCGCGCGGCTGAGCCGTTGATCCTGTTCGTGGGGCAAATTCACCCGTTCCGCAATCCGGTCCAGATCATCCGCGCCATGCCGCTGGTCCTGCAAGCGGTGCCGCAAGCCCGCCTGGTGCTGGCCGGGCGCGTTGACCTGAAGGAGCCGCCCCAGGTCGCGCAGACGCTCGGTTTGGGTCAGCACGTGCAGTTCCTGGGCGAGACGGCCCACGACCAGGTCGTGCGGCTCATGCAGCAGGCGCATGTCTTCGTCAGTTATGCCACCGGGCCGTTTCCCGGCCTGGGCACCGCCCCGATGGAAGCTATGCTCTGCGAAACGCCCGTCGTGAATGACCTGCCGGAGAACCTGTTCGGCGAAGGCCGGCTGCGCAATGGCGAGAACATAATCCTCGTAAATCAGCACGACCCGCACAGCATCGCCGGCGCGCTGGTGAAGTTGCTGCGCGACGCGGAGCTGCGGCAACGAATCGGCGCGGCCGGGCGACGGTTCGTGCTCGAGCATCTGAGCTGGGAAAGCATCGCCGCGCAAATGGAGGCCTTCTACGAGCGCGTTCAAGCGCGCTACAAAGGTACAGCACGGGTGGGAGGGTTGCCGCAAACCAGCTAGACTGCCGTATCTTTCTTCTGGAGCCGAACAATGACAGTGTCCGTGCCCTTTCTCGATCTGAAAGCGCAGTACGCCACTATCGCCGGCGAGATTCGCGCCGCCCTCGACGAGGTGCTGGCCAACACCGCCTTCGTGCTTGGCCCGGCCGTGCAGCGGTTTGAGAAGGCCTTTGCCGAGTACTGCGGGGTCGAGCACTGCGTGGCGCTGAACAGCGGCACCAGCGCCCTGCATGTCGCGCTGCTGTGCCTGGACATCGGCCCGGGCGATGAGGTCATCGTGCCGGCCATGAGCTTCGTCGCCACGGCCTGGCCCGTGCTGTATGTCGGGGCGCGGCCCGTATTCGTGGACGTCGATCCGCGGCGCTACACGCTCGACCCGAACCAGCTAGCGCGCGCCATTACGAAAAAAACCAAAGCGATCATCCCGGTACACCTGTACGGCCAGTGCGCCGATATGGACCCGATCCTCGCCATCGCGGCCGAGCGCGGCGTGCCGGTCATCGAAGATGCGGCCCAGGCCCACGGCGCGACGTACAAGGGCCGCCGGGCAGGCGCGCTGGGACGCCTCGCGTGCTTCAGCTTTTACCCCGGCAAGAACCTCGGCGCATACGGCGAAGGCGGCGCGCTGGTCACGCACGACGCGGAGCTGGCCGACCGGGCGCGCCAGTTGCGTGATCACGGACAGAAGACGCGCTACGTTCACGAACGGCTGGGCTTTAACTACCGCATGGACGGCTTCCAAGGCGCGGTGCTGGGGGTGAAGCTGAAATATCTGGATCGCTGGAACGCCGCCCGCCGCCGCGTCGCGGCTGAGTATGACCGCAAGCTGTCCAACGCCGCCGTAATCAGTCCGCCGCCCTGCCCCGACGGCGAGCACATCTACCACATTTACGCGCTGCGCTGCGAGAAAAGGGATGAGCTGAAGGCCAATCTTCAGGAATGCGGCATCGGCACGAACCTGCACTACCCCACGCCGATTCACCTGCAAAAGCCGTTCGAGCCGTTTGGCTACCGAGCGGGCAGCATGCCCGTTTCGGAGGAAATCGGCGCGACGGAACTGAGTTTACCGATGTACGCGGAACTGACGGCGGAACAGATCGAGCGGGTGACAGCGGCGGTTCACGCTGTCGTATGACGGCGACACGCTGAGCAGAGCCGGGCCGTGTCGGCCCGGTTTACCGCCTTGTGCCCCTGATCGCCGCCGTGTGCCCCCGATCGCGTGCCGTGTGCCCCCGTCGCTGCCCGTATACTCGGCTCTACAGAAAGACGCGCGGAACGCGCGCCGGCGGCCTGTTCGCGCGCAAAAAAAAGCGGCGCCAAGGTCGGGCGAACTCGTGGGCCCTTCAGAGTATTCGGTTCCGCTGATCGACAAACCCGGATAAACCGGGTCGCGTCCTCACGGAGTTAGCTGCTCGTTCAGAGTTTTTGCCCGGCGAAGTACCGCCGTTATTGGTTGGGCGGTCCCGCTATGCCGTTGGCCATTTCCTCGGCTGTGCGGTTTTCCTTTCGCCGGACCTGGCTGGTCACAGTTAAGTAACCGGCACAAATCCTCTCTTCGAGTTTCGCTCTCCGCCTGAGAATACCTCAGCGGACCCTAGCCGGCGGCCGCAGCCAGCCGGCTCCTCTCATGGGCTTTTGCTCCCTACAGCACTTGCAAGGTTCGGAAGTCCGGTTCGCACGGGCTTGCCACGCCCGTCAACTTCCGCGTTCAGGGTTTGGTTACCCTCTGCGCGGCTTACTCCTTCCGAGCCCGGGCCGGTCTTCTTTCGTACCGGCGGCGCTCTTGGGATTCACCCTTCGGAGCTTACTCCTCCCGCGAGGTACCGGGTCGTTTCCGGCTCGGTGAACCCACTTACCGTTTTCCCTGCCGTTGCTTCCGTCGCCGAAGCGACGGGCCGGCCCGGCAGGCCGCGGTTCCTGGGCTTTGACCCTCGCGAGAATCCCTGGCGTTCCAGCACCTAGTTAGGGTGCCCAGAGCGCTGGATGCTCCCTTGGGTTTCTGCCCTTCCAGGGTTTGCGGCGGACGACTGGAACGGGTTACGGCCCGTTCTCCTCTCACGCGCTTTCTGCACGCGCCCGCAAGCGCGTTAGCGGCGCCTCAGAGTCTCAATCGGCGTCCGTCTGGCCCGGAAACCTGCTGCGGCAAGCCGCAGTAGATTAGACGGGCAACCCTCATAGGGTTTCCGCACCGGCGCGATCCTGTACATTCGAGCGGAGGTGTCACCCGGGCTATTTGGTTCACCTTTCGCTGCCCCGGACATTACTGCCCGATAAACAGCGATCTTTGGGTGACACGCACACTCTACCGGAGTTGGACAGGACCGGCTGAGGTGCCGAGTTCGCGACCTCAACGTCGCAACCTTAAGGATAGCTTAAAGTGCCCGTTTAGTCAATGTAAAAACGGCCAAACGACTGATTGACAGCCTGTCAATATGCAGTATTTGACCCCTGAAACGCGGCTGGCGCGGCTGAGTGAATGGATTCGAATTGTGCGAAAACCCCTTAAAAAATGGGATGAAAAATTTTTAAGAACACCAGTTGTCCACAGCTTCTGCACGCTATGGGGCTTCGCGGCTTAGCGAAAACGCAAACTGCAAAGATAATTACCGATGAATTCCAGATACAGAAATTCGGGATGTCGTAAGTATACACGCCGGCGATTCTTACCATTGTTTGTATAATGCCAGCCCAGAGGCGCCGGTTTGCGGATCCGCGAACGGTATTACTTTCATTCCAAATAACTCCGGCAGTTCCATCTTGTTGTCTTTGGCAATGGAGGAGCCGATTACGTAACCCATGAAGCTGCCGAAGACTACGTCTGAGAAATCGTGCACGCGTGAGTCGAGGCGTTGATAGCCCACCAAGCCGGCCAGCGCAAACGACGGTATGCCCACCCACGGGCCGTAGTACTCGTTCAGCACCGCCGCGGTGCAAAAAGAACTCGAGGCGTGACCGCTTGGCCAGGCGTAGTCCTCCCCATCCGGCGCCCGCGTGTTCGTCGCCACCTTCAGCAGGATGGTCGATACGCCGTTGACCGCCAGTGCCTCCACCAACGACTTGGCGACCTCGTGCTCGCGTACGTCTTTCGTCAAAGCGCTGGCCAGCCACAGCACACCCGCGCCCGCGAAATGCGTCCCGGGATTTCCGAGAATCTGGATCGTCTCGTCCATGCTGCCCAACTCATTTTCGCCCTTCGTGCGGCGCCGGATAGCATCATCCACGCCGGTCTCTCGGATTGTGATGCTGGCCCCCATCGCAGCCGTTAGAACAAGCGCGTTTTCGACGTCCCAGAAACTGACCTTGAAGCCGCGCCAAAAGCCGTGCTTGCCCAATTCCAGCGCCTCGTGGCCCATCTGGTGCCAGATGTCCGCGCGCCAGTAGCCCTCCGGCACACATGGCGCGCTAGCGGTTGCTTCTCCCATTTCCGGCTCCGGGTCCTGGCCCAGATCGAAGCTGCCCAATGTAAATACCGGACCCGCAAACGTGCCCCTTGCTGCATCATCGTGGCTGAGCAAATCCGCCGCTCCCAGCGCGATCGGCCATGCGGCAGAGCTATAAGACGCCGCGCCGGGCGCGCTCCCAGCAGTCGTAAAAGGCCCTGGGAATTGAGACTTAAAACTGAGAATCTCAGTAGGCGACGCTGTTGTATCAGCGGCCATGCCCGTTTTGCAGCGGGCCGCGTAGGCCTCGGCCGCCTGCCGCACCAGAGCGTCTTCGGTGGAGACGGCGCGCTGGCTGGCACACCCGTCAAGAAGGACCGCGCAGGACAATAACAGGCCCAGCCGCACCATTGGTGCAGCGCTTAGCGCTGAACGATTCATACCCATGCTCCAAGTTTCTCAGACCACGACCGTGGAGTAGTTTCCAGCTTCGAGTTTCAAGTTTCAAGACCTGGAAAACTGAAGCGCGAGACCGGAGGGGAGGAATGCAGTGGGCCGGCCGCTTCGTGCGACCGGCCCATTAGTACTGCCTGCGTGCAAAGGAGAGAGACAACAGGTCTGGAGTTCGCTGTCGCCGTTCAATACTAGGCAGCCCGCCGATCGACCTCCTTTGATTTCGACGCTGGGTCGCCCCGGAGCCCTGCAAATCGCGTTTTTACACCGGCTGGTCCCAGAACCACCCCAACCAGCCCCGTCGCCGCAGCCGAACGGGCCGCCTCGTTCAGGCCTCAGATTTCTTGCGACCGAAAATGCGCCACCCGGAAAGCAGAAAGCCGTGCCCAGGCTCCATGTTCGATCCGCTCCCTCAGCGTCCTGCCGGCCGCGCTGCCAAACCGCCCGCGGCGAATTAACATATACGAGACCATGCATGCTCACCTTGAGCCATCCGCCATCCTCGCCGACCTGAACGAGCCCCAGCGTCAGGCCGTCACGCACGGCGCCGGGCCGCTGTTGGTCCTGGCCGGGCCTGGCAGCGGCAAGACCCGCGTCATCACCCGCCGGGCGGCTTACCTGGTAGGCACCGGTGTGCCGGCCCGGAACATTCTGGCCATCACGTTCACCAACAAGGCCGCCGACGAGATGAAGCGGCGCATCGAGGGTCTGGGCGTCGCGCGGGGCATGTGGGTGCACACCTTCCACGCCCTCGGCGTACGGCTGCTGCGCGAGTTCGGCGAGCTGGTCGGCGTCTTACCCGGGTTTTCCATCTACGACGAGGCCGACCGGCTGCGCGTCGTCAAAGAGGCCATGCAGGCCTGCGGAGTGCGAGATGTCCTGCTGCGGCCCGAGGCGGTCCAGGACGAGATCAGCAACGCCAAGAACAAGCTCCAGTCGCCGGCGGAGTTCGCGGGCTGGGCGGACACGTTCGAGCAGCGTGCCGTGGCACGCGTGTACGAGAAGTATGAAGAGCTGCTGCGGGAGCGCAACGGCGTCGATTTCGACGACTTGCTGATGCGCGTGGCCCTGCTGTTGCGCGGCCACGCGGATATCGTTGAGCGGCTCAACATCCGCTTTCAGCACGTGCTGGTGGACGAATACCAGGACACGAACCACGCGCAGTACCTGATCGCGCGCTACCTGTCCGAGCGGCACCGCAACATCTGCGTCACCGGCGACCCCGACCAGAGCATCTACGGCTGGCGCGGCGCGGACATCAAAAACATTCTCGAATTTGAACGCGACTATCCGGACGCAGTCGTCGTACGCCTCGAGCAAAACTACCGCTCGACGGCAATGATCCTCCAGGCCGCTTCGGCCATTATCGCCAACAACCGCCGCCGCAAGCACAAGGATTTGTGGACGGAGAACCAGCCCGGCGAGCCGGTTTACGTGTGGCGCTTCAGCGAAGGCCAGGACGAGGCCGAGCAGATCGCCGACACGATTCAGCGCCTGCACCAGGGCGGACAAGCATATAGCGACGTGGCCATTTTCTACCGCGTGAACGCAATCTCGCGCGGCTTGGAGGAATCGCTGCGCATCCGCGGCATTCCCTATCGCATCGCGCGCGGGGTCGAGTTCTACAATCGCAAGGAGATCAAGGACACGCTCGGCTACCTGCGCATCCTAATTAACCCGGCCGACCAGGTGGCCTTGCTGCGGATCATCAATACGCCGGCGCGCGGCATCGGCAAGACCACCATCGAGCGCCTGCTGGCAACCGCCGAGCGCCAACACCGGCCGCTACTCGAGGTTCTGCGCGACCGCGGCGTGCAGGCGGAGATGAAGGGTGCGGGCAAAAAATTGGCGGCGTTCGTAGAGCTGCTGGATCGTATTGAGCAGGCGGCGCGGGGCCCGGTCTCCGGAGTGGTCAGCGCCGTGCTGTCGCTATCCGGCCTGGAGGACGCGCTAAAGAAAGAGGCGGAGGACGGCGGCGAAGACCGCCTCGCCAACGTGCAGGAACTGGTCACCGCGGCGCGGCGTTACGAAGAAGAGATCGAAGAGCCGACGCTGGCGGATTTCCTTTACCGTATCGCGCTGGTCAGCGACCAGGACCAGGTGGACGAGAAGGCGGGAGCGGTCATGCTGATGACGCTGCACGCGGCCAAGGGTCTCGAATTCCCGGTCGTGTTCATCGTCGGTCTGGAGCAGGGCCTGCTGCCGCATGAAAACGCCCTGATGCAGAGCTTGGACGTCGAGGAGGAACGCCGGCTGTGCTTCGTGGGCATCACGCGCGCCCGCCAACGGTTGTTCCTCACGCACGCCCGCCAGCGCATGATCCGCGGCGTCACGCTGCCGCGGGCCGCGTCCCAGTTCTTGCGCGAGCTGGACCAGAGCGCCGCGCGGTTTGAGGACTACAGCCGCGAGCCCTGGGATTTCGGCGGGGGCCGGGCGCACGCGGAGGAAGAGCAAGCCGATCCGGACGGTTTTGTAGCCCTGCACGACCATCTCCCGCCGGAAGAACGGCAGCGACCGCTTCGCCCGCGCGCGGGCGGGGGCTCAAAGTGGAATCACCAACGGCGCAGATCATCGGAGTTTGGCGACGAAGACGACGTGCGCATCATCAATGCCGCCGGCGAGGCGCTGCAAGGCAGTTCCGTCTACGCCGATTGGAAACCCGGCACGTTGGTGCGCCACGCGCGTTACGGCGTCGGGCAGATCGTCTGGATTCGCCCGGGCAGCGGTCAGACGCGGGCTGCGATCCGCTTCGCGCGCCACGGCGAAAAAACATTTATCCTCGAACTGGCCCCGATCGAAAAACTGCAGCGCTAGTCGACTGCACGCGCTAGCCCGCCTTACCCGGGAGAAATTTCCCGACCCAGGCGCAGACCGGTCGCAACCGGGCCACGTGGGATTTGGCCCGGCCGCTACCGGCCAATGCTGTCATGGAACAAGCACGTACCGCAGCCGCTCGCCTCTCTTCGGAGGAGCTACGCGCTGCGAAACACGGACGCCATGCGCCCACTGGCGACTGCGCCGGCCAGGAAGGCCGCGCCACCGACGGCCAGGATCGCAACAAGCTGCAGCGTCTGGGGCACGAACCCGATCAGGGCCAGAATTCCGAGCACGACTGCCCCGGCGCCGACCAGGAACTGGCTCGATGCCGAAGCATGGGCCATGTCCCGTGCTGCGGCATGCACCGCAGGGTGCACCGCCGGATGCGCGGTCAGACGCGCCAGGGGCGCCTCAGCCCCAGTGCCGAACATCAACGTGCCGCCGAATACGATGGCCGCAACCGACAGCAACGTAGAAGGCGCGATGCCGGCCAGTGCCAGAATGCCCAGCACAATGCCGGCCGCCCCGCCCATGAGTTCGGCCGACATTCCGCCGCCCAGTTCTGCCATGGTCGCGCTTTCGCCCGAGACCTCGCGCATCAAAAAATGCGAACGCGCGGCCAGCGCTCCGCCCTTGAGCATGAGACCGGCCCCGACGCAGATGGCGGCGATGGGCAAGAGCAGAGCCGGGTACCAGCCGGCCAACCCAATAATGGTCAGAACCGCGGCTGCCGCTCCGGCCAGCGTCTCGATGGCCGACCCGCCGGCCACGACTCCGGCGGTAGTCTTGAACTCGCGGGGGCGTGTTTCGGGCTGGTACTCGCGGGGGCGTGTTTCGGGCTGGACCCCAGGTTCGGCCGGACGTACGGCCTGGCCTTCCGGTACGGGGTATCTGCTTTCAATCATATCGAGATCCTTTTCACGGCGTTCGACGCCAGAGGCGGCCGAAACAGACCTTCGACCGAACAACCCCTGGCCAATTTGAATCAGTTACGTCGCTGAACTGAAATCGCCATGAGGAGAGCGTGAATCTCGATTAATTCATAAGCAGAGCCGGAGCGTGTCGCCCCGGAATCCGCTGGAGAGGGATCAAGGGATCAAGGGTCGCAAAGAGCAGAGCCGGGGCGTGCCGCCCCGGATGCCGCCAAAGAATCGCCCGCCCGTGCAACCCGCTCCGAGTGCATTAACGCTGTAATCGGCGCGGTCAACTGAGGCTAATCACACTTCCGCGAACAGTGCCTCCGCGAAAGTTTCGGGGTCGAAAGGCTCGATCGCATCGATCGTTTCGCCGAGGCCGACGAACTTGACCGGGATGTCAAGCTGGTCGCGAATGCCGACCACAATCCCGCCCTTCGCCGAGCCGTCCAGCTTGGCCAGAAACAGTCCCGTCACGTTCGTCACCTCGGAGAACACCTTCGCCTGATTGATGGCGTTCTGCCCAATGGTCGCATCCAGCACCAGGATCACTTCGTGCGGCGCGTCGGGAATGCGCTTCTGCACCACACGCTTGATCTTGCCCAACTCACGCATCAGGTGATCCTGCGTGTGCAGGCGGCCGGCGGTATCGATCAGCAGCACGTCCACCTTGCGGGCCAGGGCCGCTTCGCAGGCGTCAAAGGCCACGGCGCCGGGGTCGCTGTTGGGCTGATGCTTGACGATGTCCACACCGGCGCGCTTGGCCCAGATGACGAGCTGATCGATGGCGGCCGCGCGGAATGTATCGCAGGCGCCAAGCAGGACCGTCTTGCCCTGTTTGCGCAGCCAGGCGGCGAGCTTGGCGACGCTGGTAGTCTTGCCCGAGCCGTTCACGCCCACGACGAAGACAACCGTCGGCGGGCTAGGGGCCAGCCGCAAGGCACGGTCGCCCGGTTTCCAGGTTTCCGCGATGCGGCGCTTGAGGAACGGGAGGATGTCCTGAGCCTCGTTGACTTGCCCGGCCTTCCACGCCACGCGAACCTCGTCGATTAACCCGGAGACGGCCCGCGGACCCATGTCGCCCGTAAGCATGGCGTCGGCGAGGTCGTCCAAAAGCTGTTCATCGATCTTGCGGCCGAACGGCAGGATGGTGCGCAGGCCGGCGGATATTTTCTCGCGGGTCTTTTGGAGACCCTTTTTGAATACGTCGAATAGTCCCATACAGAAACGATAACAGGGGCGAAATCAAATCGCCACTTTTCATCCGCCAGGCAGGGTCGCCCTACTCAGGCGGGGCCTGCGCGTACGGATCGCGTATGATCAAAGCAGCCGGCGGCCGCGCGGCGAGCGAGCGGCCGGCCCGCGCCGAATCACGACCGGATGCACATCTGGACTATAGGGCATTCCAATCATCCGCTGAGCGTGTTTATCGACATGCTGACGGCTCACGGGATTCACACCGTAGCCGACATCCGCAGTTTTCCCGGGTCGCGCAAGTATCCGTGGTTCAACTCAGGGCCGCTGTCGGCCACGCTGCGCGCTGCGGATATTGAGTACGAGTCCCTGCGCGAACTCGGCGGACGCCGGCGCCCCAGCCGCCAATCCGTGAACACGGCCTGGCGCAATGCCTCCTTCCGCGGCTACGCCGACTACATGCAGACACCGGAGTTCCACGCGGGCATTGAACGCCTGCTGGCGCTCGCGGCCGCGCACGCAACAGTAATCATGTGCGCCGAGGCCCTATGGTGGCGTTGTCACCGCGCGCTTGTCTCAGATTATCTGAAGGCGCGCGGCGTCCAGGTCTGGCACATTCTTTCAGCCGCTAAAACCCAGGAGCACCCGTACACGTCGGCCGCCCGAATCGTCCACGGAGTTCTAACGTATCCGGGCGACGCGAAGTAAAGCGACGCAAAGTAGTAATGCTTGCCAGTGCGCCGACCGGTATAGAGCGAAATAAGCAGAGCTGGGGCGTGTTGGAGCAGCCCTTGGGCCGGAGGGTAAAGAGCAGAGCCGGGGCGTGTCGCCCCGGAGAATATTAACCAGTTCGCGCTCTTCGTGGCGCAGTGCCGGCTTCTTCTGGCGGGAGCATGCCCGCGCTTACAGCTTGGGCATGGCACCCCGTCTCGTTAGAATGCCCGCTGCTAGGGGCGTGCGATGCGAGGTGGTTGATGCAGATTATTCGCGAGCCGCGGGTGTACATCGTGGGCCGGGTAGCGGCGGATTCGGCCGAGATCGAGCGCTTCCTGAAGGAACACGGGCTCAGCTGGAGCACGGATACCGAGGTCGGGGCCGAAGCGCTGTGTGAGGTGGCCGGGCGGCTGTGCTACATGTCCTTCGGCCAAGGGCGGAAGACGAATGCCGAGTACCTGGCGAACATCATCGAGTCGCAGCACGGGTCCGTGCTGGAGCACGTGGCTTGGAACCTGCTGATTACCGGCGTTTCGCGATCGTTCACGCACGAGCTGGTGCGGCACCGGGCCGGGTTCGGGTATTCGCAGCTTTCGCAGCGGTACGTTGACGAAAGTACCGCGGATTTTGTGGAACCCGATGTGATCGCGGAAGATCCGCAGCTACATAAGGTGTGGTTGGAGTCAATCCAGCAAGCGCACGCGGCGTACTGCAAGCTGGTCGAGGGGCTGGCAGGGAAGTTCCCCAATGAGCCGTCCGCGACGATGCGGCGAAAGCTGGCCCGGCAGGCGGCGCGCAGCGTGTTGCCGAACGCAACCGAGACAAAGATTTTCGTGACGGGGAACGGCCGGGCCTGGCGGCATTTCATCGAAATGCGGGCCAACGAGCACGCCGAAGTCGAAATTCGCAAGGTGGCGCTGCAAATTCTCCGCCTGCTGCAGCAGGAAGCGCCGCACTTGTTCGGGGATTACGAGGTGGTGCGGCTGGCGGATGGGACGCAGGTGGCGCGGACGGCGCATCGGAAGGTGTGAAACAACCGGCGAGGCCGCCGGCGCCTGCGATTTGTCCGCTTGCTAGCGTTGCACGAATACAGTGAACGCACCGCAGCCCAGCCGGCGCATGCCCCTTCGTTTCCAGCACCTCCGCGCCACGCATGGAGCCATAGGCCAATGCAGCCGCCTTTACGGCGCGGTATTCTGTACGACCCGGCCCATGGTGGGCCTTGGAGAAAGGCATGACCCAGCTTGAGGCGGCCCGAAAAGGCGTGATCACTCCCGAAATGCGGCGCGTCGCAGCCCGCGAGGGCGTTACGCCTGAGTTCATTCGCGACCATGTGGCGACGGGACGGATCATTATTCCGGCCAACCGCAGGCACCTGGCGGGTAGCGGTGGGCAGGCGCCAACGGCGGATTCGGCCGCCAGCCGGCCGGCGGAGCAACGCCCGGCCGGACATCCCGGATGTGTGCCCGAGAGCATGCTTTGGGTTAACCAGACGGTAGCGCAGCGGCGACAACTGCTGGCTGACCCGGAGTACTGCCGCGGCGAGCGGGCGCCGAAGCGCCTGGACGCGATGGGCGTGGGGCGCGCCATCTCCACGAAAATCAATGCGAACATCGGGGCGTCGCCGGTGGCCAGCGACACGGCCTTGGAGGTCGAGAAGCTGCGTTGGGCGCAACTCTACGGTGCCGACGCGCTGATGGATCTCTCGACAGGCGGCGAGCTGGATTGCTGCCGGCAGGCGATCATCGATAACAGCACGATTCCCATCGGCACGGTGCCGATCTACAGCATGATCGTCGGACGGACGATCGAAGACCTGGATTACGACGCGATCCTGCGAACGGTTACGCGCCAGGCCGAGCAAGGCGTCGATTTCTTTACGATTCACGCTGGCATACTGCGCGAGCACCTGGGCCTGATTCGTCGCCGTACGACGGGGCTGGTCAGCCGCGGCGGCTCGCTGATCGCCCGTTGGATGACGTACCACGGTCGGCAGAACCCGTTTTACGAACTGTTCGACGAAATCAGCGCCATCATGCACGAGTACGACGTCGCCTATTCGCTGGGCGACGGCGTGCGGCCCGGATGTTTGGCGGACGCCAGCGATCCGGCTCAAATCGCCGAATTGCACGTGCTGGGCGAGTTGGTGCAGCGAGCCCGCGCGGCCGGCGTGCAGGTGATGGTTGAAGGTCCCGGCCACATTCCCATGAACGAGGTGGCCTGGAACATGGAGAAGCAGCGCGCTGTTTGCGACGACGCCCCGTTCTACGTGCTCGGGCCGGTCGTGACCGACGTCTTCCCCGGCTACGATCACATCACCAGCGCAATCGGCGCGACCGAAGCGGCACGCGCCGGGGCGGCCCTGCTGTGTTACGTCACTCCCCGGGAGCACGTCGGCTTGCCCAAGGCCGCGGACGTAAAGGCCGGCTGTATCGCATACAAGATCGCGGCCCACGCTGGCGACATCGCGCGCGGGATCCGCGGCGCCCGCCAGTGGGACGACGATATGAGCCGGGCCCGTGCGGCGCTGGATTGGCCGCGGCAGTTCGAGCTGGCCTTCGACGGCGAGACGGCCCGGGCGCTGCACGATGAGGATATTCAGATGGATACCGACTACTGTTCGATGTGCGGCCGCGATTGGTGCAGCCTGCGCATCAGCCGCGAGTTGGCATCGAACGGGCCTGCGGAGGGGCAGATGGCCGGCACAGCGGACCCCGCGGCTTGCCCGGCAGCAGCATGTGCGGCAGCGAGGCCGGCCCGGCCTGGCGAAGTTTAACCAACGTGCAAGGCGACCTTCGCTGACAAAGCGCAAGTTAGCCGGCGCGCGGGGGGGTGGGGACGTAGAATCACTGTCAGTCAAAGCCGGTCACGAGGCTGGCAGCGCATCCGGTGGGCGATGGTAATAAAGGAGAACCAATGCGAATGCGCGCCAGTGATATTCGATCAATGCTGTCCAGGGGATCGGGTCACGAATGGTTTGGTGCACAGGACTTGCGCGAAAAATGGGAACATCGGCCTGATTGGCTGCGTTCGCCGCGTTCGCGGAGCGTCCGGCTGAGGCGCCCGGCCTGGCTGGGCGGCCGCCGGAAGTGGTACGAGCGTTGGTCTAAAGAGGCCCAGGCGCAGGACGTGCTCAAAGGAGTCCTGGCGGGAGCAATTGGCGGGCTCGCTGGATCGCTGTTAATGGTCCTGACCAAAAGCGCGATTCAGAAGTTCAGCCAGCGACGCGAGAACGCGGCCCGCCCGGCTCGGGAATACGCGCAAGTCAAACCGGGTGGGCTGGAATCGGAGCGCTTCGGGTACGGCGAGCCGGCCGAAATGCGCGAATGGCGGCCGCCGCGGCGTCAGGTTCAGGAAGAACCGCCGACCGAGAAGCTGGCGCACAAGATATCCCGCGGCATTATGCGACGTGAGCTGAGCCCGGGCGGCAAGCATCTCGGCGGACAAGTCGTTCACTACGGGTACGGAACTGCAATGGGCGCCATTTACGGCGGACTGGCGGAAGTAGCGCCACCTATAACTGCAGGGTTGGGCATGCCGGCCGCAACGGTGCTGTGGGCGGTGAGCGATGAAATGGCGCTGCCGGCGCTAAGGCTGAGCAAGCGTCCGCGCGAGTACTCGTTGTCGCAGCATGCCATGTTTCTGGGAACGCATCTCATTTATGGCTTTACGACAGAGCTGATACGGCGGACCCTGAGACGGATGATGGATTAAGCCCAGCAGGGAACCGGTTTCCAACCGGCTTGTATTCCTACGTGTATTGCTTGCGCGCGTTATGCGCGTTCAGGCGAAGTGCGGCCGAATTTGCTCCACCCATTCTCGCACGCGCTGCGCCGTCAGATGCTTTTCCGTGTCTTCATCGATCGCCAACCCGACGAAGTGGTCGCCTACCACGGCCGTCGCGGTAGCCGCCCGGTAGCCGCGGCGCGGCCAGGCGCCCACCACCGTCGCGCCCCGCTCGCAGACTTTGCGATACAAGGTTCCCATCGCATCCTGAAACCGGCCTGAGTAGCCGCCCTGATCACCCAGCCCGAATAGCGCCACTGTCTTGCCGCGCAAGTCCATTCCATCCAGCGCTGGGAAAAACACCTTCCAGTGCTCCTGAAGCGCGCCCTCTTCCCAAGTCGAGACGCCGAGAATCAGCTTGTCGCAACTGACGAACTCTTCGGGCGTGGTGTCGCGGATGTTCTTGAAGACCGTGATCGCATCGCCTAGCGCGGCGCGGATCATCTCCGCCACCTTCTTCGTGTTGCCCGTCGTACTTCCGTAGAACAGTCCTGTCTTCATCCGCGGCGCTCCAGCGTTCGCGATTTGCCGCGCGCCCGCAGTTCGGCGCGGAGCTGGGCCAAGACCTGCCGCTCTTGGGGCGGAATCCGGCCTTCGTTTCCGATCTGGCGCGCTTGATAGGCGACTCGACAGACCGCCTCGAGCGTCTCGGTCAGCACGTAGGCCGTCTCCAAATCCGCGCCCCAGGTAACCGCGCCGTGGTTCTGAAGAATCGCCACATCGTAGTCTTCCAATAACGGCAGGAGCGGCGCCGCCATATCGGCCGTACCCGGCGTACGATAGGGCACCACGGGCACCTCGCCCAGGAAAATTTCTCCTTCTGGCAGGAGTCCGGCCAACGGCACCGCCCCGGCGAGCGACCAGGTCGTCGCAAAGGGCGGATGCGTGTGCACTATCGCGCGAATATGTGGAGCGGCGCGATACAGGCCCAGATGCATCAGTATCTCGCTGCTGCGCGGGCGAATGCCCGATACCTGGCGGCCGCTGAGGTCCACGACGCACAGGTCGACGGGCCGCAGCAGGCCCTTGCACGTGGCTGTCGGTGTACAGAGCACGGTTTCGGGGCCGAGGCGACAGGAGAAGTTGCCTTCGGTTCCGGCCACGAGTTGGCGCGCATACGCCCGTCGGCCGATGGCGCACATCTGTTCGGCGAGTTCGAGCATGTCAGGCGATGGTATCGCCGGCGCAAAGCCGCAACAACGGTGATGAAATGTTAACCGCCGGCTTACCTTACCACTGCGCCTCCTCGAACGCCCCCATGGCCGGTCCTTTCGGACGCTTGCTCATGTGCTTCAGCACCGCCGCGGCCAATTCGAGGTCGCCCGGCGCGGTGATTTTCAGATTGCGGTGATCGCTTTGCACGATCCGTACGGCGTGCCCGAGCCGTTCGACGACTTGCGCGTCGTCAGTCGGCTTGAAATTCGCCGGCATGTCCTTGTACGCCCGTATCAGCAGCTCGCGCGAAAATACCTGCGGCGTTTGCGCCTCGAACAGCCCTTCACGCGGCACCGTCTTGTCGATGAAGCCCGATTCGGCCGCCCGCTTCAGCGTTCCCGTGATGGGCGCTGCCAGAATCGCCGCCCCGCTCTTGGCCGCCTCCGCGAAGACAGAGTCAATCCAGGTTTCCAACACGCACGGCCGCACCGCGTCATGCACGCAGACCAGGTCGGCCTGCGGGTCAACCTCTTTAAGCGCCGCCTGAATCGACTGATAGCGTTCCTGCCCGCCCTTCACCAGCTTAATGCCCATGAACATGATGTTCGCCGCGTACTTCTCGCGCACCACGTCGTAATCCGCGGCCGAAACCGCCAGGATATTCTGGCAGACATCGGGCCGGTTGATAAAAAGCTCGATGGAGCGGATGAAAATCGGGCGGTTGTCGATTTGGGCGAACGGCTTCTTGACGTCGCCACCAAAGCGTTTCCCGGCACCGGCCGCGGCGATGATGACTGCGACTTTGGACATTAACGGGCTCCTTCAAATCCGCACTAATCGAGGATAACATGCGGGTCCGAAAGGGCGAGGTCAAGGCTCGCTTTTGTGCCTTGAGGTCCGTCTATGCTGCGTCGGATGGCCGGTAGCCACCGGGTGCGAAAAAGGACACTCGCATTAGCAACCAACCTGGCGGGGAAGAGCCGATGACCCGAACGCGACCGCACGAGATCAGCGCATGAGTAAGTTTCAAAACAAGCGCGCACTGGCAGCCGGGGCAGGCCTGTTATTGCTGCTGTCAGGCTGTGAAAACCTCTCGATGAGGCTGCCGTCCACGCCGCCGCCGCCGGAGCCCAAGCCGCCTCCCATGGCCCCGCTCACTCTCGACCCGGTGTTGGCGGGCAGCATTGGCGCGGTGACTTTCCTGTCGGACGTCGATCCGTTGGCGGTGCGCGGCTTCGGCGTAGTCATCGGGCTGGGCAAGAACGGCAGCGCTGACTGCCCTACTTTCGTCCGCGAGCACCTCATCAACGAGATGTCCAAGGAACGCGAATCCTGGGCCGACTTGGAGGCGCGGAAGAGATTCTCGCCGGCCGACCTGATCGAATCACCCGCGACCGCGGTGGTGGAAATCGTCGGCGTCGTGCCCCCGGGCGCGGCACGCAGCACCACCTTCGACATCATGGTGCGCGCCATCCCGGGGACGGCGACCCGCTCTCTCGCGGGCGGTTTGCTGCTGCCGACCAGCCTGCACGTGTCCGATCCCACCGGCAGCACCGAGGCGCTCCTGAGCATGCCGGTTGTGGCCCGCGCCGCCGGCCCCATTTTCGTCAACCCGTTCGCCACCCCCCAGGATGCCGAAGGCCTGCGGACCGGCTACGTTCTCGCCGGTGGACAGTGCACGGATGAGCGCACCTTTCGCCTGCTGCTGCGCGAGCCTTCTTACCCAATGACCCGCCGCATAGCCTTGCGCATCAACGAACGCTTCGGCCAACGTCCACCGATAGCCGACGCCACCAGCCGCGGTTTCATCACGCTGAAAGTGCCGCCTGAGTATTCCCAGGACCGGGCCCATTTCCTGCGGCTGCTGCCGCACGTGTACATTGACGGGACGGCGGCTTTCTCCGAGGCCAAGCTGCGGCAGTTGATGCAGTACGCCGTCCAGCCCGGATATGACCTGGAGGCCATTTCGCTGGCGTGGGAAGGCATCGGCCCAACGGCCATCCCGCAACTCAAGGCGCTGTATACGCATGCAGATGCGCCCGTGCGGTTCTACGCGGCTCGCGCCGGGTTGCGGCTCAAGGACCCGGACGCCGTGACCCCACTGAGCGCTCTATCGAAGGGCGCGGATCGTGACCTGGCGCTGCTCTCGATCGCCGAGTTGGGCCGCTGCAATCTTCCATACGCGGCCATGCTGCTGCGTCCGCTGCTCGATGTGGATGACGCGGAACTGCGCATTGCAGCCTATGAGGCGGTGCTGAACTATTCGACGACTTTCGTTCAAACGCGGCGCTTTCCGCACCTGCTCGACCCGCTGCAACTGAACCTGGCGCTGGACATCGTCGAATCCAACGGCCGGCCTTTGATCTACGTGCGCCGCACCGGAATGCCGCGCATCGCCGTGTTTGGGCGGCGCTTGCCGCTTACCTTGCCCTGTTTCTACAGCGACGCGAACGACTCGGTCATCTTGAACGCTCTGGACGAGAGCGGAGACCTGACGATCCTGACCAACCGCTACAATCAGCCGTGGGACCCGCTCTTTGTGCCACCACGCGTCGAAGATTTGATTTCGGCGTTGGCCGATTTGCCGACCAAGGACGAAATGGGCCTGCCGCGCGGGATCGGTCTGCCTTACTCGCAAGTCGTGCAAGTGCTGGCCGCGCTTTCACGCGATCAGACCATCGCGGCGCCGGTCAAGATTGAGGAAGCGAGTATGGTTGAGCTGTTCGGTCCGGCGCCACAGGTCGAAAGGGTTGAAACTGAGCCGGCCGATGACGCCGCCCCGCTAGCGCCGGTCGAACCGGACGCTCCCGCCGACGGACGCGCCGAGACCGAAGCCGGCTCCGAGCCCGGCCCAACGCCATGAAAACAGACAACCTTACAAAGCGAATCCGGCTGCAACGCTTCCTGGCCGATGCCGGCGTCATCTCACGCAAGCGCGCTGAGGAATACATTGCGGCCGGACGTGTGCTGGTCAACGGCGAGGTAGTGCGCGAGCTGCCGGCGTTTGTCGATCCACAGCATGATGAGGTCGTGGTTGATGGAACCCCGGTTCGAGCGGCCGCTCCCCTGTACTACCTGGTGCATAAGCCCAAAGGCGTAGTCAGCGGGCCGCGCGAGCGGACCGGCCGCCGGCGTGTATCGGAACTGCTGCCGCCGCTACGGCAGAAGCTCCGGCCGGTGGGCCAACTGGACGAGGAAGATTCCGGCCTGCTGTTGATGACCAACGATGGCCAACTGGCGCAGCGGGCAGCCCACCCACGGTTCGGCGTGCCGAAAACGTACTGGGTTGAGGTCAAGGGGCGCGCTCCAGACGACCTCGCGGCGCGGCTGCTGCAAGGGGTCTACCTGGCCGAGGGCAAGGCCCGCGCTATGAACGTCGAGGTCGCGTTCGTCAGCAATGACAGGTCGACGTTAAACATCACGGTTCGCGAAGGCCGCAAGCGCCAGGTCCGCCGCATGCTGGCACGTCTGGGCCTGCCGGTTCGCAACCTGAAATGCACGCAGATCGGGCCATTGAAGCTGAAGGGCCTGCCGCTGGGCGCCTCACGCGCCTTGAGCCCGGGCGAATTGAATGCCCTGCATGCGGAATTGGCACGCTCGGCGGACCAGCACAAGGTCCGCCGTGCCGGCGGGGCACGCGTCAAACGCTCCCAGACCCCCAGCGGCCGGCAGCAAACTCCCGGAGCCGCCGCGCCTGCCGCGGGCCGAACCCCCGCGCCGGGTCGCCCGCGCGCCGGCAAGTCTGGACGCGAGCAGCCGGGGCGCCGCATCGTTTCTTAGCCCCGCCGGACCGGCCCCCCCTGTGTGCTCTCGGCCCAACCGCCCCGCGGGCAAATCGAGCGGAATCGATAACTCGCTCCAAACATCCATTGCTTTTCGGGGGCCGAGCGCGGTATTTTGAAGTGCCAGGCCGGGGGCGCCATTACGGTGCTACCGCGCGCCCGGCATCTGGAAGCACGCCAGCTTTTTAACGCGATTGGTGGGGGGAGGAGGCCGGAATGAACGCTCTGCGAACCAATGGTAGTGTAGTCTCGCTTACGGCCGCGCTGACGCTAATGCTGGCCGGCAGCGCCGTCGCGCAGGAAAACAAGTACCTGATCGTGTCCGCCCCGGACTATGTCGGCAGTGCGGCCTTGACCGAGTTCATCGACTTCCGCACCAGCCGCGGTTACGAAGTGTCCGTGTACAACGTACCCGCGGGCACCAGCCGCGAGGACATCAAAGCGTATATCGAGAGCCTTTGGGGAACGCCGGACGCCCCGGATTACCTGCTGATCGTGGGCGACACGAGTGGCGCCACGTCGACCAGCAACACGATTCCGCACTGGCTCGGCGCGGGCACCCGGCAGGCGCCAACTGACCTGCCCTATGCCTGCATGGACGGCCCCGGCGACTGGTACCCCGACATGTATCATGGGCGCTTCTCGGTAACCAGCCCCAGCATGCTGCAGCAAGTTGTGGACAAGACCATTCGTGTCGAATCCGGCGATTTTCCTGATCCGAGCTACCTGCGCCGCGCCGCGATGCTGGCCACTGATGACCCCACGGCAGAAGCCGCGGCTCTGCACAATTCAATCATCAGCACCTATCTCGAGCCGGCGGGCTTCTCTGCAACGCGAATCTACGCGGGCATGGGCGGCAGTACGGCAGACATCGCCGCCGCGGTTAATGCCGGTGTGCTGTTCACGGTGTACTTCGGCCACAGCGGTTCGGGCGGCTGGTCGTCGCCGGGGTTTTCGCAGGCGAACGTCAACGCGCTCACCAATGACGGGCTGTACGGGCTGACCATGGGCTGGTCCTGCAACAGTGCCCGCTTCGACCTGGACGAGTGCTACGGCGAAACCTGGCTGCGGGCGCCTAACAAGGGCTCGGCCGCGTACCTGTCGGCTTCGACCGGCATCCCGAGTGGCAGCGCCACGGCTTGGGACTCGTCTTGGCGCATGGAGCGCTATTTTTTCCAGTCGTTCTTTGAGGATGACATTCACGAGGTCGGGCGGGCCTGGCAGCAGGCGCTGTGGAAGATGCTGGACGATCCGGATTACGGTCCGGCGCACTCCGAAACGCACAACATATTTGATGAAATGGTGCTGCTGGGCGACCCAGCGCTGAGGCTGCCGATACGGTCGCTGGCGCTGTCCTTGCCCGATGGGTGCCCAGACTACATTTCCCCCGAGGCGCCCACCCCGATCCGGGTGCGCATCGAGAATGTCTGCGAAACGTACGAACCCGGATCCGGTCTGCTGCATTATCGTTTCGCTGGCGGTCAATACTTGACCGCCCCGCTGACGCCGTTGGGCGACGGGCTTTACCAAGCCCTTTTGCCCGCGCCTCGCTGCAGCGCTGTTCCGGAGTTCTATTTCAGCGCGACGGGCCACCTGGGCGGCACGGCCAAGTTCCCCAGAAACGCGCCCGCCACCGTTCTCACTTCAACCGTCGCGACCATCACTACGCTCCTGGCTGACGATTTCGAGATTGCACGGGGCTGGAGCGTCTGGATCGAACCGACGATGGAGAGCGGGTTCTGGCAACGAACCACACCGGCCAGCCAGCCGCCCCCGTGGGCGCCTGCGGCCGACTTTGACGGCTCCGGCCGGTGCTACGTGACCGACAATCGCATAGGCAATTACGACGTAGACGGCGGGCCCACGCGAATAACCTCACCGGCGCTCGACCTGAGCGGCATGACCGACGTGCGCGTGTCTTATGCGCGGTGGATTTACTGCGACGATACCTCAGGCCCCGAGCAGGATTTTCTGGAGGTCGAATTCTCCTCTGACAACGGTGCGACCTGGGTCCCGGTGGAGCAGGTTTCGGATCTGGGGGGGTGGGTCAAGCGGGAAGTCGTGGTACAAGACTACGTACCGCTGACCGCGCAGTTCAGAGTGAGGTTCTCCATCAATGATACGCCGAACAACTCGACCACCGAGGCGGCCGTGGATGATGTTTTGATTTACGATCGAAGCTGCCACGCGCCGCCGCTGCCGGGCGATTTGAATTGCGACGACGCCGTGAACGTGTTCGACATCGATCCATTCGTACTTGTGTTGACCGGCGGTCCGACGTACGCCGCCTATTATGCGGACTTTCCAGACTGTGACCACCGGCACGCCGACTGCAACGGCGATGGAGCGATCAACGTTTTCGATATTGACGCTTTTATCACGGCGCTGACGGGCGCATCAGGCGCCTGCTGCGACGACGCCACCGCAGTGTGCGCGGATCACATCGGGCCCGCGGACTGCATGACGCGCTATGCCCTGGGAGAGCGGTGCTCAGACCTGGTTCCGGTCTGCGGTAACCCCGGCGCGTGCTGCAATGGTGTTACCGGCGAATGCCTGGACTACATTTTCGAGCCTCTGTGTATCGGGCGTTTCGCGGGCGGAGTGCTTTGCGCCGACCTGGACCCGCAATGCATGTCGTGCGCCGACGCGGAACTCATGGCTCCGGGAAGCTGGAGCGGCAACACCTGCGGCGCCCTCAACGACTGCGCCTTGCGTGCATCGCAAGACCTGATCGTGCAGGTGGACATCCCGATAACCGGCTCCTGGACTTTCGACCTCTGCGCCGGCACCAGCGTTTGGGACACGTACCTCTACGTCGGCCACGGCTGCTGCACAAGCACCTGGTACAACGATGACGGTTGCCCTACCGGGGGGGCGTTATCCATCCTGTCGATAGCGTCGCTGCCTGCCGGCAGTTATTTCGCCACTATCGAAGCCTACAGCACTGCGTGTGGGCCGGTGACGCTGACCGTCAGTATGCAGGAAACGGCTGGCCGCACCGATGCCTCCGGTGCCGCCACGCTGATGCATGAGAACTAGCTCGCAGCGCCGTCGGCACGGCCTGCGCCTTCTGCTAATGGTGTAACGACTCCACCCGGGCGACCGGGATTTCTCGGCCTGAAGTTGCACGGATCGACGTCCGGCTGCGACCGGCCTATTATGAGACCGGCCGCAGCCGCCCTTGAAAACTCGTCCTCAAGATTCGACACCCGAGCGCGAGCCAGCTATATCCGAATCCATGATCGCCCCCGATAAGCAGAGTAGCTCGGCTCCGCAGACCCAACAGCCCGTCACCGACCCGGCGCAGCGCTTTCGGCGCCGGATCGTGTTCGCAACGCTCTGCCTCGCGGCACTGATCGCGCGGCTGGTTGCACTCGCGTTGGCGCCCGAACACGCGTTCCTGTCCGACCACGTCGACTACATGGCCTGGTCGCATTACGCCTATGAGCACGGGCCCACCAGCGTCTACGATGCACCCGCCGGCAACCTGATCAACATCAACCTGCCGCCGTGGCTCTTCGGCCGCCGCGTCACCATGCCCTTCCCGAGCTACAGCCGCTGCAATTACCCCCCGCTGGCCGGCTACGCGTTCTGGGTGCAGGGATTTGCATGGTCACTCATTGAACCGCAGCCCGCGACGCTCAAGCCGCACCCCGAAATCGCCGCTGAGGTCGGCTACACCGGTGGGCCGGTCACATCCCGCATCGCTAACACCGTACCGGCGCGCCTGGCAAACTCCTTTCTCGCGCTCCTGACCGATTTCTTGTGGGCGCTCGGCGTCGCCAAGCTGGTGCAGCGCCTTCGCCCGCAGTCGCCTGCCGCGGGCGTCTGGGCCTTCGGCATCGCCCTGTTGGCGCCGCCCGTGTTCATCAATTCCGCGTTCTGGAACCAGACTGACTCATGGCTGGCGGGCGGAATGGTCTGGACAATCTATCTGTTCGCAACGAACCGCTACGTAGCCGCCGGCGTGGTCTACGGCGCGACGGCCCTGATCAAAGCGCAGGCGGTGCTGCTGGCGCCGGTTCTGGTATACGCGTTCATCGGGCTGGCGCTTTCGCGCTCGCAGGCGCGCCTGCGGCGGGCTTTGCCGGCTTTCGTAGGCGCCGCCGTCGTCACCGCCGTCGTCCTGGCGGCCCCCTTCTCGATCAGGGAAGCGGGCGGCGGCGAGATGGGCTGGGCGCGCTGGATTTACCGCTCGTACCTGGAACCCATACAGTCCGACTTCCCCTATACGACGCTCAAAGCGTTCAACGTCTGGTGGCTCGACCAGGCCGCCCATGGCGGCACGCGCGAGGCTCTCGACGCGCACGCCCAGGTGGTCGGCTTCAGCAAGGATGCCGTGGGCCGAACTCTGCTGATAGTGGCGCTGCTCGCGCTGGCGCTGCTCTGCGCCCGGCGCGCCGGGTGGTCACCCGCCGCCTGGCAGTTCTTCGCGGCTCTAGCGCTGTTGGCGGTGTTTCTCCTGCCCACGCGCGCCCACGAACGTTACCTGTACTATGCTTTGCCGTTCATCATCGCCGGCGCACTGCTCTTCAGGCCTTGGCTGCCAATGTTGATTGCAGTGCTGCTGGTCGCGACGTTCGAGATGACCTGGTATCTCTGGTACTCGCCCGCCTTCGCCCGCCCCTGGGATCCGCCGGCCAATCCGCGGGCCGCCGCTTGGTCGGTGCTGCTCGCGCTATTGCTCGTCGCCGCCTTCGCTTACGGCCTCTTCACGCTCTGGCGGAGCCGTACCATCGGCCTCGCCGGGGGGCGGCTCGACCGCATCGAAGCGCCATAGTTCTCCCCAAGGAGTAATTTGATATCCCGGCGGGGGCGAAAACTGCATCGTGCTGAAAACCGGGCGGCCGGAACCGCCGTCGTGAAGTCGAACCGCCAGCGCTGACCGATGCTTTGGTATCGCGATCAGCAGGTCGTTTCGCCCGAGCCGGTGTTGCGCATAGCGCACCGCCGGCCAGTTCATCCAGTCCGAAAGCAACGCGGCGCGGTACGGCAGGTTTTGCACCTCCGCGGCCGGCACGGAATGCGAGGCGTCGAGCACACTTGAACCGGTAACGGGCTGATCCGCCTGGCTGGCCGTCCAAAACCCGGCGACAATGAAAAGCGACATGCTCAGCGCCTCTCGGGTGATAGCGGTCCTGCCGGGCAGCAATGCCGAAGCGCACAGACCGATGAACACGCCGGCGGCGAGGATGATCGGCAGCACATCGGCGGCGGTGTCGTAGACCTGATAGGCGAAAATGAACGCCACCGCACCCAACGCGACGCCCAACAGTGCCAACGTCGTGGACCGGCAGCGGCGCCAGGCAAGCGCGCCGCCGATGACTGTGACAAAGGTCACCGCAATCATGCTTTGATCGCTCGAAAGCCCCAGACGCTGCACCAGCCAGCGCGCGCGTCCGCTCATCAACGGCCACGTTCCGCCCAGGAGCCTTTTGAACTCGCGCGCCGTCGCCAGCCAGAGCGCACGCTCGATCTTGGCCGCCGGACCGTCCGTGGCCGACGGCAAGTCTCCGTAATCGAGGCGCCGGTTCTCGATCATGTTCACCGGCGTTTCCGAATTGTCGCGGACGTAGTAATAACCAAGCGTGTAGACACACGGAAGCAGCAGCCCGGCGACGCACAGCGTAGTTGCGGCTGCCCATCGGCTGCGGGCCGGCCGGTTCTGCCACCAGTAGACGAGCACGGCCAATACAAAGCCAGGGATAGACAGCACCGTCGATGGCCGGTTCGCCAGCGCAAAACCCAGAAGAAGCGCGGTTACAGCCAAGCGCCGCAGCCGCCCGGTTTGCAGGTACGTGAGCAGGAACCACGCGGCGGCGGCGTGTAATGCCAGGTTCGGGGCGTAAACCTCGGGCACGACCAAAGCTTCCCAGACGCGCGCATTGCTGGCCAGGACGAGCGCCACCGCCGCCGCCAGCCACGGGTTGACTCCCAGCCTGATCTGTAAGCCGGCGATAAACGCCAGGGCGATCAGGCCGCTGGCCAAGCAACCGAGCGTGACGGCATAGGCCGGCTCCAGGCCGGGAATCAGCGTCAGGAGGTGCCCCACGGAGGCGAGGCCGGCGTAGCCGGGGGGGTGGGCCATGCCGAGCGTGACGGCCGCGACCTGCAGGTCGCCCGAATCGCCGGAACAGATTCCGGGCGGCAGGCGCGGGACGGTCAGGACGGCGAGCAGCACCAGCGCCAGCGGTATAGCCAGGCGGTCGAAGCTAAACCCGCGCTTTGCGGGAACAGTTGGCTCGGTTCTTGTGCCGTCGGACGGCAACGTCTCCTCCGCAAGGTTGGTCGGCACAGCAGGCGGCTGGGCGGGATTATAACTGAGCTGGCACCTGCCCGCCCTTTTCCCCAGGAGCGCTCCCGGCACTGTTCGTCGCGCCGCAGGTCTCAAAAACGCTGCCTTCTCGCGGTCACCGCCCCAAGCCATTTCGGACGCTGCGCGGCCCAGGTTCCTTGTGGAGTGGCCCGCGGCGCGAGCCGATTATTTCGCGTAGTGCCCAACTCGGCCGCGGACGGGTCGAAGCTCGCCCGACCGCTTCGCGCGCCGCCGGAGCGCAACGTGGACATTGCCAGTCTCATTGGTTCATTGATCGGCATCGCCGCCTGCCTGTTGGTCGGCTACCGGGCCTCGGAAGGGAACTGGGCCATGTTCTACTCCGAGAAGGGGGCGATCATGGTGTTCGGCGGCACCATCAGCGTCGTGCTGATGGCCATGCCGATGGAGAAGCTTAAGTGCGTTCCGGGGTACGTGCGGCGGTTCATGTTTCAGCGGGGCATGGCGGCGGCCGACGTGATCCGTCTGATGGGGCAGCTCAGCGAGAAGGCGCGCCGCGACGGAATTCTCTCGCTGGAATCCGAACTTCCCAAGATTAACGACCCCTTCCTGGCGACCGGAATCAAGATGGCCATCGACGGCGCGGCGCCGGATGCCGTCGAGGCCACCCTGCGCATGGAAGTGCTCGCCATGCAGGACCGCCACAAGGCCGGCAAAAAGTTCTTCGACTTGATCAAGCTCTACGCTCCCGGCTATGGGCTGGTGGCCACGCTGATCGGGCAGATCGGAATGTTCGCGCACCTCGGCGGCGAGGTGTCGGTCATGGGGCACATGCTGGCAGTCGCGGTGGTGGCCACGATGTACGGCTGCATTCTGGCCAACGCCATCGCCGGGCCGATCGGCGACAAGCTTTCACTGCGGTCTTCGGAGGAGATCATCAACCGCGAGATGATGCTGCAGGGGATTCTCTCCATTCAGTCCGGCGACAACCCGCGCGTGACGGTCGACAAGATGATGGCCTTTGTCCCCGTGCCGCAACGGTCCCGAATTCGTCAGGCCGCATAGCGCGGGGCGGCCGGAGCGTGACTGAACATGGCTGAGGAGCAGCACGAAAACATGGCGAGCGGCGGCGGGGGCGGGGGCGGGGGCGCGAGCGCGCGGCACGGCGGCGGGGGTCACGGCGGGCCCTCGGGGGGACACGAGGAGGCCCATGAAGGCGCGCCGGAATGGATGATCTCCTTTGCGGACAACGTCGTCCTCCAAATGGGGTTCTTTGTCATTCTGCTGGCGTTGACCTTAACGTCGATGAAGAGCGGGGCGGGCGCCACCGATTCCGGCGAGGCGGGCGGCGGACCGACCGCGGAGCAGCTCGACTGGGCGATCGCGGTGCGCGAGGCGTTCAACAACCCGGTCGATTTGCACTCCACTGATCCGCGCGACCTGCTGTTGGTCCGGCGTCTGCGAGCCCGGCGCGGGTTGGCCGACGCCGACAGTCTGGGGCAAAAGGGGGCCGATCACGACGTGAAGTCGATCCGGCCCAGCGACTACTTCGGCTGGGGCGGAACGGTGCCCTTCGCGCAGGATTCCAGCGTGCTGGACGAAGCCGGCAAGGCAGCGCTGGCCGAAATGCTCGAGCATTTGCGGGGCTACGGGAGCGTTCTGGAAATTCGCGGGCACGCCAGCGCGGCCGAGGCGTTTGGCAAGGCGGATCGCGGGGCGGGGCTCTCGTACGGGCGGGCGCGGGCGGTCGCGGAAGCGCTGGCAGCGGGCGGGATCGACTGGAGGCAACTGCGCGTGCTGGCCTGTGCCGACAGCGAGCGGATCGTGCCGCGCGCGGCGGACGCTGACGGCCATGCCCGCAACCAGCGTGTGGAGGTAGTGGTGACGGAGCAGGCGCCGCTGGTGGAATAGCCAACCGACGCCCAAATCCGAGCCCGAAGCGCCAGCGAGCGCACGCGTAGCGTCGGCCCCCCTGGCCGACGTCGTACGCCAAGCGCGCGTCTCCCCATTTTCACCCCCCGTGGCCGACGCCGCACACCAAGGCAAGCGACCTGGACGATTGGGGGGCACTTGGTCAAATTCCGGCTCGACACGAGCCGGCTCTGCCACTGCGCACAGCGCCGATGCACGGTCAACACCTGATCAACGGAGGAAGCGGCGGGCCGGGTCCTGTTGGAAGTAGGCCGCCATTTCGCCATATAGCTCGGCATGCCGGCTGCGCAAAGCCAGCGGCAGCTCGAAGAAGTACTCGGTTGCGACCGCGAAGAACTCGGCCGGGTTTGAGGCGGCGTAGGGGCGCAACAAGGTAGGGCGGGCATGCTGCAAGTCATTTATCAGCCGGCGGAACTCGCGTTCGAAAACGCGGGCCCACCTGGCGCGCGCCTCGCGCGTGGGCAGGTCTGGGGCGCCCTCGTTGGCGCCGGACTCACTGTCGAGTTGGTGAGCGAATTCGTGGAAAACGACATTGTCCGCATCGCTCGGGTCGGCGGCGCCGCGCAGCACGTCGTCCCAGGACAGCACCACGGCGCCGCGGTACCAGGCCTCGCCTAACCGCGCCTCGGGTCCGGCCAGGACCGCCCCGCCGGGCAGCGGGCGCGCCACTTCCGCCACGTACTTCGCCGGGTAAACGAGGATCGTGCGCAGCTTCGGATAGTAATCCGTCTGCCGGCCCAGCAGCAGGATCGCGGCCTGGGCGGCGATGGTGACGCGCACCTCGTCGGTCACGACCAAGCCGCCGCAGCCTTCGAACGGCTTTTCGTGCAGCAGCACCTGCACGTGACCAAACAGCTCCACACGCTCGGCGGGCGTGAGCAGATGAAAGTAGGGCACGTTGGATTGAATGGCGGCCGACCATTGGGCCGGGATAGCCTGTGCCCGAAGGCGATTTCGGCGTCTGCTTTTGAGCCCGAACATGCCTGCCTAAGCTCGATTTTGTCCCGAAGGCCCAACGAAGCCGCCACGCGCGGGTCTTGGATTACAGCAAGACCGATATTGCGCTGCGTCGCCTTGCCAGCCCAGACGATGCGCCACATTATATGGGACTAAGCGGCGGGCTGGCACACGAGGCGAGCGTGCTGCCATCGCAAGGGTAGCGGTGGCCTGCCCACACAGCGAAAGAGACCGATCTGTACAAGCTATTCCTTACACTACGTTACCTGCGCAAACGGCGGATCGCCTACTTCGCGATCGCGGCGGTCACGCTGTGCGTCGCAATGGTGCTGATCGTCCTGTCGGTGATGGGTGGCTGGCTCGACATGGTCAAGACGCACGCCCGCGGCCTGTTGGGCGACGTCGTCATCGACAATCACGACCATTCCGGCTTCCCCCTGTACCAGGAATTCATCGATGACATCACGACTTGGAAAGACGCCGAGGGCCAACCGCTGATCGCAAAGGCCACGCCGGTCTTGTACTCGTGGGGGCTGTTCAAACTGCAGGATTATCTGGGAACGGCGCGTGTGGTCGGCATTCGGCTCGAGGAGGTCTTCGAGGTCAACGCCTTCAAGCAAAGCCTTTTTTACAACAAGTACTATCCCGGCACGACCACCTTAAAAGAGCAGCAGCAGCCGCTGCTCGGAGCTGACCTGGACGCCGGTCCGCTGCGGATTACCACCGAAAGCGGCGACGTTCTGCCGCCCATGATTAGGCCCACCCTGCCGTCGCCTCACCGCGAAGCGCTCGAAAAAACGCTGCAAGCCAATGGAGGCAGGCTGGAAGTAGAAAATGAAGTCCCCACCTTCACCAGCGAGCTATTGATGCAGGCCGGGCTGCCGCCAATCCCGGGTTACTATGAGTTGGCGCTGCGGGAGAGCCCAGGCGGAGAGGCAATCGGCTCAGTCGATCTGCCGCGGCAGGATGGCCCGGCTTTTCCAGGCATCATTTTCGGCCTGGACCTCGTCGCCACACGCCAGCCGGACGGGAAATACAATCGCCGCTACCCGCGCGGCGAAGTGGCTTCGCTGACGCTGTGGGCGACCTCGGCCCGTGGGCAGGTCGATCCCATACCCATCAAGCAGCCGTTCCGCTACACCGACGACTCGCGCACCGGCATTTACGAGATTGATTCGCAGCACGTCTACTGTGACTTCGACCTGCTGCAAAAGCTGCTACAAATGCAGGAAACCCCACGCGTCAATGCCGACGGCGAGATCATCGGCATGGCCCCGGCCCGTTGTGCCCAGATCCAAATCAAGCTGGCCAGACCGCTGGACGAGATGAGTCTGCAGGCCCTCACGACGCGCCTGGAGGAACGGTATTACTCGCTCGCCGACGATCCACGTTTCGACCTGGATCTGACTGACCGCCAGCTCATCGCCCGCATCGACGCGATGACCTGGCAGCAGACGCAGGCGCATCTGATCGGCCCGGTCGAGAAAGAGCGCATCCTGGTCACCATTCTCTTCGGCATCATCTCGCTGGTCGCGGTCGCTCTCATTCTGTGCATTCTCTACATGATCGTGCTGCAGAAGACGCGCGACATCGGGATCGTCAAAGCCATCGGCGGCTCATCCGGCGGCGTGGCCTTTATCTTTGTCATCTACGGCGCGGCCGTGGGAATTGCCGGAGCCGTCCTGGGTTCGATCCTCGGCTGCCTGGTCGTCTGGAACATCAATGAGATTCAGGATTTCCTGATCCGCCTCAATCCCAGTTGGCGCGTGTGGGACTTGTCGGTGTATTCGTTCGACCGTATTCCGAGCGAGGTCAACCCGTGGGATGCGGTGATCGTCGTGGTGTTCGCCATTCTGGCGTCGACCCTGGGTTCGCTGGGAGCGGCCTGGCGCGCGGGCCGAATGCAGCCGGTGGAGGCGATCCGCCATGAGTAAACCCGTCAAGCAGGCGCCACGCGAGGCCGCGGATGATGTGATGGGCGATGCGCTGCTGACCGCCGCCGAAATATGCAAGTTTTACGAGATGGGCAGCACACAACTGCGCGTGCTGGAGGATTGCAATCTGCGGGTTTCGGCCGGCGAATTTGTGGCCATCATGGGCAAGTCCGGCAGCGGCAAGAGCACGTTGCTGCACGTGTTGGGGGCGCTGGACGTGCCGCAGCGTGGACAAGTGATGTTTGCCGGCCAGCCGGTGTTCGCGCCGCCGAACGCGCGGCGGCTGACATCCGGCATGACGGACGTGCTCTCCGGCGCGGAGCGGCGGCGGATCGAGCTGCGCCGCCGGGCGTTCGGGTTCGTTTTCCAGTTCTACTACCTGCTGCCCGAGTTGAACGTGCTGGAAAACGTGCTCATTACGCGCATGGTCGGCACGAAGACGCTGGGCTGGTGGCGTGGCGGTTCAGCCGCCGCACGGGCGGACGCATTGAGAATCCTCACGCGCGTCGGCATGCACGAGCGCCTCAAGCACCGGCCGAACGAACTTTCGGGCGGCGAGCGGCAGCGGGTCGCGCTGGCGCGGGCCCTGGTACACAAGCCGCGCGTCCTGTTCGCGGATGAGCCGACGGGCAACCTCGACGCCGAAGCCGGCCGCAAAATCATGGATTTGCTGAAGGAACTACACCAGGAAGGGCAGACCATTGTCATGGTCACACACGATTCGGGCGTAGCGCGCTACGCGGACCGGGTGCTCTTGCTGGCCGACGGCCGATTGCAGCCCGCGTCAGTCTAGACTAGAGCAGAGCCGGGGCGTGTCGCCCCGAAATGCCGCCAAGAATTTCGCATCCGCGCAGGGGGCGAACAACGTGCAGGCGGCGAACAACGCGCAGGGGGGAATAACGCGTGCGGAATGAACCGGATGTGCGCAGTGAGTAGCAGAGCCGGCTCGTGTCGAGCCGGAGTTTGACCAGAGCGCCCCGATTGCTCAGGTCGCACGCTTAACAGACATGGGGTGCCGTTGCCCTCGCTGGCGCTTCGGGCTCGGTTGTCACGGGGCTATAGCCGCGCCTGGACTAACCAACCCTCTCCCAGCGGCTTGATCACCGGCTTCGGGTCCAGGCGCAGGCAGTCCGCCATCCGGGCCGGGCCGCTTCCTGCCAGCGGACCGGGGGCCGCGGCGCCGCCGATCAGTAGCGGGGCCATGTAAATTTGCAGCTCGTCCCCCAGCTTCTGTTCGAAGAAACGCCCCAGGACCTCGCCGCCACCTTCTACGAGAACGTTCGTCATTTCGTGCGCCCCCAGAATATCCAGCACGGCGGGCAAGTACACACCGGCGCCGCTCGGATCCGGCGGAACCACATGTACCTGGCAGCCGGCCGATTGCAGTCTGCGAATGCGCGTGCGTGGAGCGCGCGGACCGCAGAAAATCCAGGTGGGCGTTTGCCGGGCCGTGCGGACGAGCTGCGAACGCTCGGGCGTGCGCAGGGCGGCGTCCAGGACAACACGCGTGGCGATCCGCCGCGGCCGCCCGATGCGGCAGGTGAGCATCGGGTCGTCATGCTCGGCCGTTCGCCGCCCGACGATGATCGCATCCAGCCGCCCGCGCACACGGTGGGCATGCGTCCTCATGCGCTCCCCAGAAATCCACCTGGCATCCCCCGTGCGGGTGGCAATCTTGCCGTCCAGACTCTGCGACCACTTCAGAATCACCCACGGACGTTTCTGCCGCATCAGCTTGATGTATGGCGCGTTCAGTTCGGCCGCTTCGCGCTCCAGCAATCCCACTTCCGTCTGAATGCCGGCTTTCTTCAACGCACGCAGGCCGCCGCCCGAAACGAGCGCGTTCGGATCGCGCAGCGCCGCGACCACACGCGCCACACCGGCCTCGATCAGCGCGGCGGTGCAGGGCGGCGTCTTGCCCTGATGGCAGCACGGCTCCAGTATCACGAAGACCGTGGCGCCGCGGGCATTTTTTGAATTACGCTGGCATTTGCGCAGTGCCTCGATCTCGGCGTGCGGACCGCCGAACCGGCGGTGATAGCCTTCCCCGAGCACCTGGCCGCCGCGCACGATGACGCAGCCGACCATCGGATTCGGCTCAACCCAACCCTGGCCGCGCGCCGCAAGCTGCAGCGCGCGACGCATGTAGGTTGCCTCACTTTCTGCCCTGCTCATGAGTGCTCGCTAATATACACTGCCGATCCCGCCGCGGTCTCAAGCGGCTCGGCGCCAGAACAACGTATTGAAAGGCCGTCGGCCGCGAGGACCAGATTACTGGGCGGCCAGCGTGCGCTCGGATTCGAGCAGAAAATCCTGGTCGGTCAACGGCACGTTTGTGTCCAGGTTCTTGTAGAAATACGCCGCGTCTACACGGCCGTCAGTGTGCTTCAAGACCGTGCCCGAGGGCACATCGTTTTTCGTGTCGATGTATAGTTCCTGAATGGGAACCGGGTGTTGCGCATCCGAGTACACCAGCCGGATGTGGTGAACCGTCGCGCCGGTTTCAGGCAACTCGAACAAGCCTTGGTACGTTACAACGACCGCGTCCCCGGCATGGTCCATCGAGGTCACGGTCTGTTCCATGAGCCGTTCCAGGCCGAAGTCGGTCATAGGCCGTTTCGACTCCCCCCAGATCACCGGCGTCCGCAGGTCCACCTTGTTGACCGCCGGCGGGGGCAGCAGGAGCGGAATCGCCCAGCGCGTGACAAAGCGCAACTGGTTGTCGAACTGTCCCGCGACGTACGACGACTCGAGGTATTTCATGTCTTCATCGAGCCATTTCATGCGCACGCTGAACGGGTCGCGGCGGAACCAGCATTGAATGTGCTCCGGCCCCTGCAGACGATTCAGCAGCCCGCGGCGCTCGTAGCGCGTGAATTCCAAGGCGTATTGCTTCAACTCGCCGCACTTGGCCAGCACCTGCCGCAGGTACCCGGCCGGATCCTGGCGCACGCGATCGGCGCGCGTGTCCGCTTCGGCCGCCGTCAAACCGCTGACAGGCGCGGGGCGGGCTTCGATGCGGGCCGCCACCGGGCCCGACGACGGTCGCGCACAGCTTCCGATCATCCCGAGCAGGGCGACTGAACACAACAAGAACCATTCCACGGCCCGCTTGAACACACCGCTACTCCTGGTCAGCTTGGCCCGCCGGTGTACAAAGGGTGCCACAGTCCGCCTGGCACGCGCAAATCTGTCGCGGCAAGAGTCGTTCGTCATTGACCGCGACGCCGCGCTTCAACAAAGGCTTCCACCCACGACGGCTGCCACCCGATCCACATTCTCACTATCTTACCATCGCCATCCAACACGCGCAAAATCGGCAGGTTAATGGGCTGTTCTACAGCCGCTATCGGCCCGGCCAGAATGTGCGTCGGGCCCGCCGGAAGCTGCGCGATCGAGCGGCGTGCGACGGACGTGTCCTGATCCAGGTTCAAGCAAATCACGGGTATTTCAGAACCGCCCAATTCATCGCGCGCGGCTTGCAGTCGCGCCAGCTCGGCGATGCTGCGCCGGTCATCCGTGCGCCAAAGTAGTTCCACACAGGCGTGCCTCCGGACCGTTTCGCTCGAAACCATCTGACCGCGTACATCAGGCAACGTCCACGGAACGGCGGTGCGGCCGAGCCAGCGCTGGGCGTAGTTCGCCATGTGCCGGACTTGGTCGGCTTCTGCGGCCCAGCGCTGCCGCTTGGCACGAGCCAGCGTGCGGAACGGGGACTCCTGGCGAGCAAGCTCGGGGGCCAGCCCGGCCCAGAGCCGGTCGAGGCTGCGCAGCGCCTCCTCGACCGTTTCGGGACGATCTTGTATCTGCCTCAGCAAGCTGCTTTCACGCCGCACCGCGAGTTCGCACTGCTCGGCTTCGGCGGCGCGGCGCTGAGCCCAGCCCGGCGGCATGCTGGTGCGCTCACGTAGAACTCCCGTCGATTCAGTCTGCCGATTGGCCAGCTTTTCAATCTCGATCTTCTCAAAGCGAGTAACGCATCCCGCCGCCCGGTCGAACCAGTACTTCCCCCGGCACGAATGTCCCAACACCTCGCCAGCGCCAGGCGGATAGCCGGTTACGAACTCCACGCGTGCCGTGCCCGGCTGCTGGGCGTCGTCTTCGCCGCGACAATGTCGCCGGCGACCGAAGAGGTCGGCTGGCGCGCTCCATGAGCTTCCGCTTTCAACCGCGCTGGCTTGGACCGGCAGGACCTCCCATGCGCTTTCCATCTCAACCGCCTGCTCCTGCATGGCAGGCGTCATCGTTGGCCGGCCCCGGCTGTCGATCCGCAAAACTACGCCGCGCATCGGCTCAGCTCGATTATCGACCAAACGTATGAAATCTAGCAGGAGGAGCGCCTCGCCGTCCTCAAGCGCCAGGCACCATATTTCGACCTGACCGAAACAGCGCTCGGCCACCGCGCCGGTCGTGAGCAGCGTGCTCTCAGAGCGAAGTTCGTACACCAGCCGATCGCCGGGTTCAAAGCGGTACGCCAGCGGTGGCCGGGCACCAAATGAAAATCCGTACGCGACACTCGGCAGGAGTATCGCCAGCGCGAGGGCGGAAAAGCGACCGCAACCTGACATGTCCGCGTTTGTACCTGGCGGCAACCGCACCCGCAACGGGACCGTTTTCGTGGTCCGCGTACAAGAAAAATCCGTATTTTCTGACTTTTCCGTTCATTATTGCCGTTGCTGGGGGCCCAACGTCCCAAAAAAACGTGCTGCCCTGGCCGCAAATCCCCATTTCATGCGATAAAAAAATAGCAGCGGCTATAAGTCTCTAGTTTTCAGGAACTTATGCGCACGGAGGCGCTTGGTCCCACCTAACTGGCTAATTTTCCCTTGAACCGATACTACGATTTGTGGTAGAAAGGTAATTGATTTACAGGGGCGAGGAGTCTCAGTCGGCTTTTGTGGCCCGTGGCCGCATGTAGCCGCGGAGTGATGGGCGCATGAAGCTTGCCGCCCGATCCAGGAAAGAGGATTGTCATGAAACTAGAGCGATCAAGAATTCGGGCGCTTGGCGCGCTGGTGATCGTGCTGTCTTTTGTGGCGGGCAGCGCGCTGGCCGACGTTTCCGAAGTGGTGCTTAGAATAACTGCGTCCTCCGGCCGCGGCACCAGCGTGTTGGAAATCACGGCTGACCAGGGCACGTGGGAAGGCGACAACTTCTTCTGGTCGCCCAGCGAAGACATTCCCCTGATGAGTGGTGATCAGGTTGTCGGCACCATCGTGAAGGACGAGAGCTACATCGCCATCTACTCCGACCCACAGATCGCCATGGGGTTTTCGTTTCAAGCGGGCGATACTCCCACCGACGTGATCGTGACCTCGGGCGTGCTGTCGTTCCCCACGATCGCAGAAGCAACCGCCCGTGCGGACGCTGCGTTCACGGTTATGGGCTCGGGCGTCTCCCTCGTCGGCCTGCATGCAGGAGGCGGAGCTTACCGCGCTTACTACAACGACTCGGTCACTTTCGCGGAGGCGATCGGCCCAATCACCGCAGGTCCCACGGAGTTCGCAGTTGGCGATTTCGCTTACCCAGGCGGCGGGGCTTACCTTCCAATCGGCTCCGTGAGCAACATGGGCGCGGAGATCGCCTTCACGCTCTCGGCGAATGGCTTCGCCAGCGGTTCTTCGAATTTCGAAATTGTCCCCGAGCCGGCCGGACTACTTCTGCTGGCCCTTGGGGTTTGTGTGCTGCGGCGCCGCTAAGCAGCGGCTGAAGCCCCGGTGCTATCCGGACGGCACGCGGAGCAGCGGTAGAGGAGAGAGAGGAGACGTGCATGAGTACAAAGTGCCTGTCGATAGGACTGGTGCTGGCGCTGGCTTCGGGCGCGCTGGCAGATTTGTCCGATATTTCCGAAGTGATATTCAGGATTGAGGCGTCAAATGCCTCCGGCACCGGTGTCCTGGAGTTCACGCAGGACCAGTTAGTCTACAACGCAAATACCGACACTTACATTTGGAACACCGGGACGCAGTTCATCTTCGACGAGTTCTTCACGCCCATCGCTACGCTGCAGAATGCGAACCTGGCTCTGCAGTTGAACTCAACCAAGAAGATCGCCGGCGCTTTCGCGGTTCAATCGGGCTCCACCGACACCCTCTTCACCATCACGATGCCTCAACTGAGCTTCGCGAGCTTGTCGGCGCCCAGCGCCTCGGCTGGGCTGGCCGTCAATGTGACTGATACAAACAACAACGGCGTCGCCATGCTGGCTGTTCCTCCGGCAGGTGGTATCCTTATTACTCATTACAACGGTTTGGTCCCCAGCGGTACTCTTTTCGAGGAAGTGCTGCCGGGGGTCTCGAACCCGACCGGCAGCACCAGCACGCTGGCGTACGTCCCTTACACGCCGCTTCCGTTTGGGGCGGGCGACATGAACTCGCAGTTGGCCTTCAGTCTGACCGCCGGAGATCTCGGCGGCGGAACGCACTACTTCCAGATCATCCCGGAGCCGGCTGGCTTGGCCCTGCTGGCGAGCGGGTTGCTGTTGCTCGGCCGGCGTCGCTAGTTCGTCGTCCGCAAAACTTTAGACGGGAGGGCGAGTCTGAAAGGCTCGCCCTCCCGTTGCATTAATGCCGCTGCAAGACGAATTCGCGGAGCCGACGCGCGCAACCAGAATGACCGGGCGGCGGGGCGGTTCTGCCTGGAGCGATGCACTTGCCGGGCGGAGCAACCGCTCCACCGGGCCGGCGGCGAATTGCCGCAGCCGGCTCAGGTCACTTCAGTGAAAACATCCGTCGTGAAGATGAGCACTTCGGTACGCGGGTCTCGCCACGCGTCCGGCGGCAAACCGGCCTTCTCGCTACAACAGCGCGAAAGGAATTCCTCGCGGCTGAAACCGTATTCCGTCGCAACTTGCGGCAGGAACAAACCGCGGTTGCGGCCGCGGCCGACGATGATCCCGTGCCGGCCCAGTTCGAGCTGCTGCAGGTCGCGCAACGGCTGGGGCCGGGACATCACAGACACTTCGATCTCAACCGCCGCGAGTTCTGCCGCCGTTACCGGATGAAAACGCGGGTCTCGCAAGGCCGCACAGACCGCCGCTTGGCGCACGGTTGCGATTAGCGATTCTTGCGGCTCCAGCACGCCCATGCAGCCGCGCAGGCGGCCGAGTTTATGCAGTGTGACGAAGACGCCCCCAACCTCAGGCTCAGGCTGAGCCGGCGCGGCGCCATCTGCCGCGGCTTCACCATAGCGCACTGCGTGCTCGATGGCATCGCGCGCAATCGCAGGCCAGCAGGACTGCGGTCCAGTTTCGGCAGTCGGCATTTTGAGCCACACACAAAGGGCGGCGTAGCATCTATCAGTTTATGAGTGCTGCACCCGGGTTTAGTTAACGCCGCGGGCCTTTAGAACTCTCCAAAGAATGATCACCCCGATCAACAGCACGCCCAGGACGACGTAGTACGTCGTACCAAACTCAGCCAGCAGCATCATAGCTCCGCTCACACAAGACCTCCTGCCAGTCACTCCGCCTACGATGCAGAGCGTGCTCCTAGTTACCCGACCGGGCGGAGGCTGTCAACGGCCGCTTTAATAGATAAAACGATAATCAAACCATTTGAACTTGATAACACCAAAAGAGCGGCAACCGATATGCCCGACGGCCTCACGTCAGCGTTCGTCATGCACCTGCCTCGCAAATCGCACATAACATCTTGGCCGAAAAGAACTTCCATATCTTCGCCTGGTCGAGGTGGCGAATGGCCGTCATTCGTCGCCTTTCCGATGTGCTCGAACCAGTCCCGTTTACCTTACCCTAAGTCGCTGTGGCGCATGATCTTGCGAATGTCCCCAAATCGACTCCGAACACGGTATGGATCTTGCTACAGTTGGATCATTTTGGTGCGGTTTAGCTTCGTGCCTACGCAATGTCGCTGTTGATTCGGACCCGTCCGAGTACAACGCGTTTAGGCTTTAGGGAAACTGGTTTGATTACATGGAGGAAATCGATGAGCCGAATTAGATTCGCTTGCTTGGCCCTGGCCGGCTTGATGTTGGCTGCCCCGTTCACTTGTCGGCCGTTCGCGGCTACCGACCCGTACACTAATTTCGTCGCCGGCGTGGGAAATCAGGCCATCTCACAGGGCGTAGCGGCTGGCTTCGCGAACACTAACGAGACAATTGCCGATCTGTTCCAGACGCCGCTAACGAATCTCTACCAGAATCTCTGGACCGGCTGGGTGGACTACACGTTCCCCCAGGACCCCAGCTACAACACGCTGCTGGTGCAGTAGAACGCGGACCTTTGCCTCCGGCGTGATTTCGGTACGCCCCGTGGACCTCCCGCGCCGCCAATGGCCGGGAGGTCCTCTTTTCCCTCATCGCCGCGCAAAAGCTCGGCTTCGGCTACGGCACGCCCGCCGGACGCCCGCCGCGCCGCGGATCGCTGACGCCCATGAGCGTGCCGTCCGGAAGAATCTGCAGCGCTTGTACCACGGCGCCCCGCCGCTGATCGCTGATCTTCAGCCCAGCCCCCTCGAGCGCGCCCCACAAGTCCGCCGCAGGCTGCCCGTCGAAAAACACTACGTCGGGCTGCCACTGGTGATGGAGGCGAACGGCCTCCACTGCGCCGTCCAGCGACTCGCCAAACTCCATCACGTTCAGCAGCACCTGGGCCACGCCGGTGATGATCCGCGGTCCGCCGGAGCCGCCCAGCGCCAGCACCGGACGCCCCCCCTGCACGACGATGGTCGGGCACATGCTCGATAACGGCCGCTTGCCGGGCCCCACGAGATTGGCCTCGCCCTGCAGCAAGCCGTACAGATTCGCCTGCCCACGCACCGTCAGAAAATCGTCCATCTCGTTATTCAGAAGAATCCCGTAGGGCTCGGCCACGACCAGCGAGCCGAAGACGCCGTTGATGGTCTCGGTCAGAGCAACGACGTTGCCCAGGTGGTCGGCCACGCAAAAGTGCGAAGTGCCCCGATCCTCCGGCAGTTGCCGGCTGCCAAAATCTTCCGGATTCTGTCCCGCTTTCAGCGCCAAGTCGCACGCGTACTGCTTGTCCGTCAGCCACGCAACCGGAACCGACGTGAAATCCGGGTCGCCCAACCAGCGCGCCCGGTCGGCAAAGGCGTGTTTGAAGGCCCGCGCCAGGGCGGCCGGGTACAAGTCGGAATCCTTGCTACGCAGCTTCGTCACCCCGCCAACGTCGGCGGCCAGGCACTGCAGGATGTTCAACGCCTCAATCAGACAAACACCTCCGGATGACGGAGGAGGCATTGTGACCAGTTCGTACTCGCCCATCGCCGCGCGGATCGGCGCGCGCTCCAGAACGCGGTAATTCCGCAGATCCTCCGGCGTCAGCTCTCCCCCGCTCGCTTTGACCGCGCTTACGATCGCCTCGGCCACCGGTCCTTCATAGAAAACGCGCGGCCCCTCTTGCGCGATCAGTCGCAGGCCCCGGGCCAGATCCGGGCGTTTGAGTCGCTCGCCGATCTGCGGCAGTTTGCCCTTGTTCAACAGCGTTTCGTAAAGAACCTTGTATCGCAGCATCAGGGCCGGCGACTTCTCCAGCACCGCCAGCGCTTCCTTGCAAGCGTCGCGATAATGGGCATCCACAGCGAAGCCCGCCTCGGCCAGAGCCGCCGCCGGCCGAATGAGCTCCTTCAGCGGCTGGGTGCCGAAGCGCCGGTTAATCTCGACCAGTCCGGCCAGTTGTCCCGGAACGGCCACCGCGTTGCCGCCGTAAACGCTCGGCGAAAAACCGTCGCTCTGCTGGGCCGCCAATTCTGCATACCGCTCGGGCGTGGCGGCTTGCGGGGCGCACTCGCGGAAGTCCAAAACCACGAAGCGCTTTTCCGCAGCCACCCAGGCCACCATGAACCCGCCGCCACCCAGGCCGGTGCTCTGCGGCCGCGCCACCGCCAGGGCGAACGACGTGGCCACCGCTGCGTCAAATGCATTCCCGCCCGCGGCCAGCACATCGGCCCCAATTTGCGAGGCCTCCGGCGAGTCGCTGGCCACCATGCCGGTCCGGCCGCGCGCCAGCCAGGGCGGGTCGGCAGCCCGCGCCGCGCCGCCGGGCAGCCACAGGCAGACAGCCAAACTCAAGAAAACTGTCGCGCGCCGCTGGTGCGCCATGGTCAGACTCCTATCATACGTGCGTGTTTAACCGAACAGGTGCCGCATTTTAACCCGGCGGTTCGGCGACTGGGAATCGAGAGGAACAGTCAGAGGGCCCGGCCAATCTGGCGCAGGACTAAAGAGATCGATGCAAGTAGCTCGCAACATCGCCGACACGCGAAACGCCGTCGCGGAGGCGCGACGCTCTGGGCGGCGGATCGGCCTTGTACCTACCATGGGCGCCCTACACCGTGGACACGCTTCGCTGATCGATGCCGCGCGCCGCGACGGAACCTATACCGTAGTCAGCATCTTCGTAAACCCGTTGCAGTTCGGGCCTAACGAGGACTACCAGAAGTACCCACGCGATGAAGTTGCCGACCTGCAGGTATGTCAGCAGGCCGGAGTCGACCTGGTCTTCATTCCTTCAGCCGACGAACTCTGCCGGCCCGACGTCGTCACCCGCGTGCACGTCGCCAAACTCACCGAAACGCTGTGTGGCGTCTCGCGCGCCGGTCACTTTGACGGCGTCACCACCATCTGCACCAAGCTGTTCAACATCGTGCAGCCCGACGTCGCCTATTTCGGCGAAAAGGACTTTCAGCAGCTCGCGGTCGTGCGGCGCATGGTGCGCGACTTGGATATGCCGTTGGAAATCGTCGGCTGCCCTACCGTCCGCGAAGAAAACGGCTTGGCCATCAGCAGCCGCAACATGTACCTCACGCCGGCCGAGCGCGATCAGGCGGCTTGTCTATATGACGGCTTGATCAAAGCCCGGAACCGGATTCACGCCGGCGAGCGCAATGCATCCAAGATCACCGCACTGCTGCGCGACGTGATCACTGCCGCCGGACCGGCGCGCATCGATTACATCCGCCTGGTCGATTCCGAAACCATGCAGCCGGTCGAACGCATCAGCGGTCCGGTTCTGGTCGCCCTAGCCGTCCATATCGGCGCGGCCCGCTTGATCGACAGCTTCTTCGTGGACCCGGGCCGCCGCGGCGCTTAGGATGTCCGGTTCGAGCCCCGGCGACGATATGCAGTCATCGGCCGTATCAAAAGCCGGCCGCAGAATCGCGAGGTTGACCTGAACCATGATGCCCGTGGTTTTCCGCATCCCGGTTGTGAATATCGACGTGCCCGGCTACGGCCTGGTGATGATGCTGGGCTTTTTGCTGTCGGTGTTCTGGGCCGTCCGCCGCGCTACCAGGTCCGGCGCGAACCCGGACGTGGTGCTCAATTGCGCTTTCATTGCCCTGATCGGCGGCGTGGGCGGGGCGCGTCTCATGTACGTGGTGCACTATTGGGACGAGCAGTTCGCGCCGCTGGGAAACTGGCTGGCCATCCTGTTGCGGGCCACCCTCGGCGTACGCGACGGCGGCCTGGAGGTATACGGGGGGTTCATCGCCGCCACGCTGGGCGTCGTCATATACATGCTCTTCTGGGGTCACTCGTTCCGCTGGTACCTGGACATCCTGGCGCCCTCGGCCGCGCTGGGCATGGGACTGGGACGGCTCGGCTGCTTCCTCAACGGCTGCTGCTGGGGACTGCCGTCTGACCTGCCGTGGGCGGTGCGCTTTCCGTTCGGCAGCAACGCGTTGATTCAGCAATGGCAGTCGGGGCAACTCGACCTTCCAAAGGAATTGCTGTGGTTTCCGCCCAACGGCGTGCTGACGGATGGCCGCCCGGCCGCTCCTCTGCCACGTGAAATGCTGCGAATGACGGAGGCCGAATTTGCCAAAATCACAAGCGCCGCGGCGGCAATTGGCCAGCGCCAAAAGGAGCTCACGGCGCGGCGCGCCCAGGCCACCAGCGCCGCCGAACAAGCCGAGTTGGACCGCGAGGAGAACCGTCTGCGGGCTGAGCTTGGTTCCCTTGCCTCTTCGCTCGGAGGCGGCTGCGCCAGCGGCGCAGCGCATGCGGAGGTCCTGCTGGCCATGCAAGCTTCCGGCCTGAGCCTGACACAGCTTCAGGAGCTGGCCCGGCAGTATCCGGCGTTGCCGGTCCATCCGACGCAGCTCTATTCGGCGCTCACGCTGGTCCTCTTGGCGTTGCTGCTCAACGCACTGTACTGGCGGCGAACGCGCGACGGGCAGGTGATCTGTACCATGCTGCTGATCGAACCCTGGACGCGGTACATCCTGGAGACGATCCGGGCCGACAACCCGGTCGACACTTTCCAGTTCACGATCTCACAGTTCCTGGCGCTCATGATCTCCCTGATCGGCTTGGCTGGCCTGATCGGTTTGCAGTACGCCAACCCGCGCTCGCCGCGCGCTAAGTTATGGGAGCCGCCCCCGGCCGAGGCGCCGGCAAACAGCAAAAAAAAGGGCCAATCTGCTAAGGCGTAGCAGAGCCGGAGCGTGCCGCCAGATGGAGCAGAGCCGGGGCGTGCCGCCCCGGTTGCCGCCGTTGGACCCCGACCTGCTCGGACCGTCGCCATGACGGGCGGCACTACGCCATCGCTCAAATACCCCCTGCCCGACCGCGCACTCCTACTCGCGTCCACGCGCCCCTTGGCAGCCCCCCTGGTCTTGATATACTCAGAATCTTTGCACAATTTGCCGCTTTAAGCGCGCACGGAGAACGGTGAATGGCTGCTTTCCAGATCAGCGATATTCGCAACGTCGCCCTCGTCGGCCACTCCGCCGCGGGCAAAACCACCCTCGGCGAGGCCATACTGCACAAGGCGGGCGTGACCACCCGCATGGGCAGCATCGACGACGGCACCAGCATGCTCGATCACGACGACGAGTCACGCGAACGCAAGCACAGCGTCGACTCGGCCGCCTTCTACGTGGAGTACGAGGGAAAGCTGCTCAATTTCATCGATACGCCCGGCATGCCGGACTACATCGGCCCGGCCATCGCGGCCCTGGCCGGCGTCGACCTGGCCTGCGTGGTCGTCTCCGCCGCCAGCGGAATCGGCGTCAACACACGCCGCATGTTCAATGCGGCCGGCGAATACGGCCTGCCGCGAATGATCGTCATCACGCGCATCGATGCCGAAAACGCCAACCTCGACGAGATCCTACGTGGCATCCGGGAAACCTTCGGTCATCACTGCCACCCGATCAACCTGCCGGCTGACGGCGGCAAGAAGCTGATCGACTTGCTGCGCGAGGAGCAAGGCACGGCGGACCTGCTGGATGTGGCCGCGGCCCACACCAGCCTGGTCGACGCGATTGTCGAAACCGATGAGGCGCTGATGGAATCCTACATGGAGACCGGCAGCGCTTCGCTCGAGCAGCTCGTGCCGGCCATCCGCAAGGCTGTGGCTTCGGGCGGGCTCATCCCGGTGCTGTTCGTCAACGCCAAGGCCGGCGTGGGAATTCCCGAATTTTTGGAAGCCCTGCTGCGTTGCGCGCCGTCGCCGGCCGAAGGCAAACGCCGCAGCGTGGTTATGGGCGAGGGTGAAGCGGCCAAGAAGACTGAGGTTGAGCCGGATCGCGCAGGCGATTTCGTCGCCCAGGTCTTCAAGATCACTTCGGACCCGCGCAGCAACATCAAGTACTCCGTGGCCCGTGTCCATCGCGGTGTGCTGAAGCCGGACGGACAAATCTTCACGCCTGGCGAGCGCAAAGGTCAGCGGCCCGGCCACTTTTTCAAGCTGCGGGGCGATCAGCATGCGGAAATCGAAATCGCCGAAGCCGGCGACATCGTCGCCTTCGCCAAGCTTGATCTGAAGATCGGCGCCACCCTCTTCGCCAAGGCCGAAGACGGCGAGATTCCGATGCCGAAGTTCCCGACGCCGATGTTCGCGCTGGCGGTCGAGCCGAAGTCGCGCGCTGACGTGGAGAAAATCAGCGGCGCGCTGCATCGCTTCGCCGAAGAAGACCCATGCTTCCAGTACTTCCGCGACCAGGAAACCAACGAACTGGTCATGCAGGGCATGGGCGACCAGCACCTGAACGTCATCCGCAGCAAGATGCGGCGTTACTTCAAGCTCGAAGTCGAAACCAAGGCCCCGAAGATTCCGTACCGCGAAACGATCTCGGGCGCGGTCAAGTACGTCGAATACACGCACAAGAAACAGACCGGCGGCGCCGGCCAGTTCGCCCGCGTGTTCATCGATATGGAGCCGAACGAACGCGGCAAAGGCTACGAGTTCATCGACAAAATCTTCGGCGGCGTCATCGATCAGGCCTTCCGCCCCAGCGTCGACAAGGGCGTTCGCGACCAGATGCGCAAGGGCGTCATCGCCGGCTTCCCAGTGGTCGACGTCAAAGTCTCGCTGGTTGACGGCAAAACCCACCCGGTCGACAGCAAGGACATCGCCTTCCAAATCGCCGGCCGCCAGGTGTTCAAAAAGGCCTTCGTGCAGTGCAAGCCGATCCTGCTCGAGCCCATCGTGAACATCGAAATCACCGTGCCGGCCGAATTCGTGGGCGACATCACGCGCGACTTGGCCGGCAAGCGCGGACAGATCGTGGGCCAGGACATGCTGCCCGGAAACCAGATCGTCATTCGCGGAACGGTGCCGTTGGCCGAGGTGGCCACCTACAGCAGCCAGCTAAAGAGCGCTACCGGCGGCCAGGGCAGCTACATGATGGAGTTCAGCCACTACGACATCGTGCCGCCCAACATCCAGCAGCAGATTGTGGCGCAGCACAAAGCCGCGGCGGAAGAGGAAGAGTAATCCGGGCGCGCTCCCCGGATCGTGCTGCCGATCCCGCGCGCCGGAGCTGCTGATCCAGGCGCCCTCCCGTAACGGCGAATAGAGCCTGCCGATCGCGGCGTCCACGGAACAGGGTTCAACCTTCCCACTTTCCCACGTTCCCACCTTCACACGGTGCATGTGGGGAAGCGCGAGCCGTTGTGATCCAAAACGCGGTCTCGCCAAAGGAGGCGCCATGAAAAGGCATGATTCGACTCCGCACGCAACCGGCGTCACACGCCGGCAGTTCGTCAAAGCCTCCGCGGCCGCAGTCGCCGGGGCGATGTTGACGCGCGAGATGCTCGCGCCGGCCGCCTACGCCGCCGGCTCGGATACGCTGAAAGTCGGACTGATCGGCTGCGGCGGCCGCGGCACTGGCGCCGCAAAGGAAGCGCTGGCGGCCGACCCCGGCGCGGTGCTGACCGCCATGGGCGATGTCTTCAACGATCGCCTGCAAAACAGCCTACAGACGCTGAAGGAAGCGCAGCCCGAGCGGGTGCAGGTCGATCCGGACCGCCAGTTCGTGGGCTTCGACGCCTATCAGAAGGTGATAGACAGCGGCGTCGACGTGGTCTTGCTGGCCGCCCCGCCGCACTTCCGCCCGGCGCACCTGAAAGCGGCCGTTCTGGCCGGCAAACACGTGTTCTGTGAAAAGCCGATGGCCGTCGACGCACCGGGCGTCCGCTCAATCCTGGCTTCGGCTGAAGAGGCGAGCAAGCGTAACCTGTCGCTGCTGGCCGGCTTCTGCTGGCGCTACAGCGACGCGGAGCGCGCCACGTTTCAGCGCATCATCGACGGCGCCCTCGGCCGCATCGTGTCTGCGCACACCGCATACCACGCCAGCCCGCTGCAACAGTTTCCGCGGCAACCCGGCTGGACTGATATGGAATGGCAACTTCGCAACTGGTTCCATTTCACTTGGCTGTCCGGCGATCACATCGTCGAGCAGGCTTGCCATAGCATCGACAAAATTGCCTGGGCGCTGGGCGGCCGGCTGCCGATCAAAGCTACCGCCCTGGGTGGCCGCCAGGCGCGGAGCGGGGCCGAGTCCGGCAATGTTTACGACCACTTCAGCGTCATCTATGAGTACGACGACGGCCTGCGTTGTTTCCACACTTGCCGTCAGATGGCCGACTGCCCGTTTGACAATACGGATTACTTCGTCGGCACGGAGGCAGTGTGCCGGATCGACGGATGGAAGCCCCGGCACGAAATTCGCAGCCACGCGGGTGAACTGAAGTGGAGCTACGACGGCCAGCGCCGCGACATGTACCAGAATGAACACGACGCGCTGTTCGCCGCGATTCGCTCCGGGCAACCGATCAACGATGGCCAGTGGATGGCACACAACACGTTGATGGCGATCATGGGCCGCATGGCGGCGTACACCGGCCAGACGATCACGTGGGAGCAGGCGCTGAACTCAGAGGAGAAGCTGGGCCCGCCCACGTACGACTTCGGCGACTTGCCGGTTGAACCGGTGGCGGTGCCGGGGCAGACGAAGTTCGTCTGACACGCAGCGCACCTTTGTGGGTGCCATGCGCCGAAGGGGGGTGCCATGCCCGCGGCGAAAGTGGGTGCCCGAAGGTGGGTGCCATGCCCAAGCTGTAAGCGCGGGCATGCCCTCGTTAACGGGCGGGGCTGCCCGCGCCCGCTATCGCGGGCTTGAGCATGACACCCGCGGGCATAGCAGCCAACCCTTCCTTCCCGGTCCGTTCGGTAGTCCCGCGGTGCGACTCACCCAGGTGTCTCATGTCCCAACTTGTCACGATCCCGAACAAGTAAGGCTCACACACGCCAGATTACAGCCTCCAAAGATTACAGCCAACCGCGCGAAAAAACCGTTGACTGTTAGGCCGCTGTTTATAGAATGACAACGCCGTAAACTATGAACAGGGGTTTATGCCGGCGGACCGACCGGTTTTTTCCGCCGAAGGAGCAGTAACCAGGATGGTCGACGCGCGCGAGGACAACCGCAAGGAAGCGTTGGGGCGAGCGCTTCAGCAGATCGAAAAAGCCTTCGGCAAGGGCTCGATCATGTTCCTCAAGGGCGAGGCCCTGCGAGTTGAGGACGGCATCTCGACCGGCTCAATCTCGCTCGACCTCGCGCTGGGCGGAGCGGGGATTCCGCGCGGCCGCGTCATTGAGATTTTCGGCCCCGAATCGTCGGGCAAGACCACGCTGACGTTGCACGTGATCGCCGAAGCGCAGCGCACCGGCGGGGCGGCGGCGTTTATCGACGTCGAACACGCCTTCGACCCGAGCTGGGCCAAGCGCATCGGCATCAACCTCGAAGAGTTGCTGATCAACCAGCCCTCCTGCGGCGAAGAAGCCCTGGAAATCTGCGAACTGCTCGTACGCTCAAACGCACTCGACGTGATCGCGGTCGACTCCGTGGCCGCCCTGGTCCCGCGGGCTGAGCTCGAAGGACAGATGGGTGAGCACCAGGTCGGCGCCCAGGCCCGGCTGATGAGCCAGGCCATGCGCAAGCTGACCGGCATCTCCAGCAAGAGCCGTACAGCGGTCATCTTTATTAACCAGATTCGAGAGAAGATCGGCGTCATGTACGGCTCGCCGGAGACCACTCCCGGCGGGCGGGCGCTGAAGTTCTATTCCTCCGTCCGCATCGACACGCGCCGCACAGGCATGCTCAAGGAAGGCGAACAGGTGATCGGTACGCGTGTGCGGGCGAAGGTGGTGAAGAACAAGGTGGCCCCGCCGTTCCGCGAGGCCGAGTTCGACATCTATTTTGATGGTGGTATCAGCCGCGAGTCCGACCTGCTAGATGTCGCCGCCGAATGCGGCGTCCTTGCACGCAGTGGTACCTGGTTTAGTTACGGGGAACTGCGACTAGGGCAGGGACGCGAAAATGCGCGACAATTTCTCAAGGACAACCCCGATCTGGTGCGCGATATCCGCAAAAAGGTCCTGGATATCAAGCTCCCCAAACCGGAACCACAGTCCGGTAAGAGCGAATCAGACGACGGGAAGCCTCAAAAACCTGAGGCTGCCCGAGCTGCCGCAAGCACCGGTAAACCGCCTCGCAAGCGGTAGGCCGTCCGTCACGCCATTTGTCCCCGCCCACAAAAGCGCGCCCACTCTCGCTGCGCGCCGTGGCGCGGAGGCGCTGATCGGCCCGCTCGAATCAGTCGAAATTAGACAGGGAAAGGAATCGTAGGCGCCGCGATCGCGAGCCGGCGAATGCGCCTGAACGAACTGGGAGGAATTTCATTAATGACCAGGTCGTGCCAGGAAATCCGTTGTAGCAGGTTGCGGGGGCTGGGCCTCTGGTTTGCTCTTGTCGGCTTGCTGGCGTGGCCTTACCTCTTTGGTTCGCCCGCGCTGGCAGAGGAAGCCGAAAGCGCCCAGCTTGTCGGGGCGCCGGACCTCATGGCCAACCTCGAAGCCGTCGAGCAGGCATTCTCGCGCGTCGTCGAGCAAGTGTCGCCCTGCGTGGTCGGCATTCGGGCGCGGCGTTATGAAAGCAGCTCCCCCTACGAGCGCGGCGGGTACGCAACTCAGAACGGCTTCGAGCAGACTGTGACGATCAACGGCAGCGGCGTCGTGCTTCGCCCGGACGGCTCGATTCTGACAAACGAGCACGTGGTGCGCGGCGCAGACGAGATCGAGATCATCCTGCGCGACGGCTCGCGCCGCATGGGACAGGTCGTGGCCGCAGATCCACGCGCCGATCTGGCCGTCGTGCGCACGGAGCCGGATGGTCTGGTGCCAGCCAGGATTGCGGAATGGGACAATGTGCGGCGCGGGCAGTGGAGCATCGCGGTCGGCAACCCCTTCGGCCTGGGCTATGACGGCAATCTCAGCGTTTCGGTGGGCGTGATTTCCAACCTCAACCGCCGGCTGCCCGGCTTGGGCGAGGTCGAGGACCGCCTGTACGCGGACATGATTCAAACGACGGCTTCCATTCACCCCGGCAACTCGGGCGGCCCGCTGTTTAACATGCGCGGCGAAGTCGTCGGCATCGTCACTGCCGTACATTCCCGCGGCATCGACGACGAGGGCATCGGTTTTGCGATACCCATGAGCCCGGCGCGCCGGCAACTGATCGATATGCTGGCCGCCGGTAAACCGGTCGAGCACGGATTCCTGGGCCTGATCGTGCGTGAACTGAAGCCCAGTGAGCGCATGGCAGCCGGACTCGGCCCGGATGTTGGCGTGTGGGTGGATCGTGTCGAACCCAACGGCCCGGCCGACGCGGCCGGCGTACGCCCGAACGACATCATCGTGCGCTACGACGGTCGCCTGGTCGAAGCCCCGATGCAGTTCGCCGACTGTGTTGGCCTGACGCCGATCGGGCAGCAGGTGACGCTCGAGGTCGTTCGCCGGAATCAGGCGCTGACGCTGCAAGCCACGCTGGACCGGCGTCAAAGCAACCGGGTGCAGTCGATTCGCGGTGCGTCGGCCTTGTGGCGCGGCATGCACCACGAATCCGACCTGGCGAGCGACGCCGAGGCGTGCCAGGACCTATAGGCAGAGACGAGCCAGGCGTATCGCGCCCCGCAGTCTAGGGAATCAAGGTAATCGGGGGCATACTCCGGAGGCATGCCCGCGCCCGCTGCGCGGGCTTGGGCATGGCACCCGGCTGCGCGGGCTCGCGCATGGCACCCGGCGGTTGACGCGGGCGCTTCGAAACGATCACGGCTGGTGATAGAGCGTCTCGGCCAAGTAGCTGCTGCGCACAAACGGCCCGCTGGCAACCGCCAGAAAGCCTAGCTCTTTCGCCAAATCCCCTAACTCGCGGAATTCGTCCGGCGGGTAATAACGCTCGACGGGCACGTGAGCGGCGCCGGCTTTCGGCTTCAGGTATTGCCCGATCGTCAGAAAATCGCAGCCGACGGCGCGCAAATCCTTGAACGCCTGCAGTAATTCCGCCCGGGTTTCACCTACGCCAACCATCAGGCCGCTCTTGGTGCGCAAGCTGGGCCGCTGCTCTTTGGCGAGTTCCAGCGTCCGGAGGCTACGCCGGTAATCAGCCTGCGGGCGGATGCGCCGCTGCTGGGCTTCCACGACTTCGAGGTTATGGTTGAAGACTTCCGGGCCGGCTTCGGCCACCGCCTGCACACATTCCGGACGCGCGTGAAAATCGGGCACCAACACTTCGATCGTGCTTTGCGGCAGCTTCTGCTGAACCGCGCGAATGCAACGGGCGAAGTGACCGGCCCCCTCATCCGGCAGATCGTCGCGCGTGACGGACGTAATCACCACGTGCTTCAAGTTCAGGTGCGCAGCGGCCTCGGCCAGACGTTGGGGTTCATCATCGTCGGGCGGCTCAGGGCGGCCCGTGTTTACGGCACAAAAGCCGCAATGCCTGGTGCACGTATCGCCCAGGATCATGAACGTCGCGGTGTGCCGGGACCAGCACTCGGTCAGATTCGGACAGCGTGCTTCGACGCACACCGTGTTCAGCCGCAATCCGTTGATGAGCTTGCGCGTGTGAAGCAGCGCGCTGGCGACCGGGACCGGACGCTTCAGCCAAGGCGGCAGGCGCCGCTGATGGACAGCGGGGCCCGAGTCCTCGGCTGGAGATTGCTGTTCGTTCATCCTGCGGATTATACGTGGCCCGGCCGGGGGTGCCGACTGCTCGTCGCCCGCATGCCGCTCTGGCGATATGGTAACGGGTGACCCGCGCCGCGTGCCGGATCGCAACAACGGCGAAAGGAGCAAGCATGCCGCACGAGCCTTTGGACATAATCTTCGCCATGCCGCACCCCGACGACGTCGAGATCACCTGCGGCGGAACTATCGCCAGGCTGGTCGACTTGGGATATCGCGTAGGCGTGCTGCACATGACCAACGGCGAGCCGACACCGCGCGGAACGCCGCAGGTGCGTGCGGCCGAATTGGCGGAAGCCTCGCGGATACTGGGCGTGACCCGCGTAGACACGCTCGCGCTGCCTAACCGCGAGTTGATGGACTGCCCCGCGGCGCGCTACGCGGTCGCGACCGTCTTTCGCCGGCACCGGCCGCGAATAGTGGTCGGAATGGCAGGCCGCACCCCGGGCGCCTCGCCGGATCATTACCAGGCCCAGCTCATACTCGAAGCGGCCCGCTTTTACGCCCAACTGACGAAATGGGACGAGCGCTTCGACAATACGCCCCCGCACCGCGTGGACTGGCTCTGGTACCGCCCGGTGCACATCGCCGCCGACATCCCGCATTGGCACGCGACGTTCGTCGTAGATGTGAGCGCCGTGTACGACAAGAAGCTCGCCGCAATCGCGGCGTACAAGTCGCAATTCGACGCCGAACGACTGGCACGGCTGCTGCACCGCATCCGCGCCTTCGATGCGGCTGATGGGGCGCGGGCCGGGTTCCAATACGGCGAGCTGTTCGCCCTGCCGCACCCGCTGCCGATGCCGGACCCGCTGGCGTACTTCGCCCCGCTGGTTCCGCCACAGGGCCCGCCGCCGTCGGTCAAGCCGAATAACGCTTGAAGCGCAGGGTTGGTTCCCGCCGGAGCGCACCTTCCCACATTCCTCACGTTCCCACATCCCCGCCGCACCGCACCTTCCCACCTTCCCACTTTCCCACGTGTGAGTGTGGGAAGGGAAGGTGGGAAGGTGGGAAGGTGGGTGTGAACGTGCGGGAGGCGCTAACGTGTGAATGTGTGTGGGCGCGCTTGATCCGTCTGCCTGCTAAGCGATACCCTGTTTTCGGTCCGGCTTGGTAGGCTAAGGCCGCGGAGGCAACGCTCGCCCATGCTTCGCGAGCTCATCGATATCTCTCAACAGGAGGACTTCGCTCTTGGCCTCAGCCGTATCAGCGGCCTGCGCGTCTGCACCTTCGACACCGACGGCCGCCTGATCGTCGCCGGTGGACCTATCAGCGGCTTTGCACGCCTGACCGGGCACACCACCCCGCTCATTCCGGCCGGCGTGGAACTCGTTCCCGTTCCGGCCCATGATCCGCCCGCCGCGGTCGCCTTTATCCCTAACGGCGGAAGCTGGTACATCGCTGCTCCGGTCTATTGCGATGACCAGAAGGCCGGCTGGGTCGCGGTCGGCGAGTTCCGCGAGGATGGCCAGGCCCCCTCCCAGCTTCCGGACGTTCTTGGGCTCTGGAATCTGCTGCCGCTGCTCGACCGGCGCGGCACCTCGCATTCCGTCATAACCGCCCGCTGGGGCGCCCGCCTGTTGGCCGAATGGTGCCGCCGCGAGGCGCGCGTCAGCGCCGCCACGCAGGAAGCTGCGCTCATCGGCGACGTGGCCGAATTGCTCACCGGACGGCTCGAGCTGGACGCCATACTGGACCGCATCGTGGCCGACACCGCACGCGTCATGCGCTGCGAGTTCTGCAGCCTGCGGCTATATGACCCCAAGACCAACGAGCTGCGCATCAAGGCGGTCTACGGCCTGTCCAAGCGCTACATCGGCAAGGGGGCGATCGTACGCTACGAAAGCTCAATCGACGACGAAGCGCTCTCGGGGCGCATGGTATACGTCGAGGACGCCGCGCAAGACCCGCGCATTCAATATCCCGAAGAGATGCGCCGCGAGGGCATCAAAAGCTTTCTCACCGCGGGTCTGATTTACCGCGGTGAGCCCATCGGCGTCCTGCGCGTCTACACCAATCGCCGGCAGCGCTTTCGCCGCACGCAGCGGCACCTGCTGCGCGCCGTGGCTCACCAGGCGGCCATGGCCATCGTACACGCGCGAATGCTCCAGGAGCGTCTGCGCAGCGCTGAAACGGAGCGCCAACTCGCCCTGGCCAGCGACCTGCAGGCCCGCATGATGTGCGTTCCGGCCCCGGAGCGCAGCGGCATCGTCACGGCCCGCGTGTACCAGCCCAGTTTTGGCTTGGGCGGCGATTTCTGCGACATCTTCACGCTGTGCGACGGCCGCCTCACCGCGGTCGTGGCGGACGTGGTCGGCAAGGGCATTCCCGCTTCGCTGCTCAGCTCCATGGTACGCGGAGCACTCTACGCTACCGCCCAAGGCTGCGATGATCTGGGCGAACTGCTGAACCGGCTGAACCGCCAGATTTGCGGCGAGACCCTGCCGTCGGAATTCGTAACGCTGCTCGTGATCGCGGTCGACGTCGAAAGGCGGTTGCTCGGCTATGCCAGCGCCGGCCACGAGCCTTTGTTGCTAATGCGGCAGGGTGTAGTCCGGGAGTATGGAAACGGCGGCATGGTCCTGGGCATCGATGCCACCGAAACCTACCGGGAACACAGAGTGGAACTCCAGACCGGTGACATGATTCTGCTGTACACCGACGGTCTGGTTGAGGCCATGAACTTCTCCGGCGAGCTATTCGGGCGCGAGCGGCTATTTGCGGCCTTGCGCGAGTACGGGGGCCTGGCCCTGGACCAGGTGCTCCAAAGCATCCTCTGGGATTTGCGGCGTTTCGTCGGCTTGGCCGAGCAGTCCGACGACGTGACCATGATAGGTCTCCGGCTCGTGTAGCAGAGCCGCGGCGTACCGCCCCGGAAGTCGCCGCATCGCCCCGAACTGTTGCCGGTATCGCCCCCGAAAATGCCCCTTATGTCAAATATTCATACGCACCTTGTTTGCAACACCGGCAATCACCCCGCTCCAGCGCCGCCTTGACGTCAACTCGCCGCATCCGCCATGACCAACCGTCAATGACCAGCATCCGCGTATCCAAATCATCAACGCGACCGATCAAAACCTGCATCGCCGCCAGCGCCTGGAAGCTGGCGACCATCGCAACCATCGGCCCGAGCACTCCAACGGTCGCACACGTCGGATGCGCCGGCGGTTCATCCCAGATACAACGCAAGCACGCCGTCCGATGCGGGATAATCGGCAGCATGCGCCCTTCCGCGCCCACGCACGCCCCGTATATCCAAGGCAGGCCGTGCTTCACCGCCACATCGTTAATGACAAAGCGCGTCGCCGCGTTATCAGTCCCGTCCAGAATCAAGTCCGCCCCACGCGCCAGCTCTTCCGCGTTGGCCGCCGCAAAACGCGCCACAACGCTCTCAACCTCTACTCCGGAATTGGCCTGCCGTAACTTGGCAGCCGCAACCTCCGCCTTGGGCCGGCCGGCGTCCTGCTCGTCATAAAGTATCTGCCGGTGCAGGTTCTGCACTTCGACCGCGTCGCAATCCACAATGCGCAGCCAGCCGAGGCCTGCCCGCACCAGCAGAGTCGCCTGCACCGATCCCAACCCGCCGCAGCCTACGAGCAGTACGCGGGCCTCGGCCAGGCGCCGCTGACCGGCTTCTCCCAGACCCGGAAAGGGAACCTGCCGACTGTAACGATCGAAATCCAGCATCTGTGTCAATCTGCTCTCACCTCGCCGCCCGTGCCGGTCGCCTTGAAGATGCGCCACGAGTGCCGGGTAGCGCTGAGACCGACCAGGAGCAATATTGCGAACAGGATCACCGTCGCATCGAAACCACCCATCGCAACCGATTCCGCAACGCCATCGACGAGCAGGGCGAACATGAGCAGCGAGAAGCCGGCCTCAGCCGCCGTACTCAACAACGCTCCCGTACGCTTCCCAAGTGCGGACAAGCCGGCGGCCGCCAGGAACCCCACGCCGACTACTCGAAACCACCACCGGAAGACGCGATCTACGAGGTACCACATCTGCTCGGCTTCGGGACTGGCAGAAAGCGGCGCGTCGGCCGCCCAGACAAACCCAAAGTACAGGCAGACGGCCCCGGCCAGCAGTGTTCCAAAGGCGGTACTGCGAATGGCGCCTTCCCCGTCCCGCTGCTCGCCGCGCTCCGGCGATTCCAGGTCCGGACGACTGCTCATGACCTGCCTCCAAACCGTTAAGCCGCCGATGCTATCCGGACGTACGGGCCTCGTCACCATGCACATTCGCCCAGGGGCTCGCGAATGCCTGCCTCCCCTCTGGCCCGCTTGCCGCCTGCCCCCTAACATGGGCTCTGGTGAGCAAACTTGGGGCGCGTAGCATGCGGCAACGAAAAGCATCCAAAACGCCTCGAAACAGAACGAAGTTCTATCTCGCGGGCGGCCTGGTCCTCGTACTGGCTCTGGCCGCAGCGCTGACCGCGGCGCTTCGCGCGCGGCCCGCCAAGACCCCGCCGAACGTGGTCTTAATCGTGCTCGACACCGTTCGCGACGATTGCGTCGGCGCGCACTGGCAGGGCGTGCCCCTGACGCCCAGCGTCGATGCCATCGCCGCCGAGGGCACGCGCTTCACCAACGCCTTCTCCGCCGCGCCCTGGACCGTCCCGTCGCACGCCACGCTCTTCACCGGCCTCCACCCGCACCGGCACTACGCCGACCATGAGCACTTCAAGCTGGCTGACTCGTTCACCACGTTGGCCGAACGCTTGCAAGCCCACGGCTACGCCACCGCGGGCGTCACGTGCAACCCCTGGCTGACGCACACCTTGGGCTTCAAACAGGGATTCGAGCAGTACTTCGAAGTCTATGCGGACAGCCAGCCGAACGAGAACGACTCGCCCAAGGCCAGCACGCAAGCCATCGAATGGCTGCGCCAGCGCGCCGCGGACCAGCGGCCGTTCTTCCTGTTCATCAACTACCTGGACGCTCACCTGCCCTACACGCCCGCCCCCGAAGCGCTGAACCGCCTGCCGCCCGTACCTGACGCCAAGCCGCGCACCGCCTTCTCAATCGCCGAAGCCGAGCGCTTTCTCGGCCGCCTCGACCAGCTCTCGCCCGCCGACTTGCAGGAGGTGCGGCGCGTTTATGCAGCCGAGATTTTGGCTCAGGACGCGCAGGTCGCACGCGTGCTCGACTACTTGCGTGGCACCGGCCAGTTAGAGAACACAGTGCTGATCATCACCGCCGACCACGGTGAACAGCTCGGCGAGCACGGTTTCACCGGACACGAATTCAGTCTTTACGAACCAGTGCTGGACGTGCCGCTGATTGTCCGCTTCCCGCCTGTTTTTCCCGCTGGCCTGCAAACACCGGCGCCGGCCGGACTGATCGACATCCTGCCGACCATCTTGGACGTCGCAGGCCTCCCACCGCCGTCCGAGACGCTGCCGGGCCGCAGCCTGCGCAAACTGCTAGCCGCACCCGCCGCGGACCGCCCACTGCTGGCCGAATACGCCCGCCCCGCCACGCTGATCAACAAGTACTGGCGCTCCAACCAGCCACGCGTCGACATGTCCGCCTATAACACGTCGCTGAAGTCGCTGCGTCTGGGCGGGTTCAAGTACATCGCAGCCGACATTGGTTGGGAACGGCTATTCGACCTTTCCACCGACCCAGGCGAAGAGCGCGACCTGTCCGCGGAAATGCCGGACCGACTCGCGCAGATGCGCGCTAAGGTGGCCGAACTCGAATTGGGGCCCTAAGCCCCGCCCGCTCAAGCAACCTCCACGAGGTCGGCATATCCGCCGTTCACGTATGCAAGCGCCTTGCTTCCAGCGCTCAGCGCGCGATTGTCGGGTCGTACTTATTGAAGAACCACTCGATTTCAAAAGTGCTCTCGTCAATACGTTGAATCTGGAACGTCCTTTCGAAGGGCAGCAATTCTGCGTGCCCGTCGATGAAGCCATACCCTTCTTTGCCGCGGTGCCGGCCAAGGGCGACTTCCTTGGCCGCCTCCTCCCGCTCATTGGGGTAATGGGCGGCCCAGTCCTCCACATGAACGTGGTCTGAGACGGCGTGTTCGCCAGTCTCTGCTAGTTCGCTGAAGAAGATCGTGTTGCACGGCTGGCGGATCCAATCGAGCCGGTTGTAACCGTGCCCGTCCCGCTCATATAAGGGATTGTCCACGCCGCCGGTGGTCACGTAGTAATTGGTGCCGTAGCTCGTCTGGCGGACCTCGCTGGCCTCAGCCGCCGTCGCGTGGGGAACGGCGGCGTTCCAGAGCGAACTGCAATCGGCCGGGCAGCGCAGCAGCTTGGATACCTGCCCATACTGCGGCCCCATCGTTTTGAGCCACGAATACTCGGCCCGAACCGCGCCGCCGTCATGACAATGGCCCCACTCGGGGAACCAACCGCCATTGTCCTCGGCATACATGTAAACGGCGATGGACAGCATGCGCAGGTTGCTTTCGCAGACGACGGCTTTGCCCTGCTCACGAGCTGTGTGCAGCGCCGGCAAGAGAATTGACATCAGCAAAGCCGCCACTGCCACTACTACCAACAATTCAATAAGCGTAAATGCCGCGGGCTGCGCAGGCGCGCGTCCGGCGGACGATTCCCTATGCATGGAAAGGCCTCCACAAATGGCTGCCTACCGGCACTCAGTCGGCAGCGGCGGCCCCACAGCAAGACCAGGCTGCCGCGCCGCAGCACCAGCGCAAGGCAGGTTTTCGTGATTCATTGTTGGACAAAAACGTTGCTGCAGGCCCGCTTCTGGGGCCCTGAGCAGCACAAGCAAACAGTGCGTTGCCGGAGAAATGACTTAGGGAGGCCCGCGCGCCAGAACAAGCGCCGGCACGAGCACCCCCGCCGAGAATTCGGGCCACACCGCGTTGAAAAGCACGAAATCCGGCGGCGGCAGAGAGGGCGCCGGCTGAATGTTCGGCACGGCGCCCGCGGCGGCTATGCACAGCTCGCACGCCTCACGTTCCTGCGCGCCATGTTCATGATGGTGCCACTTCTCAACTGGCACGACCAGCGTCGGACCAATAGCGAGCAGCAGCAGGCAAGTAATGTGGGAACGAGCGCGCATCCGCGATACCTGATAATCGATTATCAATAACAAATATAAATGCCCCGCGCCCTCAGTCAAGCATATGCTGCTGCAATTGCCTTAGTCTTACCGCTCAACCTGACGCGATTGATAGAATCAGACGGGATGACACCTGCAAGACAAAGCCAATTCGTCGTTGCCGCTGCGCAGCCCGCTTACCTCGCGCCACAGCTCCGCGCGGGGCTCGGCCGGCGCGTCGCGGCCGCGCTCGAAAAACTGCGCTGTTGCCGATGCTGCCCGCGTGATTGCCGCGTCGACCGGCTATCGGGCGAAACCGGCTTCTGCCGGACCGGCCGACACGCCATCGTTTCATCCGCCTTCGCGCACCACGGCGAGGAAGATTGCCTGCGCGGCTGGCGCGGCAGCGGGACGATCTTCTTCTCAATGTGCAACCTGGGCTGCATCTTCTGCCAAAACTGGGATATTTCGCACCGGCCCAGCGGGCAGGAAATGGATGCCGCCAAGCTCGCCGATTTAATGCTCGCGCTGCAAGGCGAAGGCTGCCATAACATCAACCTGGTCACACCCACGCACGTCGCACCGCAGCTCATCGAAGCCCTCGCGCTGGCCATCCAACGCGGCCTGCGCCTGCCGGTCGTCTACAACACCAGCGCCTACGACTCGGTGGATACTCTGCGCCTAATGGACGGCCTGATCGACATCTACATGCCCGACTTCAAATTCTGGAGCGCAGACACCGCGCAGCAGCTCACGGCCGCGGGCGACTATCCCGAGCGGGCCCGCGAGGCCATCCGCGAAATGCACCGGCAGGTCGGCGTGCTCAAATTCGGGCCCGACGGCCTGGCCTGCCGCGGCGTGTTGGTGCGGCACTTGGTGATGCCCGGGCAAGTCGCGGAAAGCCGGGCCATCTTCCGCTGGCTGGCCACCGAGATTTCACCGGACACATACGTAAACATTATGGCGCAGTACACCCCCGCCTACGCACCGGTCCGTGCCGGCGGCGCCGCCCGGCAGAGCCCGGCGGACATTGACCGCCGTCCGACACGCCTGGAGATAGAAGAAGCTTTTGCCGCACCGCGCGAGGCCGGGCTATGGCGCTTCGACGCACCGACCCGGCAAAGAGTCTGAACGCTCTCGCCCGCCTCACTGCCCCGGGTACACAATCAGCCGATCGTGCACCAGCAAAACTACGTCCGCGATGCCGTCACCCGTGACGTCGCCGATCCGCACCTCGCGCGGTTCGCCCATCTGGTTCGGATCACTCGAGAAACGCTTCCCCTGGAAAACCTGAAAACGCGACGCCCGCACCAGTTTGCCGTCCGGCGCCTCGGTCAGGATGTCCAACGACGCCTTGCGCATGTCGATTACCAACGCATCGCGGATGCCGTCGTGGTTTAGATCGCCGATAGCCGCGTCGCCCAGCCAGCCGTCCTTGACATCAGTCTCATACGAATGTTGCGCCACCAGCGTCGGGGCCGACTCGTCCGGGCGGAACAGCGCCAGCTTCTCCGAATCCGCCAGCACGACCCCCGGACGCCCTTGCCGGCCTATGGCAAGCGTGGTCATGGCGCTCACGTCATAGTCGCCGACCGGCATGGTCTGCACGACCGAATACGTCTTGTCCGAGCCCCTTTTCAGCACCAGCAGGTTCCGGCCCTTGCGGTCATACAGTACCAGCGTCGGGCTGCCCGCTTCCCCCGGCAAAGCCGTCAGGCCGGTGATCTCCGCGCCGCTGCTGTCGGCGTTGTACTGGTCAACCACGTTCCAACGCCCCTCCTCAACGACCAGCGCCCGCGCCAGGTTCTTCTGAGACAGTATCACCTCCGGCTGATTATCCTCGTTTACATCGACGGCACAGAACGCCTCGGGCCGCGCATCGCGCACCAGCCCCGAACGCGCTTCCCGTCCCACCAGCGGTGCGAAACGCCCGCGCGAATCCTGCAGAAACGTTTGCAGCATGGCGAAACGCGTGAACAGCAGAAGATCGTTCAGTCCGTCGTGGTTCACGTCGACGAAGCGCAGCCCGCTGGGGTCATCCTCCAGCTCGCACGCAATCCGCTGCACCTCCTCGCCCGTCCCGGGCTTGGTCAACCGGATAGCGACCGGCGCGCTTTCCTGCTCCTCTTCAGATTCGGCTTCCTCGTTCTCCGCGGCCTGCTGCTCACCCGGCCGTTCGCGCGCCACGTATGCCAGCACGGGCTCGCCGCTGCCGGCCTTCAGCGTTCCCACCGCGGCCACCAGCGGCTCCCCCTTGATCGGCAGCGGCTTGGGGAACGTCAGACGACCGTCCGCAAAATGCGATACGCCAAGCGTGCGCTCCGCCCGGCTGACGCTGAGCAACTCCGCCCGGCCGTCGCCATCGATGTCGGCGATCTGCAAGTCCACCGTTTTCACCAGGCCGGGAAACGCTTTGCCCGCCCCGAACCCCTCTTGCGTACCGGGCAGAAAGACCAATTGCGACCCGCCCGAGTCCGCGGTTACGCAATCCGGTAGGCCGTCGCCGGTCAGGTCACCCACGGCCAGCGGAACGCGTTTGCCCTCCATCTTGATCGGGTATGAATAGAGCCGCTGCGGCCAGTCGGGCGTGCCGGCTGAATCCTCCTGCACCTGCCAGCGGTACTCTTTCAGATGCCCCGTGACGGCCTCGACCGAGAACAAATCCGAGCCCTGCGGGCCGTCGGCGAAAGTCATGCTTCGCAAACGCGGCACTTTGATGCGCCGCAATGCGCTGAAGCCGCCACCCTCGTCCTGAAGATAAACGCACAGCCCATACTGGTCGTCGTCCAGGCCGATGGCCAGATCGTCTCGACCATCGCCGTTAAGGTCGGCGGTCAGCATCAGCAGCGGCTGTCGCAGCCCATGTACCAGGCGCACCGGCTTATCCAAACCCCCGCCGGCCTTCTGGTAGAAAATGTGCAGCACCTCCCCTCCGAGCAGCGCGACGTCGGTTCGCCCATCATGATTGAAGTCGCCGGTCTGCACGAAGCTGTTGCGCGGCTCGCCCTCCGGGGCCCGTACTGCGTCGGGCGCCTCGAACCCGCCCCCCGCCTTGCCCGGCAGGATCACCAGTTCGCGCGGCTCGCCGAAGAAAATCAGATCCGGCCGCCCGTCGCCGGTTACGTCGGCGATCTTCATGCTCGCCACCCGGTACGGCACCGCTACGTGCTCGCGCTGCAGGTCGCCGCGGCTCGCAATCTCGTTGCGATCAAGCTGCTCCACGTCGGCGGCCGGCGGCTTGTCCGGATCGGGCTGGTAAAACAGCTCAAAACGGCTCTTGTGCGGGTTCCACAGAGCAACGTCCGTGCGGCCGTCCTGGTTCAGATCAGCCAATTCGAGCAGCGCGATTTCCGGATCAAGCTTGTAAATCTGCATTGGGCCGAACCCGAAGTAGCTCGGCAATTCTTCGAGCTGCTCTTTCGTCAGCTCTTGCTGATTCCCGGGCGCCGCGAGAAAGAGAAAGGCTATTGTGACTGCCGAAATGAGCATCGATTCTCCCGTTCTGTTCCAAAGCCAGCCGGCAGGCGAATGCCGGGCGACGAAATCTACCTGATCAGGCCGAGAAGGCGTTCATACGTAGCTGCCGCGTCATAGCGCGGATTTACGTCCGGTCGGGCCGAACCGGCGCGGCCGGCGCCGTGGACGGAGCCGTAGACGGAACCGGCGTACTCGGTTGCGAAGCCGGAGCGCCCAAATATCCGCGTACGGGTGACGACCATGTCGGCTCACTGGCCGCCTCACCGGGCTGTGTCGCCGGGCCGGTCGTCGGAGTTCGCTTCTGGGTTTTGTCGATCAATCTCGCGCCCGGCGGCAGATCGAGCACGAAACGTTGCGGATCCAGCTCTACATCGAATTGAAAATCGGTGTGGTCGATCGTCTCGAGCTTGACGCCCGCCGCATCGTATTCCTCTTGTCTCCGCAGTGCCCCGGAGTCCTGGAGGAAGTACAGCACCGTCCGTAGCGTTTTGGTCTTCGGGTTGGGTTCACTCCTGACAGCCTCGATTACCCAGACCTTCTGGTCGTCGATCGTCTGTTCGGGCAGCGCTTTGAGTTCGGCCGACCGGCCCAGAAATTCAATTAACATCTGCGGCACGACCGAAATGGCGGGGTTGAACGGCACCTTGGCGTAGAATCTCTGGTCGCCGCTGCCGCGAATTAGATACTCGTGCTCGTTTTCGCCATCCATAATGATGGTGACGTCGAGCGGCATAAAAACGGATTCCTGGGGATCAGCCGCGGTCCGCCTCATTTCCGTGTGCAGGTCCTTGCGCTGCAGGTACGCCGAGCCCTTGCGCAGCACCTCAACGAGACCTTCGCCACGTCCCTCGTTCACGGCGTCTTCATATGCGCGGTGCGACTCTATGCGCATGCGGGCGGTCATGGAGCTGTGACGACCCCAAGCCTCCTGTATTGCCTTCTGCACGGCCTCCAGGTCGTTCGCCTGAGCACGTGCCCCGAAGAAAGCCACCATTCCGGAAAACAGGACAAAAACCGTGCGACTCATGCTTGGCAGACTCCCTTCTCGCCGGCGCAGCGCAAGCTCGGAAAACAGACACCGCCCGGCCGATTGCCCGGAATTGTACGGGCGACAAAAACCGCCCGCTACCGCCCGCAAACGGCCGGTCCCCCACAAAACGCGCCCGGCGCCGGCCGACTCCGGCAAACCTTGCCGGGTCTTCACAGGCCGCAATATCGCACCGCAGCTTGCCCCAACCGCTTGCGAGCTATAGGTCGGGCGGTAGAATTTTGCGTGCGCGGTATTCATCGATGTTGTGTTGCTGCATCGCGCGACCGCAAGGAGGCGTAGATGGGCAAGATAAGAGTCGCTATTGCGGGTGTTGGCAACTGCGCCAGTTCGCTCCTGCAAGGCATTGAGTACTACAAGCATTCGCGAAGCAACGAGACCGCCGGCTTGGTTCACCCCAAGATCGGCGGCTATGAGATCGGCGACCTGCAACCGGTTGCGGCCTTCGACATAGACCGCCGCAAGGTCGGGCAGCCGCTGGAAAAGGCCGTGTTCGCGCCGCCGAACTGCACCACGGTCTTCCAGCCTGAGCTTCCGGCCTACGGCGTGACGGTTCAGATGGGGCCGGTGCTGGACGGCGTCGCCGCTCACATGAGCGAGTACCCGGAAGACCAGGCCTTTCGGGTGGCCGATGCTGAGCCTTGCGACGTGGCGCGCGTGCTGCGCGAATCACGCACCGACGTGCTGATCTGCTACATGCCGGTCGGTTCCGAAGATGCCGCCCGCCACTACGCCCGCGCATGCCTCGACGCCGGCGCGGCCATGGTGAACTGCATCCCGGTGTTCATCGCCTCACACCCGGAGTGGGCGGACGAGTTCCGTCGCCGCCACATCCCGGTCGTGGGCGACGACATCAAGAGCCAGTTCGGGGCCACGATCCTGCACCGCGCCCTGGCGCGCCTGATGTGCGACCGCGGCGTGAAGCTAGCGCGCACCTATCAGCTCAATACCGGAGGAAATACCGATTTCCTCAACATGCTTTCGCAATCGCGGCTGAAGTCGAAGCGGATTTCGAAAACCGAGTCCGTTCAGTCGCAGCTTGACACGCCGCTGGAGCCGATCAATATCCACGTCGGCCCGTCCGATTACGTCCCTTGGCAAAAGGACAACAAGGTCTGCTTCCTGCGGATGGAGTACCTGGGCTTCGGCGACGTGCCCATGAACCTGGAATTGCGACTCAGCGTGGAGGATTCGCCCAATAGCGGCGGCATGGCCGTCGACGCCATCCGCTGTGCAAAGCTGGCCCTGGACCGCGGCATCGGCGGCCCACTGGTCGAAATCTCGGCCGTCACAATGAAGCACCCGCCGCAGCAATTCCGAGATTCAATAGCGCGCGAGAACCTCGAACGCTGGATCGCGGGGAATACTTAACGACGGCCGCTGCTGGCGACTAACGTAGTCGCACTGTCACTTTTCCACGACGGCCGCTCAACGACGCCCAGCACTGGCGATCAACGCCTTTGCGCCTCGAATCCGGCGGTTTCGGAGCTATAATGACCATGGCCAGTAGGAGAACCGCCTTCGCAGCCACTGCACCAGCAGAGATGAAAAGCCTATACAGCCGGCTCAGGGCTGCCGGATATGACGCAGAGTTCGTGCGCAATTGGGTTTTGCCGGACTGGTGGGAAGACTCG
>ENA-UOUL01000451-UOUL01000451.1-bioreactor-metagenome-genome-assembly--contig:-NODE-451-length-70053-cov-5.477578_pt1 | contig 70053 bp, 55 predicted proteins | sample MGYA00249838_ERZ747220 | MGnify/ENA primary metagenome ERZ747220 (study PRJEB28778, sample SAMN05720191) | bioreactor metagenome | isolation source: Anaerobic biogas reactor | place: USA:Washington... | reverse complement strand
GCCGACCCGCACTCCGGGCAGCGCGGTCCAGGCGCGCCCTTGAGGCTGTAGCCGCAGTGATGGCAGCGCGGCGCATCGGGATCGGGCTTGGGGCGCGCGAACCATGCCGAAGCCAGGCCTAGAGCAACGGGCCAATAGAGAAACGGGAGAGCCATGGCCCGGGGCCACCGGTCGAGGAACGCCAGAACGCACGCAGGTAGGTCGTAGAACGCTGCCACGAGCAAAAGGAGAAGGGCGATGAGCATGAAGAGAGCATTCGCACCTACCGAGTAGCGTTTATGCACACCGTGCAGCAGGATGAGCACGGCCCCGAGCACGGTTCCCAACTCAGCCACTGGCCGAACGTAGACCATGGCAGGCGCGCCAGGTTGGCAGACCAGGAACACAAGCCCAGAGAGCGGAAACCCGAGAATGACGAGCGCCGCCCCCAATCTGGCCCCGAAATGCTGCACGCTGCGGCCGCAGCGCGGCGCATCGCCATCCATGCTGCGCCACACTCCCCACCACGACGCCAGCCAATCGAGGAGCCAGCACACCACGAGGCCGGTCATCGCCCCGAAGAACCACCGTGAATCCTCCGCGAGGTATGCGATGTAGGAAGGCAGACAACCTAAGTAGGAGGCTGCCACTAGCGGAAGAATTATGACCGCTGGCGCGCAGAGCATCATAGCGGCGACCCGCGGGCGCGAGCCGGCCGCGCCCGCGGGTCGGCCGGCCTGGCCGATCCACCGGCGGTCTATCGCGATGGTTGCCGGCAAGATGAGGGTCATAGCCGCCACTAGCCGCAACAGCGCAACCCCCAAGCTGGCCGAGCCGACCACCGCGCTCGTCGCCAGTGCGGTGCTCAGAAGCAGGGCCGACGGAGGGACAAATCGTCTGAGCATGGCGTCTGCCAGACCTACGTGGTCCAGTAAAGGCACCCCAGGCACCCGCCAGCCGCCGCGGCGTCCCGAGCCGCCTTGCGTGCGGCATCGTATTGGGCTCGGTAGGCCAGCATCGCGGTCGTATAGACCGCAGAGGCGGCGAGGACCGCCGCCGCGTAGAGGGCGGCGTGCCCAGCCACGCAGAGCGCTATTCCGATGGGTACACCTATCACCCAGCAGGCCTTCGCTGCGGTTGCGAAGAGATGCAGCGCGCCGGCCGTTGCGGCCACGTACGCGACCGTCGCGGCTGTGGCGTCGGCCCTGAAAATGGAGCCAGCAACGCGCAGGGCAAGGTAGTAATCCTCCAGGCATTCCTGAATGGCGGGGCCGCTGCAATTCACGGAGTCCGTGGTCAGGAGCTCGTCCGGGCTGGGGGCCTCGAACGCCAGCCCGAAACCCACTGGCCCGGAGCAGATCCCAGCCAGTTCGCGGAGCACGCCCTCATAAGTGTCTGCGACCTGCACGTCCTCCTCGCTGAGAAGACTGATCGGCAGAATCATGCTGTACCGACCCGAAGGGTACATGCAAGCGTCATCGCAACCATCGTTATCGAGATCACCGATCGGGCCGAGGGGCGCCGGTGTGCCGCCTTGCGACAGGCAATCGCTGGATATCAGCACAGGGCAGGTCCCTTCAGGCAGGCAGCACCCGCACGTATCCTCCGGCTCATATTGGACGTCTAGTGTAAGCACCTGCGATAGGACGGCAACGCTGCCCTGCGGTCCGGAGAAGACGGCGTACCGCAACCCCGTAGACGGGTTAAGCGAGGCAGCCTCGCCCCAGGCGTCGCCGCAATCAATCTTCTCATAGCGCAAGACCTGTACGCTGATTGGCAGCGCGCCAGCGTCCGTGAAGCGGTGTCCCGGGATTGTCTCGCGCACGGTTAGATCATACACGGGCAGTTCCGCGCCCATCGGATCGGGCTCCCCATATACGATGTTGTTTCGCGGCTCGTGCGCCAGCACTATGCCGCGCTCACAGGCGGGGAATGGGGCCGACGCTCCAAACATGGGATCATAAACCGAGGTCTTCATCCAGTTCCAATAGGCCAGACTGGCTTCGTAGTCTGCCGGGGCTATCGGGCTGCCGGTACAGTCTTCATATGGCTCGGATATCTCAGCCCGAGCCCGCAGCGCGCCGTCGCCGATGAACAGCGGGGACAGGCAAGCCATCCCGAACATCGCCCGCGCCAGTACATGTGCTCTCCCTGTGTGCCTGCGATTTCCCTTTCAAATGAATCGCCATCGCCCTGATCGCGCGCAACATACGCGCATATCAGGAGCGCCAATACCGCCGATATTCACGGTAGGTTCTGGCACGATCCTGGACCAGCATGTGGCCCAACTGCGCGACGCAGATGCGAGGAAGCGGAACCAGAACTGCAACGACGACATTTGTGACGGTTTCCTCTGAAAACGGGCCAACATAGCGACAAGGTGCCACACTGCCTCCCCCGTTGTCAAGCGATTCAGCGTGCGCTTTTGCGGATGAACCCGACTGTTTGTGTCGGGCACATCGCGGCCGCTTGCCAACTTTAATTCGCTGCCCCACTCCGGCCCCGCGTGATGATCGGACGAGCCGATCAGGCGCGGAAACTTGGTTCTGTGACACGGTTTGCGGCGCAGAGCACCTTGGAAAAAAGTGAGCCGCCCGAAAAAAGGGCGGCTCGGCGTAGTAGTACGAACAAAGCGGCGTGGGGCGGCCTGTTAAAACCGACCAGCCTTGCGCTGGCGGCCGCCCCACCTAAGGAGGCTCCCTCAGAGATCTGCTCGCTTGAGCACCCACGCGCAGTGCGCGTGGGTGCAGCTTGGCCACTTCGGCCCACGCGGCCCCGTCTTCGACCGCTACGCCGAGGCGTTCGACGTCGTTCGTTATTGCTCGCAGCCGCAATGCGCGCAGGTTGTGCGGCAGGTCGAAAGGTGCTCCCGGCGGCTGTTCGGACACCCGCACTTGCGCGTGTTGGTCATTACTGGGCTGCCTCCTCTTTGTTCCGCTCGCCCCGCGGAACATAAACCCGTCCCGGCGCGAACGCAGTGCCTTTCCGCCGAATAGAATCAGAGCCGCGACCTCCGAATCGCAGGGCGGGCGCCGGCCCGCCCGCTTGCGGACCCTGAAACGCCCAGGCTATGAGTCGTGCCGCAATCCGGGGACACCGCACTTATTCCTTCCGGTGAAAACCCGTATGCTGTCCGGATTGATCCCTGTCCCGGCTTGCCCCCGGGTTGACTCGGCGGCGGAGAATCGTTAACTCGCAGCCATGCCAAAGACGTGCCCAGGGTTGGTCCCCGCCACGGCGGCGAGCATGACGCCATCACGAGAGTGGGGCAAAGATACGTGGCAGGCACGTGCGGTGGCCGTGCTGGTGGCTGCAACTCTCGTCACAGCTATTGCGGTGCGCGTCTATGACTTGGGGGGCAAAGATCTGTGGATCGATGAAGCCAACAGCGTAGTGTTGGCCAAAACGTCTCTAGTTGCGCCGGAAGGAATAGGCGGCGGCTGGAATACGCAGCGGCCGGAATAGGCGGTATTGTGGGCGGTTTGTAACCGGTCGACCGGTTGAGAATTGGTACGACAGCAGAACGCAGGGCGGGTTGTCAGCGGCTGGCGGTTCGTACAAACTGCGCGGCATGTGGGTGACTGTGCATGCCATACTGCTGCTGGCCATCCCGCTGGCGACCGTGGGCGGATTGCTGCTCCTGCCGCACCGGCGGCCGACTATGCCCGATCTGCTTATCGCCCTGCTCGTTTCCGTTCTGGGCATGTTTATAGTACCTACGCATCACGGATGCGGCGCGGGAGTGGCTTGGACACAATGGCTACTGCCGGGTATCTGCCTGGTGCCTTGGCTGGCGCTGATCAAACCGCGCCTGGCGCGTTTCGGCGGCGGTGGTCTGCTGCTATTGGCGATGTTCGGGCTGTCGGGGCACTTCTCTCACGTCGTCCACTACAAGGGCTGGACGGGGAACACGTCATGGCGCCCAGAAGAGAAAGTGAGCCGCGCCGTTGTCCGGGGGGACACGGGGACGCAGTTAGTTTCTTAGGGTGTGAAACGGGGACGCACGTGTGCGCCCACATCCGGGGCCTGTGTGCCACACTGGCGTGGACGGCCCGCGCTGTGGGCGCGCGGGCTGGATGGCGTAAACTACGTTGGCCCCCGGGCTTACTGTGACCCGGGTATGCAGCGCACCGGGCCCAGTGTGTGGACCCGCGGCGGAGAGCGTATGCCGGTAGAACGCGATCCGGGCCTTAGAATGCGACTTCGAATGCGACTGTGCCTGCTGATAACCGTGATAGTCTACGTGGCTTTCGGGGCCGCCGAACTTCGCGCCCAGGTGGTTTCCGGCGACGTCACTGCGGCCGGGTTTCGGACTTCGCAGACCCAGATGGCCAGATACGCGGTACGGGCCGGGCAATGGATTCCGATCCAAGTCCAGCTCAGCGCCCAGGGCAGCACCCCTTTCCAGGGCCAGCTCCGGCTCGAGGTCCCCGACCTGGATGGCGACCTGGTTTCGTACCGCGAGGGGCCGGTGGCGCTGAATTTCGAGGCCGGTTTGAAGCGGGCCTGGTGCTACGCGGTGTGGTCTCACAAGGCCGCGGCGGCGGCCCGCCCGGTGCTCGACGTTCTGACGGACGCGGGGCTGCCGGTCAGTGAGCTAAACGTCCCGGATGTCGAAATCATCCACAACGACGCGCTCCTGCTGCTGGACATCAGCAATCAGCCGGTCACTCGGCTGCGCGGCGCGTTGCTGACTCCTGGCGGAGCTCTGGAGCCTGGCGACGGCGTACGTCCCTTCTATCGCAACATCGTCGTCGCCGCGATGCCGGCCGGCGATTTACCGGAACGCTGGTTCGGCTTGGAAGCGGTGGACATCATCGTGTGGGATAAGCCCACTCCGGCCGACCCGGCGGTCGCGTCGAAGCTGGACGCCCTGCAGCATTGGGTACGATGCGGCGGACAGCTCGTCGTTGGCCTGGGCGCAAGCTGGCCGGTTGTCCAGAAGAGCGGTTTGGCGGAGCTGCTGCCCGTGCAAGCCGGTGCGCGCGGCGGCGGGCAGACGATCGAGACCGACCGGCTCGACGGCTTTTTTGAGCACTTTGGAGTGGGCTCTAAAGAGGCGGAGGCGGAACGCGTGTTCAGAGCGCCGATTTCGGTGGCCGCCGTCGAAACCAGGCCCGGCGCGGTGCGCGTGTTTCGCAGCGCCGTCGCGGACGGCGCAGCGGTGGACGTGATCGCCGCGCATTGGATCGGTTCGGGAAGCGTAATCGCCGTAGCGGCCAGCCTGGATGATTTGACGCAGGCCGGCACGAACGAGTCGTTTTACAGTCAGCTTCTGGGCGTGAACCCCACGACGCCGAAGTTCCTCGAGTCCGAATTGAAATCGATTCAAACCGCCTTTGGTCTACAGCGTCATGCGCTCTACGACAGCATCACCAGGCCGATCGCGCTGAGCGGCGCCGGCACGCTGCTGGTGTTCGCGGCCGTGGCGTTTGTGGTGGCTTACATTGCGCTGGCCACCGTGGCGAGTTGGTGGTGGTTGAATCGGCACCGGCTGGCCACGCTGGGCTGGACGACGTTTGCGGCAATCGCGGTCGTGGCCAGCGCGGTGAGTCTGCTGACGGTGAGCGTAACGCGCGGCTTGTCACGGGGTTTGTCCACGTTCTCGTTCGTCGATCTGGAGGCCGGCTCGCGGGCCGCGCGGGCCACTTGCTACTTCGGCTACTCCAGTCCGCTGCGAACCAGGATGGATTTGTCGTTGGCCGGCGCGGGCAGTTTCCTGCGGCCCTTGTCACCCGGGCCGATGCCGACAAGCTGGTATGCCACGCCGCAGCGCTACGCGGCCACGCCCGCCAACGCGCTGCTGGAGAGTACGCCGCTGCGGGCCACGCTCAAGCAGTTTGAAGGCTTCTGGCAAGGCGAGCTGAACGGGGCCGTTCGCGGCGAGTTGACCATCGATCGTCGCAGCGGCGAGCTGACTGCCGGCAGTTGGCTGCAAAACGATCTGGACGTGCCGCTCGCGGGCGGATACCTGCTATATGTCGACCCGCGGCTGGCGGGCACGCCACTGCGCGCCGCCGGGCAAACGGTCACCTGGAACGGCTGGAAAGAAGTGCCGCCCGCGCTGAACGTCATTGCGCTGCCCATCCCGGCTTTGAAACCGGGAGAAAAGGTGAGCGGGCTGGGCCAGGAGGAGTATGCACGCTTGCCGGCCGCGCGGCAGCGCTGGCAAACCTTGCGTGAGCCGAAGTTCAACAAATGGCCCGACCTGCTGACGCTCTACGACCTGCAACAGGATTGGGTCGGGGGGCGGAGCCGCGCCCCGGTGGCCAACTGGGATCAGACGGTGCGTGAAGCGCTGTTGGCCTCCACGCGAAACTTCTACCTGCACGTTCAGGAAAACAATGACAAGTTCGAGCAATCCAGTGGCAGGTCAATCACGACCGACGGCCTGATGGATGTCGACGTATGTCACTGGCTGATGCAGGGACCGGTAAAGGGCGCGGGCGGCCGCCCGGACGTAGTAGCCGGCCAAGGGTTGTTGCTGCTGTACTCAGACGTCCCCGGCCCGGCGCAGTTGCAGCGTGAGGGCAAGCCGGTCAAGCCCAACCGCGGCGCGTGCCTGTACCGCGTACGTATGCCGCTGCAGCTTGTGGGCTCCCCGCCGGCCGGACCGCCAGAAACGGGGAAAGAACTGTGATCATTCAAACCATCAACCTGACCAAGCGTTACGGCAAACTGGTGGCCCTCAACAACCTGCATCTCAATATTGAGGAGGGCGAGTGCTTCGGCTACATCGGCCCCAATGGGGCAGGCAAAACTACCACCATTCGCATTTTGGCCACTCTGTTGCAGCCGACCTGGGGCGAAGCGCGCGTCTGCGGGCACGTAGTGGGCTATGAATCGCGGAAGATCCGGCCGCTGATCGGCTACGTTCCGGATTTCTTCGGGGCATACGAGGACATGGTGGTCCGCGAGTACCTCGAATTTTTTGCGAGCGCGTACAACATAGTCGGCAAGAAGCGCGACCAGATCGTGGGGGACGTTCTGGAACTGACGGACCTGCGCTACAAGGAAGATGCGCTGGTCGATTCACTGTCGCGCGGCATGAAGCAGCGTCTGAGCATCGCGCGCGTGTTGCTGCACGATCCGAAGGTGCTGCTGCTGGACGAACCCGCCAGCGGACTGGATCCGCGGGCGCGCATTGAAATTCGCGAACTGCTCAAAGAACTGCACCGCATGGGCAAGACCATCCTGATCAGCTCGCACATCCTCCCTGAACTGGCCGACTTGTGTACCAGCATCGGCATTATCGAACAGGGCGAGTTGATTTATCAGGGCTCAGTGACCGAGGCACTGCGGCGGGCGCGCGTCGGAACTGTGGTACACATCGCCACCCCCGACGATCAGGAGCGGGCGCGCCAAATCCTCTGCAAACTGCCGGGCGTTGAAAAAGCCGAGCTGCGCGACGGGCAGGTGGTCGTCAGCCTGGCGGCGGACGGGTCCGATTTCAGCTTCATCGCCCGGGCCATGCTGAAGAACGATTTGCGCATTCGCGAAATCAAGCAGGAAGAAGTGAATCTCGAGACTGCTTTCATGCGTCTGACGAAGGGCATTGTGCAGTAAGCCGCGCGACTTTCGGCGGCCGTCCAGACCTACCCGAGTGGACTATTCCGGCCGCACTGGCGGGCCCAAACTGCAGCATCTATGGGACTTATAACGCTTTTTCACCCTGTTCCTTTCACATCTCCTCCAGCTCGCCGAGTTCAAGACGAAGATCATCCGCACCGATTAGACCCGCAACAACGTCTCGCATCTGCAGGAAAAACAAATGTCAACTCCGGCCATAGCACCGGTTCCGCAGAAGCAGGATATTCGGGCCTTCCCAGTGAGTATCGACTCACTCGACCCGGCCATTCTCAAGATGGACCTCTATCTCAAGACCGGTGGGCCGAACAGTTACGTGCTGTACCGCTCAGTGGGCGTGCCCTTCACTGCCGATGATCAGCGCCGCCTGCTGAATCAGGGTCTCGACTTTCTGTACGTGCCATTCTCGCAGCATGCCGCTTACCGGGCCGCCTTGCTGGACCGGCTCGAGCAGAAATTCGAGGACCCCGCACAGAGCCGCGCCGCGCGAGTCCACGCCATTCGCAGCGCCTGTGTGAAGATGATCGAGGACGTGCTGCTCTTCCCATCACAACCCGAGACAATCGATGCGGTCGCCGATATCAGCCGGCGCTTCGCCGTCTGGGCCTCGAGGAACTACCGCGAGTTCTCGTACCTGTTGGACATGTCGGCCCACGACTATTACACCGTGACACATATGGTCAATGTCGGGGTCGGCTGCGGACTACTGGCAAAGGAACTCAGTCCCGGCGATTCAGCAATGCAGGCCCTCATGGTGCAAGGCGGCATGTTGCACGACATCGGCAAGCGCCATGTCCCTGAGGAAATCCTGAATAAGCCCGGCCGGCTCACGCCGCAGGAGTGGGAGCTCGTCAAGCGCCATCCCGAGTTGGCCTACGAAGAACTCCGCGCGCACCCGGACATCTCACCGGTGGTGCTCGAAATGGCCCGCGATCACCACGAGCGGCCGGACGGCACCGGTTACGCGCGCGGCCTGGCCGGGCCGGACGTGGGCCTTCCGGCCCGCGTTTGCGCAGTGGTCGACGTGTACGACGCCATCAGTTCGGCCCGGTCGTACCGCCCGGCAACTCCGCCGAACGAGGTTCTGCGGACGATGCACTCCGGCGCGGGCGTGCATTTCGATCCTTACATACTGTCGGTGTGGGCCAGGCTGGTGAGCCGCCTCTTGGAGGAGGATCCTAGTCGTGCCCCGTCCGGCCGTACCGGCAGGCCGGAGCCGAACGCCTGCACCGTTCCGGAAAGCGGCGTGCGCCACGTGGTGCAGGCCGGCCGGTTACGCCCCGCTTTTGACGCCGACGCCGTCTCGGCGGACGAGCGCCGCCGCCATCCGCGCTATTCCTGCCGGCTTATCGTACAAGCTGTTTTCCTCCGACAAGGCAAACCCGGACGGGTCAACGTGGGCGAAACGGTAGACGTCGAAGTCCTTGACATCAGTCGCAGCGGGCTGCAGTTGAAGACGCGCTGGCCGTTGACCCTGAATGACCTGCTTGAAATCGAACTGCCCGCACAAAATGGAGCGGTCACCTGTCGGCGGACCCAAGTGGTGCGGGTCCGGCAGGCCAAGGACGGCGGCTGGATAGCCGGGCTGTGCTTCGTATCCCGCGTTACCCCAATGCAGGACCTCGGCACCGTGTGAGGGCCTAGCTGATCTTCGCGATTAGAACCGTGCGATCGTCCGCCGGCGCCCTTCCGCCCCCGAATTCGTCAACTGCCTTCAGGATTGCCTCCACCATCTGCTGCGGTGTGCGTTCACAATCCATCAAAACGCGATCCAGCCCCTCGGTGCCAAACATCTCCCCTGCCTGATCAAACGTCTCCGTTATCCCATCGGTGTAGAGGACAATTTGATCGCCCGGCATAAGCGTGATGCTTGCCTCGCGGTATTCCTCTTCCGGTACGATGCCCAGCGGCATGCCGCTGGCCTGGTTGAGCACGATCAGGTTGTCGTTGGAGCAGCGCTTCAGACGCGGCGGGCTATGGCCCGCGCAGGCGTACGTCAGGCCGCGCGTTGCAGGGTCGTAAATGCCGTAAAAAGCCGTTACGAAGTTGCTGGAGCGCGCCGTGTATATTTCGCTGAGCTGCCGATTGAGCCGTGTCAGTAACTGGCCGGCGGGGCACGGCGCGGCCGGGTAAGTGTGGGCGATGGTGTGGGTGATTGCCATCAGCACGGCGGCCGGCGTGCCGTGCCCGCTGACGTCGGCCATCAAGATGCCCCATCTGCCCTCGGGCAGAGCGAAAAAGTCGTAATAATCGCCGCCCGCCCGGCGCGAGGTCTGGTAATGAACCGCTAAGTCCATGGTCGGAATTTGTGGCAACTCGGCCGGCAACAGCGCCCGCTGCATGTCGGCTACATCCTGAAGCTCGCGATCCGCACTGTCGCATGCCTCCCGCAGCCGTTGCGACAGCACCAGGCTTTGCGTAGCGCGCCCGAACAGGTTAGTCAGCCACACGTGCTCCGGGAGATCGCGGTGTCGGAAGCCGCGCGCCTTACGTCGCAGGAAAATCACCATGTCCATGGCCACCCCGCCGTCAAACAGCGGCACCGCCATGAGCGAGCGCTGGCCGGTGAGGTATGAGGCCGCCGGGTCGTTTGCCGGGACTTCGAGGTTCTGGATGATGCGCGGCTCCTGGCCGTAGATCAGCTCCGCCAGCAGCCCACCGCGCAGCACCGGTAAGCGGTGGCGCTCAGTCCATGGATTAATTGGCTCTTTCCATTCCGTATCGCGCGTGATCCGAAACTCGGGAAAGTGAAGCCCGCGCCGGCTGAGCGCGATCATCCGGTCGTTCTGCAGAATCCCCAACATTCGCGCGGCGTAAGTGTGGACCAACTCCTGCGGGTCGCTCTGCCGGCTCATTTCACGCATCGTGTCGGAAATCAACTTCAGCCGGACACGCCAATCGCGAGCGCTCGACGTTGGGCGCAACTTAGTTTCGATGCCGCTCATCGGTCCTTTCCCGATAGTAAGGATCGTTTCGACCTGACTTAGTATAGCCTAGCCGGTTCAGCCCGCCCGATTAGTCCAAAACGCGCGAGCTGCTAGCCAAGCGGCTCTCGCCGCCGCTGTTCAGGCTACTGAGTAACTCACGGGGCATCTGACGCGCCAGCCACAGTAGGAACGCGTCGTAGGAGCGCGCCCGCAGCGCCTCCAAATAGCCCCGCAACACGCGCCGGTTGCCGGCCAGCAGCCGCATGAACAGCCACGGACATGCGTGCGTGACATTCGCCAGCCGCAACGCCCACCGCAGACTACGGCCGAATTCCGCCTCACAGCGCTGCTCGTATAGCCGAAGATTCGCGGCGCTCAGGTCGCCTTGGCCGATCGCCCGCGCCGCAACTTCGGCCGCAATCTGTCCCGAGCGGATCGCGTACGCCAACCCTTCTCCGCAAAAAGGATCGACGACACCGGCCGCATCGCCCGCCAGCAACATGCGCTCGCCCACCAGCACGCGCGGCACGCCACCCCGCGGGACCAAATGCCAGCGCACCGCGTCTGGCGGCGGCGGATCTAATCCCAGGCTTGTGCAGAAAGTCCGAAATGCGTCGTTTGGCCGGCAGGGGAAGCGTTCCGCCGATGCCAACCGAGTAGTACTGGCCGTGATGAAACAGCCAGGCATAGCCCCGCTTTACGACACCGAAGTGAATGTCCACGAGGTCCCGCGATTGGGCGAACGGATCCCGATGAGGAACCGCGATGCGGGCGGTCAGGCACAGCGCGGAGGCGCTACGCCGGTCCGGGCGGCGCACGTGACGGATCAAGTTTCCGGCCGCGCCCTGGGCGATGATGACGGCCGACGCGGAGAAGACGCGCTCGGTCGTGATGAGCGCGCGCTCGTCTTGACGGGTCATATTTCGCGCGGTGGCAGTCTCGCAAACCGCCCCGGCTTGACGCGCCATTTCCAGCAGCAGCGCATCGAAATTCTCGCGGCTCACCAGCACAGCGATGCGCCGCTCCCCCCGGGCTGACCAAGCATGCCTGCGATAGTGCACACATGCGCCGCGGATCTGGCTGTTTATCAGCGCCGGGGGTAGTTCAAAGCCGAGCTGTCGCAGCGCAGCCTCTGAAAGCGCCCCGCCGCAGGGCTTCATACGGGGCATGGCCCGCTTCTCTAGCAGCAGGACCTTAAGCCCGAGCTGGGCCGCACGCCGGGCAGCGCTGCTGCCGGCCGGCCCGCCCCCGATCACGGCCAGATCGTATGAGTCGTCGCCCATTCGTCTGCCCCTGTGCGCCCGATTGCCAAATTAGTGTATGGAGCGGTGCTGCATCTGGCGACGGCAGGCAGGCCCCTTCCCAAGGGCGATACGCGACAACTGCGGCCCGATGTTGGGCGGTAACCATTTGCGCTTTGTGCCTTCTCGCGGCGCCCGCCGTATTCCGAAGTGGGAGCGGTTACAATGCGCCGGCTCAGATGAACGAGCCGGCGGGCGTGACCGCCCCGTTGGCATGGAGCAACGGCGACGATGGGCATTCTGCGAGACATTGGCGCGTGGCTCTGGCACCTGCTGCCGGGAAATCCAATCCTGGTGCGCGTGGTCGCCATGGGCAGCAAGCGCGTGCGCCATTTCTGGGCACGCGTCATCTACCTCTCGGCGCTCTTCCTGGTGCTATTGGCAATGGGCAGCGGCATGCTGCAAGGCGGCCGCGAAGCCTCCCTGGCCGAGCTGGCCAAGAACTCGACCCAGACCTTCTACTGGGTCAGCCTGGTGCAGCTCTTCCTGATGAGCTTTATCGCGCCGATCTTCTGCGCCGGCGCCATTACGCAGGAAAAGGACGCCAACACTTACCACATATTGCTGACCACGCCGCTCACCAACGCCCAGATCGTGCTCGGTTCACTTTTCAGCCGCATCTTTTTCGTGTGGGTATTGCTGCTGTCCGGCCTGCCGATTTTCTGCATCATAATGATCTATGGCGGAGTCACGACGGCGGAGATTTTCCAGAGTTTCGGGCTGGCGGCGTGCACGGGACTGCTGACGGGTTCGATTGCGATCGCGATCAGCTTCGTCAAAGTGGGCACGCGCCGCACGATTTTCGCTTTCTTCGCCGGAATAGCCACATATCTGCTGGCGGTCTGGGCGGTGGGGCTGTCGAACTTCGGGCAGCTTCGTGAAGCGCCGCAGGGCACGTTTCTGAGTGGAATCAGGATGAGCTGGCTGGCGCCGCTGCACCCGTTTCTCTCGCTGCTGGTTGTGACCGGCAAGACGCCGGCGCCTGCGCCCGAAGACGTTCATCACTACGGCTGGCCGTGGGGCTGGATGCTGGCGCACCCACAATACGCGTACACGCTGCTGACCGCGCTCGCGTCGGTGGTCATGATCCTGGTTAGCATGTTCTTCGTGCGGTCCGGGTCGCGCCAGGGTGAAACCACGCTGGCCAGCCGCTTGCGCGATGTCTTCGCCTCCGATGAAGCCGGCGAGCGCCGCCGCCGCCCACGCCGCGTCTGGCGCAACCCCATTGCCTGGCGCGAGGCCGCCACGCGCGCCTCGGCCGGCGGGCGCTCGGCCCTGAAGTGGCTGTTCATCGTGGGCGGCATCGGGGCCGGTTTCCTGTTGCTCGTGGCACACTATTCGAGTTGGGCCCCGCTGTCCGCCAGTCAGCCGGCGGTGACACGCCACTGGTTGACCGTGCTCACGTGGATCGAACTGGCGGTGATTCTGCTGGTCGTGACCAACACCGCCGCCAGCACGCTGACGCGCGAAAAGGAGACGCAGACAATCGAGCTGCTGCTCTCGACGCCGCTGACGAGCCAGTACATCGTGGCCGGCATGCTGCGCGGCCTGGTCAGCTTCGCCCTGCCGATGATCGCCGTGCCGACCAGTACGCTCGTGCTCTTCGCGGTGGGCGGGTTATTTTCCGGCGGAAAGCTGCCGGGCGTGGTGCCGTTCGAAGCCGCTCTGCTGACGCCGCTGCTGCTGATCGCGTACTCGGCCATGGCGGCCATGGTTGGCCTGCAATTCTCACTTATTTCCAAGAAAACCGTGCAGGCCGTAATGCTCAGCACGGCGGTCGTGCTGGGCGCGGCCGGGCTGTTGTTTGCATGCGGCGTGGCGATGAAGGGGGCCGGGGCGATCGCCGCGTCCGTAATTCTGCCGTTCACACCGTTTCCTGCCATGCAGGCCCTGATCGACGCACAGGAGGCATTCAATTCGGCAGGCTCCGCTTCGAAGGTGACGATGGAGACGGCCCGGGTGACGTACGCGATCTTCGCCCTGATCTCGGCCACGGCCTACCTGGCGCTGACTTACAGCATCTACAAGAACATGGTGCGCGGCTTCGACATGACCGTGCGGCGGCAGACGGCGTAGGGGCAGAGCGGCAAATCTGTCCGTGGCGCCGAACGTCGCTTCGCCGCATAATCGCAAAATTACGATAACCGCGGAGCTTGACTTCTAATCGCAATAATGCGATACTTATGACAGGTGAGCAGGATGCCGGAAACAGATGTTCTGCTGTTCGCCGAAGAGGACGGTTCCGCTCCGCTTCTGGCTTGGTTGGATGACTTGCCAGCCAAGGTCCGCGACAAGTGCATCGTCCGGATCGAGAGGTTGGCGCAGTTGGGTCACGAGCTTCGGCGGCCTGAAGCGGACCTGCTCAGGGACGGCATTAATGAATTGCGCGTTCGTCACCAGGGTGTTCACTACCGGATGCTCTATTTCTTTCACGAGCGGCGCGCAGTGGTTACGCACGGGTTGACAAAGAAGGACCGCGTACCGGAGTCAGAGATTGAGTTGGCACTCCGGCGAAAGGCTGAGTTCACCGAGGCGCCGCAGCAACATACATACAAAGAAGAATGAATATGGCAGGCAAAAGGGAGATCACAAACGCCGTCAACATCCTTCACCGCAGGTACGTGAAGGATGACCCAGAACGGAAGGCCTCTCTTGAACGGGAGAGGGTAAACGCAGAAGTGGCTCAACTCATTCACGACCTGCGTACCGAAGCAGGTCTGAGCCAAAAAGAACTCGCTGATGCCATCGGAACAACGCAATCGGTAATTAGTCGACTGGAAGATGCGGATTATGATGGCCACTCGCTGACGATGTTGAACCGCATCGCCAAGGCGTTGAACCAACGCCTGACGGTCACTATGACCGCCGCAGACCCGGAAGCCGGAACGTTACGATACGCGTTCCACGTCGTTCTGCGGGGACTGCGTCGTGCGAAGGGCCTGCGAATTGACGAACTTGCGAAACACATTGATGTCGATGCGGAGGAACTCCGCGCCTTGGAACGTGGGGCTCACACGAGGCCCCACCCCAGGACCCTCCACAAGCTGAGCACATTTTACGACGTGCCTCCAGAACGGATGCTGCAACTCGCCGGCGCCGTCCGTGAAGTTCCGGCCGAGGTTCGCGAGCGGGCTTCGCGGTTCGCCGCCCAGTCCGAGTCGTTCATCAAATTGTCGTCCGAGGAACGCAGAGTCCTCGATGAATTTGTAAAGTTCCTGCGGTCAGCATTGTGAACGCTTTCGCAGCTCGCGCGCTGTAAAATGGAACCCGATGTTACTCGACGTCGCCGATTTGCGGACGCACTTCCTCACACCGGCGGGTGCTGTGCCGGCCGTGGCGGGGGTGTTCTTCTCGGTCGCGAAGGGGCGCACGCTGGCGCTGGTGGGCGAATCGGGTTGCGGCAAGACGGTTACCGTGCTCTCGCTGCTGCGTCTGCTGCCGGAGCAACGCGTCCAAGTCGGCGGCCGGGCCCTGTTTGCCGGGCGGGATTTGCTCAAGCTGAGCCCGCGCGAAATGCGCTCGATCCGCGGCAACCGCATCGCCATGGTCTTTCAGGAACCGATGAGCAGCCTGAATCCGGTGCTGACTGTCGGCGAGCAGACGGCCGAGCCGTTGCGAATTCATCGGCGGGTCAGCCAGCGCGCGGCGCGGCAGCGCGTGGTTGAGCTGTTCGGTTTGGCCGGGTTGCCGCAGCCGGAGCGTTGTCTGGACCTGTATCCGCACGAGCTGTCGGGCGGCATGCGGCAGCGTGTGATGATCGCGATGGCGCTGGCGTGCGAGCCGGAGCTGCTGATCGCGGACGAACCGACGACCGCGTTGGACGTCACGATTCAGGCCCAGATTCTCTCGCTATTGCGCGAGCTGCGGCAGCGTACCGGCATGGCGATGATCTTCATCACGCACGATCTGGCGGTCGTCGCGGATATCGCGGACGAGGTATGCGTCATGTACGGCGGGCGCGTGGTCGAACGGGCCCCGGTCGCGGATTTGTTCGAAGCCCCGCGGCATCCATACACGCGCGGCCTGCTGCGCTGTACGCCACGGCTAGAAAACGGCTCGCCGGACATGCGCCGCCGGCCGTTGCCGGTGATCAGCGGCGAGGTTCCCGACCCGGGCCGCCTGCCCGCAGGTTGTGCATTTCACCCGCGGTGCGAGCTGGGAGCGGACGACGCACGCTGCCAAACGCAAACGCCGCAATTGCTCAATATTGCAGAATCCCGGGCCTGCGCGTGTTGGAAGGCAGAGCTGGGGCGTGTCGCCCCGTAGTCTGTGCACAATGCGTGGTCGCGAGCCCGCCAGCAATCACCGGGGCGGCACGCCCCGGCTCCGCTCATAACCCGTACTCACGCCAGCGGCGCGACACCAGATCCTTGATTTCCCGCGACATTTCGATTTCCGGCGGCCATTGGCGAACCTGCCCCTCCCCCGGCAGCTTGCGCGTGGCGTCGATTCCCATCTTGCTGCCAACCCCGCAGTACGGCGCGGCATGGTCCAGAATGTCGAGCGGGCCGTCGCTGAACAGTATGTCGCGCCGCGGATCGACGTTGCTGCAAAGCTGAAACAGCACTTCCTGCTCGTTCTGCACGTCCACGTGCTCGTCCACCAGCACAATGATTTTCGAGAACGCCATCTGCCCGGCGCCCCAGATCGCGTTCATCACGCGCCGCGCCTGGTACGGGTATTCCTTCTTGATGCGTACGAATACGCAGTTGTGAAAACACCCGAACATCGGCAGGTTGTAGTCGATCAGATCGGGCACAATCGCCTGCAACACCGGCAAGAATATGCGTTCCGTGGCTTTGCCGAACCAGTAGTCCTCCTGCGGCGGACGCCCGACGATCGTGGAAGGATAAATCGGCTCGCGGCGGTGCGTGAGCGCCGTCACGTGCAACCGCGGAAAGAAGTCCGGCAAACTGTAAAAGCCGGTGTGATCGCCAAACGGACCTTCCAAAACCAGATCCTCGCCCGGATCGATGTAGCCCTCGATCACGATTTCCGCACTGGCCGGCGCCTCAATCTCCGGCTGACTGACGCAGGGCACCAAATCGATGCCACGCCCCTGGAGAAAGCCGGCCAGCAGGCACTCGTCCACACCCGGCGGCAGCGGACACGTGGCGGCGTACGGCAACACGGCCGGCCCGCCCAGCGCGATCGCGACCGGCATGCGCCGCCCACGCCGCTGATAGCGGCGAAAGTGACGCGCCCCGTCGTGATGCGGATGCCAATGCATCGCCGCCAGCTTGGGCTCGAAAAGCTGGACCCGGTACATGCCGATGTTGCGCTCGCCGGTATCAGGGTTCTTCGTGAAAACCGCCCCCAGCGTGATATACCGGCCCACATCGGCGCTTGGCGCCGGCGACGCCGCACTCGTCGCGCTGCCAGCGTTGACCGACGATACGCCCGCACTCGCCGCCTGGGCAGGCGACCCGCCGCAAAGCTCCGGATGCCCATCCAGCGGCCAGCACTTCATGACCGGTAGGCTGAACAAGTCCGCGTCGCCCGTGTGTACCACCTCCTGGCTAACGCCGCCTTTGACAATGCGCGGCGCCAAGCTGGCCAGTTGAGCCAGTTCCGGAAGCTTCTTCAACTTCTGCACCAGCGTGGTCGGCACTTCCGGCCGCAGCACGTGCCTGACACGCTCGGCGATTTCCTCGAAGCTTGCGGCCCCCAGCGCCAGGCACATCCGCTCCCGCGTGCCGAAGGCGTTGATGAGCAGCGGAAAGCGACTGCCGGCGACGTTTTCAAAGAGCAGCGCCGGCCCGCCGGACTTGGTCACGCGGTCCGTGATTTCGCAGATTTCAAGCCGCGGATCGACCGGGGCTGAAATGCGTTTCAGCCAGCCGCACCGCTCGAGTTCGGCCACAAAGCTTTGCAGATCGTGGGCAGGCAAGTCGAATTCTCCGCGAACAATCTGTAAGTTGGAGCAGTATACGGAAACGTCGTCGCCTCGCGTAGTGCCGGCTTCGGAATCGCGATGCAGCGAGGATAAAATACGGCGCGGGCGACTGGAGGCCCGCGGAAACGTTGCCAGCGGGAGTGGCGCCGTGGCCTGGCGAGATCGAGACTATTCAAAAGATGAGCCGTGGACACAGCATGGCCCCCTACGGTCCAGCATACGGTGGCCGGGCGGGCTGACGGCAACATTGGTACTAGCGCACGTCGCTGCCTTCATTCTGCTATTGGTAGTCAGAACTGAGCCAGACGGCGCCGCGCTGGCGAACAGTCTGGGGCTGTCCGACAAGAGCGCCCGCCTGTGGGCCATCTTCACCCATCCGTTCGCGACGCCCAGTCTACTCTCATTGCTTATCACCGTGTTCATCCTGTGGACCCTGGCGGCACGCGTCGAACGGCTATTCGGCTGGCGTCGCATGCTGGCGCTGTATGCGTGCGGCAACATCCTGGCCGGAACCGCTTTTTACGCCCTGGCGCGCCTGTCGCCGCCGCTGGCGACTGCCGGCCTGGACAGTCCGACCGGCGCATTTGCGGCGTGGGTCGTCATGGCCTACCGCGGCATGGGCGGCCAAATGGTTTCGCTCTTCGGGGGAACGTACCGCCTCTCGCGCGTAATTGCCGTGACGTTGGCCATCATGACGGGATTGATGCTCATGCTGCGTGGCTTCGGCGCCATCGGCTGGCTGGCCGCGATCGCCGCCGGCGCGTGTGCCGAACCGCTCCTGGCGAGCTTGAGCAATAGCATGGCAACCCTGCCGCGCCGCCGCCGCGTGGTGCGGCCGAGCATTCCGCGTGACGATTCCGCGCGCGAACAGCGCGAGCCGGACCCGTATGACGTCGACGACATCCTGGCCAAGATCAGCCGCGGCGGCATGGAGTCGTTGACCGCGGCCGATCGAAAGCGCCTGGAACTGGCGCGGCAAGCTAAGCTGCGCGAGTCGGAATGGGCGTAACGATCGCTGGAGTATCGCGGCGGCGCATGGGTGCGCCGCAAGCGGGCCGCGCCCTATTTCACGCTTCCATCTGACCCGCGCGACAGCATTTCGTTCGGAATCATCGGCAAGAGCACGTGCGACGGATGCTCCGCATCGTGGTAGATGGTCTGCTCGGCCGCAACGTACTCGGTTTCCATTTCGTTGTGCCCGCCGGTGTTCAGGTTACGGGAGAACATCGGGAATGACGCCGAGGCGACCTCCACGCGCAGCCTGGATCCCGTTTGCACTGTCAGGCCGGTTTGCCAGAGGTCGATGTCATACGCGTATACCTGGCCCGGTTCGAGCAATGCCGGCCTGCTCAGCGACTCGCGGAAACGGGCTCGCAAGCACCCGCCTACAAGCGTGTTTACTTCGCCGTCCGCCTTGATCTCGATCAAGCGCATGAACCAGTCGGTATCCTTCGCGGAAGAGGCGGCATACAGCCGCGCCGAGACCGGGCCGACGAAAGTGTACGGCTCGTTGAACGGTTCGGTCGTGTATACCAGAATGTCATTGCGAGCATCGGTAACCTGTTCGTGCCGTTTCTTGGCGCGGGCTTTCAACTCCTCGATTGACTTCTCTTGCTTTTCCTCATCTTCTGATTCCTCGTAGAAGTCCGGATCGGGGGTTGGATCGGCCGGATCATAGATGTAACGGTCAGGCGGATTGCCGGCCGGCGCTTCGCGCGTCAGCCGTCCGTCGCCTTTGGATGTGTTGGCGCTTCCGCCGCTGGTAAGGTACCACTTCTCGAACTGCGTGCCCTCCAGCGGGTAGCGGCTGCCGTGAACCCATTTGTTGCTGTTCATCACGAACAGACTCACGAGCGGCTCACGGTCAATGCCGTTATCGATGCCCTTCAGCCAATGGTCGAACCAGCGCAAGTACATGCGCGGCAGGTTGGGCGCGGCCTCCGGTCCGAAGTCTGTGTCACCCAGCATGCGCCGCGCTTCGGCCGTATGTCCCCAAGGCCCCAGTATCAGCTTTTGCGTGGATTTGCCGTGCCTGGCGAGAGCGGCGTAATTGAGCTTGCTGCCGATCCCGTCGCCATCGAACCAGCCCGACTGGTGGAAAACGGGAATCGTGACTCCTTCCAACTCTTCACTGAAGCTGGCCCGCGCCCAGTACTCGTTATTGGTATTGTTCTTGATCCACGCGCGCCAGTACTGGTTCTCGCCGCCCAGCACTTTCTTGTCCAGCTCGATGACCGGTAGGTCACGCAGCAGCCGGCCCAGCTTCTTCTCCGACACGGCGCTCATCTTTACGCCCGTCAAATCGCCGGTCGCTTCGCTGGCCACAATGTCCGCCCACCAGATGCCGGCGTACATGTAGAACACGCCGTATTCGTACGGAAAGTTGAAGAACGGATCCGGCGGCGAGACGTTCGGAATGATCGTGGTCAGGTGCGGCGGATTCTGCGACAACGCCTGCCATTGCACCCACCCCAGGTACGAACCGCCGAGCATGCCCACTTTGCCCGTGCTCCACGGAGCGGCCGCCAGCCACTCGATCGTGTCGTAGCCGTCGGTTTTCTCGTTGACGAACGGCTCCCACTCGCCCGGCGAACTGAAGCGCCCGCGGCAATCCTGAACGGCCACGGCGTAGCCGCGCCGGGCGTAGAACTTGCCGTCCAGTTCGGACATTTCCTTCTTGTACGGGGTCCGCACGAGGATGACCGGCACCTTGTCGTCCGTCTTGGGCCGGTAAATGTCAGTCGAGAGCTTTACGCCGTCACGCATTGGGACTTCGACGCCGCGCTCTTCGATGACCTCGAACACCGGCTGCGACAGCTTTGGGTCGTCCTCTTCAGCGACGTGCAGCTCTTCGTAGCCCTCGCGGACGTAGTAAGCCCGTTGCGCCGGCACGTCCACGAAGTACACCTTGCCGGTTTCGTCGGCCCACACGGTCAGGTCCACGCCCGGAATGGCGAACTTATAGCGGTCGAACTTGAGGTCCCGCCCGCCGACCGAACGCTCTACCGAATCGAGGAATTCAAGCGAACCGTCCATGACCGCCAGCGCGTTCAGCATTAACAGCGGCATGGTCTGCTGCCCGCCGGCCGCGCGATCGTAACGCCGCACCGCCAACGACATGAAGGCCGGGCTCATGTTCTCGAACGGCACCGCGTCCTGCCGCAGCGTGAACGTTCGTTTTACCTCCTTGTGCGTAAAACGCACCTGTACCCCTTCGCGCTCGAACACCTGCTGACCGGTAGGCAGGTCAAACTCCATGCGCGAAAAGCGGCCCTCGGCGTCCGGCGTGATCTTGCCGGTGAAGGTCATGCTCTGCCCGCCGAGACTGACGACGGTTTGCGTTTCGTAACTGCCGTCGGCACGCCAGGTGAAGGTTGTGCGGACCAGGCGTTCTTCGGCGCGGTAGATATCGAAGGCGCCTTCGTCGGAAAAACCCGCCATGGACGCGGGCGGGCCGGCGTCGGCCGGCAACGATGCGGGCGGCTCGTCCTGTCCTTTGGCCGGGACCTGCAACGCGCTGGCAATCAGCAGGACAGACATCAAACAGCGAAATCGTGAAAACATCACAGCACCTCAGCCAAAGAGCCCTTATCAACGCCTCCCCGCTTCAGCCGGAGAGCACGCGGCGCGCGCTGAGCGGCCACAGCGCACTGCAGAGCCATTCTTAGCTCGCCGTCGACGGATGAAAAGGGCGACGCCCGCGGTTTAAGCACTGGAGTTGTCGTTTATCGTCAGATACGCGCCGGCTGTGGCGCAACGCGGCATCTCTGCCGGCGCGCTTCCACGCGCAATTAACGCGTGCCTGGACACGCCGGGTAGCTCTGCCTAATCTGCGGTTGACAAGTGCTTATCCGGCGCAGAGTAGCGCGGATTAATCGCAGGGAGACGAGCATGATGGGCAGACGTTGGTTGATTCCACAGTTGTCGTTAGGTGCCGCATTGGTGCTCTGCGCGGTGGCGGTTGCACAGGAGCAAGCACCGCCGCAGCTCCAAGTAACGGCCGTCGCCCCGAACATCCACCTGCTGGCGGAAGCCGGCGGGAATATCTGCCTATTCATCGGCGACGACGGCGCGCTGCTGATTGATGGCGGCGTCACGCCACAGGCGCCCAATGTTCTTGCGGCCGTGAAGGAAAAGACGGATAAGCCGCTGCGCTTCGTCATCAACACCCATTGGCACTTCGACCACACCGGCGGCAACCAGGCGCTGGCGGAGGCCGGAGCGCAGATCATCGCACATGAAAATGTCTACAAGCGCATGAGTTCAGAGCAGGTGCTGGGCGGCTTCGAACGCCGCATGCCGCCTGCGCCGCCCGCGGCGCTGCCGAAGATGACGTATGCCAAGGAAATGACTCTGCACTGGAATTCCGAAGTCGTTCGAATATCACACATTGAGCCGGCACACTCCGACGGCGACAGCGTCGTTCTCTTCGAGCGCGCTCATGTGCTGCATACCGGCGATGTGTTCTTCAACGGCGTCTATCCCTATATCGATGCGAACGCCGGCGGATCGATCGACGGCATGATCGCGGCCGTAGACCGCGTGCTGGAAATGGCCCGCCCGGACACAAAGATCATCCCCGGGCACGGCCCGTTGGCGACTCCGGACGACCTGCGTGCGTACCGCCAGATGTTGACCACCGTGCGCGAGCGTGTGCAGTCGCTTGTAAGAGCCGGCAAAACCCGCGATGAGGTCCTCGCGGCCAAGCCAACGAGCGATTTGGATGAGAAATGGGGCCACGGTGGAATCGAGCCCGACCTGTTCGTGGGCGCGGTATACGCGGGCATGACCAGTCCGCGGCCCTCCGGCCCCGGGCGATAGGCCGGCGTTTGACGGGGCGGGCGAAACGGCTTAGAACCAGCCGCTTAAAAGCGACCAAGCCGCCCTAGGGTTAGGCGTAGGCGAGAAACCGCCCAAGAGGCGATGAAATGCAGGAGCGTGCATGCGCGTTCTGATAACTGGCTCGAGCGGACAGATCGGCACCAACGTGGCGCTGGCCCTGTTGGACCGCGGGGACGAGGTCTGCGGAATCGATATCAGGCCCAACCCCTGGACCAAACGCATTCCGACGGTGCTGTGCGACCTGAATCGGCCCACGGACGACGACTTCAGCCAGATTGGCAAGTTCGACGTGGTGCTGCACCTGGCCGCGCATGCCAAGGTCTTCGAGCTGGTCGAGACACCGCGGCGGGCAATGGAGAACGTCGGCATGGCCTTCGGCGTGCTCGAGTTCTGCCGCCGCCACCGCACGCCCCTGATCTTCGGCAGCTCACGCGAGGTCTACGGCGACATCCACCGCCACGTCACAGACGAGAGCCAGGCGGATTTCGTGGTGGCCGAAAGCCCCTACAGCGCTTCGAAGATCGCCGGCGAAGCTTTCATCTATTCCTACGCCCAATGCTACAAACTGCCGCACCTGGTCTTCCGGTTCAGCAACGTTTACGGGCGCTATGATTGCGACCTGGAGCGTCTGGAACGGGTTATTCCGCTGTTCATTCGGCGCATTCACCAGGAAGAGCCGATCGTGGTGTACGGGCGCGAGAAAGTGCTGGATTTCACGTACATCGATGATTGCGTAAACGGCGTGGTGCGGGCGATTGATTTGCTGGTAGCGGGCAAAGTGTCGCGCGAGACCATCAACCTCGCGTATGGGCAGGGGGCGACGCTTCAGGACCTGGTGAACATCATTGGGCTGGCCCTTCAGAAGCAGCCCAAGGTACACTACGAGCCGTCGCGCTCGGGCGAAGTGACGCGCTATGTCGCGGATATCAGCAAGGCCCGCCGGCTGCTGCGGTATACGCCGCAGACGCCACTGACGGCGGGCGTGCCGCTGGCAATTGAATGGCAACGTTCGACCGGTGTATTGAAGTCGTGATTGCGGAAGGGCGCAGATGAACACGGGCGATCACAATCCGCCCGCGCTGCGCCGCGTTCTGGCTCCCTTAGCCACGCTGTATGGCGGGGCGGTTGCACTGCGTAATCGCTATTGCGACACGTTTGCCTTTGCGACGCATGCCGCCCGCCTGCCGGTTATCAGTGTGGGCAACGTCAGCGTGGGCGGGACCGGCAAGACGCCACTGGTAATTGAGATTGTGCGGCGCTTACGTGCCAGCGGCCGGCGCCCCGCCATCCTGACGCGCGGCTATGCGGCGAAGCGCGGCCAGACCGCGGACGAAGTGCTGGAATACGCGCTGGCAGTGCCGGAGACGCCGGTGGTCGTCAACCCGGATCGCACCGCTGGGGCGGAAACGGCGCGACTCGAATATGGGGCCGATTGCGTCGTGCTCGACGACGGCTTCCAGCATCGCTGGCTGAGGCGCGACCTGGACATCGTGGTTATCGACGCGCTCGATCCCTGGGGCGGCCAGCGGCTGCTGCCGGAGGGGCGGTTGCGGGAACCCCTGCACAACCTGGCGCGGGCCGATTGGTTCGTCATCTCGCGGATCAATCAGGCGCCCCCACAACGCGTGGCGGAGATCGTGGAAACCTTACGCCGGTTTGCGCCCCATGCTCCGATTTCAAAAGCCGCCGTCGCCGCGGAAGGGCTGAGCGGGGCGAATGGTAGCGCGGTTTCGCCGGAATGCCTGGCGCAGCGCCGGCCGCTGCCCGTGTGCGGCGTCGGCAACCCGAGTTCGTTTTTACAGTTGGTGCAGGAATTGGCCAGTCAAGCCTGTGAGCCGCTGGTTTTCTCCGATCACCATCGCTACGGGATGCGCGACGTGGAGCGGATTTTGGCCGCGGCGGCCCAACAGCGGGCGGATCTGGTGGTGACAACCCGAAAAGATTGGGTCAAACTGCACGCGCTCTGGCCGGCCACGAGAAATGGTGCGCACGTGGCCGAGCTGCAGCGACTGGATGCGCGGCTCGTGCTGGCGGATGCGCGGGGCGACTTTGCGGCGCGGCTGGAGCGGCTGTTTGAGGAGCAATGTGAGCGCCGGCACAGCGGGTTATGAGCCGCGGCCGCTGGATTTGCGGCGGCTGCGCATGAAGTCACGGGCCGAGCGGGCCCATAAGGTGGCGTTGTCAGCTCTCGGGCAGGCGACGCCGCCGGGGTGCTCGTTTGCTAAATGGTTCGCGAGTCTGCCGGCCTTTCTCGGGGCCGAGGAGTTGCGGGCGACCGTGACGGCCATAGTGGCGGCACGTCGCGCCGGGCGGCCGGTAGTGCTGGCGTTTGGGGGGCACGTGGTGAAGACCGGCTGTTCGCCGCTGATTATCGATCTGATTGAGCGCGGCATAGTGACGGCGCTGGCCAGCAACGGTTCGGGGGCGATTCACGATCTGGAGTTGGCCGAGACGGGCGCGACCAGCGAAGAGGTCGCGGACACGATTCGTGACGGCAGCTTCGGCATGGTGCGCGAGACTTGTGCGCGCATGTCGCAGGCGGCCGAGCGCGGGGCGCGTGGGGGCGGATTGGGGCGCGCCCTGGGCGAAGTGCTGCTGGAGAGCCAGGCACCGCACAAAGAGCTCAGCTTGTTCGCGACCGCGGCGCGCGTCGGGATTCCGGCCACGGTGCATGTGGCGGTGGGTACGGATACGGTGCACGTCGATCCCGGGCTGGATGGAGCAGCGCTGGGGCGGGCGACGCTGGCGGATTTCCGCACGGTGTGTGCGGTGGTCGCGGATCTGGGGGCACGCACGGCCGGCGGCGCGGGTGGCGTGTGGCTGAACGTGGGATCGGCAGTTGTTCTGCCCGAAGTGTTCCTGAAGGCGGTGTCCGTCGCCCGCAATCTCGGTCATAGTCTGGAAGGTATGCACACCGCGAACTTCGATATGCTGCGACATTATCGGCCGACACAGAACGTCGTGGGGCGGCCGGTGGCGCCCGGCTTCGGGCACACGGTGATCGGGCAGCACGAAATTCTGTTGCCGTTACTGCGGCAAGCGGTGGTCGAAGGGCTCGCGGGCGGAGAGGTCTCATGAAGCCGGAGAATGCGAGCGGGCTGTTCGTTCCCGAGGCGCCGGGCGGCCCGGCGGCGGTTGAGGCTGATGAGCGTGAGGGCTACCGCGAACGCGACGAGCGCCGGGGAAGCCGGACGGAACTGCTGGCGACGCTGGAGCGTTTGGAGCGGACGCTGGACGAGGTGCGGGGCGGGCTGGATGCGCGGGTGCGCCAGGAGCGGCACCGCGAGTTTTCGCTGGCCTGGGCGGTCGGGGCCGTGGTGCAGGTGCTGGTGGTGGGGCTGGAGCTGTGGGCGCTTTCTGATTGGGTGTTCGGGGAGTACGGGCAGATACTGTATAAGCTGAGCTTCGCGGGCGTGTTGCAAGTGGGTGCGCTGACCGCGTTCTTGATGGGGCGGCCAGCGGAGCGTGTTTGAGGCGCGGGTTACGCGGGCCGCGGGTTACACGGGCTGTACGGGTTGCGGGGTACTGAGTCTCTTCATCGCATCCTCAACGCTGGGGGCCTGTTCGAAAAACCGGTCCAAGCGCGTGGCGGCGAACAATCCGGCAATAAAGGGCGGTGCGCCGGCCAGGATGACCCGGGCCTCCTGGACGTTGGCCTGGCCGACCATGCGGACCAGGTCGCCCAGCGCGGCGGAATTGAGGTATTTGGCGCAGCTCAGGTCGAGCACGATGCGTGCATGGGGCGTGCTCAGCATGTCGGTGAATGTCACAACGAGCGAGTCGCGGTCTTCCGTGATGTCGCCTTGGATGCGCAGCACCTTGATGCCGTTCACCTCGTCCAATCTAAGGTCCACTGGCAGCTCCTTGCCTGCTCGGCCTTGGCGGATCGTCGCGGGAAGGCTGTAAAGCCGGCGCGGCGGGCCGCCGGGCCCCTGAGGTATGGATCGGCAGAACGGCGGCAAATGCAAAGGGGGTTTAGTGAAAAATGCGCTGTGCACCGTGGGAGGTGCGGGCAGAAGTTGCCGGCAAAATGTGACCACCCTGGTGCAGCACGGCTACGCGGGCGTCGCGGCCTTGACGTTGGAAGGCCATTTCCAGCGCCTCCTGACAGTCATTCGCATAACGGAACCCGAGGCGCTCGGCCTCGTCCGGCCTTACTCCGGGCGAGACCATGATACAGTCGGCGTGGTCGATGATCTGCGCGATGTCGGACAGAATGGCGGCGCCGACGAGGTCCTCGATTTCGCCGCGCTGCACCATTTGCACGATCTCCGCTTGATGGCGGTACCCGATCTGCATCAGGTTCGGGTGATTGTCGGCCACGCCCTCGGGATTCGGCGCGACGGTGATAAGCGTGCCGCCTTCGCGGACGGCCATCGTGCCGGCGTAGGCGGCTTTGGCGGACTGCCAGAAATCGCGATCGGCCGGGTACGCGTCGATCAGGACAATATCGGCGCGCTGCGGCAACCGCACCATAAAGACCTCGCGTGACAGGGCGCAGCCGGCGCGGTGCGCGTTCACAGGGTGACCGACTAAACAGCCGACGATTTTGCCGTCGGCGTCGGAGACGACGTTGACGATGTAGCGCAGCCCGGCGATCTGGGCCGCCTCCTCCATTCGCAGGCGCATCGAGTTTTCCGGCTCGCCCATGACGGTTTCGGACAGGCGCATCGAGGCTTCCCACTGGTTGCGGTACATCATCTCCTTGCCCGAGACGCCCGGGAAGATGATCTTGGCGCCGCCGCTGAAGCCTTTTACACGGTGCGGCACGATGCTGCCGATGCCCAGGACGAAGTCGGCCTGCGCCAGCAGGCGGTTAGCTGTGACGCGCGTGCCATCTTTGGTGCGGCCGAATTCGTGCATCAGCGACTCGTCCTTCCAATCATGCTGGTGAATCTCGAAGCGGCCGTGGAACTCGCCCAGCTTGAGCCGCAACTCGTCATCGGTTATGCGGCGATGCGTGCCCTGAGCAGTCAGGAATTGGACGTGGTCGTCGGGCGTTCCGGCGGCGGCGAGCTCCGCCAGGACGTATGGCAGGATTTTCGCAACTGGCGTGCCGCGCGAAGCGTCATCAATGATGATCAGCACGCGGTCATGCGGACCGACGGCGCGGTTCAGGACCGGGGCTTCATAAGGCAGTTGAAAGCCGGTTTCGAGCACGCGCGGCTCGTCAATATCGGGCAAGGTTTGCGGCCGGTACACGCCGATCAGGCGATCATCGGGGATTTCACAAGGTGGGATGTCTCTGTAGTTGGGGTAGTTGAACTCGACGCGCACGGCCGGTCTCCACTAACAGCCGGACAGGCTAGACGTCCAGCCAGAGCTGTTGCATATCGCCTTGGAACGGCGTCAGAACTTCGGGGCCGCGGTCAGTGAGTGCCACGACGTCGCAGTGTCTCAGGCCGCCATAGCCATCGAAGTAGACCGCCGGCTCGACATTGAAGATCATGCCGGTTTGCAGCACGTCATCTGACTTCGGATGCAGGCGCGGGCGGGCGTTCGCGTTAATGGCAGAGAAGCCCACGCCGTGCCCGGTCGAGTGCTTGAACGCATCGCCCAAGCCGCGCGCCTGAAGGACACTGCGAGCCGCCTTATCGACATCCGCGGCCTTTACGCCTGGGCGGATGGCCGCCAATGCGGCCTGGCGCGCTTCGGCCACGGCGGCGTACATAGCGCGTTGCCGCTCGTCGGGCTGGCCGAGGCAATAGGTGCGCGTAACGTCGGTCCAATGCCCGTCCACGTATGAATTGCAGTGTACCAACACGAGGTCGCCCCGCGCCAGCGGCCGCTGACGCGAACGAGCGTACGCCCCGCAGGCGGCCGCGGAATTCGGCCCGGACATGCACCAGACGAACCCGCCGCTGCGCGCGATGTCAAGCGAGTCTCCGGCGCTGTCCAGTTGGTCGCGGAACAACGCGGCCGCACGCGACTCGCTTGTCCCGACCGTAACGTGGTCCGCGCCGTAAGTGAAAGCCTCGCCCACAATCTTGCAGGCGAGACGCACGCGTTCGACTTCCGAAGGCGTCTGCACGGCCGCCAGTTGCACCAGCAGGCCCGAGGCGGGCGCCAGCTCAACCTGGGGCGCCACTTCCTTCATCAGCCGCGGCAGGGCCCCGCCGTACAGGTGCATGGCCGCATAGGTAACAGGCTGGTATGACTGATCATCTTCGTAACCCATGCGGGCGTGCGCTAATCCCAGCGCCGCAAGCAGCGCGCCCAAAGGCTCGCGCAGCGCCTGCGCGGCGTTCGTGATACGGTCGAGTGATCCGGGGTGAAACATACGCAAATGGTCAGCCCGGCCGCGTTCCGCCAGGTCGCGCTCGTCTTCCGGCGCGATTACACCCACGACGCCTTCACGCGTAATCACGGCCACGCTAGTGCCCACCACCGGCCAATAGCCGCTGATCAGCAGCACATGCGCCGGCAGAGAGCACACGAGGCCGTCCAGTCCCTCTTGAGCCAATGCGGCTCGAATTGCCTGTACACGTTGTTCATCCCGCGACATGAGTCAGCTCCCACAGTCTTACAGGCCCGGCGCAGCGGGCATCTGACTATGATAGCCAGGCGCGCGGCCTGACAACTGTTGCTGGCGCTCCACTGCGTGCAGTTACATAGTTACATTGTGGTTATCCAGGGCCGGCCGGCAGTGGGATTCTAAGATCGAAGAGACATTGACAACAGCTCGGCCTCGCCGTCGCGCGCGGCCCGAGCGGCGATCACACAGGAGTTGTGCCATGGCGAATTTGACGGTGTTGCGCCGGCAAATGGAGGCGCAGCGGTTCGAGCGCCAGATCAGTGAAGAGCGGACCGCAGCCGCCGAGCGCGTCGACATCCGCGGTTTGGAGAACGACCTGCGGCGCAGCGTGCGCGGTGAAGTACGGTTCGACAAGGGTACTCGCGCACTGTACGCCACGGATGGTTCGAACTACCGCCAGGTGCCCATCGGCGTAGTGATCCCGCGCGACGTCGAGGACGTGATCGCCGCGGTGAACGTGGTGCGGCAATACGGCGCGCCGCTGCTGTCGCGCGGCGGTGGTACAAGCCTGGCCGGGCAGTGCTGCAATGTCGCGGTAGTGTTCGATTACAGCAAATATATGCATCACGTGATCGCGATCGATGCCGACCGCAAACTGGCCCGCGTTGAGCCGGGCTGTGTGCTCGACCGCTTACGGAAGGCAGCGGCGCCGTACAAGCTGACATTCGGTCCCGATCCGGCTACGCATTCGCACTGCACGCTGGGCGGCATGTTGGGCAACAATTCCTGTGGCGTACACTCGCTGCTTAGCGCCAATGCGGGGTTTGGACTGCGCTCTTCGGACAACACCCACGCGCTGGACATACTGACGTACGACGGCGTGCGAATGCAGGTCGGAGAGACGCCGCCGGCTGAGCTGGAAGCGGCCATTCGCGCCGAGGGGCGGCGAGGCGAGATTTACGCCGGGCTGAAGAATCTGTCCGACAAGTATGCGGACGAGATTCGCCGGCGTTACCCGAAGCTGCCGCGACGTGTTTCGGGCTATAACCTGGACGAGCTGTTGCCCGAACGTAACTTTCACGTTGCGCGGGCCCTGGTGGGAACCGAGAGCACATGTGTAGTGTGCCTGGAAGCAACAGTGCACCTGGTACACAGCCCGCCGGCGAAATCACTGCTGGTGTTGGGTTACCCGGATATCTTCTCCGCCGGCGCGCACGTTATGGAAATTCTGGAGCACAAGCCGACCGGCTTGGAGGGCGTGGACCACCTGTTATACCAGTGGCTCCAAGAGGCCGGCAAGGAAGAGGCCAATCTGAAACTGTTGCCGGAGGGCGGCGGCTGGCTGCTGGTGGAATTCGGCGGCGATACGCGAGCCGAGGCGGACGAAAAGGCCCGCGCGACCATGGAGATGCTCAAGGGCCAGCCGCAGCCACCTTCAATGAAGCTGTTCGATGACCCTCGGGAGGAGGAGATGGTCTGGAAGGTGCGCGAGAGCGGGCTGGGCGCAACCGCCTGGGTGCCGGGCCGCCCGGACAACTGGCCGGGCTGGGAAGATTCGGCCGTGCCGCCCGAGCAGGTCGGACCGTATATGCGCGACTTCAAGGCGCTGCTCGAGCGATATGAATACACTACATCAGTGTACGGGCATCTGGGCCAGGGTTGCATTCACTGCCGCATTCCATTCGATCTCTACACTACACCGGGAATCCAGAAATACCGAGCATTCATGGAAGAGGCGGCTGACCTGGTGTTGCGGTACGGCGGCTCGCTATCGGGCGAGCACGGCGACGGGCAGTCGCGGGCGGAATTGCTGCCGAAGATGTTCGGCGACGAGCTTGTTCACGCCTTCGAGGAATTCAAAAGGATCTGGGATCCGCAGTGGCGGATGAACCCGGGCAAGATCGTTGACCCCTATCGCATGACGGAGAACCTGCGGCTGGGCGCCGATTACAACCCACCGGACCCCGCGACCCACTTTCACTACTCCGCCGACGAGCATTCCTTCGCCCGGGCCGCGCTGCGCTGCGTGGGCGTGGGCAACTGCCGCCGCGAGGAAGGCGGCACCATGTGCCCGAGCTACATGGTCACGCGCGAGGAGATGCACTCGACTCGCGGGCGGGCGCGCCTGCTTTGGGAGATGCTCAACGGCGACGTGCTGACGGAGGGCTGGAAGAGCGAGGCGGTGAAAGAGGCCCTGGACCTGTGCCTTTCGTGCAAGGGCTGCAAGGGCGACTGCCCGGTCCAAGTAGACATGGCGACGTACAAGGCGGAGTTTCTGTCGCACTATTACGAAGGCCGCATTCGCCCGCGGCACGCACTGGCGTTCGGCTTCATCGGCCTGTGGTCGCAATGGGCCGGCCACGCGCCGACCGTGGCGAACTTCTTGACCCAAACGCCGGGCTTGCGGGCGATCGCCAAGTGGGCGGCGGGCATGGAGCCGAAACGCAAGATTCCGCCCTTCGCGCCACAGTCATTCCAGCAGTGGTTCGCGGCGCGCCAGGTGCGAAACGCCGGCGCCGAGCGCGTCGTCCTCTGGCCGGATACGTTCATCAACTACTTTCAGCCGGAGGTCGGCCGGGCGGCCGTTGAGGTGCTGGAACAGGCCGGCTTCCAGGTAGAGGTGCCGCGAGAGAAGGTGTGTTGCGGGCGGCCGCTGTTCGACTACGGCTACCTGGATACGGCCAAACGTTGGCTGCGGCACGTTTTGCAGACCATGCGGCCGGCGATCGAGTCCGGCAGCCCACTGGTAGTACTGGAGCCGAGCTGCGCGGCGACGTTCCGCGATGAGCTGGTCAACCTCTTTCCCAACAACGAGGACGCAAAGCGCCTCAGGTCACAAACGCTGCTGTTGAGCGAGTTCCTCGAGCAGAAGGCGCCGCAGTACCGCATACCGCGAATGCAGCGACAGGCCGTGCTGCACGGGCACTGTCATCACAAAGCCGTCATGGGCATGGACGCCGAACGCAAAGTCCTCCAGAAAATGGGCCTGGAGGTCAACGCTCCGGACAGCGGCTGTTGCGGCATGGCCGGCGCGTTCGGCTACGAGCGCGGCGACCACTACGACGTCTCGATCAAGTGCGGCGAGCGCGTGCTGCTACCCGAAGTTCGTCGGGCCTCGCCGGAGGCGGTCATTGTCGCCGATGGTTTCAGTTGCCGCGAGCAAATATTGCAGGAAACGGACCGGGAGGCCCTGCACCTGGCCCAGGTGATCCAGTTGGCGATACAGGAGGGCCCGCCGGCGGGCGAGCGGCCGGAGCGCCGGTATGTCCAGGCGCGTAAGGCGGCCCTGCGCAAGGCGAACGTGCGGGCCGCGGCGATACTCGGGGCCGGCATTTTGGGCGGCGTCCTGCTGTACTCTGCTATCCGTTCCGGCCGCGGCCGTCGAGCGTTGGCCGAGGTTTTCCAGTAGAATTCTAAGCCGCCAACTGAGGCGGCATGGTGTGCCGGAAGATGGCAGGTGGTGGCGCATGAAACATGAATTGCTGACCGAGCAAGGCGGGGGGCGCACGTACGTACTGGTGTTCGCGACCGGCGATGAGGTAATGCAGGGGCTGAAAGCGTTCGCGCAGGCCGAGCATCTGAGCGCCAGCCACTTCACCGGCATCGGCGCGCTTCAAAAGGCGATGCTGGGGTATTTGGATTGCGACAATAAGCGTTACCTGCAAATTCCGGTTGCGGAGCAGGTGGAGCTGCTCTCTATCGTCGGGAACATCGCTCTTGGAGACGAGGGCCCGGTGATTCACGCGCACGTCGTATTGGGGACGCGCGACGGCCAGGCCCGCGGCGGCCACTTGATAGAGGGTCACGTGCGCCCAACGCTGGAATTGTTCCTGACAGAGTTGCCGGGGGAACTGCGGAAAGAACACGACTCGCAGACCGGGCTGAATCTGATGCGTCTGCCTTGAAGCTGCCTCACTACGGCGCCTCCCTTTGCGTTGCGCTCGCGGATAGCAGTCGCGTAACATACTATTCTCTCTCTAGCAGCGTGATTGCGCGCCGCTGAGCCGGTTCAGCGGCGGCGCGACTCGCTCGATCTCCGTAGTCCGTCCGAGCACCGCCTGATGACTTGGGTGATTTTCCTTCCATTCCTGGCAGCGCTTGCGGCGCCGCTGCTCTTTCGCGTGCTCGGCCGCTTTACGGGCCTGGCGCTCGCACTATTACCCGCCGGCTTGACGCTCTATCTGGCCACACGCCTGCCCTGGAACGGCGCAGAGCTGCTGACGGCCACACCGTGGGCGACTGGGCTGGGGGTTAACTTCGCGATACGCCTGGACGGCCTGTCGGCGTCATTCGCACTACTGATTTCCGGTATTGGCGTCCTGATTCTGATCTATTCGGCGGGGTACTTCGGCAGCGATCGCCGACAGGGCCGGTTCTACGCGTTCCTGCTGGCGTTCATGGGGGCAATGCTGGGAATCGTACTCGCGGATGATTTGATCACGCTCTACGTGTTTTGGGAACTGACCAGCCTGTTTTCGTTCCTGCTCATCGGATTCGACCATAAGAAGCCGGAGGCACGCACCGCGGCTCTGAAATCTCTTCTGGTAACGACTGGCGGCGGGCTGGCGATGTTGGCGGGATTCGTGCTCCTGATAATCGCGGCCACGCAGGCGGGCAAACCGCTGGCCGAGGCCGCGCGAATATCCGCCCTGGCAGGTCTCGAACTGCGCGGCAGCCCTTTTTACGCGCCTGCCCTAATCCTGATTGTGATCGGAGCGTTCACGAAATCCGCACAATTTCCGTTTCATTTCTGGCTGCCGGCGGCCATGACCGCACCGACGCCGGTCAGCGCATACCTGCACTCAGCAACCATGGTCAAAGCGGGCGTCTTTCTGCTGGCCCGCCTGTCTCCTGCGCTGGGCGGAACCGGCCTGTGGCTCTGGCTCGTCACGCCGGTCGGCGCGATCACCATGCTCGTTGGGGCGGCCATGGCGGCCGGTCAGCACGACGTGAAACGCATCCTTGCCTACGCAACCGTCAGCGTGCTGGGCATTCTCACTATGCTGCTTGGCCTGGGAACCGAGGAGGCGATCAAGGCCGCCGTGGTGTACGTCTTCGCACATGCACTCTACAAGGTATCCCTGTTTCTCGTCGCCGGCACTCTGGACCGCCAAACTGGCACGCGCGACGTTACGCAACTTGGGGGCTTGTTCAGGGTGATGCCCGCGATTGCCATGGCCGCGCTGCTTGCGGCCTTGAGCCAGGCCGGCGCGCCGCCACTGTTCGGATTCCTGGGAAAGGAACTGTTGCTGAAGGTCAAGCTCGATCTGGAATGGGTCGGCCGAGTGCTGATCGTCTTGGCCACCTTGGCCAACATATTTCTTGTCGCGATGGCGCTGGTAATTGCCATTTGGCCGTTCTACCGCGCGCCGCGTCCAACGCCGCGCCAGCCGCATCATCCCCCGCTGGCCATGAGCCTGACCGCGCTGGTGCCGGCCATCCTAAGTCTGTTGGTCGGCCTGGTTCCAAACATTTTTGACCAGACACTCGGGCTGATGGCTTCGGCCATTGCTGGTCGGCCAGTGGCCATAAAACTGGAACTGTGGCACGGGTTGAACCCGGCGGCGCTGATCAGCATGGCCATCACGGCCGCGACGTTGACAGTGGGTTTCCTGTTGTTCCTGCGCTTGCATACCTGGCTGGAGCACACGGTGGTGGCCGCGCACCACCTGGAGCGGCGCGGACCGGCGGCGGCGTACGACTTTTTGTATGAGGGGCTGGAACGCTTCGCGAAGGGCCTCACTGCAATCGTTCAAAGCGGGTACTTGAGAAGATACGTGCTGGTGATTCTGTTGGTGCTGATCGTGGCAGTAGGATACCCAGCGCTGCGGGCTTTTCCGGCGGATCGGGGAGTGCTGCAAATGTCGCTGCGCTGGCCCGAGGCGGGCTTGGCGTTGCTGGCGCTGGCCGGTGCGCTGCTGGCCGTGGCTTTTCGCTCGCCACTGGCTTCGGTGGTCGCGCTCGGTGTGACCGGAATGGCAATTGCGTTGCTGTTTGCCACGTTCAGCGCGCCCGATCTGGCGATAACGCTGGTAGGCGTCGAAATCCTCAGTGTAGTGCTGTTCGTGCTGCTCTTGAGGCATTTGCCGCGGGAGGCCACGCGCCGCAGTCCTCGGATCCAACTGCGCGATGCGCTAGTAGCCGTTGTCGCGGGCGGCACCATGGCATTACTGGTGCTGGCGGCGGCCCAGGTGCCCGACGACCTCTCCATCGCCCAGTTCTTTGCCAAAGCCGCCTACTCCGCCGGCCACGGGCGCAACGTCGTGAACGTGATCCTGGTGGACTTTCGGGCCCTGGACACACTGGGAGAAATCACCGTGATCGGCGCCGCGGCCATGGGCGTGGTTGCCATTCTGCGCCTGTCGCGGCGGACCCAAGCGAGGGAACGGCAATGAACTCACTCGTACTGCAAAACGCCACGCGGGCCCTGGTCCCCCTGCTCTTGGTCTACTCGATCTTCGTGCTTTTTCGGGGCCACAATCACCCCGGCGGAGGATTCCTAGGTGGGTTGCTCAGCGCCTCGGCATTTGTGTTGTACGGGCTGGCGTACGGTGTACGTGCGGCGCGCCGCCTTTTGCGGGTGCAGCCGCTTACGCTGATCGGCGCGGGACTGCTGCTGGCCTTGACGAGCGGTTGTGCCGGTCTGTTTCTCGGCCGGCCCTTTTTGACGGGCCTGTGGACCGGCGTCACCCTGCCGGAAGGCAGCGAGCTTGGATCGGTTCTGTTCTTCGACCTCGGCGTCTACTTGATGGTCCTGGGCGCGGCACTGCTCACACTCTTGACTCTGGCGGAGGATTGACGGTGCTGCTGATGGCCATCGTGCTGGGCGGATTGTTCGCGGGCGGCTTGTACCTCATGCTGGCCCGCAGCATTACACGGGTGCTGCTCGGCCTGGTGCTAATCGGCCATGCAACCAATCTGCTGATTTTCACCGCCGGCGGCTTGGTGCGCGGCCGGCCGCCGCTCGTACCGGCCGGGCAGACCGAGCCGGCGGCGGGCTATGCCGACCCCCTGCCGCAGGCTTTGATTCTTACAGCCATCGTGATCAGCTTCGCGCTGACGGCCTTCACGGCAGTGCTGGTGCGCGGCACGTACCAGGCCGCTGGAACTGAGGATTCCGATGACCTGAGGAGCACTGACACGTGAAGCTCCTGCTGGTCGCGCCCATTCTGATTCCGCTGCTGACCGCGGGAGTGACAGTGGCTTTCTGGCGCGCGGCGCGCTTTCGGGCTTGGTGCGGCGTAGTGGGCGCGGCGGCGCTGCTGGCGGCCGGCGGTTTGCTGCTGGCGGCGACTGCCGGCGGCCAGGTGCGAACGGTGCAGATCGGCAATTGGCCGGCGCCCTTCGGCATCACGCTGGCCGTCGACCTCTTCAGCGCCTTGATGGTGCTAATCACCGGCATCATCGGCCTGATGGTGGCAGTGTACTCATTGGCCGATGTAGACATCCCGCGCCAGCGCTACGGATACTTCCCGCTATTTCATATATTGCTGGCCGGCGTGTGCGGCGCATTCATCACCGGCGACATCTTCAATCTGTACGTCTGGTTCGAGGTCATGCTGATGGCGAGCTTCTTGCTGCTGGCGCTGGGCAGCGAGCGTGCGCAACTCGAAGGGGCTTTCAAATACGTGACCATCAACCTGATCAGCTCAATGGTGTTTCTGACCGGGGTGGGCATCCTGTACGGCACCGCGCACACACTCAACCTGGCCGACCTGGCGCTGCGCGTTCCGGAAATGATGGACCGCCACGGGCACCTGGTGCGCGCCTGCGCCATGCTCTTCGGCGTCTGCTTCGGCCTCAAAGCCGCGGTGTTTCCACTGTTCTTCTGGCTGCCCGCAAGCTACGCGACTCCTCCGGCGGCGGTTTCAGCGGTCTTCGCCGGGCTGCTGACGAAGGTAGGCGTGTATGCCCTGATACGGGTATTCACACTGGTGTTTGGGTCGATTACAGGAATTTACGCATTGATCCTGGTGGTGGCGGGGCTCACGATGCTCGTCGGAGTGCTCGGAGCGGTGGCGCAATTCGAGATGCGCCGCATACTCAGCTTTCACATCATCAGCCAGATCGGCTACATGATCATGGGACTGGGGCTGCTGGTCAGCAGCGATCCCGGCGTGCGGACACTGGGGCTGACTGCGGGCATTTTCTACATCATTCACCACATCATCGTGAAGACGAACCTGTTCCTGGTCAGTGGGACAGTTCGCCAACTCGGCGGAACTTATGACCTGCGTTCCCTGGGCGGTCTGGTGCGTGCGCCGCTGCTTTCGGCGCTGTTTCTCATTCCAGCGCTGAGCCTGGCGGGCATTCCACCGCTCTCCGGCTTCTGGGCCAAGCTGGGCCTGATAGAAGCCGGCTTCCTGGGCGGACAAAACACCATAGTTATCGTCGCGCTGCTGACCAGCCTCCTGACCCTGGTCAGCATGATGAAAATTTGGAACGAGGTTTTTTGGAAACCCGCGCCCCAGGATGCATCCGAGCCGGCCGAGCCGATGGCGCCCGGTCAATGGGCGGCGCGCTTCATCCCCATTGCGCTGCTGGCCGGCCTGACGGTGCTGATCGGGCTTTTTCCGGCCCCCCTGCTGACGTTGGCCGGCCGCGCGGCAGACCGCCTGCTTAACCCGGCGGCTTACATTAGCGCCGTCAACTTGCACGAAGCAGCGGACGCCGGACTCTCGACGACCCAAATAAGCGAGGACAAGCCATGATCATGTTCGCGGCCAATCTTGTGCTCGCCCTGATCTGGTGGGCCGCCACTGTCCGCGGCGGTTGGAACCTGATCTTCGGCTTCGCCATCGGGTACGCCGTGCTCTGGTGGATGAGTCCCATTCTGGGAAAAAGCCGTTATTTCGAAAAGCTGCCGCAGCTAATCAGATTCACCGGGTTTCTCGCGTGGCAACTGGTGCACTCATCGTTGCGCGTCGCACGCGACGTGGTTACGCGCAAGACCTATCGGCGTCCGGGCATCGTGGCCGTTCCCCTGGATGCCAAAACCGACGCCGAGATCACTGTCCTGGCGCTCTTCATCAGTCTCACGCCGGGAACTCTGGCCATCGACGTGTCTGATGATCGCAAGGTGCTGTATGTACACGAGATGTTCATCACCGATCCGGACGAAGTGCGACGCCAACTCAAAGCAGGATTCGAGCGCTATGTGCTGGCCCTGCTGCGCTGACGCCCCGACGCCACACCGAGGAGCGCCGGTTGAGACTGCCTCGCGCCGACGCTTCGGGGCGCCGACCAGCTCACCGCTATATTGCTGCTCTGGCCTCTTGGCAATGGAGGGAGTCGCCCCGAGTGGGCCCGGCTGGGCCACTTTCTGGGAGGTGCTGGTTGGGCTGGCCATGCTCTCGATCATCGTCGCCGTCGTGCGCCTGGCGCGCGGCCCGACGCTGGCCGACCGCGTGGTGGCGCTTGATCTGATCGCCACGATCGCCGTGGTGACGGCGGCGCTATCCAGCATCGCCTATTCGCAGCCGGTGTTTTTGGATTTGGCGGTCGTGCTGACGCTGGTGACGTTTGTGGCGACCGTCGCCTTTGCCCGGGCTATTCAAAGGACCGCTCAACCGTGACGCTTCTGGTACAAATACTAATGGTCGTGCTGGCCGTAGCGGGAACCGCGCTGGTCCTGCTGGGCGCCGTGGGAATCCTGGTCCTGACCGACGTCTATACGCGCATGCAGGCGGCCAGCAAGGCGGGATCGCTGGGCGCGGCGTGCATCCTCCTTTCGGCCGCGATGTACTTCTCCGAGTTAGAGTTGGTCGTTCGCGCCCTGACCGCCCTGGTGTTCCTGATGCTCACGATACCGGTCGCCGCCCACGTACTCGGCCGGGCCGCCTACCTGGCTGGCGTGCCGCTGGCCAAGGAAAGCGTGATGGATGAATTGCACGGGCGAGTCGAGGGACGCACGAACTCTCCCGGCGGCCAAGACGAGCCGAACCCGCCCGACCCGGCGCCGGAGTGATCCAGAGTGATAAAGTGATAAGGTGATAGAGTGATAAAGGGGTCCGCGGATCTCCCTTATCACCCTATCACTTTATCACCTTATCACGGCTCGCGGGTGCAGACGGTCCCGGCGCGTTCTCTCTGTTTCCGGGCCGCCTCCACCGTGTTGCGCAGCAGCATCGCGACGGTCAGCGGGCCGACGCCGCCGGGAACCGGCGTAATCGCCGAGGCGATTGGTGCAACAGCATCGAAATCAACATCGCCCACCGTGCGGCGGACTTTTTTACCCGCGGCATCCGTTTCAGTGATGCGGTTGATTCCGACGTCGATCACTACGGCCCCTGACTTAACGTGCTCTGCGCCGATCAGCCGCGGCCGGCCCACTGCGACCACGAGTATGTCGGCGCGGCGCGTGTGTGACGCCAAGTCCTGCGTTGTGATCTGGCAGCCGGTGACGGTGGCCATCTGGTCAAGCAAGAACATGGTGACGGGCTTGCCGACGATCCGGCTCTGACCGACGACGACGGCTTCGGCCCCCCGCACCGCGACGCCGCTGCGGCGAATCATTTCGTTCACCGCCAAGGCCGTGCACGGGGCGATGATCGGCTCGCCGTAAAACAGCCAGCCGATGTTGGCGGGATTCACGCCCTCAACGTCCTTGTAGGGATCGATGTGGTACTGCGCGGCGGCGGCATCAATGTGCGGCGGCAGGGGTAGCTGCAGAATGATGCCGGTTACGCTCGGGTCCGCGTTAAGGCGATCGATTTCCGCGTGAACCTGCTCCTGGCGTGCGGTTTCGGGCAGCTCGATGAGCTCGTACTGCACGCCCACCACGACGGCCAGTTTTCGCTGTGAATCGGCGTAAAGGCGGCCTTGTGCGTCGGTCCCGACGAGGATGGCACAAAGTTTTATCGGCCCGAAGACCGGGTTATACCGCGCGACGGCGCGCGTCACCTCGGCCCGAATCTCAGCCGCAATCGCCGCGCCGTGTAGTATCCTGGCCGTCATCAGCTCGCTCCAGGTCCGATCATTGCCGCACTTGCACGCGGCGGCAAGCAGCGCGCAAGGCCGGCGCGCCAAAACAGCGAGAGCAGAGCCGGGGCGTGCCACCCCGGAATGCCGCCAGCGGCGTTGAGGTTCACGTTCTGACGACCCTCACAAGCATTCATTACCCGGCGCGTCACTTGACGCGCGCGAATTCCTGGTGTACTATTTCACTGGTACACTATGAAAGTTGTGCGATGGCTAAACAAATGATTCAGTTTGCGATTGATCCAAAAAGTGGCGTGCCGTTTTACCGGCAAATAATCGATCAAATCCAGTTCGCCATCGCCGACGGCCGCCTGTCACACGGCGACCGCTTGCCGACGGTTCGCCAGCTTTCGGTGGATCTGAAGATCAACCCAAACACTGTCGCGCGAGCCTATCAGGAACTCGAAATCAAGGGCGTGCTGGACTCGCAAATGGGCACAGGCACTTTTATCGGAAGTTCCAAGGTCGAGGTCTCAGCCCTAGAGCGCAAACGCATGTTGCACCAAATCTGCACCGAGCTGCTGTCGAGAGCTTCGGCCTACGGGTTCACGATCAGCGAGGTCGCCAACGCCCTGCGCGAACTCACGGAGGATTCGCGGGAATGACGAAGCGGCCGCAGACCGGCATCGTCATCCCGGATCCGCCGCGGGTCGTACCGTCGCGTCTGTATCTGCGTCGAGCGCGCTGCATGTTCTTCCTCGGGATCAGCTTTCTGGCGATGAGCCCGGTTGGCATCGTGATCATGCTTATTTTGCACTCGTCGATTGGCGGCGGACTGACAGCGCCGATCCCTGACCTTTTGCTGAACGCCAATCACTCGGTTGCCACGGGTACGGTTACTTCGAAAAAGCTCATTACCGCCGTGCACATGAACTCCGAGCACCCCTGGCGAATCGGCTTCCATTACGACTTGCCGGGCGGCGACTCGGTGGCAGGCGCGGGTTTCACGTACGATCAGGACCTGGGCAACCGAATACAGCCCGGCGACCAGATCGAAATAGAGTATGACCCTTCGAATCCAACCCGCGCACGGCCGGCTGGAGGCTACGTCGGATCGGCGCCGCCCTGGGTTCAACTGCTGCTCCACGGCATGTTCGGGTCGATCGGCGTGATCGGCGCGGGCTTGCTGATCGCGACGTACATGACGGAGCGGCGCGATCGGAAGCTGCTGACCTACGGAATAGCGGCCGAGGGCACCGTGGTGCGAGTGCGGTGCATTAGCACCATCAACTTCGGCACGAAGCACCCATATGACGTGTACTATCACTTTCGCGACCCGTGGGGCCGCGAGATAGCCGGTCGCGATCGGACCTATTCGTATGCCTGGGCGGAAGGGCTGCAGCCGGGCGAGCGGGTGGGCGTTGTCTTCAATCCGCGCGATCCGCATGAAAACGCTTTGTGGCTTCACGGAAAAGAACTGGAACGGCTGGGCGGGATCGACCCCGCTCTCCTGCGCCCCGGCATTCACAGCGGGCGGACGGGATGAGAGCCGCTTGAGGAGCTGCTGCTATGTCTAAAGTAAACATTCCGAGTGTGTCGCTGGAAGCGTTTGGAGCGTCGCCCCGCGCCGATTACCGCTTCGCGCCGTTCAATGCGTTCCTGCTGATCGTGATAATGCTGGCAGGGCTGATGGTACACGTCCTGTCTTACGGCTTCAGCGTGGCGCCCCTGATTTATGCCGTGGTGGCCGCGCTGGTACTGATAGGGGTGCTCCGCGCGGCGCAGGTCTGGGAGGCCGTGGTGGTCACCGGCGCGCTGGTGGCGCTGGGCGGTTATCTCATATTCCGCGTGATGGCCTCGTCGGCCGCGTTATCACTGGGTGGGACGCCCGGCAAGCCATGGATTTTGGTGTTGGCGACCGTGCTCGCGGCCTTGATTGCGCCGAGCGTGCAGATCGCATATCAATGGGAGCGTGGCGTTCTGTTGCGCTTCGGCAAGTTCGTAGGCATTCGCGGCTCGGGCGTCTTCGGCGTGCTGCCGATCATCGACAAGGTCGCCCAATACGTTGACCAGCGTATCCGCGTGACCGATTTTCGCGCCGAGCAGACGCTGACCAAGGATACCGTGCCCGTAAACGTGGACGCCATCGCGTTCTGGATGGTCTGGGATGCCGAGAAATCGGTGCTCGAGGTGGAGGATTTTGAGCAAGCCGTCGTGCTTTCGGCCCAGACCGCCCTGCGCGACGCAATCGGCCGCAGCGAGCTGGCGGACCTGCTGTCGCACCGGGAGCGCGTCGGCCACGAAATTCAGCAGGTGCTGGACGCCAAAACGAATCCGTGGGGCATCACGGTCCAGTCGGTCGAAATCCGCGACATCATCATCCCCAAGGGCCTGGAGGACGCCATGAGCAAGCAGGCCCAGGCCGAGCGCGAGCGGCAATCACGTATCATCCTCGGCACGGCCGAAACGGAGATCGCCGAAAAGTTCTCCCGCGCCTCCGAGGCCTATCGCAATAACCCGGTGGCGCTGCACCTGCGGGCCATGAACATGGTGTTCGAGGGCCTGAAGCAGAAGGGTTCGATGATCATCGTTCCCTCGACGGCCGTGGAGACGATGGGGCTGGGGGCGCTGGGCGGCTTGACGGCCTTCAACCAGGCAGCGCGCAGCGGGGCGGAGGCTGGCCGTGGAGAGCAGAAGCCGGAAGAAACTTCCGGGGCGCCCGAGTCGGCCGAATAGCCGGCCCCGTATAATCCGGCAATGAGCGAATTTCGGATCGTCAGTCCGTTCGCGCCCGCCGGCGATCAGCCCCAGGCCATCGAGAAGCTTGTGGCCGGTTTTCAGGCCGGGCGCAAGTATCAGACGCTGCTCGGGGTGACCGGGTCGGGCAAGACCTTCACGATGGCGCATGTCATTGCGCGCCTGGGACTGCCGACGCTGGTGATTTCGCACAATAAGACGCTGGCGGCCCAGCTCTACGAGGAATTCCGCGAGCTGCTGCCCCACAACGCGGTCGAGTACTTCGTCAGCTACTACGACTATTACCAGCCCGAGGCCTACATTCCGCAGCGCGATATCTACATCGAGAAGGACGCTTCGCGCAATGATGATCTTGACCGGCTACGGCTGGCGGCTACCAGTGCCGTTGTGTCGCGTCGCGACGTCGTGGTGGTGGCCAGCGTTTCGTGCATCTTCGGCCTCGGCTCGCCGGACGAATACAAGGCCAGCGTCATCGACGTGCGCGTCGGGCAGGAGCTGGACCGGGACGAACTGCTGAAAAAGCTGGTGCGCCTGCAATATGAACGCAATCACACGGAGCTGCAGCGCGGCAGCTTCCGCGTGCGCGGGGACGTGGTCGAGCTGGCGCCGGCCGGCGAGGAGTACGCGGTCCGCATTGAGCTGTTCGGGGACCAGGTTGACCGCATCACGCTGATTCACCCGCTGACCGGGGCGGCCCTGCAGGAGCGTAGCCAGGTGTACATCTACCCGGCAGTGCACTACGTCCTGCCGGAGGACAACCTGGAGCGGGCCCTGCAAACCATCCAGGAAGAGTTGGACTGGCGCGTGATGCAACTGCGGCATGAGGGGAAACTGCTCGAGGCGCAGCGGCTGCTGGCGCGTACGAAGTATGACATGGAAATGCTGGCCGAGGTCGGATACTGCAGCGGCATTGAGAATTACTCGCGGCATCTGAACCAGACGGCGGAAGGCGCGAAGCCGTACACGCTGGTTGATTACTTTCCGAAGGACTTCCTGCTGGTCCTGGATGAATCGCACGTGACTGTGCCGCAGATCGGGGCCATGTTCAATGGGGACCGCAACCGCAAGCAGGTGCTGGTCGAGCATGGCTTCCGCCTGCCATCCTGCCTGGATAACCGGCCGATGCGCTTCGAGGAGTTCGAGAGCATGTGGTCGAAGGTGCTGTTCACCAGCGCCACGCCCGGGCCGTATGAGCTGAAGAAATGCGAGGGCGAGGTGGTCGAACAGATCATCCGGCCGACGGGGCTGGTCGATCCGGAGATCGAGGTGGTGGCGGCCCGCGGGCAGGTGCCGGATTTGCTGCGGCGGATTCAGGAGCGGGCGGCGGCGGGGGAGCGCGTCCTGGTGACGACGCTGACCAAGCGGCTGGCGGAAGACCTATCGAGCTACATTCAGCAGGCGGGCCTGCGCGGGCGGTATCTGCACAGCGAAATTGACACGTTGGAGCGGGTTGACATCTTGCGCGAGTTGCGCGAGGGCAAGTTTGACGTGCTGGTGGGCGTCAACCTGCTGCGCGAGGGCTTGGATCTGCCCGAGGTGTCATTGGTGGCGATCATGGACGCGGACAAGGAGGGGTTCCTGCGCAGCGAAACCTCGCTGATCCAGACCATCGGCCGCTGCGCCCGCAATGTGAATGCGCTGGTCGTCTTATATGGCGACAAAGTGACGCCGTCGATGCAAAAGGCGATCGACGAGACCAATCGCCGGCGCGAAATTCAGCGCAAGTACAACGTCGAGCACAACATTACGCCGGACACAATAAAGAAGGCGATTCGCGCCGGTTTGATGAGTGAGGTAGCGGCCATGCGGCGCGTGCGCGAAGTGATCCACCAGGATGAGGAAGAGCGCGACCGCGACGAATTGATCAAGGAACTGGAGCAGGAAATGCTCCAGGCCGCGGAAGAGCTGGACTTCGAGCGGGCGGCGGCGCTGCGCGACCACATAAAAGAACTGAAGGAGTCCCCGCAAGTGAAGGTGGCGGCGTCCAGCGTCCGTCCCCTGCACGAGCCGGCTGCGCGCGGAGGGCGAAGCACCGGCCAAGCAGCGGCGCCGTGGCGCCCCCAGGGCCAGCACCGGCGGCCGCGGCCGAGAGGCAAGTGAGCACAAGACCGGTCGTAGCCCCGCCGTTTGACGCAACAAGAATCAAGGCTTTAGGGATCAGGGGAACAGAGACGGGCGAGCCGCCGATCTCTGTATTCACTCATTTACCCCTCTAGCGCTTGGCGCGCTTCGCGACTGTCTTCGTGCGGCCTTTGCCCTTCGGAGCCACGGCACACAGCGGCACCAGTTCGCCGCGCTCCTCAATCAGCGAGGCGATGGAGCAACGCGAGAAATCCTTCTCTACTTGCGCGATGGCGCGATCCAGTTCCCGATGCAATGCACACAGCCGATTCGCGTGCAGCTCGAGCCCCAGTGGGCACTGGGTGATCCGGCGGATCGGATCCACTGCCTGAACCACTTCCCACAGCGAAATGTTCGATGGCGGGCGGGCCAGCGTGAAGCCGCCCCCCAGGCCGCGCTGCGAGTGCAGCAGACCGGCGCGGCTAAGACCCTGGAGCACCTTCGCCAAATACCCGGCCGGAACGCGCGTCGCCTCCGCGATCTGTTGCGCAGTCAGCGGCCGATCCGGATGGGCAGCCAACCAGACTACGGCTCGGAGTGCGTACTCGGTTGTTTGACTGATCACGGCTTTTCCTCCAGAGGGATGTGAAGCCTCTTAGTTGCTTAAAATACCCGTATCTATGCTTACGTCAAGGCCCGCCATGGGTATTAAAAAACGGTTCGGCGGGGCCCCGAAGTCGCCCCCCCTGCTGGCGGCTCAGTGCAGGCGTTCGCGTGGCCCGCTGCCAGCGGCGCCTTCCGCACCGGTCCTCAGGCGCGCTTCCTCTCCGCGCAACAATCTTGCGATGTTTGTCCGGTGCCGCACGATAATGAGCACTCCCAAAAGCAGCGCGACAGCCAACAGCGGCCAGAAATCCGACAGCCGTCTGCCGGAATAGTGTAAATAAACAAACAGCGACGCGGGAAAAGTAACGGCGATCGCCAGCGAGCCCAACGAAACCCAGCCGGTCGTCCAGCGTACCAGACCGTAGCAGCCCAGTGCGACGAGCATGGCAACCGTGTAATAAGGATAGATCCCTAAGGCAACACCAACGGTCGTTGCCACCCCCTTTCCGCCGCGGAACTTCAAATAAACCGGAAAGATGTGTCCGAGCACGCCTGCGACAGCCACAGCTAACAGTTGCAACAGGCGAGTTGAGCTGGATTCCCCGCCCGGCAGGAACCGGCTGGCCGCCAAGACCGGTAGAAATCCTTTCAGTATGTCGAGGGCCAAGCACAGCAGCCCCCAACGTCTACCCAGCACGCGACCGGCGTTGGTGGCGCCGATATTTCGACTGCCGTGCTCGCGAATGTCCACCCCGCGCGATAATCCGACCAGCAGGCCAAAAGGGATCGCTCCCACCAAGTAAGCCCCCAGCGCGAATGCGAATGTTGCCACCATCCGTGCAACCCGGCAGGACTATTCGGTGCCAGACTCCATATTCCCCGCCTGGTACCTGATCCGCAGCCAGCTCGGCCTGGCGCGATCTCGCAGCCATTCACTCATCCGCAGCCCCATCCCGCGGGTCTGCTGACGGAAGAGATGGCGGCGAAAATGCTCCGGGCGCAGGCGCGGTCTGCGCCATGAAGCGCACCAAGCGCCGCAGCTCCAAAGCCACTTTACCAGAACAGCACGCAACATCAGGCCACCATCACCCGCTGCACCGGCCGGCGGACTGCCGCCAGGACTTCTTCAGCACTGCGCGGGCGAATGGGAGCAGCGCTCGTGAGCTGCTCTGCGGCCAGGACGCGCCGCGCCAGCTCGTAGTAGTTCGTTACATGGCTCACGCCGCCTTCCGCCACGTCGCCTCCCACGTAGCCCAAACGCAGCAGCCAGGCGGCCACGTCATCCTCGTACTCAGCGGGGAAGACGAGCGCCGTGACAAACTGGTACCGATCGCACGCGTCCAACCGCTCCGACACCTGCAGGGCGGCGCGGCAAGGCGGCGGGGAGTGCTGTGCGGCCGAAAGCAAGGTGCGGAAATCGGCCTCCGCGGCGTCGCGGCTGGACCGCCAGAAGAAAAGCCCGCTTTCGAGTTTAAAGCGTTCAGCAGCAACGCCGCGCAGCTCCATGGAGCCATCCGGCTGGATGCGCTGGATGCGGTAGACCTGGCCGTGGGCATAAGCCTCGCTCTCCAGCAGTACCGCAATTTCCTCGGCGGTATAGCCGACCGCGGTCCATTCGCCGAAGTCGTACACGTACAGCCCGCGGTAACAGGACGAATTCTCGAGTGCCGGTAGTTTCATCACGATGACGCTCCGCAAAACGGGCCGGCCCGCTTGAGCTATTAGCGCTGCCATCCGGCCAACAGCGGAGTCCTTACACGGATTATAACGCAAGCGCGGCAAGCACAGAGCGCCAGAGAAGAAGCATTTATGCTGTCTGCAACGCTTGGGGGCTGATCAGAAAAAAGGGGCGGGCGAGTCGAGTGTGGGCGTGGGCGGGACTCGACTCGCCCTTCATCAGGGGAACGGAGGTTCGAGGAAAAACGAAGCTCGCAACGGTTTCGCCAAGCCGCACGCACGGCGCGGGCGAAACACGCCGTCCCTGAGCACGTTACGAGCTCCCATCCTTCAGCGATCGCACTTGGACGACGGCCAGCTTAACCGTGGCGCACACACTGACCGCCAACGTCCGCCTGCGAAATCCTAGTTCTCCTTTGGAGGCCCGCTGCCCGCAACTGAGTTCGGCGTTCCGACCTGCGGCGCAGATCTCGACGTCCGCTCGAACAGGAGCCCCCAGGCCAATACTTCGTTGTGAACTAACTCCGCTATAAACGGCTTCGAGAGAAGTCGATAGCCTAACTCAAACACACGCTCTTCAATCAAACCGGCCAAATAGCGAGCCACGGGCTGACCCAGGTCATAGACGTTTCGCAACGTCTCAACGATCGCCCCCTTCCTCCAGCGAACGGGCGCTCGGCCGCATTCGGCCGGGTCATATACTCGCACTCTGGCTCGCCGTGCGTCGCGCAGCCGGCGATGAGCTTTCAGAATTTCGGCCGAGTAGCCCAGGCCGGTTTGCGTTAAAGCGGCCCGAGCACAGCCGTACACGTATTCGCTAGTGGGGACTTCAAAATCTTCCAGTTGGCGCAGATGCACTGCAATTGCCTGACTCAGCGGGCCGGCCATTCGCCCCTCTTCGCCGCCGGCTTGGAGCACGCGCCTCAAGCAGCTCTGTAGCTTGGACGCACTGAAATGCTCCAGCGTGCCGTCTCGTTTTGCAATGACCAGCGCCTTCTTGGGCTTCACGGCTCCCTTGGCTCCTCCTGGAACAGATCGCGTTGGCCGGGGATGTCGTCAGCCGACCGCTCGATCAAGTCCTGCGCCTCTTCAATAAAGTCACCCACGTCCTCAAATTGCCGATACACGCTGGCGAATCGCACATAGGCCACCTTATCCACTCGCCGCAGCACCGCCGCGATTCGCTCGCCTATCGTCTGGCTCGAGACTTCCTTCTCAAAATGAGAAACCAGGTACTCCTCTACCTCGTCTACGATCTGGTCGATGCGCTCCGCGGAAATCGGCCGCTTGTAGGCCGCCCGAACAATACCCTCGCGCATCTTCTCGCGATCGTACGGCACGCGCGATGCGTCGCGCTTGATAACCGTCAGCCGAATCGTTTCTTCGACACGCTCGTACGTGGTGAACCGTCGCCCGCACCGCAGACACTTCCGCCGTCGCCGGATAGAACGCCCGGCTTCCGTGAGCCGCGAGTCGACCACTTTGTCGTCGTCGGCCTTGCAGAACGGACAACGCATGGGGCCAAGCTTCCCATTTTCACGCTCGCCTGGTTCCCGTGTCGCACTTCGGCCGCCTTGTGCCCAGGCTGAACACCATATGTTGTTACTGAGTAAGTTTATAACACAATGCGCTGTGTGTCAAATAATTTCTGCGGATTTACGCAAGACAAATTCCCCCACCGCGGTTATAAACTCGCCCCCGTGCCCAGCGCCTTGGCTGAAATCGCGGTCGGCGGCTTCCACGTCGGCGGTTTTTCGACCGCCGGCGAAGAAACCTTCTTCGTCATTCCCGAAATGAACCTCGGCTTCGATATCGGCCGCGGCCGCCGCGAGGTTTTGGCCGTCGACAACATCTTTCTCAGCCACGGCCACATGGATCACGCGGCCGGCGTGGCGTACTACTTCTCGCAGCGGATGTTCATCGACAACCGCCCAGGCAACCTGTATGCCCCCGAGCCGCTGGTGCAGCCGATCCGCCGGCTGCTGCAGGTATGGGGCGAAATCGATGGCAACGAACCGCCGGCGAATATCTTTCCCGCGTATGCCGGCGAGGACATTCAGGTCCGGCGCGACCTGATCGTGCGGCCCTTCGAAGTGAACCACCCCTGCCGGCGGCGGGTGCGCGGCGCGTATCCCAGCCTGGGTTACGTGGCCATCGAGGTGCGCAATAAGCTGCTGGACGAGTACCAGGGACTGGAGGGCCCCGAACTGGTGGCCCTGAAGAAAAGGGGTGTCGCGATCACGCGCCGCGTGGAGATCCCGCTGGTGGCGTACTGCGGCGACACGGCCCCGGGCGAATTTTTCAAGCTGGATTACGTGCGAGACGCCAAGGTCCTGCTGCTGGAGTGCACGTTCGTCGACCCGGACCACCTCGAACGGGCACGAGCTGGGTTCCACATCCACGTCAGCGACCTGCGCGAAATCCTGCCGCAGTTGCGCAACGAGCGCATCGTCCTATGCCATCTCTCCCGCCGCACGGCGCTGCCGGAAGCGCGGGAGATCATCGCGCGCGAACTGGGCGACCTGTTTTCCGACCGAGTGAGCCTGCTCATGCAACACCGCGCCCGCCCGCGACGTCGCCCCCCTGACTCCGGCCCGGCCGGCAAGTAGCGTGTACCAACGACGAGCAAACCGCCAAATTCCGCGGCGCTGACTGCCGCGGCATCGGGCGCGCGGTTATCATGACCTCTGCGCCGGCGACGGCCATGGCCGGGGCGACTGCGACTCACGGGTTCAATTATGACCAACGCGACCGAGCTTACTGTTGAACCAATCATCGGCCTGGAAATCCACGTGCAACTCGCCACGCGGACCAAAATGTTCTGTGGCTGCCCGCTCGAGTTCGGAGCGCCGCCCAACACGCGTGTCTGCCCCGTCTGCCTGGGCCTGCCCGGAGCGCTGCCCGTCATCAACCGCCAAGCCGTGGAACTGGCCGTGCGGGCCGCGCTGGTGCTGAATTGCCGGATCGCCACGTTCACCAAATGGGACCGGAAGAACTACTACTACCCCGACCTGCCCAAGAACTACCAGATTTCCCAATACGACCTGCCGATCAGCTCGGACGGCTACTTCGAGCTGACCTGCGACGGCCAATTGCGCCGCGTTGGCATCATCAGGGCCCATTTGGAAGAGGACGCGGGCAAGAACGTCCACGACTTTCCGGGCTACACGGGCGTCGACCTGAACCGGGCGGGCACGCCGCTGCTGGAAATCGTGACCCAGCCCGATCTGCACTCAGCCGACGAAGCCCGCGAGTTCGCCGTTCAGCTTCAGCGCCTGGTTCGCTATCTCGGTGTGAGCGAAGCCAACATGCAGGAAGGGCACATGCGCTTCGAGCCGAATATCAATCTCCGGATAATCAGCGGCGGCCAGGAATTTCGCACGCCGATCGTCGAGGTGAAAAACCTCAACTCGTTCCGCTCGCTCTACCTCGCCGTGCAGTACGAAATCGACCGCCAGCTCGAGCAGTGGCGCGAAACCGGCGAAACGGCCGCGATGGGCAACAAGTCGAACCGCGGCTGGGACGACGTCAAAGAGATCACCTTGCCGCAACGCGAGAAGGAAGAGGCCCACGACTACCGCTACTTTCCTGACCCGGACCTGGTCCCGATGACGTTCGATCCTGCCTGGGTCGGCCAATTACAGTCGGAAATGCCCGAATTGCCCATTCGCCGCACAGAGCGCTTCGTCGCCGAGTACCGAATTCCGGCCCAGGACGCGCCGGCCCTCGTTGACGACCGCCGGACGGCCGATCTGCTGGACAGCGCCGCGGCGGCCGGCGGCGATAAAGTCACGCTGGCCAAGCACTTCCTGAGCTTCTGGGCCAAGCATGCCAACGAGCGCGCGACAACCGTGGCCGGGCTCGGAATCGCGCCGCAACGCTTGGCCGAACTGGCCAACCTGGTTCAAGCGGGCAAAGTGAACGCCACGGCCGCAGCTCAGATCGCCGAGGCCATGCTGAGCTCGAGCGATTCGCCCACAGCGCTGGCAGAGCGCCTGGGCCTGCTGCAAAGCCGGGATACAGACCAGATCGCCGCCTGGGTGGATCAGGCGCTGGCCGCAAATGCGCAGGCCGTCCAGGACGCCATTGCCAATCCCAAGAAGATCAAGGCGGCCCGCGGCTTTCTGACCGGCCAGGTGATGAAACTCTCCGGCGGCAAGGCCGACCCCAAGATCGTGGGCGAGCTGATCGAGAAGAAGCTGGCCGAAAAAACGGGCGGCAACCACTAGGCTTGGCCGCGTTGCTAGCGCATTTGTATACCATCGGGGGCCCAAAGCCGCACTTTTCGGAAAGCACCGGCGACTTGTGAGCCCAAAACGTGTTGAACCGCCGCGCTACTTGTTCCGACACACGAAATCAGCATGAACGAGCACATTTCGTTTGGATCGCGCGGCGAGGCGCGTTATATTTGACTTAGGAGTGCGAGGCATGGGTTATAGGGCGCGACTCATTCGAGCGCGCCCTCGGTTGGGGGCAGCAGATGTGCACGCTGCGGTGTGTGTACGTCCTCGCATCCCGTACGGAACAACGATCTCCGCAGGAAAGCAGTGTGGATTCCTGGCGGATAGCGGTAGTGAAGGCCTCCGGTCAAGCCTGTTCTGGCTGAGCCGGACGATTCGTGAAAGACTCAACCAGGCGCGCGCGGGCGCGCCGGCGATGCCCGCCTGTCCTCGACCAGCCGGGCACGCGCAGAGATTGTGTCCAGTCGACTTCGATGTGGACTCAACGTGTACGTGGCATTCGAGGTAGCAGAGGCTGGTGTACACTTGGCGTTTGCCGGGCGCCAAGGCTCAGCTTCGGTCGTAACCGCGGGCGCGGGCGCCGCTAGTGGGCGTGCGGTTTCACGCACAGTACGCCCGCCCCGCGGACCGGGGCCGGCTGCCCAGCCCCGCGCCTCAGGTGAGTGGCAAATTCAAGAGAACAGCGGCCGGGGTGAGTTCGAGCACCCCGGCCCCCCCATCCTGCAATCAATGCGCCGGCCTGTACCGCCGGCCTGGACTGATCGTTGGCGCTCGCAGCTCGCCACATTGCAGAAGGAGTGAAGAAATGAAAGCAGTACTCGTGAGCCTGTGCCTCTTGACCGCGACTTCGATCCTATTCGCGGCCCCGCCGGTTCCCAATACGCCCGCGGCAGTTGACGAAGTCGTCTACGCCCGGCCGTTCAGCTTGAACGACGGGTTCCAATATCAATGGGCCAGCGAGCCGTTCCAGGTCACCAAGGGCACGATTCTGGTGCTGAAGGTCGACCCGCGGCTGGTCGTTCCACGTGAGATCGGCGAGCCCGTCTTGTATGTCGGCCACCAGGCCGCCATGCGACTGAACCAGGGTGACCAGTCGGGTTACGTGATCGCAGTGGTCCCGGGCGACGTGGATCTAAGCAAAGACCTCATTTGGTTCGGGACGGCTGAGTTGCCCAACCGGATCAACGCCGCACATGTCAAGGCCGAACGCCAGCAGGCGGAAAAAGCCGGCCTCAAGCCGCTGTCGGCCGACAAGGTGAAGGCCGCCACGGAGGCGGGCGGCCGGCCGGCCAATGCGCAGGACATGAGCGCCTTGTTGCGGGACACCATCGGCGAACTGGTAGAGCGGTACTCGCCGCAAGAAAAGCACCTGGCGGAAACCTGGCGCTTGCCAGTCGTACAGCCGGTGACACCCTAGTTCCTCCTATTGTCGCGGGGGCAGGCGCACCGGCGCCTGCCCCGCGGCTTGAACATCGATTGGAAATCCGGAGCTCTACGGCAGAGGGAAAGGAAACGGAAGGTTCGCCGGGTGGCAGCGCCCCCGGCTGGTTCGAAGCGTACATCTCATTTGATGCCGGCCGTTGCCGGCGCAGCCTAGGAGGACGTCTCGTGAGACGCGATGCACTGACCCTTGTTGCGGGGTTGCTGTTGTGCGGCCCCGGCGTGGCGGGCGCCTTTCAAGTCGGCGACCTGAATTGTGACGACGCGGTGAATGTCTTTGACATTGATCCGTTTGTTCTGGCCCTGGTCGATCCGAGCGGCTATGCGGCGCAGCACCCCGACTGCGACGTGCTGCTCGCCGACACGAACTACGACGGGGCGGTGAATGTGTTTGACATCGATCCCTTCGTAACGCTGCTGACTGGCGGCCCATCCGAGCCCGAGGCTATTCAACTCGCGGGCAACGCCCTGACAGACTACCCGTATTTCGAATTTGTCCGGGCCTTCCACCAGAACGCCCCGATCCAGGTAGCCATCGATCCGACGCTGCACCCGGAGATCGTCGGGCGAACCGCCGACATCTACGTCGTTGAAGAGCAGACCGCCGGTGAATGGGTTGCCGACCCCAGCCTCGATGACGTAACGGTGGACGGGATGCTGACGGTCACCTTCGCCGGCACCACAATACAAGAGAATACTTTTCAAGTTACCGGTCCCAACGAGCTGAATGCCGCCGTATATGAGGAATTGACCGGCGACTACACCGGCCTGGGCCACGGCTACGACGTGGTTGTGGACATGAACCGCAACGGCCTGCTTGACGGCGGCGACTACATTGACGGCCTCGGGCGCGAGGCCGGCCTGTATGTCTGCCATGATACTACCGCGCCCGGGCCGTTGGCCGTGACCAATGTCACCTATAGCGTAGGCACGATCTTCGGCATACCTGCCGGTCACGGCGGCCAGAAGCTGTACTACCCCACCAACGTCGCCGAAATGGGCCAGTTGCCGCTGGTGGTCGTCAGCCACGGCGTGGGACATGACTATCAATGGTACGGGCACATCGGCAACCACCTGGGCTCGTACGGATTCATCGTCATGTCACACCAAAACAACGTCTCCACGGTTGAGACGGCCTCGTTGACCACCTGTGGCCATACGGACGCCTTTCTGCACCTGCTGCCCGGCATCGCCGGCGGAGCGCTGGTGGGCCACGTGGACACGCACCGCATCATTTGGGTCGGACACAGCCGCGGCGGGGAGGGGGTGGCGATTGCCATACACCGCATCTCGTTTACCCCACATTCGTACGAGCCCACCTACTATACCGCCGAAGATATAGTGATGGTCGACAGCATGTTGCCGGTCGACTTCAACACTCAGCAATTGACATACCCCGGTTCCGTCAACTATCACCTGTGGACCGCCAGCGGCGATGCCGACGTGCATGGCGGGGCAGGTGTTGACCGGGCCCAGACTTTCCACATACACGAGCGGGCCACGCGTTACCGGCAGTCGACCGTGGTCCAGGGCACGGGCCACGGCTGGTTCCACTCCGGCAGCGGCGGCGCGGTGTTCGAGGGCCCCTGCCCCATTAACGCCGCCGGTACCCATCTGGTACAGCTCGGATTGATGCTGCCGATGTACAAGCATTACGCGCACGGCAACATTCCGGGCAGCGACTACCTCTGGCGGCAGTATGAGCGCTTCCACCCACCATCTGTGCCAGTGGGCATCGACCCGTGCTACGTCGTCTCACAGGAGTACCGCAACGGCCATGAGGACGGTACGTGCTTCATTGATGATTACGAGACCAACGAGGGCGCCGGCCTCAGTAGTTCCGGCGGCGCAGTCACGTACACCGTAACTAACCTCACCGAAGGCCGCTTGGATGATAACAACTCCAATTTCGCCTGGACTGCTGGCGATCCTTTCAACGGCGCCACGCAGGACAGCACCGATTGGTGGGACACCGGCCGCGGCGTCGTCTTCGATTGGAACGGCGTAAACCAGTACTATGAGTGGGCCGTTGTCCCCGAGCTGCGAAACTTCGCCGCTTGGAAATACCTCTCCCTGCGCGGCGCGCAAGGCACCCAGCACCCCTACACTATGGCCACCGCCGGCCTTCTGACGTTCACCATCACCCTGCGCGACGCGGCCGGGAACGTCAGCTCCATCAACACCGGCGCCTACGGCGGCGGCTTCGGCATGCCGTACGCGCGGCAGGGCGGGTGGCACAACGAAATGCGCCGCATCCGGATGCGCACCAGCGATTTTCTGGCCAACGGCAGCGGGCTGGATTTGAGCAATATCGTGGCCGTGCGCCTGGATGTGGGTCCGTCCTGGGGCACTAACCAGGGCCGCATCGTCATCGACGAACTGATGCTCGACAACGACCTGCCCTCGGCTCTCACGCCGCTGACGCTGAACCTGATCAACCCGCCGCCGGAATTCGTGCCGCCGCACGAGCCGGTCACGTTCAACATCAAGATTATGGAAGGCGACGACCAACTGGTGGAGGGTACGGCGCTGCTGTACTACCGCCATGACGGCGGCGCGTGGCACTCGACGCCCCTGGTGCAGGTGGCCGGCGAATTTTGGACTGGCACGCTGCCCGCGGCGGCTTGCGGCGACTTGCCCGAATACTACTTCAGCGCGACCGGCCAGGTCAGCGGTGTAGTGACGGCGCCGCCCGCGGGCACTACCGCACCCTTCTCCTCGCTGGTCGGCACTTACGTCGGGATACTGGACGATAATTTTGAGAGCGACCTGGGCTGGACTGTATATAGCGCGCCAGGCATGACTTCCGGCGCTTGGCAGCGCGCCATTCCGCTCGGCGCCGCCGACGGCTCGCCGCCGGAGGACTTCGACGGGTCGGGCCGGTGTTACGTGACTGACAACCGTGCGAGCTTCGACGTCGACGGCGGTCCCACATACCTGACCTCGCCGGTGCTGGATTTGAGCGGCGCCGATGATCCCGTGTTGCGCTTCGCCGCGTGGTTCACGTGCGATGATCTAATTCCGCCGGCGCAGGACTTCTTGGACGTGCACGTATCCAGCGACGGCGGCGCCACCTGGATACAGGTAGCGCACATCGCCAGCTTTGACGATTGGGTACAGCACGAGGTGTACCTGGCGGATTACATTCCGCTTACGGCCGGCTTCCAAGTGCGCTTCACGGCCATAGACTCGCCGAACAACTCGCGCACTGAGGCCGCGGTCGACGCGGTCACGGTGTTTGATGTGAGCTGCGAATAGAGCGAGGTTGTTCGTTTTTTGTTCCGGGGGTTAAGCCCCCGCCGGTCCGCGACGCAACTGGTCCGTTTCGCCAGTGCGGCCCGGCGGGGGCGTTTTTGTCCGTTGCGTGTCGTCCGTTGGTGGGGTGTCGATTGGGTGGGTATCCGTTAGGTAGGATCCCCTGTTTGGGTATCCGTTGGGTGGGGTATTGGGTGGGTATCCGTGGGGATCCGTTTTCGTTGGGTGTCCGTTGGGTGCCATGCCCAAGCTGTAAGCGCGGGCATGCCCCTCGTTGCAACGTCAGGCGCGAGGCGACTGGTGCCGGCATGTCGCGCCCCCGCTGTCGCGCGGCTTGGGCATGGCGGGCGACAGCGGGCGCTTACCACGTAGGCATGCCCGCGCTTACAGCTTGGGCATCGCACCCGGCATGGGCACCTCACGCGCGATTCGAGCACTTGCACGCGATAGAATCGAGCCGCCGCCCGGAAGATCAGTCGAGGCCGTCCGCTCGGCCGGTTCGATACGGTGCCAGGATGAGTACTGCTACTTACGACCTGGACATGCAGAAGATGTTCGCGGCCGTCAGCGACCTCTACGCGCGATATTGGGGAGACTACTTCCACTTTGCCATCTTCGAAAACGAGGCGCAGCCCTGGGAGCAAGCCCTGGAGAACACGCATCGCGCGTACATGAACGCTCTGAAAATCGAGCAGGCGCGCCGCGTGCTGGACATCGCCTGCGGGCGCGGCGGGTTCGCGCGGCTGATGGCGGAGAACACGCCCGGAGAGGTGTTGGGTATCGACATCTCCGAGTCGCAGCTTTCGCACGCCCGGCGGCTCGAACGGCATAACCTGGGCTTCAGGCGACATGATGCCATGAAAATCGATGCGCTCGAGCAGACTTTCGACGCCGTCTCGTTCCTGGACGCCGCCTGTTATCTGCCGGACAAGCCGCTGGCCATGCGCCGCATCCGGCATGTGATGGAACCCGGCGCGCGTTTGCTGCTTGTCGATTGGTGCCGGCGCGAGCGCTTAAGCGCCGTTCAACAAGATCTCGTGCTCGCGCCCTTCATGAAATACTGGGGCGTACCCTACCTCGAGACACGCGCCCGATATGAACGCCTGTTCAGCCGCAGCGGTTACCGCCTGCTCGAAGTAGACGACTTGAACGATCGGGTCGCGCCGAATTGGGAGTTGGGTTATCAAAGGGCTCTGCGAGCACTAGATGAGCTTTCGGCGCGTGATTTGCCCAAGTTAATCTGGAACGGCATGCGGCTTGGCAGGGAGGGAATTGAGTTGATTAAGGACCAGTTTCCGGCCGCGGTGTACATTAAAGTTGGCTTCGACATCGGCTTTTTGAGGTACGTATATTTCTTGGTTCAGGCCGCGTAGTAACGCGCCCTTCGTATTGCGCGTTTGCGCAGTTGAAGGCATTTCGGAGCCGACTAGTATTATCGTTGTCTCAGAAGGGCGCGTAGGCTGCTGGGATCTCATGTTACGCCGCGTTCATGCGACGAGGATACGCGCGACGCACGTAATGGGCGAGAAAACGTTGCGAGTCTTGGCACTCGGACCCGGCGGCGCTGCTGCACCGTTCGAGTCTTCGGGCATTCCCACGAAAATCTGCCGCAGCATTAAAGAACTCTGCGCGGAGATTCGTTGCGGCGCCGGCGCCGTGGTTGTGGACGAAGAGGCGCTGCAATCGGGGGGCGTGGAAGACTTACAACACGAGTTGTCAGCCGCGCCGGCCTGGAGCGACTTGCCCGTAATCGTTCTCATGGCCCCGGGGGCGGATAAGGCGCGCTGCGCTAAGATCGCCAGCGGACTTGGCCCGCGGGCGCACGTGACGTTCCTGTCGCCGGGGCCGCAGTGGGCGCTGCTGAGCGCCGTGAGGACGGCCATGCGCTACCGGCAGCGCCAATACGATTACGGCGACCGCACCCCAGAGCAGGCTTTCCAGGCCGGCGAGGAGTTCCAGCGTCGCATTTTGGAAAGCAGCGCCGACTGCATAAAAACACTGGATCTCCAGGGCCGCATATTGACGATGAACCCCCGCGGTCGGGAGCTGATGGAAGTCCAGGATTTGCGCCCTTTCATCGGCAAGCCGATGCCCGAGCTCTTCGCCGAAGCGCACCGCGAGGCCGTCCGCGCCGCCATCGCCCAAGCCGCAGCCGGGCAAGTGGGCAAAACACAAGCCTATTGCCTCAGCGCTTGCGGCACGCCGCGCTGGTGGGATGAGATGATCACTCCCATACTCGGGCCCGACGGACGGCCCGAGCGTTTGCTGGCCATCTCACGCGACATAACGCATACCAAGCTGGCCGAGCAGGGCCTGCGCGAAAGCGAGGAGAAGTTCCGCGTGCTGGCCGAGGCCAGCCGCGTAATGGTCGGAATCGTGCGTGACCGGCGATTCCTGTATGTCAACCCGTTCCTGTGCGAAAACAGCGGGTATACGCGCGAGGAGCTGCTATCGATCGACATCGCCGAGCTGATTCACCCTGAGTTCCGCCAGTTGGTTTTGGATCGCGCGCGGCGCCGCTTGGCGGGAGAGGAGGTCCCCGCCAACTATGAATACCTGATGCTCACCAAAGCCGGCCAGCCGCGCTGGGTCGAGATCGCCCCGGTACGCATCGAATACCGTGGGGCGCCGGCGATCATCGGTACGGCCGTCGACGTCACCGAGCGCAAAGCGGCCGAGGAGGCGGTGCGTCAAAACGCAGAGCGCTTTCGGGCTTTCTTCGAGAATGCAACGGTCGGCGCAGCGCAAGTGGACATGAGCGGGCGTTTCATAGCCGCCAACGACTACATGTGCCGAATAACCGGTTACAGTCGCGAGGAGTTATTGCAACTATCACCGCGCGACCTCACCCACCCCGAGGAACGAGAGGCCGATTGGGACGCTTACCTGCGAATGCGGGGCGGCGAGATGCACACCTACCGCGGCCAGAAGCGCTATATACGCAAAGATGGGCGGGTGATCTGGGTCGAAGTCACCGCCGGGCGAATGCACGACGCGACTGGGCGGCCGGTCGGCACGGCCGGCATCATTCAAGACATCACACATCGCAAGCATGCGGAACAGGAAATCCGGCACCATGCCGATGGCTTGCGACTGCTGGCGCGGACGGCGACCCAGTTGCTCGTAACAAGTGATCCACTCGCGGAACTGCCGGGAATACTGGACGCGGTGGCCGCGCACCTGCAAGCCGAGGTTTACTTGTGCTACCTGCTCACCGAGGGTCAAGGGCATCTGAAGATGCATTGCGCCCGCGGTCTGGACGACGAAACCAGGCGCGCCATCGACCTGGTGGAGCTTGGGCAGACAGTTTGCGCGACGGCCGCCCAGCGGCGCTCAGGCATTGTGATTCAAAACGTGCAGGCGGACGACAATCCCAAAGCCGCCCTGCTACGCGCACTCGATTTGCAGGCGTACGCCTGCTACCCGTTAGTGGGCGATCGCCTCTGGGGGTCAATCTCGTTGGGCACCCGCAGCCGCACGAGCTTCTCGCAAGATGAGTTGGACGTCGTGCGGGCCGTGGCTGACCAGGCAATGTTGGCCCTTGCTCGCCAACGATTGGATGCGGAGTTGAAGCGCCGCGCCGAAGAACTCGACGCCGCCAATCGCGCCAAGGATCACTTCCTGGCCGTGCTGTCGCACGAGCTGCGTACCCCGCTGACGCCCGTACTGGCGACGGCCTCGATGCTCGCGGCCGACGTAAGCCTAAGCCCCGCCTTGCGCGAAGGGCTGGACGTAATTCGGCGCAACACGCAGATGGAGGCACGGCTGATTGACGACCTCCTGGACATGACTCGCATCGCGCGCGGGCAAGTCGAGCTGGACCGCCGCCCGGTGGAGCTGCGGACCATCCTGGAGCGCGCTTTGGAGGTGTGTCGCCCGGACCTCGAAGCACGCCGCCTGCAGCTCAGCCTCGACTTGGATCAAACGCGAACCGTGCATGGCGATGCCAGACGCCTGGAACAGGTGTTCTGGAACCTGCTGAACAATGCCGTCAAGTTCACGCCGCCCGGCGGTAAGTTGGCGGTCCGCTGTCGCGCCGAGAACAGTTACGTCGTCGCCGAAGTCGCCGATACCGGCACGGGAATCGAGCCGGCTGACCAGCAGCGCATTTTCGACGCCTTCGAGCAGGCCGAGCACACCCACCGCCGTCAGTTCGGCGGCCTGGGGCTGGGCTTGGCAATCTGCAAAGCCCTGGTCGAGGTGCACGGCGGAACCATTACCGCCACCAGCCCCGGCAAGGGCCACGGGTCAACCTTCACCGTGCGCCTGCCGGTGGCGGAGCAACCGGCTGTGCAGGCTGGCGCGCCACCCAGCGCCGCGCCGCGCCCAGCGCCTGCGGGCAGCCTCCAAATTCTCCTCGTCGAGGACCACCCCGACACGGTGAAAATCGTCACCTGGCTCCTGCAGTCGATCGGACATACGGTCCAAACCGCCGGCGACATTCGCACCGGTCTGGAGCGGCTCGGGCAACAGAAATTCGATCTGCTTATCAGCGACCTGGGCCTCCCCGACGGCAGCGGCGTCGATCTGGTCAGCGAAATGCGTCGGCGCGGCTACGAGCTACCCGCAATCGCGCTCACGGGTTACGGCCAGCAGGAGGATATCCAGCGCACGCGCGCGGCCGGTTTTTCCAAGCACCTGACCAAGCCGGTCGAACTCGAGCAACTCGAAGAAGCCATCTCGCAGCAATTCGCGTCCCAGCGCTGACAGCCCCGCTACGCTGACTTGGCCGCGCATGACATTGCCGGAAAACCGAGGATAAGGTCGGTGCCAGGCCGATAAACACGCGTACGCCAACCCGGCCGCCCCGGCGCCGGACCGGGCTCCTCCCAACAGATTCACCCCCCTGCCTGTTTGGGTCGATTTAGCACCTGGGACCGACACTACATCGCCGCAAAAGGAAGCGACATTGCGAAAAGCGTTCCCGGAGTACCTCGCCGAGCAGGGCGTAATCTCGCCCGATAAGCTTCGTGCCGCCCTGGAACGGCTGCATGCGTCAGCCGAACCGATCGGATCAATCGCTTTCAGCCACGGCCTGCTTTCCTGCCAGGATATTGACTGCATTCTGGACGAGCAGCGCGTCAGCCGCCTGCCATTCGGACAGATCGCCGCCCAGCGCGGCTTGCTGACCGAAGCGCAGATCGAGACGCTATTGCAGATTCAGCAAGTACGCGTCGCCAGTGAGATCGCCGAAGCTCTGGCGCTCTCCGGTGTGTGCCCGCCGCTCGTCGCCCTGGAATACCTGGGACGTTTCTTGGTCACCCTGGCCGCAAGGGGTGCAGCCGTCTAAGGGAGCGCATGACCGACGTGGCCGCCGACAGCCTCTTTGCCCGCCTTAAGGCGGACAACCGCCTGCCGAGCCCGCCCGGTACCGCCATCCGCGTGACCGAGCTCTGCCGCTGCGGCTCTGTTGAGCTGCGCGACATCGCCACCGTCATCATGTCAGACCCGGCCCTGTCGGCCCGGGTTTTGAAATTCGCCAACTCGCCACTGCTGCGCACCCGCCGCGCCGTCGCATCCGTGCGCGAGGCGGTGCTGTTTCTCGGCCTGCGAACGGTGAAGAATATCGCTTTGGGCTTTTCTTTGGCCTCTCCCAGCTTCGAGCCCATTTGCCCGGAATTCGACCTGCAACGCTTCTGGCGCGACAGCTTCCTGGTCGCGGTGACCGCCCGCCGTTTCGCGCAACATCTTGGTTCTGCCGATCGCGAGGAGGCCTTCACCGCCGGGCAGCTCGCGCGGATTGGACAACTTGCCTTCGCCCGCGGCGCTCCCGACGAATACAGCCAAGTCTTGCGCCTGGTCGCAGAGGGCCTGCCCCTCGTCGAAGCGGAGCGGAAAATTCTGGGCACAGATCACACGCAATTAGGCACCAGAATACTGACCGAATGGGGGCTGCCCGACGTGTTGGTACGGGCCGTGGAACGAGCCGGGCGGAGCAGCCTGCGGCCTGACTCACAAGAGGACGCGCTGGCGCACATCGTACACCTGGCGCTGGAAGTGCTGCCGGTATTCTCCCACAAAGGCCCCTTGAGCGAGCAAGCCCGGCAGGCGGCACGAGCCGTGATCGAGGAGACGCTGGCCTTGGCGGAACCCGAGTGGCAGGACATGGCCCGCGCCATTCGCGCCGATTGCGCCGAGGCCGCGGTTTTCTTCGACGTCGACCTCGGGGGCGGCTTGCGGGTCTACGACCTCTACGCCGACGCCCAGGAGGAGGCCGGGCGAGCCGCCCTGGCGGTGCAGTTGGCGGCCCGCGACGCCCACCGGCTGCGGCGTGCCATGACGGACCGGCTGACGGGCGTCGCCAACCGGGCCTGCTTCGAACTGCGGATGGCTGAACTACTCAGGGGCCTGTCGCCTCGGCGCTTCGCCCTACTCACTATTGAGGTCGACCGTTTCGCGCAGCTCGGCAGTGACCTCGGATTGGCGGCGGCAGACAGAGTGCTGCGGCAAGTCGCGCGGCGATTGCGAACCTCGCTGAGCGACGTTGATCTGTTGGCGCGCTGGGGCGGCCCGCGTTTTGTGGTAGTGGCGCCGCGCGGCGATCGGCACGGCGCCTGCGTCGCGGCAGTCCGCGCCTGCCGGGCGGTCGAGCGCTCCAGCATCCAGCTCGACGGCCAGCCGTTGCAAATCACGGTCAGCGTTGGCCTGGTCCACAGTTCTGATTACGGCGCGCCGCCCGACGTGGAAACGCTCACGAACGACGGCCAGCGCCAACTTCAATTGTCCAAAGACGCCGGCGGGAACACCTGGTCCTACCTGGGCCGGACCGCTTCCCAAGCAGTAGCAGCGACCCAGGCCGCGGCCCAAGCCCCACTGCCTTAATGTGCCCACCCGATTCGAGCCCGAAGTACCAGCGAACCCCCTAAGTCAGTCAGGAACCAATTTCGCCCGATCCCGCCCGCAGAATGCCCAGCCACGGCTCCAGCGCAGTGCCGCCTTGAACGGTTGGCTTTCTCGCGCGCAAGCGAACCACCAGGCAGGCTTCACGCTGCACCCAATCGTTACGCTCGGCGACCGGTTTCAGAACAATCCCCCAATCCGTCGGCAGCATCCAGGTCGAAATCCCGGGGAACTTCTCCCGCAACGCTTCAGGCGGCGCCGCTTCAACGCATTCCGCGGGCAACGTCTCGAACGCCGCGGCTCTACCCGCAGCCAGCGCGGCGGCGAATGCCTCCGGCGTGATGCGCGGCCCCGGCTCGTCACCGAGTCCATCGCCTGGAATGACCTGGTAACCCGTCACTTCCAGCAACGCTGAAGCCTTCTCGCCATCCGCACGGCACAGGGCACGGACGAACTCCAGCCCGGCCTTCAAAGCGATGTCCCGCTCTGACATTTCGCCGCGCCGCATGCGCCCCAGACGGCGCAGTACCGTGGCAACCGACTCCGGCCCGTCCTCCGGTTCCGCTGGCTGGCTGGTCGCCGCCTCTTCAGATTCAGATTCAGATTCGTCTTTGTCGGGTTTCTGGGCCGGCTTCTTGGGCTTACTCCGGCGGGGTTTCTTCTTGCCACCCCTGCGGATTTGACCGGACGGCGGACGATTGCCCTTCTTCTGGGCGAAATCCCCCGGAGCGGCCGCCCCTTCGCCGGCCAGTAAAACGCAGAACAAAAGCATTAATGCCAGCCGGATCGGGTGGCGACCCGCTGACAAGCGACAAGCCCGCCCCGCATCTTTCACGAGCCCGCAGGCCCGCCTTGGAAGACTAGACGGCGTGCGCACCACTTCCACAGGCCCTCAAGCCTGCGCCGCATGGCTATCACGCATTGATAGCGTCGATCCGCACCAACAAGGCCCGCTGCCGGTGACCCCACTTCTTGAGGTAACCCTTGCGCCGCCGGAACTTTACGCCGGTAACTTTCGGCAACTTGGTTTCTTCGATCACCGTAGCGGCGACGCTGGCGCCTTCCAGCCAGGGCGTGCCGATGCGCGCCTCGACCCCCTCGCCCGTCATCAGGACCTTGTCGAACACCACCTGTGTTTGATCCTCGGGCAATTCCTTCAGCTCAATCAGCAGCTTGTCGCCGGTGCTGACCTTGTATTGCTTACCGCCATCCTCAAATATCGCGTACACGCTCGTACCTCATTGCCGGTTAATGCTAGAATCAAGCAGTTTAAGCCGTAGCGACGCCGAATGCAACCGGCACCAGCGGAGCGGCAGGCGCGGGCCGAGATACCCAGCGCGGGTGCCATGCCCAAGCCCGCGGAGCGGGCGCGGGCATGCCGTTGCCACCTTGACCCGGGCCACCCGGCCGACCGACGGCTCACAAGAACCCCATAACCAACCGACGGACGCCTATGCCGCCACGTGAAAACGTACCCGACTCCGACCCGCTCGAAACCGCCGAATGGCTGGCCTCGGCCGAAGCCGTAAAACGCCACTTCGGCACGCAACGCGTGGAGTTCCTGCTTGAGCAGCTCCGCGAGTGGTGCTACCGCAGCGGGGCCCGCTTCCCATTCTCGGCCAACACGCCCTACATCAACACTATCCCGGTCGCCGAACAGCCGCCCTTCCCCGGCGACCGCGAGATCGAACGCCGCATCAAGAACTACGCCCGCTGGAACGCCATGGCCATGGTCATCCGGGCTAACCGGGCCGCGGACGGCATCGGCGGCCACCTTTCGACCTACGCTTCGGCCACGACGCTCTTCGAGATCGGCTTTAACCACTTCTTCCACGCCAAGACCGACCGCTCCGCCGGCGACCAGGTCTATTTTCAGGGCCACGCCGCTCCCGGCATCTACGCTCGCGCCTATCTCGAAGGCCGCATCGACGAAACGCACCTGGTCAATTTCCGCCGCGAATTGGCCAAAGGTGGCGGGCTGGCGTCATACCCGCACCCATGGCTGATGTCTGATTTCTGGGAGTTCCCTACCGTCTCGATGGGGCTGGCGGCGATCAACTCTATCTACCAGGCCCGCTTCAACTACTACCTCCAGGACCGCGAACTGGCCGACACCGCCCAGTCCCGCGTTTGGGGCTTCTTTGGCGACGGCGAAATGGACGAGCCGGAAAGCCTCGGCGCTATCACCCTCGCCGGGCGCGAAAAGCTCGACAACCTGATCTGGGTCATCAACTGCAATCTCCAGCGCCTCGACGGCCCCGTCCGCGGCAACGGCAACATCATTCAGGAGTTGGAGGGCGCCTTCCGCGGCGCCGGCTGGAACGTCATCAAGGTCATCTGGGGCGGCGATTGGGACCCGCTCTTCGCCGCCGACCACGAAGGCGTCCTGATTGACCTCATGGAGGACACCGTCGACGGCCAGTGGCAGCGCTACGCCGTCGAGTCGGGCGCCTACTGCCGCGAGCACTTCTTTGGGCGCGACCCGCGCGCTTTGAGACTCGTCGACCATCTCACCGACGAGCAGATCCGCACGCTGCGCCTGGGCGGGCATGACCCGGAAAAAATCTACGCCGCTTACGCCGCGGCCGCCGCACATCGCGGCCAGCCCACCGTCGTTCTGGCCCGCACGATCAAGGGCTACGGACTGGGCGAGGCCGGCGAAGGCCGCAACATTGCCCATCAGCAGAAGAAGCTGAACGAGCAGGAGCTGCGTTACTTCCGCGACCGCTTCGAAATCCCGGTCACCGACAAGCAGCTTCTCGAAGCGCCGTTCTGCCGCTTCGCACCCGACAGTGCTGAGTTTGAGTACCTGGTCGAACGGCGCCGCGCGCTCGGCGGCTTCATCCCTCGCCGCGTGGTCCGCGCCGAGCCGCTGACCGCTCCTTCGCTCCGCCTGTTCACCGAGTTTCTCAAAGGCAGCCCGCGGCCCGCCGCCACCACCATGGCTTTCATGCGCATGCTGGCGCGCCTGTTGTCCGATAGCGAGATCGGACGGCTGATCGTGCCGATCGTCCCCGACGAAGCCCGCACCTTCGGCATGGACGCCCTGTTCCGCAACTACGGCATCTACGCCCGCTTCGGCCAGCTCTACGAACCGGTCGACGCGCACCTGCTCATGCGCTACGAGGAACGCAAGAACGGCCAGATTCTCGAGGAGGGCATTACCGAGGCCGGCTCGATGGCCTCCTTCACCGCGGCCGGTACGGCCTACGCCACGCACCGTGTCAACGCGATTCCGTTCTTCATCTATTACTCGATGTTCGGCTTCCAGCGCATCGGCGACCTGATCTGGGCCGCCGCCGACGCCCGTGCTCGCGGCTTCCTGGTCGGCGGCACGGCCGGCCGCACTACGCTCGCCGGCGAGGGGCTCCAACACCAGGACGGCCACAGCCAGCTTCTCTTCAGCGTCGTGCCGAACTGCGTCTCGTACGATCCGGCCTTCGCCTACGAACTGGCGGTCATCATTCAGGACGGCATCCGGCGGATGTACCAGGAAGGCGAGAGCGTCTTTTACTATCTGACGGTCTACAACGAACTCTATCCGCAGCCGGCCATGCCCGAGGGAGTCGAAGAGGGCATCGTCCGCGGCATGTACCGCTTCCGCGCGGCCGAGAAGCCGGGCAAGCTGCCGCGCGTGCACCTGTTCGGCAGCGGGCCGCTGCTGCGCGAGGCCATCCGGGCCCAGGAAATCCTGCGTGAGCGGTTCGAAGTCGCGGCCGACGTCTGGAGCGTCACGAGCTACAACGAACTCTACCGCGACGCCATGGCTTGCCAGCGCTGGAACCGCCTGCACCCGGACCGCCCGCCGCGCAAGCCCTACATGAAGCAGATGCTGGAGGGCCAGCCCTGGCCAGTCGTCGCGACCAGCGACTACGTCAACGCCCTGTCGCACCGCCTGTGCCCGTGGGCCCCCGACCGCATCCACGCCCTGGGCACAGAAGGCTTCGGCCGCAGCGAAACCCGCCAGGAACTGCGCCGGTTCTTCGAGGTCAACGCCGAACACGTGGCCTATACGGCTCTCTTTGAACTGTCGCGCGTCGGCAAATTCGCCCGCGACCAACTCCCCGCTGCCATCGAAGCCCTGGGCATCGACCCCGACGCCCCGGACCCGGCCAAGGCGTGATTCGAGGCCCCGCCACAGCGTAACCCGAGGCCTCGGCACAGCGCAATTCGAGCCCCCGCCCACGGCCCAAGCCGAACGTCCACTGTGTCCGCAGTGCGTTCTGATCCGAGCCCGAAGCGCCAGCGAACGCAAGGTAGCGTCGGCCCCCCGTGGCCGACGTCGCATGCAAAGCGCACAGCAAGACCGCATGCTTCTCCTCGCCACCCAACGCATCCGCGCGACCAACTAGCCCCGTACGCGTCCCCGTTTCGTACCCTGTTTAATTGCTGGTGTCATTTAGAATGGCCTACACAGCGCGGTAGCCGAGCACAACGCCCACGTCAGCGAGGTGACGCCGATACTGTTGGTCGCCGAGGTAATTGACGTGCTAGAGAATTTCGTTTTCAATCCAGAGTCGCCTATCTTCAACATTAAGTACCGCGTAAGTGAGAGCCTTAACTGATGACCACTGATGACCAATCGCACGGACAAGAGAGCGGCTTGGCGAAGCACCTGGCTAAACTAGCCGACCCAGAGCCGCACTACGCGTCTAACGATGCACCCAAGCCTGATGCCAAGACTGTGCTGAAGGACCGCCGCGCCATTGAGCCGTGGCTCTGCTCCTTGTTTCAAGCTGAACACTTGGCACTGCTCGTTGGAACGGGCCTTCCAATCGCCTTGGGCCAGGTGGCCGAGGCAACGTCAGCTAGTATGGCGTCAGCCACGTTTAGCGGTGAATTCCGCGCGGCGATAGATGCCGAAGCCCAGCGGTCCGCAGAGGCCGCGGGTCGAGGCAAGCCCAATATCGAGGACCAGTTGCGAGCCGCTATCGCGCTTCACGAGGGGTTACGCATCGCCGGGGACCGACGAGCCAATGCGCTGCGGGACGAGATTAACCGGCAGATGATGCAATTACTGAAATCCGTTCTCAAGGGCGAAAAAAGCTTCCTGGCTAAGGTCCGATCCGTTGCCGACAACGGAGCCCTGGACTTGCTCGCTTCATTCCTGCTCAGCTTCGCATCGCGCGCCGGCACACGGGACCGCCTTCACATTTTCACCACAAACTACGATCGGTTCGTTGAGTTCGGGTGCGACCGTGCGGGCATCCGAATCATCGATCGATTTGTCGGCGCGGTCGAACCCGTTTTCCGGGCATCGCGGCTGAACATCGACATGCACTACAACCCTCCCGGAATCCGGGGAGAGCCGCGCTATTTGGAGGGTGTGGTTCGGCTTACCAAGCTGCACGGCTCCCTCGACTGGCGCACCGACGGTTCCAGAATTAGGCGCTGCATGTTGCCGTTCGGGGCCAGTGAAGCACACCCGGACGTTCCCTATAACCCATTCGACAGCGTGCTCGTATACCCCAATCCGGCCAAAGACATTGAAACGCTCAGCTACCCCTACGCTGAGTTGCTCCGCGACTTCGCGGCCGCCGTGTGCCGACCGAATTCCGTGCTAGTGACGTTCGGCTATGGTTTCGGCGACGACCACATCAACCGCATTATTCGCGACGCGCTTACGATTCCATCGAGCCACCTAGTGATCATTTCTTTTAGTGATCCCGGTGGGCGTGTCAGTCGGTTCTGCAAGCACGTCGGAGACATCTCGCAGATGACGATCTTACTTGGCTCCCATTTTGGCGATCTCATAACCTTGGTTCGGCACTACCTGCCTAAGCCGGCGCTTGACTCGAACCGCGCCCGCCAGTCTGCTTTGCTGCAACGCAGAGGCCAGACACCGGCCGCGACGCCGGCTCAAGCTGAAGAGCCGCAAGCTGCGGCCGGCAGCGGAGAACTGGCATGACCACGCCCATTGAACATGCCGAACATCGCACGCTAGGAACGGTCGTGGGCGTCGCACCGAACGAGTTCACGGTCCTACTCGACACCGATGCTCCAGCCTCAACGGCGCTCAATGCAGGATACCCAGCGCCATTCCCGCGGATCGGCGGCTACGTTCTCGTGCCGAATGAGATCGGCTCAATCCTGTGTTTGGTTGCATGGCTCGGGATCGAGAACGCACCTTATCCCAAGCGGCTGGGGCTGAAGGACTTTGGCCTTGTTGATCTTCCGTACCCTGTCCGAAAGATGAAAGTGCTACCGGTCGCGACGCTTCGTCGCATCGACACGGACGACGCGGCGTGGGAGATCGAGCGAGGTGTCCGGTTGTTTCCCACCGTGGGCGACGCGGTGCTGTTGCCAACCCGCGACGAGTTGCGCCACATCGTGGAGGGACGCGGAGTTGATGCCCGAGTGCAAATCGGCAGGGCCCCACTCGCCGGGGGGAGCAGAATCTCCGTTGATCCCGACAAACTGTTTGGGCGTCACCTAGCCGTTCTCGGCAATACCGGAAGTGGGAAAACCTGCACGGTCGCAGGCTTGATCCGATGGTGTTTGGAATCTGCTTGCGATCACCGCCGGAGTGGCGGAGGTGCTGCTATTCCAGCAGCGCGCTTCATCGTGCTGGACCCCAACGGGGAGTACAGCCGCGCGTTCAATTCGCAGGCGGCCCCCAACGGGGAATACAGCCGTGCGTTCGATTCGCCGGCGCCGCCGCTGAAAGCACGCATCTTCAAGGTCGATCCCACCCAGGAAGCGCAAGCTCTGCAAGTCCCGCTATGGTTCTGGAACAGCGCGGAGTGGATCGCGTTCACGAAGGCAAGCGCTAAGACGCAGAAGCCCACGCTAATCGAAGCGCTGCGCCTTGTCCGGGACCAGCGCACCGACCCGCCTCAGAGCAGGGTACACGACCTCCGTCGATTTCTTCGCACAATGGTCGTTACCATCCGAGCCGAGAAGGACTGCGGCAGCCCGTGGGGTACATTCCCGAAGCCGAAGTCGTTTTTCGAGAAAATTGAGAAGTGGAAGAGGGGCCTGGAGCCAGACCTCGCTGCTTTAGAGGGGAACGAGGCACGCGAGCTCGGGGCTCTGGTCAATTACTTGGAAGAGCTATGCCGGCCGCGTCGTCAGCAGTACCCCCACTACGACTTCACACGCCACGAAATCGATCGGCTGCTCCAGGCGGCGAGCAGCGCACATTCGGCATTCGGCGGCGCCGAATCGGACTTCGTGCCTGTCGATGCCGACGTGCCGCGCCCGTTCACCCCCGAATCACTTCTGCGAAGCGTCGAGGCCACTGCGGAGT
>ENA-UOUL01000440-UOUL01000440.1-bioreactor-metagenome-genome-assembly--contig:-NODE-440-length-71053-cov-6.018034_pt1 | contig 71053 bp, 58 predicted proteins | sample MGYA00249838_ERZ747220 | MGnify/ENA primary metagenome ERZ747220 (study PRJEB28778, sample SAMN05720191) | bioreactor metagenome | isolation source: Anaerobic biogas reactor | place: USA:Washington... | reverse complement strand
CGCCACCCCCGCCGCCAGCCAGGCCAGCGAGGTGATCACCGGCTCGTGGATCAGGTAGGCGGTGTAGGCGTTGCGCGAGGCCCAGCCCGCCACCTGGCCCTGCCGGTCCCAGTATCGCCGGAAGAGGTAGATCAGCGTGATGGACATGGCCACGCAGAGGAACTGCTCCCACGTGGCATAGGCAAAGGCCTGCCAGTGCGGCCCGCCCCCGAACGGCTCGTCGCTCTCCATGATCCCGCCGGCGAAGGCCAGCACCGGGAAGAGCAGGATCAGCACGATGGTGCAGCGCAGCCAGAACTTGCCCTCGGCCTCGGGCAGCCCCAACAGCCAGTTGCGCCGGTAGGCGATCAGCCCGACGATGAACATGGCGATGTATTGGGCAAAGAAGGGGAACTGCAGGTTCAGCCGCTGGTAGGCGTACCCCACCGAGAAGCGCTGCCGGATGGCAAAGGACGCCACGCCCACCAGCAGGGCAAAGAGCGCGATGGCCCCGCGGCTGGGGAAGGCGGACGCCTTGGGCGGCAGCGCCTGCCGCGGCCCCACCACCAGCCGCCAGAGCGCATAGACCAGCGAAAAGATCAACAGTGTCTCGATGAACCAGAGCGGCCCGCCGCCGATCCATTCATAGTCGAAATAGCGGGCGCGGTAGAACTGCCACAGCGACTCGCTCAGCTCCCCGCGCAGCGTGTAGGCGGCCCAGAGGAACAGCGGGCGGATAACCCAGGCATAGACCACCAGCGGGATCCCCAGCCGGACCAGCCGATCCTTGAGGAAGCGCCAGGGGCCCTTGCGATCGTAGGAGCCCGGCACGAAATAGGCCGAGATGAGCAGGAATAGGCCCATGAAATAGGCCTGGTTGACGGCGCAGAACCAGCCGCCGAGCCCCTCGGTGAGCATGTCCTGCCGCCCCTCGTTATAGAGCCACGACCCCGTGCCGGCATAGATCACCACCAGGTGGTGGAGGATGACCAGGATGGTCAAAAAGACGCGGATATTGTCCACAAAGAACAGCCGGGCCGCTTTGGGCGGGGCCTCGGTGACGGTGGACGCGGGACGTTCGATGGGTGCGCTGACCATGAATGTGACTCTCCTTTCCCGAACAACGTAGAAAAGGGACCCTCTGCACACTCGGCTCGCCCCAGTTGTCTTGCTGTGTCCCCGCGGAGATGGCGATCTCGCGCGCGGCGGCGCAGCCCCTCCTCTCACCTCCCTTGGCCATCGCTCCCTGCGACCATGCCGCAACCCCCATTATAAGGCCAAGGGGCTGGGGCTGTCAAGCCTGTGAGTGAAGACAAATCTCATTCCCGCCGCGCCGCCGCCCTCTGACTCAGATCATAGCGCCTGGCGGCTCGCGCTTGTACACTGAGGGGAAATGGACTAGACTGTGATATCCGGAGGATAACCCATGGAGACGGCAACCTGTGACGCCCTGAACGCGCTGCGCGAGGCGCTGTGCCATGAAGAGGAAGGGCTGAGCTTTTATCGTAACGCGGCTGAGCGGACCATCGACGAAAAGGGGGCGGCCATGTACGCCGCGCTGGCCGAGGAGGCCGAGGCCCGCCTGGCCATCATCCAGCGGCAGATCGCCGCGCTGGAGGCCGGCGGCGCCTGGGACCTGCCCGAGTGCGTCCTGGCCTGCCAGGCCAACCTGGAGGAGCCGCTCTATCCCCGCGGGGAGAAGGGCTTGCAGGAAGCGGTGGACCTCTATTCCAACGCCCTGAACGCGCTCGAGTTTGGCCTGCAAGCGGCCAACAACAGCTATGCCCTCTATGCTGACCATGCCACCCACGCCGCCGCGCCCCAGGCCAAGGCGCTCTATCACTACCTGGCCCAGGAGGCGCGCAACCAGTTCAACCTGTTGATGTCCAACTATGAGAGCCTCAACGCCCACGGGGGGTGGGTATAATAACGAATGTAGGGGCGAGGCATTCCGAGCCAAGCTTGCTGCCAAGCCTTGGGCCTTTTTCCGCAAGCGCGACCCAAACGAGGTTCGGCCAGGAATGCCTCGCCCCTACCCATGGTGGAGGTAGACGCATGAAAGGCAAGATCGCGGTGGTCACCGGCGCGGGGACCGGCATCGGCCAGGGGATCGCGCTCGATTTTGGGCTGCGCGGCGCCAAGACGGTGCTCCATTACCACAGCCACGCCGAGGGGGCGCTGGAGGTGGTCCGCCAGATCAAGGAGCAGGGCGGGGAGGCGCTGGCGGTGCGGGCCGACCTCTCGCGCGTACCCGAGTGCCGGCGGCTCATCGACGCCTGCGTGGCGGCCTACGGCGGGATCGATATCCTGATCTGCAACTCGGGGATCTCGACCCAGGCGTCGGTGGTCGAGATGACCGAGGAGGCCTGGGACCTCACCTTTAACGTCAACCTGAAGGGCGCCTTCTTTTGCGCCCAGGCCGCGGTGCGCCAGATGATCCCCCGCGGCGGCGGCAAGATCGTCTTTTTGGGCTCGGTGCACGGGCACTATTCCATGCCCAACCACGCCGCCTATTCCGCCACCAAGGGCGGCCTGGAGGGGCTCACCCGCCAGATGGCCTTCGAGCTGGCCCGCAAGCACATCAACGTCAACCTCATCGCCCCCGGCGTGATCGAGGTGGACCGCTATTTCGAGACCAACCCCGACTATGCCACCGCCAAGTACGCCAAGATGGTCCCGGTGGGGCGCGTCGGCTACCCCGCGGACGTGGCCAAGGCCGCGGCCTTTCTCGTCTCCGACGACGCCGCTTTCATCACCGGCCAGATCCTCTACGTGGACGGCGGGCAGACCACGCCGCTGGCGCTCTTGCCCGGCCTCACCCGCGCGCTGGCCGAGTAGGCGCGGGGCGCAGATCGCGGATCGCAAGATGTAGTGGCGTCGGCATGGAATGCCGCGTTCAACCGCTCCGCGCCAATCGCGCTTCGCCGAGCGCCACTCTAAAACGCCAAAGGCGGGCTCCCATACCCCCGGGGGGCCCGCCTTTCTGCTGTCTCCGAGCGCCGTCTTGCAACCTGAATCCTGCAACCTGCAACTCTTCTCTACCCCTCCCAATCCGTCACGCCGAGCCTGCGGGTGATCGCCCGCCAGCGGCGCCGATCCAGGTCGGTCTCGATGAGGGGCCGCCAGCCGTACTTCCAATAGAGCCCGATGGCGTCCCAGCGAAAATCGTTGGTGCGCAGTCCGCAATTCGGAAAGCCCAGCTCGCGCACGCGGTGCATCACCGCCAGCAGCAGCGTCCGCCCCAGCCCCTGGCCGCGGTGCGCCGGCTCCACGGCGATATAGTGCACCGACGCCTCGACGGTCTCCCCCACGGTGCGCCGCCAGGCCGTGGCGACACCCACCGGCGTCCCCTCGTGGGTTACAAAGAACATGTGCTCGGGCTTGAACCAGGGCTTGTCCAGGATCTCGCGGTGCAGCCCGGCGGCGTCCCAGGTCATCCCGAACTCGGGCTTGCAGATGCGCAGCCAGTGGGCCTCGTCGCCGGGCTGGAAGGTGCGCAGCCCATACCCCGGCGCCACGGTGACTTCGGGCACGTGCTCCAGGTCCTCGGCGATCATCTGCAACTGGGCCGGCGTGGCGATCTCGGCCACCGTCACCGGCTGCCCGCGCTCCAGCGACTCTTGCGCCGCCGCCATCAGCGCCACCGTCCGCGCCCCCGAGACCACGTCCACCCGGGTGTTGCGGCCGTACCGGATCGCCTCCAGCAGGTTGCTCAGCTCCTCGCGGATGGGGTGGCCCAGCGTGGCGGTCAGCGGGATGGTGGCCCAGTTGTTCTGCCCCAGCGCCATCCCCTCGAGGTACAGCCGCGCCTCGGGGCGCTGGCTATCGGTGCGGATGCTCCCCTGGGAGCCGTAGAGGTTCAAGTTGATCTGGTTATGCGGCTGCTGGCGGATGCCAAAGCTGACCCAGACCTTGCCGATGCAGCCGTTGGCGAACTTGATGCTGATCAGGATGCTATCCTGGCTGTGATAGTCCGGCAGGGTCTTGTTGTTGCCGTAGGCAAAGACCTCCACCGCGTCGCCTGCCGCGCCGCGCAGCAGGTCGATGGGGTGCACGCCGCCGCCAAAGATGGCGTTCTGCGGGTGCTGGGGGTCCATGCGCCAGGGGGTGCGCACAAAGACGTCGCGCATGTCGTGGATATAGTCGGCCTCCACGGCAAAGAGATCCCCCAGCTTGCCCGAGCGGGCATATTCCAGCGCCAGGGCGAACTGGGGCATATAGCGGCAGTTGTTCCCCACGGCGAACGAGACGCCGTGCTCATAGACCAACTCCACCAGGTCGCGGGCCTGCTCCACGGTCAGGCACATCGGCTTTTCGCAGAGGATGTGCTTGCCCGCGCGCACCAGCGCCGCGGCATGTTCATAGTGGTAGCGGTCCGGCGTGCAGACCGACACCACGTCGATGCTCCCGTCGGCGGCCACCTCGCGCCAGTCCGTGGTGCACCGCGCCGCGGGGAAGCGCGACCCCACCCGCTCCAGGCGGGCGGGGTCCGCGTCGCAGAGCAGCGCCAGCTCGACGCCGGGGAGGTCCGTGTAGCCTTGGGCGTGTTCAGCGCCCACGCCCAAGCCGATCACCGCCGCCCGCAAGGTTTTCACGGGAGCATGATCCCATCGCGCAGGCCGCGCAGGTAGGCCACGCTCTCGCGGGTGCCGTCCACGTAGGGGGCGTTGCCCTCGTACTCGCTGATCACGCCGCCGGCGAACTGGCGCGAGGCCAGCCCGGCCAGCAGCCTGGGCAGCGGCATCTTGCCTCGCCCGGCGGGGACGAACTCGAACTCGCCGTTGGCGTGCCAGATGCCGTCCTTGATGTGCAGGGAAAAGATGGAGGGGAGCAGGTCGTCGAAAAAGCGCTCCACGTTGGCCAGCGAGTGCCCGGCCCAGGCAAAGTTGCCCGTGTCCAGCATCACGCCCAGCCGCGGCGAGCCGATCCGGTTCAACACCTCGCGCATGAAATCGCCGTCGTTGGTCAGCTTGCCGTGGTTCTCGATGCCGATGACGATCCCCAGCCCCTCGGTGCGCCGCAGCGCCTCCTCGAACCCCTTCACGATGCTCTCGCGAAAGTCGGCCAGGGTGTGGCCCTCCTTGGTGTCGCCGCCAAAGGCCCGCAGCACGGGGATCTCCAGGTCAGCGGCGCGCTGGGCATAGCCCACGAGCTGCGTGATCTGCGCCTCGAGCCCGGCGGGGTCGAGCTGGGCGAAATCGCTATAGCCGCCCAGGCTGGTGGCGGTGATGCCGTGCTCGCGGAGCATCTTTTTCACCTTGGTCGTGTCGCCCTTGCCCCAGAGGATGTCCGGGTGGACGCCGGGCCGCCCGTTCAGCTCGGTGGCCTCCGCGCCCAGCGCGGCCATCAGGGGCAGCGCCTCGGTCAGCGGCTTGCCCGCCATCCCCAGGCTGGTCACTCCGATTTTCATTCATCTCCTCCTACAAGTTCTTGGAAAACACTACCTCTCCGCCGACCATGGTCATGGCGAAGGCGATCTCGTCGTCGAACATGGTGATGTCGGCGTCCATCCCCGGGACCAGCTTGCCCTTGCGGTCGTCCACGTGGACGATCTTGGCGGGGACGCTGGTGGCCATGTTCACCACCTCCAGGAACGGGACGTCGGTGAGCTTGAGCACGTTGCGCAGCATCCGTCCCACCGGCTGGATGCTCCCCACAAAGCAGGTATAGTCGGCCATGATCGCCACGCCCTGGTCCACGATGGCCGCCTGCCCGTCAAAGTCGAAGCGCAGCCCCTCGGGCAGCCCCGCGGCGTGCAGCGCGTCCGAGACGATGGCGATGCGGTCGGTGCCCCGCGCCCGGGTGATCAGCTTGAGCAGCGTGGCCGGCAGGTGGCAGCCGTCCGAGATCATCTCCAGCGTCAGCGCGGGGTGGGTCAACGCCACCTCCAGCACGCCGGGGACGCGCCACGGGCCGATGCGCACCACCATGGACATGGCCGAATAGACGTGGGTGACGTGGGTCAGCCCCGCGTCAATGGCCTTGAGCATGTCGTCCTCGCGGGCGTTGGTATGCCCCGCGGCCATGACGATGCCGTTGGCGGCCAGCTCGCGGATCAGCTCCAGCGCGCCGGGGACCTCGGGGGCGATGGTCATCTCTTTGATGACATCCGCGTTATCCAGCAAGACCTTGGCGTCCTCTTTGGTCGGCGGGCGGATAAACTGCGGCGGCTGAGCGCCCCGCTGCTCCATGTTAAAGAACGGCCCTTCCAGGTGGATGCCGATCAGCTCGCTGCCGCCTGTGCGCCCCTCGGCCAGCCACTGGCGATAGGCCGCAAAGATCTTGGTGAGGTCCTCCATGGGCAGCGCGCTGGGCGTCACTTGCAGCGCCGTCACGCCGTATTGGCAATGGAGCTTGGCGATCTGCTCAAAGGCGTCCGGCGAGGGGTTGGAGAACCATTCCCCGCCGCCGCCGTGGACGTGGATATCCACAAAGCCCGGCGAGACATAGCGTCCCTTGGCGTCGATCTCGCGGGCGCCGGGCATATAGATGCGTTGCTTGGACACCTCGGCGATGTTGTTGCCGCGGACGCGCACCGAGCCGCCGTCCCAGAGCCCCGCCGGGGTGATGACGCGGCCGTTATAGATGATGGTATCTTGCATGATCGGCTACTTTCTACAGTTTGATGGTGCGGCCGGAGGCCAGGCTGCGCTCGACCGCTTTGGCGACGCGGATGGACTCGAGCATCTCGTCCATGGAGACGGGCGCCTTGCCGGTGCGGACCATCTCCAGGAACCGCTTGAGCCCCTCGATGTAAAAGTCCGAGCCGGTCACCTGCATGAGCTGGTGGCCCTTGTCGCCATAGGCCTGGCAGAAAAAGCCGTGCGAGGTGGCCAGGATGTTGAGCGCCAGCAGCGTGCCGTCCTTGTGGCCCATCAGCGCCATAAAGTTGGGGCCGTGCTTGTAGGCGCGCACTTCTTGGACGCCGATGCCGTGCGCGGCGTGCATCATCTCGATGGCGTGGATGGAGTAAAAGATCAGGCCGCCGTACTCGCTCTCGGTGTCGCCGTGGCTGGTATAGACCGCCGTGCGCACGGGGGCGATCCCCTTGATGTCCTCCACGAATTTCAAGAAGCCCTTGTCATAACGCAGGGTGGAGAAGGAGACCATGGGCGTGCCCTTGCGCTGCGCCAGCTTGACCAGCGCCTGGGCGTCTTCCACGGTGGTCGCCAGCGGCTTGTCCACAAAGGTGGGGATGCCCGCGGCGATAAAGGGCTCGGCGTATTGGCGGTGCAGCCCGCCGTGCCGCCAGACCACCATGGCCGCGTCGATCATGCCGATCATCTCGGCGGGGTCGTTGACGATGGTGGGGATGCGGGCGGCCGTGGCCACCTCTTGGGTGCGGGCCGGGTCGGTGCCGAAAATGGCGACCACCTTGGCCCCGTCGACGTGCTTTTCCGCCGGCCATTCCGGCACGGGGATGTTGGTCAGCTCGGGAAAGCGCTGCGCATGCGAATTGTCCGAACCGATGATGCCGATGCGAATCATGGCTATGCCTCCTAGGTTTTCTTGGCGAGGGTGTCTCATGGACGGGGCGTAGTATAGCGCGATTTGGCGTGGGTGTCAACGAAGGGGCGCCTGTCGTCAGGGCTTGTGCAAAGTCGGCAACTGGCTTGGCGCGCCGCCCCGCACGGCGATCAATCGCCGTGCTACGCCACCGCGCCCGATGAAATCGGGCTTCTGGAGCCTCCGCGGCATGGAATGCCGGGCGGCACGGAACGCCGGGCGGCACGGAACGCCGAAGCCTGATTCCATCAGGCGCAGCCCTGTAGCTCGGCGATTGATCGCCGAGCGCGACTTTGCACGAGCCCTGCTGTTTATCTGTGTGACGTCGCGCTCGGCGCCCCTACCCCAGCCCGTACACCTGCCGCGGGCCCAACCACGCTGGGTAGCGCTCCAACAGCGCCAGCCGCGCCGCGTAGCAAAGGTGGCAGGCGTCCACGTACCCCTCCTCGTGGGGCAGGCCATGCTCCGCGATCAGCGCCGACGGCCCCCCGCGCAGGAGCGGCCCGGCGATGGGGTGCGCCTGCGGGTCATACCCCGCCAGCAGTTCCGCCAGCGGCGTCTCCCACAGGTTCCCCAGCAACACCCCCTGGCAGAGGTGCAGGTTGCCGTAGGGGTCCAGGTGGACCCGCGAGGGGTTGGCGAGCTTTTCGTGCGGGCAGGCCGTGAAGCGCTCCCAGGCCCGCCGGGGCAGCTCCTCCACCAGCCCGGCGGCGCGGCCCCGGAACATCACCCTGCCCGTCACCTTGCGCTCGCCCCCTTCCTCCACCACCCGGGGGCGCTCGGTGCAGATGGCGCTGGCGGCCAGCCCCAGCCTTTTGGCGGCGGCCATGGCGCGTTTGGCGGGGGTCTCTTCCACGGAGCCAAAGTGCAGCGCGTCGTCGCTCACGCTCATGGCGGACATCCCCAGCTCGACCATCGGCGCGATCCAGAGCGCGGCATCGGCCTCGGTGGTGGCCCAGTAGGTGTTGGTGACGATGCTGGTCTTGAGCCCCCGCTCGCGGGCCAGCCGCAGCCCCTCCAGCAGGAGCGGGTAATAGAGCGTCGGCTCGCCCCCCTCGAAGCAGACGGCGGTGATGGCGGGGACCTGCGCGATCTGGTCCAGCGCGCGGCGCAGGTCGGCGGCGGTAAAGACGCCCCGGGCGTGCGGCCCGCAAAAGAGAAAGCAGTGGTCGCAGCCGATGTTGCACTGGTAGGTCAGCAGAATATGGATACTGGACAGCATCTCGCTCTCCTTCGGGCCTGATGCGCGCAGTATAGTCCCCTCCATCTCGCTGGCAAGCGCGGCGATGACTTGACCCCCCGCCCGTTCCGTGTACCATGCCCACCAGAACGACAGCCAAAGGAGGCCAGTCATGTATCGAGTTGCGATCGTCGGTTGCGGGCGGATGGCCGGGTCCATCGATGACGAGGTGCTGGATTACCCGGCGGTGGCCTTGCCCTACAGCCACGCCGCCGCCTACGCCCAGACGCCGGGCGTGCAAATGGTCGCCGCCTGCGACATCCAGCCCGAGGCGCTGCGGCGCTTCCAGGAGCGCTGGCGCGTGCCCCAGGGCTACGCCGACTATCGGGCCATGATCGACGAGGCGCGGCCGGAGATCCTCAGCGTGACCACCCACGCCACCCACCACGCCGAGGTGGTGGTCTATGCCGCCGAGCGCGGCGTGCGCGGCATCTATTGCGAAAAGCCCATGGCCTGCTCGCTGGCCGAGGCGGAGCGCATGGCCGGCGCCTGCCGCGCCCACGGCGTCGTTTTCAACATCGGCACGCTGCGCCGCTACCACCCCGGCTACCAGCGCATCCGCCGGATGGCCGAGGAGGGCCAGCTCGGCGAGGTGATGGCGGCCTACTATTTCGGCAGCGGCCAGCTCATGCACTCCCACAGCCACAGCATCGACACCCTCTCTTACCTCCTGGGCGACCCCGCGCCCGTGGCGGTGTCGGGCCAACTCCACCCCGAGACGATCCAGCCCGAGGGGATGCAGCTCGCCAAGGACCCGTCGGTGCTCCACGCCCACATCCTCTACGCCGGCGGGCGCGAGGCCTTTCTGCTCCCCGCGCGGGGGATGTACGAGTTCCAGTTGGTGGGCAAGGACGGCGTCGCCTACGCCTGGAACAACGGCATCGACTGGGCGCTGCGGCTGCGCCGGACGGACACCCGCTGGACCATCCATTCGCCGGCGCCGTTCCCGGAGTGGGAGCAGGGCAGCCCAACCCTGGCCTGCGTCGCCGACCTGATCCACGCCCTGGAGACCGGCGCGCCCTCCTCCGGCCGGCTGGAGATCGCCCTGCCGACCATGGAGATCAGCATGGGGCTGATCGAATCCCACCGGTGCGGCGGCGTCGAGGTGGCGCTCCCCGCGCCCGCGCGCGACTATTACGTCCCTGCCCGGTAGGGGCGGTCCCCCGTGACCGCCCTCCCTTTCCGACCGCCCCCACGGCGCCGTTTGCCCGCCGCGCGGTTTCGTGCTATAAACCAACCATGTTACCTTGCGGGTTCCCGAGCTAGCGACCATGCGCATTCTGCACGAGCACCCCTGGCGCGTCAGCCCCCAGGAGGGGATGGCGATCCAACGCGAGCTTGGCCGCTGGGTCGTGGCGGAGGACCGGCTGGGGCCGGTGCGCACCGTGGGCGGCGTGGACGTGAGCGCCCAGCGCGGCATGGCGCGGGCGGCGGTGGTGACGCTCTCCTTCCCGGAATTGGTCCCGCTGGAAAGCAGCGTCGCCACCCTGCCGCTAGAGATGCCCTATATCCCGGGCCTGCTCTCCTTCCGCGAGGCCCCCGCCATCCTGGCGGCGCTGGAGCGGCTCTCCGCCCTCCCTGACCTGCTCATCGTGGACGGGCAAGGCATCGCCCACCCGCGGCGGCTGGGGATCGCGGCGCACCTGGGCGCGCTGCTGGACCGTCCCGCCATCGGCTGCGCCAAGTCGCGGCTCTGCGGGACGCACGACGAGCCGGGGTGGGCGGCGGGGAGCCAGGCGCCGCTGCGCGATGGCGAGGAGGTCATCGGCGCCGTGGTCCGCACCCGGACGGGCGTGCGGCCGGTGTACGTCTCGGTGGGGCACCGGCTCGGCCTGGAGACGGCGATCCGCTACGTGCTGGCCTGTTGCACCCGCTACCGGCTGCCCGAGACGACGCGCTGGGCGCACCGGGTGGCGGGCGGCGAGTTGATCCAAGAGGGGGGAACGTGGAAGACGGCATCCGCCGCGTCGCGGAACTGATCCTGGACTCGCGCCACGCCCTGGCCCTCACCGGGGCGGGGATCAGCACGCCCTCCGGCATCCCCGACTTTCGCAGCCCGGGCTCGGGGCTCTGGGAAAAGGTCGATCCCCTGGAGGCCATGTCGCTGCGGGCCTTTCGCGCCGACCCCGCCAGCTTTTACCGCGCCTTTCACCCCCTGGTGGGCGCCTGGCTGAGCGCCGCCCCCAACCCCGCCCATCTCGCCCTGGCCGAGCTGGAGGCCCTGGGCCTCCTGCACGGCGTGATCACCCAAAACGTCGACGACCTGCACCAAAAGGCCGGCTCCCAGCGGGTCTGGGAGATGCACGGCCATTTGCGCGAGGGGACCTGCCTCAAGTGCGGCCAGGTCTCGCCCCTGGGCCCGTCCATCGCCCGCTACCTGGCCGAGGGCGCCCTCCCCAGTTGCCCCGCTTGCGGCGGCGCGCTCAAACCGAATATCATCCTCTTTGGCGAGCAACTGCCGCGCTACACCCTGATGGAGGTGGCCGGCGAGGTGGAGCATTGCGACCTGCTGCTGGTGGCGGGCTCCTCGCTGGCGGTGCTGCCCGTGGCCGATATCCCCTTCTGGGCGCTGCGCGGCGGCGCGGCGCTGGTGATCTTGAACGACGCGCCCACGCCGGTGGACTTGCAGGCCACTGTGGTGGTCCGCGAGCGGGTGGAGCGCGCCCTGCCCCGCCTGGCCGAGCTTTGCCGTCGCGTCCGCGCCGGCGAGTCGCTGGCCGCTTGCGCCGCCGAGTGGGCGCCCCCGCCGCGCCGCTATGGCCCGGTGACCATCCCGGCGCTGCCCCGGCTGCCCCGCTTTTCGGTGGCGCCTTTCCTGCCCAGATTGCCCCAGGTCTCGCTGCCGCCCGGCGTGTCCCGGGCGGTGAGCCGCCTGCCCCGCCCCACGCTGCGCGGCCTCGGCGCCGCCCTTGCCGACCGCGGCGAGGATACCCTGGTCCACCTCGACCGGCTGCTCATGGCGCTGGACGAGCAGCGCCACGAGGGAGCGGGCGCGGTGGGACGGCTGCGCTGGCGGCTCTATTACCGCAGCCGGCGCTTCCTGCACCGCGCGCGCCTGCGGGCCGTGCCCTGGGCGCGGTCGCGCGGCGGATCGTCGCGCGGCGGATCGTCGCGCGGCGGATCGTCGCCGCGCCGCCCCGCCAGCCAGTCACGCCGGCGCTGGTGACCCCGAAACGGAGCACACCCATGTCGAAAGCTGATAGTGCGCGATTCGTCGCGCCCGGAACGGCCCAAGCCGCTGCTGCATCGGATGGCCATGTAGTAGCGACTTTAGTCGCTCCTTCCGGAACGGCTCAGGCCGCAGCTACATCGGACGGCCATGTAGTCGCGACTCTAGTCGCGTCCTCCTCCGCCCGAGCCCGGCTTGGTCTCGCCCTGCTCGTGGTCGCGGCCGCGCTGCTCCTGTCCGCCGCCCTCGCGCCCTCCCGCCACGCCCTCGCCCAACCCGCCCCCTCCGGCTTTCAGGGGCGCGTGGTGGACCTGTCCACCGGCCTGCCCGTGGCCGGCGCGCTGGTCAGCGCCGAAGCGGCCGCCGCCGAGGCGGCCGCCGCCGAGGCGGGCGATTTCCGCCTGGCCCTTCCCCCGGGGACGTGGGCGGTCCACGCCAGCGCCCCCGGCTATATCGGCATGACCCACACCCGCCAGGCGCTGGCCGAGGGGGAGTGGCGCGAGCTCGCCTTCGCCATGATCCCCGCCGCGCCCACCGAGGCCCAACGCGCCGCGCTGGAGGCCAAATTCCCCCCCGCCGAGCCCGCCCCGCCCTCCGCCGCCGAGATGGCCGCCCTGGCCGCCGAGGGCGCGACCCTCTCCTCCGCCGTGGAGCTCCCCGCCGCCATCCGCGTGCTGATGACCGACGGCAGCGTGGTGGTGATGGCGCTGGACGAGTACCTGAAGGGCGTCGTCCCCGTCGAGATGGGCTGGCGGCTGGCCGATTGGCCGCTGGAGGCGCTCAAGGCCCAGGCCGTGGCGGCGCGCTGCTACGCCGCCAACACCCACAAGCACGCCGACGTGGGCGCCGATATCTGCACCACCACCCACTGCCAGGCCTGGTCCGCCACCCATTACGACACCACCGACCGCGCCGTGACCGAGACCCACAGCGTGGTGGCGCGCTATGGCGGCCAGATCATCGAGGCGCTCTACCATAGCCACTGCGACGGCCACACCCGCAACAGCGAGGACGTCTGGTCGGCAGCGGTGCCCTACCTCCGCGGCGTCTCTTGCCCCTGCGGCTTTTCCTGGAAGTCGGGCCATGGCGTGGGGATGTGCCAGTGGGGCGCGGGGGCGCTGGCCAAGCAGGGCCGCACCTTCCAGCAGATCTTGCAGCACTATTACACCGGCGTGACCATCTCGGCGCCGGCGCTGCCGCAGCTCCGCGATGGCCGCGTGGACCCGCCCCAGGGCAACGCCTACACCGCCTTTACCTTCCAGGTCACCTATGCCGATGGCGACGGCGACCCGCCCGTCGAGGCGGTGGTGGTCATCGACGGCCGCTCCCAGGCGCTGACCCGCGTCTCCGGCGATCTGGCCAGCGGCGCGGTCTATGCCCTTGCCACGTCCCTGCCGCCCGGCGACCACACCTACCGCTTTCACTTTGACGACGGCTACGGCCACGCCGTGGATTGGCCCGCCGGCGGCGTCTCCAACGGCCCGGCGGTGACCGAGCCGACCAAGGGCGCGCCGACGCCCACCCCCACGCGCACCCCCGCCCCGGGCGAGGTCCTCAGCGCCAAGTGGACCCAGACGACCCTGGCCGATTGGGGCGAGGGCGAGTACGACGGGCTGGCCGCGGCCCCCCTGGGCAACGGCGCGCTGGCGCTGGCCCCCGGCGCTCTCTCTGGCAGCTACACCTCCCCTGCCCAGCGCGCGCCGCTGGATTTCGTGGCCCTCGGCTCCACCTGGCGCGCCGAGCTCCCCGCGGGCGCGACGCTGGCCATCGCCCTGCGCGCCAGCGCCGACGGCGCGACTTGGTCCCCCTGGACCGCGCTGCCCGACGCCGACGCCGAGCGCGAGGAGGACGGCGCCGCCTATGGCGAGTTGGTCTATTACGCCGGGCGCCACGTCCAATATCGCGTGACCCTCACCCGCTCCTCGACCGCGCTGGAGCCCTCGCTTTCGGCGCTGACGGTGATCTATATCGATTCCAGCCAGGGGCCGACGGCGGCGGAGGCGCGGGCCCAGGCGCTGGCCGAGTCCAAGAGCGACACCGCCGAGCCGGTGGTGATCTCGCGGGCGGGGTGGGGCGCCAACGAGGCCTATATGACCTGGGCGCCCGAATACCGGCCGGTCAAGACCTTTATCATCCACCACACCGTCACCTCCAGCGGCGGGGTGGACCCGGCGGCGGTGGTGCGCGCCATCTATTATTACCACGCCGTCACCCACGACTGGGGCGACATCGGCTACAACTATGTCATCGACGACCGGGGCAACATCTATGAGGGGCGGACCGGCGGCGAGGGGGTGGTGGGCGGCCACGCCAAGAACTATAACTTTGGCAGCATCGGCATCGCCCTGCTCGGCGACTATGAGAGCGCCAGCCCCGCCTCGGCCGCCGTCGCCTCGCTGGTGGAGCTGATCGCCTGGAAGGGCAACCGCCACTTTGTCCATCCCACCGGCAGCGGCTTTTTCATCGACCAGACGCTGCCCAACATCATGGGCCACCGCGACGCCTCGGACACGGGGACCACCTGCCCGGGTGATGGCGCCTACGCGCTGTTGCCCTCGATCCGCCAGCAGGCGCTGACGCGGATGGGGCGCATCCCGCCGGCGGGGCGCATCCTGGAGCCGCTGCATGGCGCCTTGGCGCGGGACGTCCTCGCCGTGCGCGTCCAGGGCAGCCCGGCGGTCACCCAGTTGGCCCTCTATGTGGACGGGGCGCAGCAGGCCGTCGGGACGGCCAACCCCTTCGCCTGGAAGTGGAACACGGCGGCGCTGGCCGATGGCTGGCACGAGCTCAAGCTGGTGGCGCGCACCGCCCTCGGCAAGAGCCACGAGAGCGCCGTGATGGTGAACGTGGACAACACGCCGCCGACGGGCGCGGCCAGCCTCCCCGCCTATGCCAAGAGCCGCGAGATCGTCGTGCAAACCAGCGCCCAGGGCGCCGACCGGATGCTCTTGGGCCAGGATTGGCATTGGGAAGGGGAGTCGCTGCGCCACCAGGACAACACCGGCGAGTCCGTGGCCGATCCCCAGGCGCTCAATGGCCGGGCCTGGCTGGCCCGCGCGGGAGCCCACGCCCCCGGCGCCTGGTACGGCCAATACCTCTGCGACCTGCCCACGGGCGCCAGCTATTGGGCCTACTTCCGCCTCAAGACCGCGGCCAATACGGGCACGATCGGCGTGGCCCGGCTGGACGTCTCGGACGACGAAGGGCTGCGCATCCATAGCGAGCGGGCGCTGGAGGCGCGGGATTTCGCCCAGGCCGGGCGCTATGTGGACCTGGCGCTTCCTTTCGTCTATAGCAGCCGGGGCAGCACCTGCCAGGCCCCCGGCGCCGAGGATGGGCTCGAGTTTCGCACCTGGTTCCTGGGCGGGCAGGACCTCGCCCTGGACCGGGTGGACGTCTTGGCTGCGCCGCGGGCCTATGCCAGCACCGCCGCGCTGACCCTGAGCGCCGTCGAGGGGCGGCGCGCCATCTCGGTCCGCTACCTGGACGCGGCGGGCAACCCCTCGCCCATCTATACCGCCACCACCACGCTGGACTGGACCCCGCCGAGCTGGCTGGGCAGCGGCGTGCCCGGCCAGGCGCTGGTCCAGGACGCCATCGCGGGGCTGGACCCGGCCACGGCGCAATACGCGCACTCGTACGACGGGCAGAACTGGGACCTCTGGAAACCGGCCACGGTGCACGGCGCGTCGGGCGCCACCACCCCCGTCTGGATCCAGGGCCCCGTCGGCAGCGCCCACTATATCCGCTTTCGCGTCGCCGACCGGGCGGGGAACATGGGCAGCAGCCCGCCCTACGCCCTCCCGGCCTCCTGGACGGCCACGCCCACCCTTTCGCCCACGCCCACGGCCACCGGGACTCCTACTGCTACTGGTACGCCCACGGCGACCTGGGCCGGGCCGCGCACCCACCTGCCGCTGGTGATGCGCGACTATGTCTATAGCGCGCCGCCCACGCCCACCATCACCGAGACCCCCGCCGTCACCAGGACGGCGACGGCGACCTTGACGTCAACGGCGACAGAGTCGCCTTCGGCGACGGCGACAGCCACTGCGCCTGCGGCCACGGACACCCCAACGCCGACGCTGACCGCGACCGCGACGCCCACCTCGCCCTTGCAGGCGGCCATCGCCATCAGCGGCGTCGTGTATGACGCCGCGGCGGGGCCGTCGGCGCGCCTCGCCTACGCCCACGTCGTCGCCGCCATCCCCGCGCTGGGGCAGCAGGTGGAGACCTACACCTCGCTCACGGGGACCTACCGCATCGACCTCTTTGTGCCGCCCTACCCCGCCGGGGCGCAATTGAGCGTCCTGGCCGAGCACCCGCACTATATGACCGGCTGGGTCACGCGGGCGCTGGAAGCGGGGGGGCCGGGGAGCGTCCAGGCGGTGACGGTGGATGTGGCGTTGCAGCCGCGCGCCACGCCCACGCCGACCGCCACGGCCTTTGTGGGGGTCTATGTGGAGGGGCAGGTTTACCTGGCGGGGAGCGAGCCCCGCGCGCCCGTCGCCGACGCCTCGGTGACGGTGTACCTGCCGGGGCTGCCCTCGCAATCCGCCGCCACCGACGCCCAGGGGCGCTACTGGGTCCAGTTCGCCACGGCGGAGAACCAGTCGGGGCAGTTCCTGGACGTGGTGGTGACCAAGCCGGGCTACCAGATCAGCGTCACCCGCCCGCCCATCCCGCCCTATGCGCCAGGGACCATCGCCTACGTCTTTTGGGACGTGGCGCTGACGCCGCAGAGCGGGAGCGGAGAGGAGAGGAGCGACTAGAGTCGCTACTACCTAACCCTCCGATGTAGTGACGGCTTTAGCCGTTCCTGGCTCGGGCGCGCAAAAAAAGTCGCCACCACAGAAGTGCTGTGGTGGCGACTGCCGTTTACCCTATTGCAGCCCCGAACCGGCCCTTGTGGGTCGTGACGGATTTATCCGTTCCCCTCCGCCCGCCTAGGCGACCGCCGGCTTGTTGCTCTCGTTGTACACCTGCGCAAACAGATGCGAAGTCACCAGCGTCGCCCACGGCGCGGTGAGGATGATGCCGACGCCGCAGACCAGGCCGCCCACCAGGCTCGCCAGGATGCCGGCGATGGCCGAGATGATCACGGCGATGGCATAGTTGCTCAGGTTGTCCTTGATATAGCTGAACATCTCGCCAAAGCGGAAAAAGCTGGCGAATTCGTCGGTGACGACATACTTGGTCAGGCCCGCCGGCAGCAGCACGCCGATGACCAGGCCATAGAGCGTGCTCACCAGCCCGGTGCACAGGCTGAAAATGCCCGTCGACTCGTAGCTATTGCGCGCGACCGCCCCGTCGATGAGCCCCGCCAGGCAGCTCAGGATGATGATGGGCAGCGAGTAGACCAGCGCGGCGAGAAAGGTCATCAGGCCCTTGACGAAATACTCGCCGAAATTGGACCAATCCGGCAGCGGCGTCTCCTGGCCCTCGGTGATGTTCTTAAAGGCCCGGATCCCCCAGCCGATCGCGGCGAAATTCACGATGGGCACGATGCTGACGAGGCCGCCGATCAGCAGCTTTTGCAGCCAATCCTCGTCTTCGAACATGTACTTGAACGACCGCTCGATATTCACAGTGTTCCTCCTTTTGGCGATGGCCCTTCCAAAATCCACATTCTATACGCAATTCGCCGGAAATCGGTTCAGATCGGCACGCCCAACCAGCGTGAAAGAAGCGTCCGCGCCAGCCCCACGGCGGCCAGTTGCGCCACGCTGGCCGCGCCGCCCCACAGCACGTAAGGCCACATCTGCCGCCAGCTTGCCACGCTGTTCTCCCGCCGGGCCACGATGATGACCAGCGCCGTGTTGATGGCGGTGAGCATCGCCAGCACCCCCGCCGCCGAGAGGAGCGCCAGCGGATAGAGCGACCAGGCCCACTCGGCGTGCAGCAGGTAGGCCAGCGCCAGCTCGGCGGCCACGAACCCTGCCAGCGTCTGCAGGTCCGGCACGGCCTGCCGTGGCTGCGGCTCGCGCCAGGCGACCATGGCCACCACCGGCTGCAACAACAGCGCCATGGCCAGCCCGCACAGCGCCCCCGAGATCACCCGCAGGGCGTCGTTGGGCGCGTAAAGGTGGGGGAGCCCCGGGAAAAAGCTGATGTACGAATTGGCCCCGTCCACGCCCATGAACAGCACAAAGACGACCAGGAGCACCAGCACCCGCGGCGGCGGCATCACGGCGGCGCGCCAGCGGCCCAACAGCCCCACCAGCGCCAGCCCCAACAGCCCGCCGAGGAAGGTGCCGCTGCACCGCGCGCAGAGCGGCAGGGGCACGCCTCCCGGCTGAAAGGAGCGCTCCGGGATCTGGTGGCAGACGCCGTACCCCACCAGGTGGGCCTTGTCCAGCAGCCCCGGCGGCGTCAGCAGGAGCGCCAGGAGCAGGACCGCCAGCGGGACCCAGATCGTCCAGCGCATCGCGAGCCGTCGCGATCGAACCCAGTCTATCATGAAAGAAACGCGCTGTCAAGCACTAGCCCGCGCCTCCGCCGCCCCCGCCTCCACCGCCGCCCCCGCCGCCGCCCCCGCTGAACCCGCCGGAGGAGCTGCTGGGCGAGCTGGAAAAGGTGCTGGCGGCGCTGTTGAGCATGGACGACAGCCCATCGCTCATGCTTTGCAGCGAGGAGGCCATGCCGTCGCTCAGCCCTTGCAGCGAGCCGGACATCCCGCCGCTCCCCAGCGACCCGCCCAGGCCGCCCAGGTCGCCGGACCCGTCGCTGGCCCGGCCCACCCGCCCGCTCACATAGATGGGGCGATAGGGGATATACCAGTCCGGCGCCGGGGTGCTGACCTGGGCGAATTTGCGGATCCACTCCTTGTCCAGGCCAAAGGCCACGGCATAGGGCAGGTAGCGGTCAAAGAGCTCTGTCGCCTCTTGCACGGCGGTATAGCGCTCGATGTCCTTGAGGTAGCGGCGGAAGGCGTCCCACTTGGCCGCCTCCAGCGCGCCCTTTTCCGTCTTGCGCGGCATGAAATTGCCGATGATCATCACCGCCGTGGAGACCACCGCCAGCGCCAGGAAGGGGAGAAAGACAAACTCGGCATAGGTGGACAGCCCCCCGCCCGCGATGATCGCCAGCGTGACGAACACGATCATCCCGCCGATGCCGATCAGCAGGTAGCGCTGGCGAGTTTTCTCCGGGCTGCGCTCAAAGAACCCCTCCGCCACCAGCCCGGCATAGAGCGACTTGGTGATATCGGGGATGTGCTTGTAAAACTTGTTCTTGAGGTCGGAGAGCTCCACCGAGCGGCGGCCGCCAAAGACGCGGTTGATCACCAGCGCCTCGTGGGGGAGCACCCGTCCGGGGGCGCTGGCCAGCTCAAAGAGGTGGTCGTGGTGCCCGCCGATGCCCAGTATCCCCTTCTCGAAGGTCTGGGACATCTTGATCACCTTGCGGCGGGCCAGGTCCACGATGGTGGCGACGATGTCCTGCATGTCGGCCCGCTCGTCCACCAGCGCGCCGGCCAGCCCGGGCGCCAGGTCGGAGGGCGGCTCGGCCAGATAGTCGGCCACCACGCCCACGGGATAATCGCGCCCGTGGCGATACCAGTGCAGGAACACCGCCAGCAGCCCCATCACCGCCAGCCCGACGCTCAGCGCCAGCAGGCCGAGGTTGACCGCGGGGCGATAGCGCTCGTTGTAGGTGCGGAGGGCGTCCTCGCGGGCTTGCCAGGAGGGCGCCTGCCCGGCGATCACGCCGTGGGGGAACTGCACGCGGACCTCCAGCTCGGAGCCGGGGCCGAGATAGTCCGCCGCAAAGACCACCGTGCGGCCGTCCACGATCTGCGAGCTCGCCGGGATGCCATAGCTGGCCACCAGGAGCTGGTCGGCGGCAAAGGAGGCGGGGAGGTGGACGGTGACGACGGAGCTATTTACCCCCGTGTCGCGGTCGGCAAAGACCGCCTTCCAAAAGAGCTGGTCGCCGCCCTCATAGTAGCGCATCCCGCCCTGGACGGTGTATTGGAGCACAAAGGTGCGGTTGCGGTTGGCGGTGGGCGGGTACCACCAGGTGACGCCCACCGTGTCGCCCTCGGTGGTCACGTCAAAGGCATAGTCCTGCTGGTAGCCCGGCGTGTAGGCGCGCTCCCCCTCCCACACCTGGATATCGTGGATCCCCTCGGTGCGGCTGGCGTCCAGCTCGCGGTAGGCAAAGGTGAACGAGCCGGAGGTAAAGGCGTACTCGTGCGTCTCGGCGACGCGGATTTGGCCGCTGGGGAGCACCGTGATGTCCACGTCGATGCGCTCCCAATGGTAGGTCTTGTCCTGCGCCCAGGCCAGGCCCGGCCACAGGGCGAGCAGGGCGGCCAACAGGACCAGCCACAGACCGGCGCGCTTGATCATGGTCTCATCTCCCTCAAACGAATAGTGCCGTGACCTATACGCCCGCGGGGGGCGGCGGGTTCCGCCGGAGCTCTTGCCCGCGCTGGTCGTTCTCCTCGGCCAGCCGCGCAAAGAGCCGCGCCGTCTCGGCGATGGGGACCTTGGCGGCGGCGTCGCGGTAAAAGCGGGCCGCCGTTCCCTCCAGCGCCGCTGCCATGTCCGGCCACGCCCCCGCCTCGGCCGGCGGCGCGTAATCCTCGCTGCGCAGCCCGGTGATGGCCTCCAGGATCATCTCCGAGATGCCCTCTTGCCGCGCGCGCTCCAGCCGGCCCAGCCGCTTGCGCGACCCCGCGGCCAGCGGGCGCGCCTCGGCGGCCAGCGAGGCTGGCGCCGCCTCGTAAAAGGCCAGCGCCCGCCGCTCCAGCTCGAGCGCAAAGGCAAAGAGCGCCCCAAAGGTGCCCAGTTCCATGCGACCCCCTAAAACCACCGCGAGATGACGACCTTGCGGTCGGTGAAGAACTGGATGGCGTCGCGGCCCTGGCCGTGCAGGTCGCCAAAGAACGAGTTCTTCATCCCGGCGAAGGGAAACGTGGCGATGGGCGCGGCGATGCCGATATTGATGCCGATGTTGCCGCAGCGGGCCCGGTAGCGGAACTCGCGCGCGGCCCGGCCGCTATCCGTGAAAAGCGAGGCGGCGTTGCCGTAAGGGCTGCCGTTGATGATCTCGAGCGCCTCGTCCAAATTGGCCACGGGGATGATCCCCAGCACCGGGCCAAAGATCTCTTCCCGGGCGATGGCCATCTCGGGGCGGACCTGGTCGAAAATGGTGGGGCCGACGAAATAGCCGTCCGGATAGCCCGGCATGGTGACGCCGCGCCCGTCCAGCAGCAGCCGGGCTCCCTCGGCCAGGCCCCGCTCGATATAGCCCAGCACCCGCTCCCGCGCCTGGCGCGTGGCCAGCGGCCCCATCTGCACCGACTCGTCCAATCCGTCGCCCACCTTGAGCCGCGCGGCGGCGGCCACCAGCCGCTCCTTCAGCGGCTCGTAGGCCCCGCCCACCGCCAGCACCAGCGACCCCGCCAGGCAGCGCTGCCCCGCCGTGCCAAAGGCCGAGGTGAGCAGGTTGGGCACCGCCCGCGCCAAGTCTGCGTCCGGCATCACCACCAGGCAGTTCTTGGCCCCGGCCTGGCACTGGGCGCGCTTGCCGTGGGCGGCGGCGGTGGCATAGATCTGCCGCGCCACCGGCGTGGACCCGACGAACGAGACCCCCGCCACGCCCGGGTGGGCCAGCAGCGCCTCCGCCGTCCCCCGGGCGCCGTTCACCAGATTCACCACGCCGGGGGGCAGGTCAGCCTCGTCCAGCAGCTCGAAGAGCAGGTTCTGGCTCATCGGGCAGACCTCGGAGGGCTTGACGATGTAGGTGTTCCCGCAGCCGATGGCGTAGGGGAGGAACCAGAAGGGGACCATCGCCGGAAAGTTAAAGGGGGCGATGCAGGCATAGACCCCCACCGGCTGCAAGACCGCCTCCTCGTCGATCCCCACGGCGATATCCTCGGCGTTGTAGCCCATCAGCAGCGCGGGCAGCCCGCAGGCCACCTCCACGTTCTCGATGGCGCGGCGCACCTCGCCGCGGGCCTCGTCGATGATCTTGCCGTGCTCGGTGGTGATGACGCGGGCCAGCTCCTCGAAGCGCCCCTCCATCAGCCCCTTGAGGCGGAACATGGCGCGGGCGCGGACCAGCGGCGGCGTCTCCCGCCACTCCTGAAAGGCGGCCCCTGCGGCGGCCACGGCGGCGCCCACCTCGGCGGCGGTGGAAAGCGGCGCGCGGGCGATCACCTCGCCGTTGGCGGGGTTGTGCACCTCGGCTGCCTCGGCGGCCTCGGAGGCGGTCCAGCGGCCGTCGATATAGTTGCGGAGGGTTTGCGGTGTCATGCGAGCGCGCTCCTTGTGCTAACTCGTGATAGGCCCTGCTGCGTCGCCACGGGCGGCGCTTTTCCGCAGTATAGGCGCTTTGTCCCCTGGGGTCAACTCGCATTTGTCAGCAAAGTGTAAGCTGGCGGGATTGACATAGCGGCTGGGAGAAGCTACTATAGGGACAGGGGGATGCCCCCCCACTTTCGGAGCGGGGATGGGATGGGATCGTGAGCACTGGCCAGGTGTTGTTGATTGCGCGTCAAGAGTCTGCGTGGTGCGTTCCACTGATGACGCACCTGGGCGAGTTGGGCTTCCGCCTGACTTGCGCGGAGGACATCAACGAAGCCTGGCGCATCCTGGCTCGCGACTCGTATGACGCGATCATCGTCGAGGCGACGGCCGATTTTGCCGAGGGGTGCCTGGCCTGCCGGTCGCTGCGCCCGCGGTTCGGCGTGCCCATGGTGCTCCTGGGCAGCCGGAACGATCCCCGCACCCGGCTGAATAGCTATCGCGCCGGCGCGGACGTCTATATGGGCGCGCCTTTCGATTTCATGGAGCTGGTGGCGCGGCTGAGCGGCATCGTGCGCCGCAGCCACCGGCCGGCCATCACGGATGCGCGTGGCGGACAGGAGCGCGCTCTGGCTGCGCGATGACGCGCGGCCTTGGCGGGCCAGGGATACACGCCCTGGCCTTTTTCTTTGCCTCCGCGGGTCGCGGGGGGGCGGACTTCTACCACGAAACACACCAAATACACGAAAGAGGAACTGGCCTTGCCCTCTTTCGTGTGGTTCGTGTATTTCGTGGTTCCCATCTGAAAAGGAGAGGAATCGTGAAGCAAACGGATATCCGCGCCAAGCTGGCGGGACAGGTCTTTTTGAGCACCATGCTGGACATCACCGACGCGGCGTATGTGGTGGAGCGGAGCCGCGGCGCGGGGTTCGTGCAGCTCGGCACCATGCTGGTGGCCCCGCAGACCCCCGAGTTCGCCCCTTACCGGCAGCGCTGGCTCAAGAGCTGGCTGCCCAACGACCCCGCCGCCATGCGCGACGCCCTGGCGCGGGAGGTGGGGATCGTCCGCGCGGGGCTGGGCGCGGCGACCGCCGTCTGCCTCAGCCTCGGCGGGTTCGAGATCGCCGACCAGGTTCGGGCGGCGGAGGCCTTCCGGCAGGCGGGCGGCGACGTGGTGGAGCTGAACGCCCACGGCGGCTTGCAGCCCTTCGCCTCCCAGGGCTACCTGGGCGGGCTGGCGTTCCCCGCCTACCGCGCGCGGCTGACGAGCTGGGCCGAGGCCCTGGCCCGGGTCGATCTCCCCTTGCTGATCAAGTTCAACGGCGGGATGGACGTGGACTGGCCGCGGTTGCTGGCCGACCTGGCCCATGTGCCCGTGGCGGGGTACCACTTTAACATCCGCGATGGCCGGACCAAGGCGCCCAACCTGGGGCTGGTGCAGGCGCTGCGGCCGCTGGTGCGGGGGGCGCTGCTGGTCTCGGGCTATGCCTGGACGGCGGAGGCGGCGCGGCAGCTCTTCGACCTCGGCGCGGACGCGGTGGGCGTGGCCCAGCCCGCGCGGGAGGACGGGGAGTTCCTGCCCAAGCTGCGCGCGGCGCTGGCGGGGTAGGGGGCGGTTGCCCTCTGAGGTCGTCGGAAGCCAGGCAAATACGTGATAGCAAACCATCGGTATTTATGCAAATACCGATGGTTTGTGGTTTGCCGCGACCCCCGGAGTTTGCGCAAAATACAGGTGTCGGGTCACTATCACCTGGCTCAAGCACGGGTGCGTCTTCCTTTATGGCCAGATGATCCCTGTACAGAGCCGTGCCTAGAACGGAATCTCGTCTTCGAGGGCTACGGGAATCCCGATCTTGCGTGCCGCAAGCTCCAGAGCACTCACGAGCTCTGCACAGTGTATCCACCTCTCCGCCTCAGAGAGGTTACGGCACTCGCCAAGCTTCTCAGCTACTGCCAATGCCTTGCGATCCTTGCTGCCGCCAGGCAAGCTCTCTGCATCCTTAGTCAGATAGTCCTCTAGGTCGCCCAGTGAGAGTATACACACACCGTTTTGCCTCGCGGCAGAAAGAAGGTCATCGATCCCTCCGCTAGTCTGCACGATGGAGCCGAGGTCAGGCTGGGTCAGTCGATCCTGCAGACCTTCCCAGAGCTCTCTAATCTCAGCGATACGATCTTTTCCCAGCGAATCTCCTCCCTGTAACAAGTCCTCGATGGCACCATCAATCTGGCGATACAGCCTTTGCCAGTCACGGTTCTCTGGTGAGAATGCCTTCTTGATGTCGCGGCCCCTAGGAGATGATTGCACCTGGTCAATTCGAGACCGAAGCGCCGCAAGCTTGGCGCTAGTACTCTCATCGAATGGGCATATTCTGCTATCCAGCCCCTCACGTATGAAGTCCAGGTCAGTGAGGATCGTATGCCCGATATCTAGTTGATCAAGGATCTCGACATAGGCACGAAACTGCATCTTGCCATCTGCGCGTACTACCGATATGTTGTATGCATCCAGCCATCCCTTCTCGCCGAACCGGAGATCAGCAAGAGCCGGAAGGACGTACTCCTCCCCTCCCTCCACGAGGATCACGTGATCTGCGAAGAGCATCTCGGCGTTCTTGGTGCGAATTGCTTGGCGCCAGCGGCGCAAAGTGGATTCCTCGCTCTTTGCACCGATCTGCCGGACGACAGTCTTGGCCTGGCCCGAAGGCTTGCGCACACAGGTGATGTTTTGTAGCTCAGCATTGCGCAGGAACTCGACAGCATGGGTGCTTATGATAACCTGGCGCGTCAATTCTCGGGCGGGGCCGGCCTCGAGGCCGGCCGTGGCGAATTCTGTCAACTGTGTCTCAATGGCACGACGTGCCTGAGGGTGCAAGTAGAGCTCTGGTTCCTCGGCAAGGAGCAGCGACCCACCTCGATGAAAGTGCTCGCAGTAGAACGCGAACAGTGCAATGATGAGAGCGCTCTGGATGCCAGAGCCTTTATCATAATAGGGTCCCTCTAGTCCGTCATCTACGAACATAGTGACCTGTTTGTAGGCGTCGTCATTGGTGAAAGCACCGGGCCTGAACTCGACTTTGTTGTGGAAGATAGCCTTTCCAAGACGCTGGCTTAGTCTCTCTGTGATGCCCTGAAATACTTCGCCAACGATGCCTGTCAGCAGGTCCTGTGCATCCTGTATCTGTTGGGCTTTCTCCTCGCCTTTGAGATCGTAGAGACTACGGATCAGCTTGCCGTACCAGGTGAACTGGTTAGTGCGGAGTTGTTGGGCTGGATCACGGAAAGAGGGAACCCGAGCGGTCGTCAGCAGTGCATCGCGAAGCTCGGCGTTAAAGTAGCGGATGTGATGCCACCTCCCATTTGATTTGAGTAATGCGGCCAGAGTGCGCTCTTTCTTCGCACTCTGACGCGGCACAAGCAAGTAGAAGTACAACCTTTCCGAGTGATCTAGCAGTCGCTTAAGGTCCTGATGATAGTATCTCTCGCCTCGCCCATCAGGTAGAGCCTCAAGACGGGCGAAATCGTTCATATTCGGAGGTTCGGAAAGGGTCCATACTGTCGCGTGTGCCTTGCCTTCCTCCAGTAGAGCACTATTGTACCCATCACCTCCAAGCTCTACGGCGATCAGCAGGTAGTCTGCAGGCTCTGACCTCGATGACGTGTGAAAGTCCCGGTCCTCAAGAGCAGCGTAAGTTGGCCACTTCTCCCCCAGAACGATATCGAGGGCAGAGATGATATTGCTTTTGCCAGCGTTGTTTTTCCCCACAAGCACGTTCAATCCCGGGTTGAAGGAGACCGTGACGTTGTGCAGACTGCGATACCCTTTTACCAGAAGCTTGGAGACATACATGCACCACCTCCGATGTTGGCCGCCGCCTGTCGCGCCGCGACCTTATCTGCCCACTTCAATACATCACATCGGCGTACACGCTTCCATCTGGACTCCTGTCCACGCCGCAGATGCAGCGCCCTGCTACCGCCTGCGTGTCATAGGGCAGATAGCCGTTCTCCTTCTTTGGCCTGCTCGGCCTAGTCGGGGACCTTGATCCCGCCGTCCAGTCCGGGAATCGGCGGCTGCGGCTCATAGATATGCCCCAACTGCTTGAGGATCGGCTTGACCCAATGCTCCTCTAGCTGGGACTCGGAGTATCTGGGTAGGCTGCGCTGCTCCTGGCCGTATTGTCCGATGAGCCAGTGGCGAAAGGCCGCGGCCTCGTCCAGGGCGGCAGTCCTGTGGGGATCGTTGGGGAGCAGTTGCCCGAGGTAGTGGTCGGAAAAGAGGTACTGGTTGTTCAGCGCGGGCGTTATGCCCAGGGCGAGCTGCATCGGTTTCTGCGATGGCATGGCACCTCCCGCAGGCGCGGTCTTGCACTCCAGTCACGCTTCCGGCCATGATACCGCCAACGCCAGGGAATGTCAAAAGGCAAACCACCGCCAGGATGAAAAGAAAAGGGCGCTGAATGTCTCTCAGTGCCCTCATCCCTTCATCCTGTCAGTGCTATGCTCTACGCCAGCCCCATCTCTTTCAGAATCCCCACCAGCTTGGCGCGGGAAGCCGCGTCCAGCGGGCCCACGGGGGCGCGGGCGCGGCCATCGGGGATCAGCCCCATCACCTCCAGCGCCTCCTTCACCACCACGGGGAAGGTCCCCAGGTTGAAGGCGATGCGCAGCGGGGCCAGGGCGCGTTGCAGCGCTTGGCCGCGCGCGGCGTCGCCGGCCAGCGCGGCGTCATAGATGCCCACCACGATCTGGGGGGCGACGTTGGCCGTGGCCGCCACCGCCCCGGCGCAGCCATTGGTCAGCGCGGCATAGATCAGCGTGTCCCGCCCGATAAAGGTGCGGAACCCCGGCGGGCAGAGCCGCACGTATTCCAGCGTGTTGCTCAGGTCGCCGCTGGAATCCTTGATCCCGGCGATGTTGGGGTACTTGGCCGCGAGGCGCGCCATGGTCGGCGGCGTGACGTTCACCGCCGTGCGGCCCGGGTTGTTATAGGCCAGCACGGGGAGGCTCACCGCCTCGGAGCTGGCGGCGAAAAAGCCGTATAGCTCGTCCTGGCTGGGCGAGATGAAATACGGCGTGATCACCGAGATGGCGTCGGCGCCCGCTTGCTGCGCATAGCGCGCCAGCTCCACGCTCTCGCGGGTGGTCACGGCGCCGGTGTTGGGCATGACGAACGCCCGCCCCCGCGCCTGGTCCACCACCACGTCCATGATCCGCTTCTTCTCGTCCACCGTCAGGGCAAAGAACTCGCCCTGGCTCCCCGCCGGGAAAAGCCCATGCACGCCGCTGGCGATCAGGTGATCGACCATGCGGCGCAGCGCGGCCTCGTCCACCGACTCGTCCGCCTTGAACGGCGTGACGATGGGGACGATGATGCCCTGCAATGGTTTGCCCATCAACTACTCCTCGTGCTTTTTGACCTCGATGCCCGCCATCTCCTCCACGGCGGTGATCAGGCCGGTGTGGTCGTATTCGCCGCGCCCCGCCACGATCATCCGCTTGAACAGGTCGTGGACGATGCTGGAGACCATCAGGGGCACGCCGTAGGCCTGGCCCGCCGCCATGATGATGCGCATGTCCTTATAGTGCAGCCGGCAGCGAAAGCCGGGGTTGAAATCGCGGCTGACGATGCGCTGGCCGCGATTCTCCAGGATGCCGCAGCGGGCCAAGCCGCCGCCCAGCACCTGCACGATCTTGGCCGGGTCCACGCCCGCCTTGGCGCCCAAGGTCAGCGCCTCGGCGACGCCGGCGATGGTCACGCCCACCAGGATCTGGTTGCAGGCCTTGACCACCTGGCCCGCGCCGTGCTTGCCGCAGAGGGTGGCCTTGCCCATGGGGGCAAAGACGGGCAGCGCCCGCTCAAAGGCCGCCTCGGTGCCGCCGACCATGATGGAGAGCGTGCCCTTTTGCGCGCCCACGTCGCCGCCGCTCACCGGCGCGTCCAGCGCCTCCACGCCCTTTTCCCCCGCCAGCTTGCCGATCTGCTCGGCCACGGTGGGCGAGACGGTGCTCATGTCGATGTAGAGGCTGCCGGGCTTGATGTTCGCCATCACGCCGTCGGGGCCCAGCGCCACCTTTTCCACGTCAGGGGTGTCCGGGAGCATGGTGATGATCACGTCGCTGCGCTTGGTCACGTCGGCGATGCTGGTCCCCGCCTGGGCGCCCGCGGCCACCACGTCCTCAATGCCGGCCGGGAACAGGTCGTAGCCGATGACGGTGAACCCTGCCTTGAGCAGGTTCTTGGTCATGGGCCGCCCCATGATCCCCAGCCCGATGAAACCGATGGTCGGATTGCTCATTGTGTCTTCCTCCTCTTGATTCGAGTTCGTCGTAAGGGACTTGGATTTCACAGCTCGCACGGATTAGGGATAGGGCATCCGGAATCTGTGTCGATCTGCGTTCATCTGCGTCCCATTCCATCCCTGCGTTGAAAGCGAGCTACCTCGTCAGCCAGGCGCCATCCACCGGGATGATCACCCCCTGCAAATAATCCGACGCGGCGGAGGCCAAAAAGACCGCCGCGCCCTTCAGGTCTTGCGGCGTGCCCCAGCGCCCCGCCGGGATGCGCGCCAGGATCTGCGGGTTGCGCACCGGGTCGTGCACCAGGGTGTCGGTCATGTCCGTGGCCATGTACCCCGGCGCGATGGCGTTGACGTTGATCCCCAGCGGCGCCCACTCGTTGGCCAGCCCGCGGGTCATCCCGGCCACGCCGCTCTTGGCCGCGGCGTACGAGATGACGTTGATGCCGCCCTGGAAGGAGAGCATGGAGGCGATGTTGATGATCTTGCCCCGCTTTTGCGCCGCCATGTGCCGGGCCGCGGCCTGGCAGAGGTAAAAGGAGGCGTTGAGCTGGACCTGCAAGACCCCCAGCCAGCCCTCCTGGGTGTGGTCCAGCGCCGGCTGGCGGTGGATGTTGCCCGCGTTGTTGAGCAGGATATCCACGTGGCCCCACTCGTCCACCACCCGCTGCACGAGCTGGCGCATGAGGGCCTGGTCGGCCTGGGCCAGGTCCACGGGCACGTGCATAAAGCGGCGGCCCAGCGCCCGCACCTGCACCCCCGTCTCCACGGGGTCGGAGCGGTCAAAGGCGACGATGTCGGCCCCCGCCTCGGCCAGCCCCACGGCCATCCCCTGCCCCAGCCCGCGCCGCGAGCCGGTGACGATGGCGACCTTACCGTCCAGCTTGAATTGGTCCAGAATCATGAGATCCTCCCCCAATGAGAGCCGAGCCCGCCATGCTTCGACAGGCTCAGCATGGCCATCACCCTGAGCGCGGCATTTCATGCCGCTGTCGAAGGGTGATGGCTCACTATAGCACGAGATCCGCGGCGGTGGCGGTGACGCGGCGATCCCGCGGCAGCCAGCCCAAGCCAGTGGCCGTGTCCGGGTCGGGGAGGTATTCCAGGCCCACATAGCCGTCGTACCCCGTCGCCTCCAGCGCGCCCAACACGAAGCGATAGTTGATCTCGCCGGTGCCGGGCTGGTGACGGCCGGGGTTATCGGCGATCTGCACGTGGCCGATGTGGGCAATGTTGGCGCGGATGGTGTTGACCAGCTCGCCCTCGGTGCGCTGCATGTGATAGACGTCGTACTGGAACTTGAGCCAGGGGCTCCCCACCCGCTGGATCACGTCGATGCCCTCGGCGGTGTGGGTCAGCAGGTAGCCCTTGTTGTCGATGGCGTTGAGCGCCTCCAGCATCATGGGCAGCTTGGCCTTTTCCAACAGAGGCATGGCCCACTTCAGGTTTTCCACCAGGAAGGCGAGCTGCTCGGCGCGGGGGGTATCGGGGAGGACGCAGCCGGCCAGCGAGTTGATCTGCCGGGCGTTCATCCGCTGGGCCAGCGCGATGGCGTCCTTGACCCCGGCGCGCCATTCCGCCTGCTTGGCGGGGTGGCTGGCCATGCCACGGTCACCGGCGGCCATGTCGCCGTCGCAAAAGTTGAACTGCACCACCTTGACGCCCGCGGCCTTGGCCGCCTTGACCACCTCTTGCTCGTCAAAGGCGGACAGCCCGGGTAGCTCCACGGCGCCAAAGCCCAGCTCGGCCGCCTTCTGGAACCGCTCGTAAAAGGGGTACTCTTTGAATCCGGTGTTGAGGTTTGCCGCGAAACGAAGCATGGGTCACTCCTTTATCCGGTGCTGAGGGTTGGGGGCGAGGCGCAGCGACGCCCCGCCCGCTGATCGCGTCTATCATAGGCGCGCGGGGGCATCCTGTCAAATCCCCCCTCAGCCCCCTTTATCAAGGGGGCAGGGGGATCTATTTCTCCTCCGCCACCAGGATGTTGCCCGCGCGGCCAAAGTTGGTGCGAAAGAGCGAAAAGTCCACGATGTCCACCCAGGTGTCGCCGTTCAGATCGGACTGCGGGTTGGCCGTGCCGAACTGGGCGCGAAGGATGGAGAAATCCTCCACGTCCACCATGTTGTCGCCGTTGCAGTCGCCGGCCAGCAGCGTCCCGAAATCCACGTTGACCGTCCCGCTGGAGACCACGATGCTGTTTTTGACATTGCGCAGCGTGGTGGAGCCCTTCACCTGGATATCGCACGTGCGCGGCGCGGGCACGACCACCGTGAAGCGGCCGTAGGGGTCGGTGGTGGTCTGGAAGGCTCCCACCCCCGCGACGGTCACCGTGACCGGCAGCGCCCAGGCGGGGTCCGGCGCGGGCGGCCGGCCCTGCAAGGTCACCTGGCCCCGCAAGCTGGCGAAGGGCGCGGCGGTCGGCGCCAGCAAGGTGAACGCCGCATCGCCCGAGGCGACCTGGTAGGTGGGGCCCTGAAGCTGGATGCGCCGAAAGTAGCTCCCGTTGCCGTCCGCGCCGGACGAGATCCCCCAGTCTGGGGGGCCGGACTGGAACGCCTGGATCTGGAGCCAGTATTTCGTCCCCGCGGCGGCCTGGAAGGGATCGGGCAGGGCGAACTGATAGGCGTACGTCTGCGCGCTGCCCAACACCTCGGCCGCGGTCTCGCCAGCGTTGCCTCCCACCTCATAGCGCGCCAGGGGTGGTTGCGTGATGTCGGGCTGGGTGTTGGCCATGATGGAGGCATAGATCGCGACCGTGAAACCGACCACCGGGCCGCCGGAGCCGAGCCGGGCAGGGTCGTAGGCCCCCCGCCAGTGAATTTCCGTGACGGTCTGGGGCCAGGCGAACGTGAAATCATCCCAGGCCCACTGGTCGGAGCTGCTGCCGTCCGGATCGCGCAGCGAAGACAAAAGGATCCCGCCGCCGGGGCTGGGCGGCTGGCTGTAGACGGCCACGGCGTCGGACGGAAGGGCATTCGCGCCAGATGCGAATGCGCCGCCCAGCGATCGCGCCGGCGCGGCAGAGATGCTCCAGACCCCCAAGACGATCAGCGCAAGAGCGGCTGCCCATCGGACCATGCGGGAGATCATGTTGCCTCCTGGGATGCCACGGATCGGGAACCGGCGTTCCCTGCCCCAGAGCGGGCCTTGTCCCCGCTGATCACTATACCATAGACGTGCCGCGTTCGCAACGGTTCGGGGGAGAATGCGCTGGCCGCCCATAGCAAGGCATCGCGAGCCAGCGCGCCTTTCGCGCCGGTCGCGATGCCCTGATCAAGCGCGGCGCTTATTTGTCTTCGCTGACGATGATATCGCCCGAGCGCCAAAAGTTGCTGCGCAGCAGCGAAAAGTCCGCCACGTCCACCCAGGTGTCGCCGTTGAAATCCGACTGCGGGTTGGCCGTGCCGAACTGGGAGCGAAAGATGGAAAAGTCCACCACATCCACCAGGTTATCGTTGTTGCAGTCGCCCGCCACCAGCGTCCCGAAATCGACGTTGACGATCCCCGCGATGGCCGGGACGTTGTTCTTGATGTTGCTGAGGGTGGTGGCGCCCTTCACCCGGATGTCGACGATGCGCGGCGCGGGCACGGCCACCATGAACCGGCCGTATTGGTCGGTGGTGGTCTGGAAGGTCCCCACGCCCGACACGTTCACCGTCACCGGCAGCACCCAAGCGGGGTCCGGCGCGCCCGGCCGCCCTTGCAGCGTCACCTGCCCCCAAACACTGGCAAAGGGGGTGCCGGTGGCCGTGGCCGTGGCGGTGGCCGTGATGACCGTCGCCGTCGCCGTCGGCGTGGCGGTGTCCACCAGCGTCTGCGTGCCCGTGGCGGTGGGCGTCGCCGTCGCGGTGGCGGTGAAGGTCTGGGTGGGCGTCGCCGTGGGCGTGTTCGTCAGGGTGTGCGTGGCGGTGGCGGTCCCGGTGGCGGTCGCCGTCGGCGTGTTCGTAAAGGTCGCCGTGGGCGTGGCCGTCGGGGTGTTGGTCGGCGTCTGGGTGGGCGTCGCCGTGGGCGGCGGCAGCAGGTAGGTGATCTCGAGCTTGGGCTGGAGGTTGGTGTTCGGCTCGTCGATGGAGCTAAAGCGGAACTCGACCGACTGCTCCGCGGCCTCCATGATCACGCCATAGTTGGAGGAGGGGGTGTTCACCCACTGGCTGACCAGGCTGGTGATGTCCCAGGCGTACTCGGTGTTGACCTGGCTCACGCCGGTCACCGCGACGGGGCTCGAATCCCGGTCGGTAAAGTGGTTGGCGCCCTCCTCGTGCCAGGGCACGCTGGCGCTGGCGTTGCGCCAGTTGGTCTCGCTGGGAACCCAGTTCCGGTTGACCTTGTGCGCGCCCACCAGCAGCGTCCGCCCGGCCTGGCTGACGTACCAGTTGGTCTTCAGGTAGAGCTGCGCCGAGAGGACGGTGGACCCCGCCGGGATGCCCGAGACGTTGAACTTGAGCAAGGACTTTTTCTGGGTCGGGGCCTTGGTGCGCAGCGTCCAATCGGCGTGGTAAAAGACGGTGGGGTTTTCGATGTCGATGTAGGTATCGGCCGCGGGGCGAAGGACCACCGACTCGGCCGACAGGTTGGCGCCCGAGGCGCCGACGGGCTCCGCCGCCAAGCTCTTGCCGACGCTGGCGCCCGGCGCCAGGGCGATCAGGCAGAGGAGCGCGGCTAACAAAGGCAGGCCGCAACGCAAGAGCGTGTTTCGCTGGCTCATTCTTCTCACCTTTCCGGCCAGGCATGGGCCCGCGACGCAAGCATGGGCCTTCGCCCGGCTGTGCGACAAAACTCTGGCCGCCCCCCCATGGAATACATGGTATGTGGGGCCGCCTGGCAGGCGCGGCCCGCATGGAAACACCCTGTACCCGTAATGATACCATGATTCAACTCGGTTTGTCAAATCCGCTCAACTATGCCCGGCGCTGATTTGTGAGCTGGGCCTGACTCGGCTATAATGGCGCCAGAGGTGAGATGATGGAGATCGGAACCGTAGAGCAACTCGATATCACCAGCAAGATGCGTGACGCCTATCTCGATTACGCCATGAGCGTGATCACGGCCCGCGCCCTGCCCGACGCCCGCGACGGGCTCAAGCCGGTGCAGCGCCGCGTCTTGTACGCCATGAACGATATGGGGCTCCGCCACGACCGCCCCTATAAAAAGAGCGCCCGCATCGTCGGCGAGGTGCTCGGCAAGTACCACCCCCACGGCGATAGCTCCGTCTATGAGGCCATGGTGCGGCTGGCCCAGGACTTTTCCATGCGCTACTGCCTGGTGGACGGGCAGGGGAACTATGGCTCCGTGGATGGCGACGGCGCCGCGGCCATGCGCTATACCGAGGCCCGGCTCACCGCCATCGCCGAAGAGATGCTGGTGGACATTGACAAGAACACGGTGGATTTCGTGGACAATTTCGACGGCAGCCTGAAAGAGCCGTCCGTCTTGCCCAGCCGCGTCCCCAACCTGCTCCTGAACGGCGCCTCCGGCATCGCCGTGGGCATGGCCACCAACATCCCGCCGCACAACCTCGGCGAGCTCTGCGACGCCCTGATCTATGTGATCGACCGCTACGAGCGGGTGGACGACGTGACCGTGGAAGACCTGATGCTGCTGGTCCCCGGCCCCGATTTCCCCACCGGCGGCATCATCCTGGGCAAGGAGGGGATCAAGGCCGCCTACGCCACCGGCAAGGGCCAGATCACCGTCCGCTCCAAGGTGCACACCGAGGACCTGCGTGGCGGCCGCTCCCGCATCGTCATCACCGAGCTCCCCTACCAGGTCAACAAGTCCGCCCTCATCGAGCGCATCGCCACCCTGGTGCGCAACCATCGCCTCGAGACCATCTCGGACCTGCGCGATGAATCCGACCGCCAGGGGATGCGCGTGGTCATCGAGCTCAAGCGCGGCGAGGACGCCCAGGGGACGCTGGCCGAGCTATTCAAGAACACCACCATGCAGACGACCTTTGGGGTCAATAACCTGGCCCTGGTGGACATGACGCCGCGGCTGCTGCCGCTCAAAATGGCGCTGCAGTGCTTTGTGGAGCACCGCCGCGAGGTCCTGACCCGCCGCACCCGCTACGAGCTGGAGCAGGCCCGCTACCGCGCCCACATCCTGGAAGGGCTCAAGATCGCGCTGGACAACCTGGACGAGGTCATCAGCCTGATCCGCCGCTCCCGCACCGCCGATACGGCGATGCAGAACCTGATGAAGCGCTTCAAGCTCTCCGAGCTGCAGGCGCGGGCCATCCTCGATATGCAGCTCCGCCGCCTGGCCGCGCTGGAACGCCAAAAGATCGAGGAAGAATACGCCGAGGTGCTCAAGCGCATCGCCTATCTGGAGGACCTGCTGGCGCACCCTCGCAAGATCCTGCTCCTGATCAAAGACGACATGCTGGAGCTCAAAAAGACCTACGGCGACTCGCGCCGCACCCACATCGTGGAGGGCGACGTCTCCGAGATCACCGCCGGCGACCTGATCCCCGACGATGACGCGCTGGTGGCGGTGACCCAGCAGGGGTACACGGCGCGGCTTCCCCTGGAGACCTTCCAGGCGGACCAGTCGGGCCAGCTTGGGATCGCCATCGGCGCCCGCGATGGGGTGCTGGCGCTGGCGCGGGCCAACACCAAGGACAACCTGCTCTTTATCTCGAGCCGCGGCCAGGCCTTCTTGAGCCAGGCGCACCACCTGCCCAAGCTCGAGCAGAAGGACAAGGGCCTGCCGCTCAAGACCCTCTTCCCCCTGGCCGAGGGCGAAGAGATCACGGCGCTGCTCCCCTTTGCCGCCCTGGAGCCGGGCCATTTCGTCACCCTCGCCACGGCGAACGGGCGCGTCAAGCGCCTCGCCGCCGAAGAGCTGGCGCAGGTCCCCCACGGCGGCCTGCCGGTCATCGGCCTGGACGAAGGGGATCGCGTCGGCTGGGCCCGGATCACCGACGGCAACGCCGAGCTGCTGCTGGTCACCGAGCAGGGGCAGGCGATCCGCTTCAAGGAGGAGGAGGTGCGCGCCATGGGCCGCACCGCCGCCGGCGTCTGGGCGATCAAGCTGGCCGAGGGCGACCGGGTGGCCGCCCTGGACCTGGCCGTCGAGGGGACCGAGCTCCTCATCGTCACCGCGCAAGGCTACGCCAAGCGCAGCCTCATCGCCGACTATCCCACGCAGGGCCGCTATGGCGGCGGCGTGCGGGCCACCGACCCCGCCAAGTTCAAGGACACCGGGCCCATCTCGGCGGCGCGGCTGGTGCGCGGCGACGACCAGGCGGTCTTTATCAGCGCCGCCGGGCACACCCTCTGCTATCCCGTGGCCGACGTGCCGCTGTTGCAGCGCTCTAGCTGGAGCGCCCTGGTGCGGGAGCAGCGCAAGGCCGTCGGCCTGATCGGCGATGACAAGGTCGTCGCCATCGCCATCGGCGCGGCCAAGGCGCCGTCGCCGGTGGTCGCGCCGCCCAAGTCGTCTGCGACGCCGTCGGCGTCTGCGCCGACGCCGGCGTCCTCGCCGACGCCGGCGTCCTCGCCGACGACAGCGCCGCGCCGCCGCGCCGAGCCCGTGCAAGAGAGCCTCCTCGAGATGGACGAGGCGGCTGCCCCGGCGCCCGCGCCCAAAAAGCCGCGCGCCAAGTCCAAGTCGTCCTCGACGCCGTCGTCCGCGACGCCGTCGTCCTCGACGCCGTCGGCGTCTGCGACGCCGTCGGCGTCTGCGCCGACGCCGTCGTCCGCGACGCCCAAGTCGTCTGCGACGCCGTCGGCGTCCAAAAAGACGGCCAAGGCCAGCGCCGCGCCCGAGCCAGCGGCCAAAGCGGCGCCAGCGAAAGCGCCGACGCGCAAGTCAGAGACGCCCAGGTCAGAGACGCCGACGACGGCGGCCCCCGTCGCGGGCGATGCCCAGGCCAAAACCGAGCCCGCCGCCGCGCCCGCGCGCAAGCGGTCGGCCAAGGCTGAGCCCTCCGCCAGCGTGACCCTCGATGTCGCCGCGCCCACACCCAAAGCGACGGCAACCAAGCCCAAGGCGGCGTCGCCCAAGGCCGAGACCGCGTCGGCTGCGCCAGCGCCCAAGGCGACGCCAACCAAGGCCAAAACCGCCAAAGCAGCCGCACCCCAGGCCGAGCCTGCGCCCAAGGCGACGCCAACCAAGGCCAAAACCGCCAAAGCGCCCGCGCCCAAGCCGGAGCCAGAGCCCACACCGGCCAAATCCGAGCCTGCGCCGAAGGCCAAGACCGCCAAAGCGCCCGCGCCGCCCGCCTCAGGCGCGCCGCCCGCCTCGGGCGCGCCGCCCGCCTCGGGCGCGCCGCCCGCCTCGGGCGCACCGCCTGCCTCAGGCGCACCGCCTGCCTCAGGCGCACCGCCCACCAGCAGCCGCCAGTCCCGGGCCAAAGCGGCCGCGGAGGCCCGCGCCGCCGCCGAGCGCGAGGCCAAGCCGCCCACGCGGCGCCAGGGATCCTGATCGAATCCGCGCTGGCCCGCCCAAGGGGCGAGCGCAAGGAGCGCGCCATGGACCTGAAGACGATGCTCAAGCAGGGGCCCGGCCAACTGGCCGATTTCATGATCCAGCCCGACATCGACCGGCTGGCCGAGACGCTGGTGGCCTTTGCCAACGCCGACGGCGGCACGATCCTCGTGGGCATCGGCGCCAGCGGGCAAATCTCGGGGCTGGAGGCCGATGACCTGGAGACCAGCCTCATGCGCGCCCAGATGCGCTGCCGCCCGCCGGTCAAGACCGAATGGCAGTCGCTAGAGACCCCCCGCGGCGCGGTGGTGGCCGTGGTGGTCCCGCGCAGCGCCGAGTTCCATACCCTCGATGACGGGCGCATCCTCTTGCGCTCGGGGGCCAAGAACCGGCGGCTCGCCGGCGACGAGATCCAGCAGCTCGCCGTGGCCAAGGGCGCCGGCGTCTTTGAGGACGAGGCCGTCGCCGGGGCCACGCTGGAGGATTTGGACCTGGAGATCATCGCCGAGTACGAGCACAAGCGCCGCGAGCGCGCCCCCCGTGGCGAGCGGCTCACCCGCGAAGAGCTGCTGCTGGAAAGCGGGGCGATGGACCGCCAAAAGCAGGTCACCATCGCCGGCATCCTCCTCTTTGGCAAGCGCCCCGAGGCCTTTTTGCCGCAGACCGGCCTGGTGTTCGTGCGCTTTGCCGGGACGGAGGCCAGCGGGGTGGGGGCCGTCTCGGGCTATGGCCGCCGCGAAGAGATCGGCGGGCCGCTGGCGCGCGTCGTGGAAAAGAGCTGGGCGGTGCTGTGGGAAGAGATGCGCAAGGCCGCGGTGATCAACGGCCTATCCCGCGAGGAAAAGCCCGAATACCCCGAAAGCGCCGTGCGCGAGGCGCTGGTGAACGCCATCGTCCACCGCGACTATCGGCTGCGCGGGCGGCGGATCGAGATTCGCATGTTCGACGACCGGCTGGAGATCATCAGCCCCGGCGGGCTCCCCGGCCATATCACCGTGGACAACATCGTGGAGGAGCACTTTTCGCGCAACCCGCGGCTGGTGCGCGGGCTCTTTTACTGGGGCTACATCGAAGAGCTGGGCATCGGCGTGGACCGCATGATCGACTCCATGGCCCGCGCCGGGCACCCCGCGCCGCAGTTTGACGCCAAGCCCTACTCGTTCACCGTCACCCTGCGCAACGCCCGCGAGCGCGCGCCGATGATCTGGCCCGAATCCATGAACGAGCGCCAGCTCCGCGCCGTCAAGTACCTGGAGGAGCACGGGCGCATCAACAACCGCGACTATCGCGCCCTTTTTCCCGAGATCAGCGCCGAGACGGTGCGCCTGGACCTGGCCGACATGGCCGCCAAGGGGCTGCTGCTCAAGATCGGCGACAAGAAGGGGACGTTCTACATCTTGAAGTAGGGATAACCCCAGGATATCCCAAAGATATCCCAAATATATCCCAAATTAACCCAAATCCTCGCCCCGGCGAGACCGCCGCTGGTCGGCGGCCTGCACCAGCGCCGCAAAGAGCCGCCGCATCAGCGGGTGGCCCTCCACCATCTCTTCCGGATGCCATTGCACCCCCAGGCACAGCGCCCGGGCGGGCACCTCGATCGCTTCCACCACGCCATCCGGCGCCACGGCGCTGACCACGAAAGGCGCGGCCACGTCGCGCACGGCCTGATGGTGCATGCTGTTCACCGGCAGCGGCCCCTCTGTCGGGAGGATCGCCGCCAGCCGGGTCCCCGGCGAGATTTGCACCGTGTGGGCGAGATAGTCGCGGCGGTTGCCCGGCCGGTAGGGGTGGGGGAGCGCCCCGGCCACCTCGGAGGGGATGTCCTGGTAGAGCGTGCCGCCCAGCGCCACGTTGAGCACCTGGATGCCGCGACAGATCGCCAGCGTGGGCAAGTCGCGCAGCCCCGCCGCCCGCGCCAGCGCGATCTCGATCTCGTCGCGCAGCGGGTCCACCGGCCCGAGCTGGGGGTGGGGCTTTTGGCCGTAGCGGGCCGGGTCCACGTCGCCGCCGCCGGAGAGGAGCAAGCCGTCGATCCGGCGGGCCAGCGCGCTGATGATCCCCGTCGCCTCGGAGAGGGGGATGAGCACCGGCGCGCCGCCCGCCTGGACGATGGAATTGACATAAGCTGCGTTCTGGAGATGGCGAACGACGCCATCGGCGCGGGTCTCGCGCCCGCAGGTGATGCCGATCAGTGGGGGCATGGTCTCTCCCTAGCTCGCCGGCGCCTCGAACTTGGGGCGCGGGAGCAGCCCGGCCCGCTCCACCACCGAGGGCACGATCTCTTCCCAGCCCACGGCCATGATGTGGATGCCGGCCACGCCGGGGATCTGCCGCACCTGCTCGATGACCTCCAGGCAGAGCTTGACCCCTTCCTCTTGGGCGTCCTTGGCCTGCTCCATCCGCGTCACCATCTCGGCGGGGACGTCCACCCCGGCCACGGAGGTGTGCATGTAGCGGGCCATCGCCGCCGACTTCATGGGGATCACCCCCGCCAGGATTTTCACCTTGTCCGGCAGCCCCATCTCGCGCGCCATCGCCATGTAGCGGGCGAATTTCTCCACGTTAAAGATCGCCTGCGTCTGGATGAAATCGGCCCCCGCCTTGACCTTTTTGGCCAGCCGGATGACGCGGAACTCGAAGGGGTCGCCGTAGGGGTTCGCCGCCGCCCCGACAAAAATCGGCACGTTGCCGCGAAAGGTGTCGCCGCTCTGGAACTGCTTCTCGTCCCGCATCTTGACCAGCATCTGCACCAGGTGCAGCGAGTCCAGGTCATAGACGTTCTTGGCCGTGGGGTGGTTGCCAAAGCTCTGGTGATCGCCCGAGAGCGCCAGGATGTTCTTGATGCCAAAGGCCGCCGCGCCCAGCACGTCCGCCTGGATCGCCAGCCGGTTGCGGTCGCGGCAGGTGATCTGCATCACCGGGTCCAGCCCGAGCTGACGGACGATGATGCTGGTGGCCAGGCTGCTCATGCGCGTGATGGCGGTCTGGTTATCGGTGATGTTGATGGCGTCGGCGGCGTCTTTGAGCTCGGCGGCGCGCTTTTCCACCAGGCTGCGGTTGGTCCCCTTGGGCGGGCCCAGCTCGGCGGTGACGGCGAACTGACCACTGGCCAGGACTTTTTCCAGGTTGCTGTTGGCTTTCATGCTGGGGTCATCTCCTTGCTCACAAGCGTGCGGCAAGCGCCGGTCCGGCCTAGCCGAAGCGTCCTTCCTCGGGGATGTCGAGCATCAGGTCCTCGCGCACGATCTTGCGCGGGCCGCCATCGCGGTTGGTGGACCAGTCCTTGGCGGGGATGATCTCGGCCATCAGGTCGAGCTGTCCCAGCGCCTTGAGCCGGTCATAGATGAGCTGCCAGGCGCAGTCCACCTCTTTGTCGATCTCGCAATGCCCCTCCGCCGAGCCGCCGCAGGGGCCGTTCAGCAGGCTCTTGGAGCAGCGGGCGATGGGGCAGATGCCGCCGGTCAGGTGCAGGATGCAATTGCCGCAGGCGGCGCAGCGCTCGGTAAAGAGCCCCGGCTTTTCCGGCAGCCCGAGAAAGCTCGTGTTCACGCCGGGGAGCACCCGCGCGTTGGGGAAGCGCTGGGCCAGCGCCTGCACGCCGATGCCGCAGGCCAGCGAGACCACCGCCTCCACCCCCTCGATCTCGGGCTGGAGCGGGTCCACGTACTCCCATTCGCACTGGCGTTGCACCGTGCGCTCCACGATCTCCAGGGGCTGCCCCTCCAACTGGCGCGCCATGCGCAGCTCGGCGGCGAGGATGCCCACCTCCTTCTCGCCCCCGGCGAAGCAGACGGTGACGCAGGTCCCGCAGCCGGCGATGAGCACCTTGTGGAAGGGCTGGGTCATCTCTTTGATCTCGGCCAAAGGCTTTTGCTGTCCGGTGATCATTGGCTCTCCTCCTGCACGTCTTGACGCGGGCCTGGGCGGCCCAGGGGGTTGGGGCCGAGCCGCTGCGCGCGCTCGGCCATCTCACGCACCGCCTGCGCGAACAGGGGGCCATCGGCGGCGTCGAAAAAGAACATCTCGAGCCGCTCGCCGCCCAGCCCGATCTCGTCCAGCAGCTTTTTGGCGTACTTGACGCGGCGCTCGGCGTTATAGTTGCCCTCCAGGTAATGGCACATGCCCTTCTTGCACCCGGCCACGAACACGGCGTCGGCGCCCTCCTCAAAGGCCCGCAGCAGATAGAGCACGTCGGCCTTGCCGCTGCAGGGCAGGCGGATCACCCGGACGCTGGCGGGGTATTGCAGGTGCATGGAGCCGGCCAGGTCCGCCGCCGCATAGCCGCGGTGCTGGCAGGCCAGCGCGAGGATCGTGGGCGTATAGCTTGCGTCGGACATGGTCCCTCCAGAATGTGACCTGCGGTTCGTGTGATCCTGCTCTTACCCCGCCGGGGCGAAGGCCGCCTCCACCTGCGCGATGATCTGCTCGTCGCGATAGTGTTGCAATTGGATCGCCTTGGCCGGGCATTCCGCTGCGCAGAGCCCGCACCCCTTGCACCGCGCCGCCTCGATCTCGGCGGCGCCCAGGATCGCCCCGGCGCCCACCGCCCGCGGGTCGATGCGCGGCACGTCATAGGGGCAGATGCGCACGCAGGTGAGGCAGCCGGTGCATTTGGCCTGGTCCACCACGGCGACCACGGGGTTCAGCGCCAGCGCCTGTTGGGCCAGCAGCCGCGCCGCGCGCCCCGCCGCCGCCTGCGCCTGGGTGATGACCTCCTCCAGCGCCTTGGGGCTGTGGGCCACGCCGCAGAGGAAGAGCCCCTCCGGCGCGAAATCCACCGGCCGCAGCTTGGGGTGCGCCTCCACGAAAAAGCCGTGGACGTTGCGCGGCACGTGCAGCAGCGCCGCCAGCTCCGCCGCGCCCCCCGCCGGGAGCATCCCCTCGCTCAGCACCAGCAGGTCCGGGCGGAAGCGGATTGCGCGCCCCAGCACGTAATCGCGCACCTGCACGGTGAGCCCGTCCTCCAGCCCCACCTGCGGCAGGTTGTCGTCGTCGTAGCGCAGGAAGAGGATCCCCTCGTCGCGCGCCTGGGTGTAATACTGCTCGCGGAAGCCATAGGCGCGCACGTCGCGATAGAGGATATAGATGTTCATGGCCGGGTTCAGCGCCTTGAGCTGCCGCGCGTGCTTGATCGCCACGGAGCAGCAGACCCGGCTGCAATACTCCGTCCCCGGCCCCACGCACTGGATCATCACCACCTCGCGGGCGCCCTGGGCCTGGGGGTCGCCCCCCTCGATGAGGCGCTCCAGGTCGAGCTGGGTCATGATCCGCGGGTGCTGCCCCAGCCCGTAATCGGGGCCGCGGGACTCTTGCCCGCCGGTGGCGACGATGGTGACGCCGTGGGCCAGCGTCAGCCCGCCGCCCGGGGTCCGCACGCGGGTGGTAAAGGCGCCGGGCGCGCCGCCGGTGGCCTCCACCGTGGAGCCCAATAGGACGGTGATCAGCGGGTGGCTCTCCACCTGCTCGATGAGCTGGCGCAAATAGGCGGCGATGTCCTTGCCGTCCAGGTCGTGGTGGATGTTACGGGCGAGGCCGCCCAGCGCCGCCTCCCGCTCCACCAGGGTGACGGGGTAGCCCTGCTGGGCCAGGCTCAGCGCGGCGTTCAGCCCGGCCACGCCCCCGCCGATCACCAGCGCGGCGGGGTCCACCAGGGAGACCACCGGCGGCAGCGCCTCCAACCGGCGGCTGCGCGCCACGGCCATCCGCAACAGGTCGCGGGCCTTGGCCTGGGCCGCGTCGGGGTCGCCGGCGTGGGGCCAGGCGCACTGCTCCCGCAGGTTGACGATCTCGAGCAGGTAGGGGTTCAGCCCCGCCTGGCGCATGATCTCGTACCAGCGCGGCTCGTAAATGAGCGGGCTGCCCGCCGCCATCACCACCCGGTTATACCCACCGTCGCGAATGCGCTCGGCCAGGGTGGCTTCGGGCCTGGGCCAGCCGTTCAGGTCGCTCTCCACCCCGGCCACGTCCGGCAGGGTGGCGGCATAGGCGGCGAGCTGCCGCACGTCCAGCGCGCCCTGGATGCCGGTGCGGCTGTGCCAGAAAATGACGCCGACCCGCGGCGGCTCGCCGGTCACGTCCCGCTCGGGCGGGTAGGCCGGGAGGGGGAGCGGCGCCGGGCGGTTGGGGGCCAGGAGCGCCAGCGCGTGCGCGGCGGCGGCGCTGGCCCCGGTGACGGTGTCGTGGGTGTCCCGCGGCTGGGTCAGCGGCCCGGCGACAAAAACGCCCGGGCGGCTGGTCTGAACCTGGGCGAAGGGCTGGGCGGCGCAAAAGCCATGCTCGTTCAGGGCGATCCCCAGCGTGGCGGCCAGGGAGCGGCTCTGCGGCGAGACCTCCATGCCGTTGGAAAGGACGGCCAACTGGAAGCGGTCATGGCGCAGCTCGCCCGTCTCGGTCTCGTAGGTCAAGAGCAGCTCGCCGGTCTCGCGGTCCCGCAGGATGTTGGCGATGCGGCAGCGGGTGTATTGGACGCCGTATTGGGCGCGGGCGCGGTTGTAATAGTCCAGGTAGCCCTTGCCAAAGGTGCGCATGTCCATCATGAAAATGTGGTGCTGCACCCCCGGGTGGCTATCCATGGCCATGATCGCCTTCTTGGTGGCCTCCAGGCAGCAGACGGAGGAGCAATAGTTGTGGTCGCGGTCGCGGGAGCCGACGCATTGCAGCCAGGCGATGGGGCCGGGGGAGGCGATGATGCGGTCGAACTCGGCCATGGTGACCACGTTGGGAAAGACGCCATAGCCCAGCTCGTGGCGGGGCGTCGGGTCATAGGGCTGGTGCGCCGGGGCCAGGATCACGGCGGCCACGGGGAGCTCGCGCATCCCGGTGGGCGAGACGATCCGCGCGGTAAAGGCGCCCGCCTCCCCCTCCAGCCCGACCAGCTCCGAGCCGGCGATGATCTCGACATTGGGATGGCGCTGGATGAGGGTCAGCTCGGGGCCGAGGAAACAGAGCTCGCAATCGTTGGCGGGGGAGGAGCCCTCGCCCAGGGGCATGCGCCCGCTCAGGAGGGGATGCGGCGCCACCAGGTGCACCCGGACCCCCGCCTCGGCCAAATCCAGGGCCGCGCGCACGCTGCCGATACCGTCGCCCACGACCATCATCGCCCCGACATGCTGATCTGACACGATGGCTTCTCCTTGTCACGGGGTTCCTTGCGCGAGCTGCTCTATGCGATTGTACAATAGAAATCGCCTGTTGGCAAGTCCCAAATTGCTGCCCTTCCTCCTGTCGTGGCGGCTTTGGCCGCTCCGGTCCCCCCGCCGGAACGGCCAAGCCGTCACTATATCATTCGCCTACGCGTTTTGTCCCACTCCCCTTTTGTGGTAAAATACGCTGATTGTAACAAGGGCCCCCAGGGTGTGACCCCGCGGGCGCGCTGTGCAAATCACGCCGCCGATTCGCGTCGGCGGCATATCCCAATGTCGATGACATTCCGAGGTAGAACAGCATCATGCCAAAAGCACGCCAACAGATCCAAGATAGCGACCTGGGCGAAATCGAAGAGCTGCAAGAGATCTCGCTGGATATCCCAGCCGAGTTGCCGATCCTGCCGCTGAAGAACACCGTCGTCTATCCCATCTCGATCTTTCTCCCCCTGGTGGTCAGCCAGGAGCGCTCCATCAAGCTGGTGGACGAGGTCTCGGGCGGCAACCGCCTGGTGGCGCTGGTGGCGCTGCGCGACCCCGATATCGAGGAGCCCGAGCCGGGCGACGTCTACACCGTGGGCACCGCCGCCATCCTCCACCGCCTCTTCAAGGCCCCCGATGGCACCATCCGCATCTTTGTGCAGGGGCTGGAGCGCGTCAAGCTCCGCCGCTTCGTCCAGACCGAGCCGTATCTGAAGGCGGTGGTGGACGTGGCGCCCGATACCGTGGAGGACAAGGACGTCGAGGTCGAGGCGCTCATGCGCAACGTCGCCGACCTCTTCCGCCGCTTTGCCGCGCTGGTCCCCGCGCTGCCGGAAGAGCTGATGATGGCGGCGCTGGGGACCGACGACCCCCGCCAGCTCGTCTACCTGGTGGCCAACTATGTCCGCATGGACATGGCCGCCGCCCAGGAAATCCTCGAGATCGATAGCGTCAAGGCCAAGCTCAAGCGCCTGCACGATATCCTCAGCCGCGAGCTGGAAGTGCTCGAGCTGGGCAAAAAGATCCAGAACCAGGCCCAATCCGAGATGGAAAAGATGCAGCGCGAGTACTACCTGCGCGAGCAGCTCAAGGCCATCAAGAAAGAGCTGGGCGAAGAGGACGAGCAGGCCGTCGAGGTCAAAGAGCTGGGCGACAAGATCGCCGCGGCGGGGATGCCCGAGGAGGCCGAAAAGGAGGCCCGGCGCGAGCTGGACCGCCTGGCCCACATGCCCATGGCCGCCGCCGAGTATTCGGTGATCAAGACCTACCTGGAGTGGCTCATCGGCCTCCCCTGGCAGGTGGTGACCGAGGATAACCTCGACATCGCCCGCGCCAGCGAGGTGCTGGAAGAGGATCATTACGACCTGGAAAAGATCAAGGAGCGTATCCTCGAATACCTCGCCGTGCGCAAGCTGCGCAAGGAGCGCGCCGACGAGTTCAAGCGCGAGGAAACCCACGACTATCTCCGGCTGGAGCGCGAGGGCGCCATCCTCTGCTTCGTCGGGCCGCCCGGCACCGGCAAGACCTCGCTGGGCCGCTCCATCGCCCGCGCCCTGGGCCGCAAGTTCGTCCGCATGTCGCTGGGCGGCATGCGCGACGAGGCCGAGATTCGCGGCCACCGCCGCACCTACATCGGGGCCATGCCCGGCCGCGTCATCCAGGCGCTCAAGCGCGCGGGCTCCAAGAACCCCGTCTTTATGCTGGACGAGGTGGACAAGGTCGGCAACGACTGGCGGGGCGACCCCACCTCCGCGCTGTTGGAGGTGCTGGACCCGGAGCAGAACCGCGACTATCGCGACCATTACCTGGACGTGCCCTTTGACCTCTCCGAGGTGATGTTCATCACCACGGCCAACCAGTTGGAGCCGATCCCGCTCCCGCTGCGCGACCGCATGGAGATCATCCAGCTTTCCGGCTATACGGAAGAGGAAAAGATCAAGATCGCCCAGGGCTACCTGATCCCCCGGCAGCGGCGCGAAAACGCCCTGCGCGATGGCGAGGTGGATTTTACCGTCCCCGCGCTGCAAAAGATCGTCCGCGACTTTACCCGCGAGGCCGGCGTCCGCAACCTGGAACAACAGATCGGCAACATCTGCCGCAAGGTGGTCACCCGCGTGGCCCGCGCCGCCGCGGACGACGCGGCGCTCGAGCTGATCGAGCCGGACAAGGTGGTCGAGTACCTGGGCAAGCCCCGCTACTTTTTCGAGGCGGCGGAGCGCACCGAGGTCCCCGGCGTTGCCACCGGGTTGAGCTGGACCCCCACCGGCGGGGACATCATCTTTATCGAAGCGACCAAGATGAAGGGCAACAAGGGCCTCCTGCTCACCGGCCAACTGGGCGACGTGATGAAAGAGTCCGCCCAGGCCGCGTTGAGCTACGTCCGCTCCAAGGCGGCGGCCCACGGCCTCTCCGAGAGCTTTTTCGATACCGCCGACCTGCACGTGCACGTGCCCGCCGGGGCCATCCCCAAGGACGGCCCTTCCGCCGGCGTCACGCTGGCCACGGCCATCCTCTCGCTGCTCACCGGCCGCTCGGTGCGGGCCAACGTGGCCATGACCGGCGAGATCACCCTGCGCGGCCAGGTGCTGCCCATCGGCGGCCTCAAGGAAAAGATCCTGGCGGCCCGCCGCGCCGGGCTGGACACGGTGATCTTGCCCAAGCGCAACGAGCCGGACCTGGACGACCTCCCCGCCGACGTGCGCCAGGAGATGCATTTCGTCCTGGTGGAGACGCTGGACCAGGTCTTTGCCGCCGCGCTCAAGGAAACGGACGCAGCGGGCGCTGCGGAACCAGCGGGCGCTGCGGGCGCCGAGGCCGCGGCAACGGAGGGGGCGTAAGCCATGGCGTGCGTGGTGGTGGTGGAAAACGACCCCGACATCGGGCCGCTGCTGGAGCAGCTCCTGGCCCTGGAGGGACATCGGCCCGTGCTGGTGATGGATCCCCAACTGGCGCTGGACACGGTGCGCGCGGAGCGGCCGGACCTCGTCTATCTCGACGTCCGGCTCACCGCCCAACTGGACGGCTTTGCCCTGTTGGAGCAGATTCGCGCCGAGTCGACGGTGCCGGTCCTGATGTGCTCGGGGCTGGATTTGGAGCGCCGGTGTTTGGCCGCGGGAGCCAACGCCTTTTTGCTCAAGCCTTTCGATTTCAACGACCTGCTGGGCGGGCTCGCCAGGGCGCTCGCCCCCCAGCCGGATCGGGCGGACCCCCGCAAATCGTAGGCCAGACGTCCGCCTGGCCGGAATGACCCCAATCACCTCAAGGAGGAAGATATAGAAAGATAGAGATATGGTTAATAAAAAAAGAAAAATGGATTGGTACAAGGTTGATCTCCACCTGCACACGGCGGCCTCGCACGATTATCATGAGCCCCACGTGAGCTACCTGCAGATCCTGCAAAAGGCCGAGGAGAAATCCCTCGACATGATCGCCTTCACGGATCATAACACGGTGGCGGGCGTGGATGCCGCGCGGTCCCGCATCGAGGACCTGGAAATGTTCGAGAGGTCCAACCGCCTGCAGCCGGACGAGCGCCGCGAATTGCTGGAGTATCGCCGCCTGTTGGACAAGGTCTTGGTCCTGCCGGGCTTTGAGCTCACCGCCACCCTGGGATTTCATATCCTCGGGATCTTTCCCGAGACGACCAGCGTGCGCGAATTGGAGCATATCCTCCTGGATCTGCGGATTCCGAAGGACAAGCTCGATCTCGGCTCCAGCGAAGTGGGCGCCACGGTGGACGTGCTGACCGCATACCAGATTATCGCCGAAGCGGGCGGGCTGGTGATCGCGGCGCACGCGAATTCCACCCACGGCGTCGCCATGCTGGACATTGATTTCGGCGGCCAGACCAAGATCGCCTATACCCAGGACCGTAACCTGCACGCCCTGGAGGTGACGGACCTGGAGACGGGACGGCGGCGGACGACGGCCTCCTTCTTTAACGGCGCCAAGCCGCAATACCCCCGGCGGATGCACTGCATCCAGGGGTCGGACTCGCACCGGCTGAACCCGGACCCCCGCGACAAGACGCAACTGGGCGTGGGGGACCGCGTCACCGAGGTGCTGCTGCCCGAGCGGACCTTTGCCGCGCTCAAAGAGCTCTTCCTGGAGGATGACTTTGCCCGCACGCGGCCCTATCGCGCCGAGGCCAAGGCCTTCGACTATATCCAGGCGGCGCGGGACCAAGGGCCCAATATCGTGCAATGCTTCCACGAGAGCGCCACGCGGGCCGGCGGCCGGCTGAGCGCCATCCTGCGCGACGTGGTGGCCTTTGCCAACACCAACGGCGGGACCATCTATGTCGGCGCCAGCGCCAACGCCAAGTCGCCGGTCATCGGCGTCCCCAACCCGGAAGAGGTCGTGGGCCTCTTGCGCGGCGAGCTGCAGCGCACCGTCAGCCCGCGGCTGGACGTGCCCATCGACGTGCAGAAAAGCGATGGCCGCGATATCGTCCGGCTCACCGTCCCCAAGGGGACCGACACGCCCTACCTGCTGGACGGCATCCGCATCTATGTGCGGCAAGAGTCACAGACCAGCCTCGCCGTGCGCGACGAGATCATCCAGCTCGTCAAGCGCAGCCTCTTGCAGGAGGGGGCCGTGGCGCCGGTCGCGCCGGTCCAGGCGCCGGCCGCCGCGGAAGCGGCGCCCAAGCGCAGGCCGGGCCGGGAGAGGGGCGGCGCGCCCAAGGGCTCCGGGTCGGTCTCGCCCGAGCTGGTGGCCCAAGTGGCCGCGCAGCTCGCGGAGGAGCGCGCGCCGGAAGAGCGTGCGGCGGAAGAGCGTGCGACGGAGCCTGCCGAGCTGGCGGAGGACGCGCCCGCTATCCAGGAGGCGGCCGCCGTGCTGGGCGACGCGCCCCGCACCGGCGTCGAGATCCTGGAGAGCGAGGAGCGCAAGGGCGTCACCTACCATGCCCTGCGCGACCTGCGCAACGGCAACGTGGTGCGCGAGGTGACCCGCTCCTCGGCCCGGCGGCTCTGGCGCTATGCCATCACCCAAAAAGAGTCGGGCCAGGACCACCTGGAGGGCATCACCTGGCAGGGCGATATCGCCTTGGTGCGCAAGCGCACCTTTGGCGGCCGCACCCGCTACGACTTTGCCCAGCGCGATGCGGAGGGCAAGGTCCATATCTACTATGGCGTCTCGGAAGAGGGCATCCACGGCGGGTGGCGCCAATTCCTCGAGAACGCCTGAGCCAGCGGAGAGACATCTCCCCACCGCCAGGTCGCGGCGCCTTGGGCCGTGACCTGGACGGTTTATCGTGGTTGGATGGGTGGCGGACGTGATAGAACTGATCTTCCTGGGCACTTCGGCCTCGGCTCCTTCCATCGAGCGCGGGCTTTCGGCGACGATGCTCCTGCACCGCGACCAGCGCTTCCTCATCGACTGCGGCGAGGGCACGCAGCGCCAGCTCTTGCTCAGCGGCTTGGGCTTTAAAAAGCTGGACAAGGTGCTCCTCACCCACGGCCACCTCGACCACATCCTGGGGCTGGGCGGGCTCGTCTCCACCTTTGCCCGCTGGGAGGCGCTCCCCACCCTCACCATCTATGGCGGGCCGTGGGCGCTGGACCGCGTGGGCGACCTGCTGGGGCGGGTGGTCTTTCGCGGCGACGAGCCCGAGATGCACGTCACCTATCAGCCGGTGGAGCCCGGCCCCATCTGGACCAGCGAGCACCTCACCGTGAGCGCCTTCCCCGTCTCGCACCGCGGCCGCGGCTGCTACGGCTATTGCTTTCAGGAAGAGACCAAGCGCCCCTTCCTGGTCGAGGAAGCGGAGCGGCTGGGCGTGCCGGCGGGCCCCGAGCGGCGCCGCCTGGTGGCAGGCGAGCCCATCACCCTGGCCGATGGCCGCGTCATCGCGCCCGAGATGGTGCTGGGCCCGCAGGTCCCCGGCCCCAAGCTCGTCTATGTGGGCGATGCCGGACGCACCGATGACCTGCTGGAGGTGGCCCGCGGCGCCGATGCGCTGGTGATCGAGGCCACCTATGTGGATTCCGAGGCCGAGATGGCCGCCCGTTTCGGCCACCTCACCGCCCGGCAGGCCGCCGAGCTGGCCCGCGACGCCGGGGTGGGCGAGCTTTACCTCTCCCACGTCTCGCGCCGCTACCCCGGCAAGGTGGTGCAGGCCGAGGCGCGCCAGGTCTTTCCCGGCGCCGTCGTGGTGCAGGACTTCGACCACGTGCGCGTGCTGGGCGCGGAAAAAGCGGAGGAGCAGTCCTGATGGGCGTGAGAGCGTTGTGGCAGCGGCTGCAAGAGGTGGCGCAGCCCGCGGTCATCCGCCGCGAGGTGGACCCCCACCTCGAGATGGCCCGGGTCATCCACCGCCTGGAGGGGCGCCCGATCTGGTTCGACTCCGCGCGCGGCTCCGAGTACCCCGTGGCCGCCGGGCTCTGCTCCCATCGCGACTATATGGCCGCGGGGCTGGGCGTGGCGCGGGAGGGGCTGATCTCCGCCCTGGCCGAGGCGCTGGCCCATCCCCAGCCGCCGCCGGTGGTCGCCGAGGCCCCCTGCCAGGAGGTGGTGGAGCGCGAGGTGGACCTGCGCGCCCTGCCGATCCTCACCCACCTGGCCGAGGACGGCGGCCCTTATATCACCTCCGGCGTCGCCATCATCCAGGACCCCCAATACGGCCGCAACATGTCCATCCACCGCCTGCTGCGGCTGGATGAGCGGCGGCTGGCCGCCCGGCTGGTGGAGGGCCGCGGGACCGAGACCGCCTGGTCGCGCGGCGGGGATATCCCCATGGCCGTCTGCATCGGCAACGACATGCCGGTGCTGGTGGCCGCGGCCATGTCCCCCGCCAAGGGCGTGGACGAGCTGGCCATCGCCCAGGCGCTGGCTCCCACGCCCCTGGTCAAGTGCCGCACCCTCGACCTCTACGTCCCCGCCGAGGCCGAGTTCGTCCTGGAGGGGCGGCTCACCCATCAGCTCGTCGCCGAGGGCCCCTTCCTGGACCTCACCGAAAAGCCCGACATCGTGCGGCAGCAGCCGGTCTTTGTGGTGGAATGCCTCACCCATCGCCGGGACGCCGTCTATCAGGCGCTTTTGGCCGGCGGGCAGGAGCACAAGCTGCTGATGGGCGTCCCCCGCGAGCCCACCATTTTCGCCGAGGTCAACCAGGTCTGTCGCTGCCTCAACGTGCTGATCACCCCGGGCGGCGCCTCCTGGCTCCATGCCGTGGTGCAGATCGCCAAGCGCGCGCCGGACGATGGGCCGCGGGCGATCCAGGCCGCCTTCCGCGGCCACAGCTCGCTCAAGCACGTGGTGGTGGTGGACGAGGACATCGACCTCTACGACCCCCACAGCGTGGAATGGGCCATCGCCACCCGCTTTCAGGCGGACCGCGACCTGGTGCTGTTGCGGGAGCAGCCTAGCAGCTCGCTGGACCCCTCCGCGCTGCACGTGCCCGGGCAGAAATCCCGCACGGCCAAGCTGGGCGTGGACGCCACCATCCCCTGGACCGCCGCCGACGGGCGCGCCCACACCCCCGCCGAGATCGAGGGCTTTTACCGCGTCGGCTATGGCGGCGTGGACCTCGCCGAATACCTGGACGAGGGGGAGGGCGGCTCATGCGCCTGACGCCGGAGGAAGAGGCCATGCTTCGCGGCGACGCCGGCCCCGCCCTTCGCCGGGCCATGGAGATCGTCGTGGCGCTGGGGCGCATCTATGGCGCGGAGGACCTGGTGGCCGTCGCCCACGCCCAGGTGGCGGGCGTCAGCTACAAGAACCTCGGCCAAGCCGGGCTCGAGTTCCTGCAGCAGTGGGCGGCGGAGGGGGCGCGGGTCCGCGTCCCCACGACGCTCAACCCCGCGGGGATGGACCTGGCCCAATGGCGCGCGCTGGGCGTCTCGGCCGAGTTCGCCCGCCAGCAAGGGCTCGTCATCGACGCCTACCTGGCCATGGGCATCGCGCCGACCCTCACGTGCGCGCCGTATGCCGTGGGGCATCGCCCCCGCCGGGGCGAGCACCTGGCCTGGAGCGAGTCGTCCGCCGTCAGTTTCGCCAATAGCCTGTTGGGCGCGCGCACCAACCGCGAGGGCGGCCCCAGCGCGCTGGCCGCCGCGCTCACCGGCCGCACGCCCCGCTCCGGCCTGCATTTGGACCAGGCCCGCCGCGCCACCCACCTGGTGGAGGTGCGCTGCCCGCTATCCAGCGAGGCCGATTTCGGCGCGCTGGGGTACCTGGTGGGCCGGCGGGTGCGCAACGGCGTCCCCTATTTCCGCTTCCTGGGCCCGACGCCCGACCTGTCGTTGGGGCCGGGGAGCGCCGGCGAGGAGCTGCTGCGCGGCTTGGGCGCGGCGTTGGCCGCCAGCGGCGCCGTGGCGCTCTACCATGTGGAGGGCGTCACCCCCGAGGCGGGGGAGGAGGGCATCCTGCCCGCCGCCGCCGAGCGCGTGACCGTCGCCGACCTGGCCGAGGGGTATGCGGCGCTCAACGGGCCGCTGGATGCGGTGGACATGGTCACCATCGGCTGCCCCCACGCCTCGCTGGCGCAGCTCGCCGAGATCGCCCGGCAGGTGGCGGGCCAGCGGCTGCGCGCGGCGCTGTGGGTCACCACGGCGCGGGCCATCCGCGACGAGGCCGCCGCGCTGGGCCACGTCGCCGCCATCGAGGCGGCGGGCGGGCGCGTGGTGGCCGATACCTGCATGGTGGTGGCGCCGGTGGAAGAGCTGGGCCTGCGGGCGCTGGCGACCAATTCGGCCAAGGCCGCCTTTTACGCCCCCTCGCACAGCGGCGTCAGCGCGCGCTTCGGCGCGTTGGCGCAGTGCCTGGACGCGGCGCGCACGGGAAGGTGGGGCGGCTGATGGGCCAGACCTTGCGCGGGCGGGTGATCCGGGCGGGGCGGGCCAGCGGCTGGGCGCTGGTCTCGGCGGAGCCCGTCGGCTTTTTGGGCGGCGTGGACCCCGAGACGGGGATCGTGGTGGAGGCGGGCCACCCCCTGGCGGGCGAATGCGTCGCCGGGCGGGTGCTGGTCTTTCCCACCGGCAAGGGGAGCACCGTCGGCTCCTACACGCTCTATCGCCTGGCCCGGGCGGGGCTGGCCCCGGCGGCCATCGTCAACGCCGAAAGCGAGCCCATCGTGGCCGTGGGGGCCATCATCTCGGATATCCCCATGGTGGACCAGATCGAGATCGGCCAGCTCCGCACCGGCGATTGGGTGGAGCTGGACGGGGAGGTGCTCGTCGTTGAGCGACCTGGTCTTTTGTAAGCTCGGCGGCTCCCTCATCACCGACAAGACGCGGGAGGCCACCCCCCGGCCGGAGGTCATCAGCCGGCTGGCGCGGGAGGTCCGCGAGGCGCTGGAGGCGCGGCCCGCGCTGCGGCTGGTGCTGGGGCACGGCAGCGGCTCCTTCGGCCACTTTGCCGCCCAGCGCTACCAGGTCCACCGCGGCTGCGCGGATTGGCGCGGCTATGCCGAGACCGGCGCCGCCGCCGCGCGGCTCAACCGGCTGGTGGTGGACGCCTTTTTGGCCGAGGGCGTGCCGGTGGTCGCCTTTCAGCCCTCGGCGTCGGCGCGCTGCGTCGGCGGCGAGCTGGTGGAGCTGGCCGTCCGCCCGCTGGAGGGGGCCCTGGCGCGGGGACTGGTGCCGGTGGTCTATGGCGACGTGGCGCTGGACGACCAGCAGGGCTCGGCGATCATCTCCACCGAGCGGGTGTTCGGCTATCTGGCGGGGTTTCTGCGGCCGGGGCGGATCGTGCTGGCGGGGGAGGTGGACGGCGTTTTCACCGCCGATCCGCTGCGCGACCCCGCGGCGCGTCTGATCCCCGAGATCGCGCGACATAATATCGAGGAGGTCCGCGCGGCGCTGGCGGGTTCGCGCGGCGTGGACGTGACCGGCGGGATGCTCTCCAAGGTGTTGGACATGCTGGCCCTGGCGCGCGAGTGGCCGGGCCTGGAGGCGCTGCTGGTCTCGGGCTTGCGGCCGGGGTGGGTGCGCGAGGCGTTGGCGGGGAACAGGCCCGCCCCCAGCACCTGGCTGCATGAGTGAGTGGTCTGGAGCAGAGTGATATGGTGGGATTTCTCTCGTTTGTGATCCTGTTCGGCGTCGTCGTCTTTGTCCACGAGCTGGGGCATTTCGCCGTGGGCAAGCTGGCCCGCGTCCGCGTGGACGAGTTCGGCTTTGGCTACCCGCCCCGGCTCTTTACCCTGGGCACCTGGGGCGGCACGACCTATACCATCAACGCCATCCCCATCGGCGGCTTTGTCAAGATGGGCGAGGAGGACGACTCGCGCCCGGACACCATGGCGAACCAGGCCTGGTGGGTGCGCGCCGCCGCCTACCTGGCCGGCCCGGTGATGAACCTGGTGCTGGCGCTGGTCTGCTTTCTGGCGGTCTCCATGTTCGGCCAGCAGCTCCTCTCCGGCCGCGTGATCATCGAGCAGATCGCCGCCAACTCGCCGGCGCAAGCGGCGGGGCTGCAAGTGGGCGACTATATCGTCTCCGTCAACGGCGCCGAGGTGGATAGCTCGGCCGAGCTGACCGAGCTGGTGGCCCGCAGCGTGGGCGCCGAGACCTCCCTGGGCATCGAGCGCGGGGGCCAGCGGCTGACCGTGTCGCTGGTGCCCCGGGTCAATCCCCCGGCGGGGGAGGGCGCCATGGGCGTCGGCATCAACATGACCGACATCCAGGCCACCACCGTGCGCTATCCCCTGGTGCAGGCGGTCCCGCTGGCGCTCCGCCAGACCGTCGGCATGGTCAGGGCGCTGGTGGAGGGGCTGGTGGGCATGGTGCGCGGCACCGTCCCCGCGGAGGTCACCGGGCCGGTGGGGCTCTACCAGTTCACCGGCGAGGTGGCCAAGACCGGCTGGGCCAACCTGACCAGCCTGGCGGCGCTGGTGAGCATCAACCTCTTTGTGCTGAACCTGCTGCCCATCCCGCCGCTGGACGGCTTTCGCCTGCTCCTCATCCTGGTGGAGCTGCTGCGCGGCGGGCGCCGGGTGGCCCCCCACACCGAGGGGGTGGTCAACGCCGTGGGCATGCTCTTGCTCCTGGCGCTGATGGCCGTGGTCTCGTATCATGACGTGGCGCGCCTGCTCAGCGGCCGCTCGCTGCTCCCCTGAGCGCGCCCGACTCTTGGCCTGGAAATGGTGACAAAATGAACCAGTTCGATTCCTTTGACGATGTGATCGCCCGCTGTTGCCGCGGGGAGGTGCGCCTCTCCCGGCTGGACCTCTATGCGCTCTCCGGGCCCAGCCGCGCCGAGGCGGCCCTCTTTGCTCAGCGCTGGCCGGGGCTGCCCGTGCAGGACCGGCGCGGCATCCTGCGCACGCTGGTGGAAAGCGCCGAGGCCAATTTCGAGCTCGATTTTAACGACCTCTACCGCCTGATCCTCGACGACCCCGATGACGAGGTGCGGCTGCTGGCCGTGGAAGGGCTCTGGGAGGACGAGGATCCCGCCCTGGCCTCGCGGCTGGCCCGCATGTTGCGCGACGACGCCTCGGACGAGGTGCGCGCCGCGGCGGCCCTCTCCCTGGGGCGCTATGCCCTGCGCGCCGAGCTGGGCGACCTGGACCCGCGGCTGGTCAAGGTGGTGACCCAGGCGCTGCTCGCCGCCGTCAACGACCCCGAGGAGCTGGCGCAGGTCCGCGCCCGCGCCGTCGAGTCCATCGCCTACCTCGACCTGGACCAGGTGCGCGGCATCATCGACCGGGCCTATAACGAGGACAGCCGCCTCATGCAGGCCAGCGCCATTTTCGCCATGGGCCGCTCCGGCGACGGCTACTGGGCCGATACGGTGCTGCGCGAGCTGGAATCCGCCGAGCCCGAGGCCCGCTTCGAGGCGGCCCACGCCGCCGGCGAGCTGCAACTCGCCGCCGCCGTCCCCGCGCTGATCGGCTTCCTGGACGAGAACGACCGGGAGCTGCAAGAGATGGCCGTCTGGGCGCTGGGGCAAATCGGCGGGGAGCAGGCCAAGGACGCGCTGGAGGCGATCCTCGCCAGCGACAATGACCCGCTCTTTGAGGCCGCCGACGAGGCGCTGGCCGAGCTGATGCTCGGCGCCTCGCCCCTGCTCCTGTTCGACTATGCGGGCGAGCAGGACGAGGGGCGCGAGCACGAGGAAGCGGACGATGACGACGACCTCACGGACGACGACCTCGAGGACGAGGTTCCGGATGAGGAGGAGGACCTGGACGACGAGCTCGACGACGAGGACGTTCTCTACGATGAGGACGACGACGACCCCGAGGACGACGACCCCGAGGACGGGGTTGAGGATGACGAGGAGGATGACGAGCTCAGCTAAGCATGGAACTACTCAACATCTTTGCCAATGTGCTGCTGCCGGTGTTCCTGCTCATCGGCGCGGGCGTGCTGCTGGACCGCAAGCTCGCCATCGACGTCAAGTCCGTCTCTCGCGTCGCCTATTACATCTTTAGCCCGAGCCTGATCTTTTCCTCGCTGGTCACCTCTGCCGTCAGCGGGTCGGATTCGGCGCAGATTTTCGTTTTCGTGCTGGTGATCACCTTCCTGGTGGTGCTGGTGAGCCTGGCGGCGGCGCGGCTGCTCAAGCTCGACCAGGTGAGCACCAGCGCCTTTTTGCTCACCACGGCCTTTATGAACTCGGGCAACTATGGCATGTCGGTGAACCTCTTTGCCTTCGGCGAGGAGGGGCTGGCGCGGGCGGTGCTCTATTTCGTGGCCAGCGCCGTGCTTTCCAACACGCTGGGGGTCTTTTTCGCGGCGCGGGGTCGCTCCGGCATCCGCCAGGCGCTGCTGGGCATCCTCAAGGCGCCCATGGTCTATGCGGCGCTGGCGGCGGTGGCGGTGAACCTGACCGGGCTGACCGTGCCGGCGCCCCTGCTCAAGGCCTTCACCAGCGCGGGCAACGGCGCGGTCCCCTCCCTGCTCCTGATCTTGGGAATGCAGCTCTCGCGCACCCGCCTGAACCGCGATATCCCCGCGGTGGCCACGGCCTCGCTCATCCGGCTGGTGGTCTCGGCGCTGCTGGCCTGGGGGCTGGCCCTGCTGATGGGCGTGCAGGGGGTGACGCGGCAGGTCTGCATCCTCGAGTCGGCCATGCCCGCGGCCATCACGCCGCTGATCATCGCCGTCGAGTTCGACACCAACCCCAAGCTGGTCACCAGCGTGATCTTTCTCTCCACCGTCGCCAGCATGGTCACGCTGACGGTGCTGCTGAGCTTGCTGATGTAGACGTGGAGACCTGCCAGGTTTCCGCGGCCGGTCGCCTGGAACCTGGCAGGTCCGGTTACATTCTCTGCCGTTTGATCCCCGGCAGCCGGTCAAAGTGCTGGTCAAAGCTATAGATCTCTCCCACGCCCTCGCGGGCCATGTGCGCGGCCACCAGCGCGTCGGCGAAATCCACGTGTTTGCCCGCATAGAGCGCCAGCGCCGCCAGCAGGCTGGGCTTGTCCGCGGCCTCGAACCCCTCGCGACTCAACAGCTCTTGCAGCACCCGGCCGATCTCGGCGGGGGGGTGGCGGTAAAAGGACTGCAAGACCCACACCGCCTCAGCGATGACGATATCCTCCACCCGCAGGGTGATCTCGCCGCGCTCCGCCGCCTCGAAAAGCGCCCGCGCCTGCGCCGCCATCTCGGGCGGGTCCCCGGTCAGGAAGCGCAAGATCACGTTGGCATCCACGTAGGCGAGGGTCATGCCGTCTCCCCGCCCTCCTGGCCCTCCGAGGCCAGGCCAGCCCCGCGCTCGGCGCGGACCTCCTCGCGGATCGCCGCCATGCCGGGGTAGGGGCGGGTGGCGGGCAGGGCGCCATACAGCTCGCCCAGGGGCCGCCGCGGCAACGGCGTCACGATCAGCCGCCCTTCCTCGATGCAAAAGAGCAGCATGTCCCGCTCCTGGATGTCCAGGGCGCGGCGGATGGCCTTGGGGATGGTGACCTGGCCCTTGGTCGTGACCGTGGCGATATCGCTGCTCATGTCGTTCTCCTTACCAAACTGACTATGTCCCATATTACCATACTTGCTGACGAATGTCAATAGGTAAGGAAAACGGCGAGGGCTTGTGCCAAGTCGCTCGGCGATCAATCGCCGAGCTAAGGCGGCATTCCATGCCGCCCGGCATTCCATGCCGCGGAGGCTCCAGAAGCCCGATTTCATCGGGCGCGGTGGCGTAGCACGGCGATTGATCGCCGTGCGGGGCTCGCCGTCACGGCTTGGCTTGCCTGGTGCGGCGGTTTCCACCGCCCCGGTTCGCGCTCGGCGGCGCCTACCTCGCCGCGAACCACCTATAGTCGATGGTGGGAAAGACCTTGTCCAGCTCCCACAGCTCGGCGGCCAGCGCCTTGCCCGCGGCCAGGTCGCCCGCCTCCAGCAGCGCCGCCAGTTTCTCGAACCGCTCCACGTGGCTGTTGAACCGCTGCGTGGCGTATTGCGCCGCCTGCCCGGTGGTCACCAGGAACGGCCAGTCGCTGGATTGCAGCAGCAGCGCCTCCCGCGCGGCCTGGTTCAGCGCCTCCCGCGCGTCGCCGCTGGCGTCGGGATAGCGCGCCGCCAGCGCCTCCATCCGCGCCTCGGCGGCGTGGATCGGCTGCCACATCCAGTGGGTCTCCGGGTTGTCCCAGGTCCAATGGCCGCCCCCCGCGCCCCAAGAGCTCTCCGGCACCGCCATCGCCTCCTGCGGCGGGTGCGCCGCCAGGTGCTCGCTGGCGGTGGTCAGCGCCACCGTCTCGCTCCGCGCCAGGCAGGCCAGCACCTGCTTGATCCACTCCACCCCCTCGAACCACCAGTGGCCAAAGAGCTCGGTGTCATAGTTGGAGGCGATCAGGCCATATTGGCCCGTCTCGGCGTGGTAGCGCTGGGCCAGCTCCTCCACCAGCCGGGCATAGTGCTCGGCGTGGCTGCGCACCTTGCCCGCCGCCCAATCGGGGTGATAGGCGTCCTTGGCCCCCAGGTCGATCCGCGGGCCCGTGACGCGCCAATACTGCATCCCCGAGATGTGGTCCTTTTTGTGGAACTCGCGATAGTCGGCGTCGCCGGGGTAGCCCCACTCGCCCGACCAGACCTGCATCCCCGTGCGGTTGTTGCGGGCGATCACCGCCACCGGCGGGTTGGTGAGCCCCTGGGCGCTCCCCGCCACGTAATAGGCCTGGTAGGTGGTCCCCTTCTGCGGCGTGGCCTCGGCCAGCGGCACGATGTAGCGCCGCTTGATCGCCCCATAGGGGCCGATGTCCGTCTCGCCGGCGGCCTTGCCCACCGGGCGGCCCCCCTCCACGGCGTGGGTCTCGGCGAAAAAGCAGCCGATGTTCTGCGCCGAGAGGAATTCCTCGATGGCGGGGCGCACCCGGCCATCGTCCGCGCGGTAGGCGGGGCGATAGGCGCACTCGGGCAGCCAGATCGCCCGCGGCTCCCGCCCATAGTGCTGGCGGTAGCTCTCCCGCCCGGCGCGGATTTGCGCATAGATGGACGAGTCGCGCGATAGCAGCGGCAGGTAGCCGTGCGTGGCGCCGCAGGTGATGATCTCCAGATACCCCGCGTCTTGCAGCTTTTTAAAGGCCCCGACGATGCTCCCGCCGTAGCGGTCCCGCAGGCTATGCAGGACCTGCCCGAAGCGCTCGGCATAAAAGCGGGCCAGGCGGGCCATCTGCGGGTCGCCCGCCGCCTCGAAGCGGGGGATGTCCGCCTCCGCCGCGGCGATCTTGGTCTCCAGGTACATCACGGCGTGCTCCAGCACCGAGGCGTCGGCCAGTTGCTCGGTGAGCACCGGCGTCAGCCCGATGGTGAGCTTGGCGGGGACGCCCGCCTCGGCCAGGTCGCAGAGGCTATCCAGCAGCGGGATGTAGGTCTCCGAGATGGCCTCGTGGAGCCATTCCTCGCCGTGGGGCCAGCGCCCGGCCAGGCGACAATAGGGCAGGTGGCTGTGCAGCACAAAGGTGAACGCGCCAATCTTGGCGCCAGTCTTGGCCATGTGAGGCTCCTTCTCGGTGCGTGATGTCGATCTCCGTTGCCGACGGCTCCAGGATAGCCGACAATGGGCGAATTGTCAAAAGGCCCGCGCCGTCATCCTTCGACACGCTCAGGACGACTTGCCATGATCCGGCTCATTCGCCTTGCCCCGCATCCTATGCTACAATCATCTCCGGCGACCTCTTGCCCCCTTACCAAGGGTGGAAGGGGGGATCGCCTCCGCTGTAGTGGCGATTTCAATCGCTCCGGCGCTCCGTAGCGGCCCAAGCCGCCACTACATGGCCCAGGCGGCCGGCGCCCATCCGCGTCTCCGCTGCAGTGGCGATTTCAATCGCTCCGTAGCCCAGAAAAGAGAGAACATGCCCAACACGGTCTTTTTCGATCTGGAAACCCAGCGCAGCTTTGACGAGGTCGGCGGGCGCAACAACATCCGCCGCATGTCCATGTCCGTCGGCGTGACCCTTTCCAGCGCCACCGGCGAGTTCCGCGACTATCTCGAAAGCGACGTCCAGGCGCTCATCGACGAGCTGACCTCCGCCGACCTGGTGGTGGGGTTCAACGTGCTCAATTTCGATTACGAGGTGCTGCGCGGCTATACGACCCAGCCCCTGGACCGCATCCCCACCGTGGACCTGCTGCAAGACATCTATCAGCGGCTGGGGTTCCGCGTGTCGCTGGATAGCGTCGCCGGGGCCACCCTCGGCGTCTCCAAGCTCGCCGATGGCCTGCAGGCGATCCGCTGGTATCGCGAGGGCAAGATCGCCGAGTTGCTGGCCTATTGCCGCCAGGACGTGGACGTCACGCGGCAGGTCTACGTCCATGGCCGGGAGAACGGCCTGGTCAAATACACCGACAAGTTTGGCCGCACGCAACCGATCCGGGTCAAGTGGTGAGATAGCGCCGCGGGCGCTCTGCCGCTTGCCAGGCCGGCGAAACGGGGTATCATAGGGGCTGCGACGGGGGCCGCCCGGGACCGGGCCAGCGGCCCGTCGCGGATCACCAGGAGGAAGGCATGGCGCAGGCGCGGTTGCATGCGCGGATCTCGGGCTATGTGCAGGGGGTCAACTTTCGCTGGCACACGCGGCGCGTGGCCTATGGGTTGGGCCTGGTTGGGCGGGTGCGCAACCTCGCCGATGGCCGCGTCGAGGTGGTGGCCGAGGGCGAGCGCGCCGACCTGGACAAGCTGCTGGCCTGGCTCTACCACGGCCCCTCGCTGGCCGAGGTCCGCCAGGTCGAGGACGCCTGGGAGCCGCCCACCGGCGAATTCACCGCATTCGAGGTTGACTATTCATGAGGAATGACCCCACGCGGCTGGCCTGGACCGTCCTCGGGGTGAGCTTTGCCCTGTTCGTGCTGTTGCTGGGCGCGGTGCCCTTTGGCGTCCGCCACTACCTGTTGAACGCCACCGAAGACGCCGACGCCGAGCTCAAGACCCTCCGCGGCACCACCATCGTCGAGGATCCCCGCGGCGGCGCTGCCCGCGCCGTCCGCAAGGACGAGTCCATCCTGGTCCCGGCGGGGGGCACGGTCACCGTGGACGAGACCGCCCGCGCCACCATCCAGTTTTTCGAGGACAGCTTTGTCGTCCTCTACCCCGGCAGCCGCATCTCGCTGGACAGCATGTACGGCCCCCGCTTTTCCTTCGGCTCGTCGCCGCGCACCGTGGTGCTCGACCACCGCGGCGGCGGCATCCGCATCAATACCGCGCTGGCGCTGGATAGCCCCCTGCACTTTGAGGTCCGCTCGGCCCACCTGGGCGCCACGGTGCTCTTGCAGGATGACGGCAGCTATACCATCCAGGTCGCCAACGACCGCGCCGAGATCATCGTCCATCGCGGCCAGGCGCAGGTGACGGCCAAGGGCGCCACCGTGGTGGTGGCCGCGCGCGAGCGCACCAGCGTCGCCGTGGGGGAAAAGCCCGCCTCCCCCGTCCCCGCGGCGCGCGACCTGGTGGTGAACGGCGATTTCCGCATGCCCATCGACGTCGGCTGGCGGGTCTATAACAACCAGGGCGCCGATGGCGGCAACGTGGACGGCCAGGCCATCCTCACCCAGAGCGAGGGCCGCCGCGCCGTGCATTTCACCCGCACCGATGGGCAGTTCAACCACTGCGAGACGGTGCTGGAGCAAGAGATCGGCTATCAGATGCCCGAGCCGCCGACCCTGTTGCAGGTCAAGGCGGTGGTCAAGGTGGATTCGCAGAGCCTCTCAGGGGGCGGCTACCAGAGCTCCGAGTACCCGCTGATGATCCGCCTGACCTACCAGGACGACTATGGCAGCCAGAACGATTGGGTGCAGGGCTTCTATTACCAGAACGTGGATGGCAACCCGGTGATGTTCGGGAACGAGATCCCGCAGGGGCAATGGTACCTCTTCGAGTCGGAGAACCTCCTGCCCAACCTGCCCATCCAGCCGACGCGGCTGCTGCGGCTGCAAGTCTATGCCTCGGGCTGGAATTACGATAGCATGGTCTCCGAGGTCAACGTCATCATCGAATAGCCCGGCTCATTCCAGCGACTGGTTCCCCGAGAGGCGCAACTGCTGCATGTACCGCTCCCGGATCTCTTGGAACATCTCGCGATAGCCCTCGCTGGCATAGTCGGGGTAGGTCCACTCCCAGGGGCGGAAGGCCTTCTTATAGTAGCGCAGGGTGATCTCGGCATAGATCCCCTGGCCGATATAGATGCGGTGGCTGTGGTTCTTGGCGCTGGCCAGCACCAGCTTGGAGAGCGAGACATAGCCGGGGTCCAGGTTGATCCGGCGGCGCGGGCCCTGGGCGAACTGCGCCTCCACCCCGTTGGTCCAGACCTTGATGCCGGCCAGGTCGCCGGGGTCGATGAGCTGCGCAAAGGTGAAAAACTGGCGCGCCAGGCGGGGGCCGAACTCGGCGGCGTAATAATCCGTCTCGGTGAAATCCAGCACCGGGCTGGCCCAATCCGCCGCGCCGAAACGCTCCTCCAACAGCCGCCGCACCGGCTCATAGAGCTCGCGGCGGCCGGTGATCATCCCGATGACCAGCTTGACGGGGGCGGGCGTCCTGATCTGTCCCATCGCTTGCTCCGTTCTACCCAAACCCGAGGCCGCGCTCCTTCAGCGAGAGGAAGCGCTGCTGCCCGATGATGAGATGGTCCAGCACGTCGATGTCCAGCAGCCGGCCGGCGCTATAGATCTGCTGGGTGACGGCGATATCCTCCGGCGAGGGCGAGGTGTCGCCGGAGGGGTGGTTGTGGGCGACAATGATGGCGGCGCAGTTCTGCTTGACCGCCTCCCGAAAGAGCTCGGCGATGCGGATCACCGAGGTGTTCAGGCTCCCCACATAGATCGTGGGCGTGCCCATCACCCGGTGCTTGGTGTCCAGCAGCAGCACGCGCATCTGCTCCTGCTCCAGAAAGCCCATCTCGGCCAGGAGCAGGTTGGCGGCGTCCGCGGGGGATTTGATCTGCGGGCGGGCGTCGGGGGCGGCGATGAGCAGTCGGCGGCCCAGCTCCAGCGCGGCCTTGACCTGCGCCGCCTTGGCCAGCCCAATGCCCTTCACCGCCTCCAGCTCGGAAAAGCTGGCCCGGGCCAGCCCCGGCAGCCCGCCGAGTTGGGCCAGCAGCCGCTGGGCCAGGCCCAGCACGTTCTCGCCGTTCCCGCCCACGCGCAAGAGGATGGCCAGCAGCTCCGAATCGGCCAGCGCGCCGGCGCCGAGGCGGCTCAGGCGCTCGCGGGGCTTGTCGCCGGCGGGAAGGTCGCGCAACATCGGTCGGTACAGGGCGGGCTCGCCTGGCTCCATCTCGCTCTCCTTGCGGCTTGCGTTGGCGGCATTATGCCACCGAGCCGCCGCGGCGCCAAGTTACGACGCGGCAGCGCCAGGTCGCGGCGCGCCTCTGTCCTTTGACGTTCGACTTGCGACTTTTGACGCTTTTGACACCATCCCGCGAATGCGGTAACATATCCAGGCGAAAGACGTACACATGGCCAAGTGGCGACCGGACCTCGACGAGCTTCCAACCTATCTGTGCCGCCTGGGGGGCGCCCTGGCGCCGCGCATCCCCGCTCGCCTGGGGTATGCGCTCTTTGGCTGGCTTTGGTCGCTGGCGGCCCGCTATGGCCCGGCCTTTCCCGCTGTCTGGGATAACGTGGCCCACGTGTTGGGGCCGGACGCCCCCCGGGAGCGCCGTCGCGCGGTGGCGGAGGGGATCTATCGCTGCCAGGGCCGCAACTATTTCGACGTCTTTCGCCTGCCGGCGCTGAGCGATGCGCGGATCATGGAGCTGGTGACGGTGCGCGGCCTGGAGCACCTGGACGCGGCGCTGGCGCTGGGGCGCGGCGTCATCATCGTCAGCGCGCACTTGGGCAGCGTCGAGACCCCGGCCCACGCCCTGGCGGCGCGAGGATATCCCATCCTGGCGGTGATGGAACACCTCAAGCCCGAGTCGCTCTACCGCTACATGGCCGAGCTGCGGGGCCGCCGCGGCATCGAGGTGGTCCCCGCCGATGGGCTGCTGCGCTCGATCTTTCGCGCGCTCAAGGCCAACCGCATCGTCGGGCTGGTGGCGGACCGCGACACCACCGAGAGCGGCGTGGTGGCCGAGTTCTTTGGCGCGCCGGCCTGGCTGCCCGATGGCTATGCCCAGCTCGCGGCGCGCACCGGCGCGACGCTGGTGCCCTGTTTCGCCCTGCGCCGCCCGGACGACAGCTACGAGGTGCGGGTCGAGCCGCCGGTGGCGCCCGCGCCCGAGCCGGGGCCCGCCGTATCGTACTATATGGGCCAGGTGCTGCGCGTGGTCGAACGGTACATCTCGCTTTATCCCGAACAGTGGGTCATGTTTCAGCCGGTGTGGAAGCTGGGAGAGGTCGGATTCTGAGTGAAGATCGCCCTGGTATCACCCTACGACTATCCCTATCCGGGCGGGGTCACGGAGCATATCGCCCACCTGGATAAATGTTTCCAGCGTTGGGGCCACCAGGTCACCATCCTGGCCCCTTCTTCCTACGGCGCGGAAGCGCTGGGCGATAACGTGGTCAAGGTGAGCAGCTCGGTGCTCCCCCTGTCGGTGAGCGGCTCCAAGTCGCGCATCACCGTCTCGCCGGCGATCTATATCCGGGTCAAGCGGGCGCTCATAAAGTACCAGTTCGACGTGGTGCACCTGCACGAGCCGATGATGCCCGCGTTGCCGCTGGTGGTGTTGCGCCACTCGCACGCGGCCAACGTGGGCACCTTTCACGCCTATCGCGAGGCGAACCATTTCGCCTATTCGCACACGCGCCACCTGCTGCAGCCCTTTTTCGACAAGCTCGACGCGCGGATCGCCGTCTCGGAGGCGGCGCGCGAGGTGGTGGCCCAGTACTTTCCCGCCGATTACCAGATCATCCCCAACGGGATCGACGTCAGCGCCTATGGGCCCGCGGCGGAGCCGCTGCCGGCCTATGCCGATGGCGCGCCCACCATCCTCTTCCTGGGCCGGCTGGATAAGCGCAAGGGCTTCGAGTACCTGCTGCGGGCCTTTCCCGGCATCCTGGAGCAGTTCCCGAACGCGCGGCTGATCGTGGCGGGGGGCTATACCGCCGAGGAGAAGGAGCCCTACGAGCGCTACGCGCGCCAGCTCGGGCTGAAGGGCGTCCATTTCGTGGGGTATATCTCGGCGCAAGACAAGCCGCGCTACTATCGCTCTTGCGATGTCTTTTGCGCCCCCTCCACCGGCTTTGAGAGCTTTGGCATCGTGCTGCTGGAGGCGATGGCCTCGGGCAAGCCCATCGTCGCCTCCGACATTGTCGGCTACCGCTCCGTGCTGGAGGAGGGCAAGCAAGGCTTCCTGGTCAAGCCGGAGGACGAGCACGCCCTGGCGGCGGCGCTCGTCTCCTTGCTGCAGCGCCGCGAGCTCGCCCAGGCCATGGGCGAGGCCGGGCGCCAGACCGCGCGCAAGTACGCCTGGGATACCATCGCCGCCGAGGTCATGGCCTGCTACGAGGAGGCCATTCGTCATCACAAAACATCGAGGGAGAGGCCACGTGCTGAGTGATTGGGTTCGCAGCAAGACGCGTTGGTTGGTGGTGCCGCTGGTGCGCTGGTTGGGCAAGATGGGCGTCTCGCCCAACGCCCTGACCCTGCTCGGCTTCCTGTTGAACGTCGCCGTCGGCGTCATCGCCGGGCTGGGCCACCTGCGCCTCGCGGGCCTCTGCGCCATCATCTCGTACTCGTTCGATGGGCTGGACGGCGCCCTGGCGCGGGAGACCGGCCAGACCAGCGCCTTTGGCGGCTTTTTGGACTCGGTCACCGACCGCATCTCCGAGGCCGCCCTCTTTGGCGGCATCCTCTGGCACGCCATGCAGCAGGGCGACCAGATGAACGTGGCCCTCGGCTACGCCGCCATCATCGGCTCCCTCCTGGTCAGCTATGCGCGCGCCCGCGCCGAGGGCGCCGGGATCGACTGCAAGGTGGGGCTCTTTACCCGCTTTGAGCGCGTGGCGGTCCTCATCGCCGGGCTGATCCTCGGCCAGTTGCGGATCGCCCTCTGGCTGCTGGCCATCCTCGCCAACGTCACCGTGGTGCAGCGCATGGTCCACGTCTGGCGCGTGAGCCTGGAAAAGAAAGCCGCCTGATGGCTCGTCTCGTCGTCCTCGGCTCCGCCTCGCCCAAGCCCGACCGCTTTCGCAACAATACCTACATGTTGTTGCAGGGGCGGCGAGATAATATCCTCATCGACTGCGCGGGCTGCCCGATGCAGGCCCTGCAACAGGTGGGCGTGGACCTCTCCACCCTCAACCACCTCATCGTGACGCACCGCCATCCCGATCACATCTATGGCGTGCCGGTGCTGGTGTTGGGGCTCTGGCTCTGCGGGCGGACCGAGCCGCTGGTGGTGATGGGCGAGCGGCAGAGCCTGGCGACCATCAGCGCCCTGCTGGAGATCTTTCGCTCTGAGGAGTGGCCCAGCCTCTTTTCCCTGATGTATCACGAGGTCGCCATGCAGCCGGACGAGCTGGTGCTCGAGACCGAAGATTTCCTCATCACCTCCACGCCGGTCCAGCACATGGTCCCCACGCTGGCGCTGCGCATCGTCTCCAAGGCCACCGGCAAGGTGCTGGTCTATTCGGCGGATACCGAGCCCTGCGACGAGCTGGTGCGCTTTGCCCAGGGCGCCGACCTCTTGCTCCACGAGGCCACCGGCGAGGGCATCGGCCACTCCGGCAGCGCCCAGGCCGGCGAGATCGCCCGCCGCTGCGGGGCCAAGTCGCTGGCGCTGGTGCACCTGCCCACCTTTGACCTGGACCTGGACGATTGGCGGCGGCAGGCCGAGCGCACCTTTGGCGGCCCCGTCAGCCTCGCCGCCGATTTCGGGGCCTACGAGCTCTAGCCGCGAAAGGAACCCCCATGTCCCCAGCCGACCTCATCCTGCGCCACGGGCGCATCCATACCCTGCACCCCGGCCAGCCGCCCCAACAGGCCCTGGCCATCCGCGGCGACCGCGTGGCGGCCGTGGGCGACGACGCCGAGATCTGGCGCTGGAATGGCCCCGCCACCACCGTGCTCGACCTGCGGGGCCGCGCCGCCTTCCCCGGTTTCATCGACGCCCACGTGCACCTGGCCGGCTTCGCTCGGCTGCTCCGGCGCGTGGATTTGGCTGGCGTCGCCAGCCTGCGCGAGGCCCTCGCCCGCATCGCCGACCGCGCGGCGCGCCTCCCCGAGGGCGCCTGGGTGCTCGGCGGCGGGTGGAACCACAACCTCTGGCCGGAGGGCCGCTTCCCCCGCAGGGAGGACGCCGACGCCGTGGCGGGCGGGCGGCCGCTGGCGCTGCACAGCAAGGACGGCCACGTCCTGTGGGCCAATAGCGCCGCGCTGGCGCTGGCCGGCGTCGGCCGCGAGACTCCCGACCCCGCCGGCGGCGAGATCGAGCGCGACGCCAGCGGCGAGCCCACCGGCCTCCTGAAAGAGACCGCGGCGGGGCTGGTCTCGCGGGTGATTCCCGAGACGGGCTTGGGCGAGACGGCGGCGCTGCTGGCCGAGGCCCTCGCCCTGGTCCAGAGCTACGGCCTCACCGGCGTGCACAGCAACGAGGGGGCCACCGCGCTGGGCGCGCTGCAAGAGCTGCGCCGCGAGGGGCGGTTGGGGCTGCGCGTCTGCGCCTCCCTCCCCGCGGGCTCGCTGGACGAGGCGCTGGCCTTGGGGCTGCGCACCGGCTGGGGCGACGAGTGGCTGCGGCTGGGCGGCGTGAAGGTCTTTTGCGACGGCGCCTTGGGCGCGCGCACGGCGCACATGCTGGAGCCCTACGAGGGCGCGCCCGGCCAATGCGGCATCGAGGTCACCGACGCGGCGGCGCTGGCCGAGCTGGCGCGGCGGGCGGCGGCGGGCGGGCTGGCGCTGGCCATCCACGCCATCGGCGACCGGGCCAACCGCCAGGCGCTGGACGCGCTGGAGGCGGCCATCCGCTCCGGCGCGGGGCGGGGCCTGCGCCACCGCGTGGAGCACGTCCAAACGCTGCACCCCGCCGATATCCCCCGCTTTGGCGCGCTGGGCGTCATCGCCTCCATGCAGCCGATCCACGCCACCTCGGACATGGCCATGGCCGACCGGCACCTGGGCGCCCGGGCGCGTTGGTCCTACGCCTGGCGCAGCCTGGCCGCCAGCGGCGCGACGCTGGCCTTCGGCTCCGACGCGCCGGTGGAATCCATGGAGCCGCTGCGGGGCATCCATGCGGCGGTCACGCGCCAGCGGCCCGACGGGTCGCCGGCAGGGGGCTGGTATCCGGAGGAGCGGCTGACCGCGGCGGAGGCGGTGGCGGCCTATACCCTGGGCGCGGCCTATGCCTCCGGCGAGGAATCGCTCAAGGGGTCGCTGGTCCCCGGCAAGCTGGCCGACGTGGTGGTCCTCTCCCAGGACCTCCTGGCCATCCCGCCGTCCGAGATCCTCTCCACCCGCGTCGAGCACACCATCCTCGGCGGCCAGGTGGTCTATTCGGCGTAGGCGCGGATCGCGCTACCCCACCGCCAGCGCCTCCTCCGGGACGGGGGCCTCGCGCCGCGCAGAGGCGGCCGGGCGAGCCATCACCGCGGGGGCGGTCCGCTCCAGGTGGGCAAAGTCCAGCGCCAGCTCCTCGCCGCGGTTCAGCCGCTTGGGCAGCACGATGCGGAAGGTGCTGCCGCGCCCCTGCTCGCTCTCCACCCAAATCTGCCCCTGGTGGCATTCCACGATGTGCTTGCAGATGGCCAGGCCCAACCCCGCGCCTCGCCGCGCCCCGTTGGAGCCCTCCGTCACCTGGTAGAACATCTCGAAAATCTTGTCCTGGTCCTCGGGGGCGATGCCGATGCCCGTATCCGTCACCCACAGCTCGGCCTCGGCGCCCAGGTCCGCTGCGCCCACCGTGACGCGTCCCTCCGCCGGGGTGAACTTGAAGGCATTGTCCACCAAATTGGTCAGCACCTGCTCCAGCCGCACCGAGTCGCCCTCCACCACCAGCTCCTCCGGGACGTCGTTGCCGAGCTGGATGCGGTGCTCGTCGGCCAGCACCGCCAGCTTGTGCAGCACGTGGTCGGCGATCTCGCGCAGCCGCACCGGCTCGGTGGTCAGCTTGATGTGCCCATATTCCAGCCGGGTGAACTCGAGCAGGTCGTTGATGATGTTCTGCAACTGGGCCGACTGGCGCTTGACCGTGGTCAAAAAGTCCCGCTGCAGCTCGGTCAGCTCGCCGGTCTTGCCCATCAGGATGATATCCACAAAGCCGCTGATGGAATGGAGCGGCGTGCGCAGCTCGTGGGAGACGATGGAGAGGAGGTTGGACTTGATCTGCTCCATCCGCCGCTGCTCGGTGATGTCCCGCAGCACGGCCACCAGCCCCGCCGGGCGGCCGTCGGCGCCGGTGACGCGGGAGACCATCGCCTGGCAAATGATGTGGCCGTGGCCCCGCGTCTCCACCTGGGCCTCGCCCACGCAGGTGCCCCGCTCCAGCGCCTGCAGCAATAGCCGCGCCAGCGGCGAGCGGGCGGGAAAGCCCTCCCCCGGCGCGCAGTTGGCGCCGATATCCAGGTATTCCTTGGCCACGGGGTTCACCATCACCAGCCGCAGCTCGGGGTCCACCACCACGATGCCATCGGCGATCCCCTGCATGATCGCCTCCATCTCGCGGGCCCGCGCCTCCAGCCGCTGCACCGTGCGCGCGTTGCCGATGGCGATGGCGGTCTGGTGGGCGAAAAACTGGAGCATTTGCAGGTTCTCGTCGCTAAAGGCCCCGGCCAGCGGATAGCTGGCGCAGATCACGCCCAGCGGCGGCTCCCCTTCGCCCAGGGGGACGCTCAGCAGCGAGAGGGGGCGGGGGGAGAGCGCGGCCAGCTCGGGGTCGCGCTGCGAGTTCTTGACCAGGGTGGGGGCGCGGCGGCTGGCGGCCCAGGCGGCCAGCCGCTGCCGGAGCGCGCCGTCGGCGCCGCTGGCGCTCAGTGCCCAACTGCGCGAGGCGGCCTGCAAGCCTGGCTCGGCGGGGTCGCTGGCGGAGAGCGCCACCAGGCAGCTCGCCCCGCCCAAGGCGCTGGCCGCCGTGTCGGCGATCTGTTGCAGCAGCCGGGCCAGCGGCAGCCCCGGCTGCGCGGCGGGCTGCTCCTTCTGCAAGGCGTGCAGGTCCAAGAGCTGGCTGCCCAGCAGCACCGCCAGCTCCTTGATGTCCTTGATCCCCTCGGGGCGCGCGGCCTCCTGGACGGAGACCTGGCCGGTGCTCAGCTCGAAGCGAATGGCGCGCCCGGCGCCGCCCGAGGTGTTCAGGCTGATCCGCTCGATGCCCTGGCTGCGCAGCGTCCCGCTGATGGTGCGCAGCGTGTGGGCGGGGGTCGCCTCGTCGGCGATGACGTGGGCCTGCACCCGGTTGCGGGCGCACCCCGCGCCGTGCATCTCGGCCAGCAGCCGCTGGATCGTCAGCTTGAGGTAGTGGCCCAACATGCCGCCGTTGCTGGCTTGCAGGTGGGTCATGGCGCCCACGCGGGTCTTGGGGTCGTGCAGCACCAACACAAAGCACGCGCGCGCTCCCAGCGTGGCGAGCGCCGCCGGGGCTGCCTCCAGCCGGGTCTCCCCAACGGCCAGCGATGTCGCGGGCGGCGGTGTTTTCATGGACTCCCTTGAGCCGAAATACAAGTTGCGAGAAAAAATCGGCATATCAGTTGCTTTCATTCTACCGTAGATGCGCGGTTTTGTCAAGAGCGAAAAATCGA
>ENA-UOUL01000439-UOUL01000439.1-bioreactor-metagenome-genome-assembly--contig:-NODE-439-length-71065-cov-61.688243_pt1 | contig 71065 bp, 57 predicted proteins | sample MGYA00249838_ERZ747220 | MGnify/ENA primary metagenome ERZ747220 (study PRJEB28778, sample SAMN05720191) | bioreactor metagenome | isolation source: Anaerobic biogas reactor | place: USA:Washington... | reverse complement strand
CCAGAACTTTTACCATGCCGTCTGTTTCTCCCATGGTAAGGGCTTTGCCGTTAGCAGCAAATTGAAACTTGCCCACCCGGTATTCAATACCTGCAGCTCTGGCCGCTTCTTCACTCATGCCCACACTGGCAACCTCAGGAATAGTGAAGATACAGGCCGGCACAGCATGATATGGAATATGGGCAGGTATTCCAGCCATATGTTCTACGGCGGCGATACCTTCTTCCGAGGCCACATGAGCCAGCATATATCCGCCAATCACATCACCAATGGCATAAATATTTTCTACATTGGTAACGAAGTTATTGTCAACCTTTATAAAACCGGCATCATTTACTTCGATATTTAGATTATCTAAATTAAGTCCCACTGTGCAGGGTTTTCTCCCACTGGCTATAAGTATTACATCCGCAGGCGATTCGACAGCATCTTTTTTGCCTATAGCAGTTACCAGTAAGGCATCCTCATGTAAAGATATTTTCTCCACTGTAGTAGCAGTATGGACAGTAATCTTTTGTTTCTTAAGAAATACCCTTAATCTTTTTCCCAACTCATTATCCATACTGTTTAATAATTCAGGGGTATACTCAAAAACGGTCACTTCACTGCCTAACGAATTAAATATACAGGCAAACTCCAGACCTATAACCCCTCCGCCAATTATAGCTAATCTGGCGGGCACCTCTTCCCATTCCAGCAACTGGTCGCTATTGATTACACCAGGCATATCTATACCTTCAATTGGCAGAGAAGCTGGAATAGAACCAGTTGCCAGTAAAATGTTTCGGGTTTCAATTGCCTGACCATTTACCAGTACATGGTTTTTATCTTTTATAGTTGCTTCACCAATTAATCTTTCCACGCCATTGGTTTGCAGTAATTTATCAATTCCGGCAACCAGATTATCAACAATTTTATCTTTGCGCTGTCGGGCGGCTTTCATATTAAAAGAGGCATTTTCCACCTGAATATTGAACTCGTTACAGTTCAATATATCCCGCATAGCCAGAGCATTACGATAATAGGCTTTGGTAGGAATACAGCCACGGTTAAGACAGGTGCCACCCAGCACATCCTTTTCTATGAGTGTAGCCTTCATGCCAAGCTGGCGAGCCCGAATGGCAGCAACATAGCCACCCGGGCCTCCACCGATTATTACCAGGTCTTTCATTGTTTAAGGAGCCTCCCATTTTACTATTGGTTTACGGGCGGCAGTTACTTCATCAACCCGTTTGATTGCCGCATTTTGAGGAGCAGTAAGCACCTTATCAGTTTCCTGGGCTGATTCCCGGGCAATAGCCTTCATAACATCTACAAATTCATCCAGACGCTCTTTGCTTTCAGTCTCAGTAGGTTCAATCATCATAGCTTCATTAACTATTAATGGAAAATAAATGGTGGGCGGATGATAGCCGTAATCTATAAGACGCTTGGCAATATCTAAAGTGGTAACGCCATTGCCTGATTGTTTTTTTGAGTTTATAACAAATTCGTGTTTACACAATCTATCAATAGGTATATTGAAATCATCACGAAGTTGATGGCGCAGATAGTTGGCATTTAATACTGCATGCTGCCCGGCTTCTTTAATGCCTTCAGCCCCCAGAGCTTTAATATAGGTGTAGGCTTTAACAATAACCCCGAAATTGCCATAGAAATTCTTTACCTTACCGATGGATAAGGGGAGGTTATTATTAAAACTGAAAGTGTCACCGTTCTTGACTACTACCGGTTTGGGCAGAAAATCAATAAGCTTTGACTTAACTCCGACTGGTCCTGAGCCCGGACCTCCTCCTCCATGTGGCGTACTGAAAGTTTTATGCAGGTTGACATGAACTACATCAAAGCCCATATCACCGGGACGGGCAACTCCCAGAATACCATTTAAATTGGCTCCGTCATAATACAGTAACCCGCCGCCGTCATGAACTATGGTAGCAATAGCTTGTATATCTTCTTCGAAAAGTCCCAGAGTATTCGGGTTGGTCAGCATCAGCCCGGCTACTTCATCATTCATTTTAGCGCGCAAATCTTCCAGATCAACCAGGCCACGCTCATTGGATTTGATTTCAATAACTTCATAACCTATAACATTGGCAGTAGCAGGATTAGTTCCGTGAGCAGAATCGGGAACCATTATTTTTGTTCTCTTATAATCTTTGCGGTGCTGATGGTAAGCCTTAATCATCATAATCCCGGTCATTTCACCATGTGCGCCGGCAGCCGGCTGCAGCGAAAAAGCATCCATGCCGTTAATCTCAGCCAGCATCTCCTGCATTTCATAGTATAACTGCAAAGCCCCCTGTACTGTATCCTCTGACTGGTAAGGATGAAGTCCGGCAAATCCAGATAAACGGGCAGCCCATTCATTAATCTTGGGATTATACTTCATCGTACAGGAACCCAGTGGATAAAAGCCGCTGTCAACACCGTAGGCGCGCGTGGAAAGCTCGGTAAAATGTCTTACCATTTCTATCTCACTGACTTCCGGCAAAGCGGTTTTCTCATTACGCAAAAATTGGGCAGGAATAGATTCACTTGTATCTGACAAAGATATCTCGCATTCCGGCAGGCTAAAAGAGTTACTGTTGTTGACATGTTTTTCAAAAATAAGCTTAGCCATTATTTAATCCCTCCCAGCACTGCCACCAGTTTATCAATTTCCTCGCGGGTTCTTTTTTCAGTAAATGCAAGTAATAGAGCATCATCCAATTCATAACCGCCAATAATACCATTCTCAAGCAAATTTCGATTGGCTTGGGCGGGATTAGTTATTTTCAAAGCAAATTCATTAAAGAATGGTTGTTTATACATTAATTCCATACCGGCTTTTTCAAATTCCTGCCGGGCATATAAAGCCAGATGATGACAACGGGTAGCAATATCCTTAAGCCCCCGATCACCGACCAAAGACAAATACATACTGGCGGCCAGGGCACATAAAGCCTGATTGGAACAGATATTGGAAGCAGCTTTTTCACGACGGATATGCTGTTCGCGTGCCTGTAAAGTTAATACAAAGGAGCGTTTACCGTCCAGGTCAGTAGTTTGTCCTACTATCCGACCGGGTATCTTACGCATTAAGGCTTTGCTGGCGGCCATAAATCCCAGATATGGGCCCCCGAAACTTAAATTTATTCCCAGAGATTGACCTTCACCAACAGCAATATCTGCACCCCATTCAGCCGGGGATTTTAATAAAGCCAATGATAATGGCTCCACAGACATTATAAACATGCCTTTATTTTCATGAATAACTTTTTCGACTGCAGAAGGGTCTTCTAAAATGCCATAAAAATTTGGCTGTTGGATAACAGCACAGGCAGTTTCATTATCAATGGCTTTTACCATGCTATCAATATCTGCTTGTCCATCCTGACCAGGAACTACAACTATTTCCATATGACCGGACAGGGAATAGGCCTTTAAAATATCAAGATACTCAGGATGTACCGTATCAGAAATAACTACTTTATTCTTACCCTTGCTATTTACACAGGCAAGATTACAGGCTTCGGCCAGAGAACTTCCGCCATCATACATCGAAGCATTGGAAACATCCAATCCGGTAAGCTTGCAGATCATAGTCTGAAATTCAAAAATGGATTGTAATATTCCCTGACTGATTTCCGGCTGATAGGGAGTATAGGCAGTATAAAATTCCGAACGCAATAATAACTGTTCCAATGCTGCCGGTATATAATGATCATAAGCACCGGCACCCAAAAAGCAGGGATAATCCTCAGTGTTTATGTTGCGGCCAGCCAGATATTTTAATCGGCTGCGAATCTCCATTTCACCCATACCGGAGGATAGATTAAGACAATTTTTTATTTTCAATTCTTCCCGAATATCGACAAACAAATCGTCCAGGCTTGAACATCCAATGGTTTGGAGCATTTCATCTACTACCACAGACGGATTAGGAGTAAATCTCATTAAATGAATCCCCCTTAATCTTCAAGTGTCTGGCAAAAGGCGGCATAAGCCTCAGCGTTCATTAGTTTATCCAGATCACTTTTATCCCCTAATTCCATAACCGCAATCCAGTTGTCATAAGGTGCCTCATTTAACAGTTCAGGTGAGTCTTCCAACTCTTCATTAACTTCCAAAATAGTACCTGAAGCGGGCGTATAAACTGATACAACTGCTTTTACAGACTCTATTACTCCAACCGCATCACGCATGGCAAAACTATCACCGACTTCAGGTAATTCAACAAATACAATATCTCCCAAATGGTGTTGCGCATAATCAGTAATACCTATACGACCAGTATTACCTTCCACACTTATCCATTCATGCTCGTCAGTATACAATAAGTTTTCTGGTATGTTCATTGTTTATCCCTCCGCTATAATTTAATTGGTTATTTCGTTACATATTATAGGTCTTGCCAATGCCAGCGGGCAATACTAATAGACATAAAACTTATTTGGCTTTAGTTTGTTTCTTATAAAATAAGCCCGTTCCAATTATCGCCTTAATTGGTTTATTACGAATAATGATATCTATTTCAGTACCAGTTTCGCTAAATTCAGTACTGATTAATGCCAGTCCAATTGGTTTTTTAAAAGTAGGGGAATGCATACCGGTAGTAACATGTCCAATAACTTTGCCATCTTTTTGAACTTCATAATGAGAACGGGGTATACCTTTATCCAACATCTCAAACTCAACCAGTTTTCTATTCAGACCAGTTTGTTTTTGGTTAATTAAAGCTGATTTGCCTATAAACTCTTCATCCTTATTCAGTTTTACGAAAAAGCCCAATCCAGCTTCCAGGGGGGTAATATCCCGGTCAATTTCCTGTCCATACAGTGGAAGTTTGGCCTCAAAACGAAGTGTGTCCCTGGCGCCCAGTCCAATTGGGGTAACCAAATCTCCACCTGCCTGCAGTATTTCTTCCCAAAGAAAAGCTGCATCATCTGCTTTAACATAAATCTCAAATCCATCTTCACCGGTATATCCAGTTCTGGAAACAATACATTCTACACCGGAAATTTTAACTGCCGGGTTAAACCAGAAAAATTTTATACTGTCCAAATCAGTGTCACATATCTTCTGTAGTATTTCCTGTGCCCGGGGACCCTGAATGGCAAGTTGGGCATATTCAGAAGATACATTAACAGCATTCACGCCATCAATTAAATTTTGTTTAATCCAGGCATAATCTTTTTCAGTATTACCGGCGTTAATTACCAGTAAATACTTCTGATTATTATATCTGTATATCAACAGATCATCTACTACACCACCGTCAGGATAACACATCGGCGAATAAAGAATCTGAAAGTCCTTCATACCCTTTATATCATTAGTAACCAGACTTTGCACAAAATCTTCAGCCTTTTCACCCGTAATAAATACTTCCCCCATATGAGAAACATCAAATAGTCCTGCACTTTCACGCACCATATTATGCTCTTTGATGATTCCCAGGCCTTCAAATTGAACTGGTAACTCCCATCCACCAAAATCGATCATTTTGCCGTTATATTTAAGATGCATATCATATAACGGCGTTTGTCTTAAAGACATCGTACTCCTCCTTTATTTTTCCGGAACCAATAATTTATTATTTTTATGCCATATAACTAATCGCGCATGGAATTATTAATATGGCAGAAAATCACCAGGAAAAAAACTGACTAAAATATATTTATTAAAAAGATTAAAGAACTCAATTAATATCCCAATATTATTATGTTTAGCAATTTAATAAATAATAAAAGAAGCGAAACCATAATATCATTCTACAATAAAAAGGTATTTCCTGCTTATTATAGTATATATTTTGCATGAAAGTGAAATCCATGTCTTATAATAATCTATTTTATTATATTTATATTAATTAACCTGAAAACAGGGGTATAGTAGAATTAAAATCTAATGACAGGATGTGTAAAGATGTTAAATTTTAATCTTCAATTTCCTTCCCGTATTCATTTCGGTAAAGGTAAAATCGAAGAACTGGGTAAAGAAATATTGCAATATGGAACCAGAGTGTTAATGGTCTATGGAGGCGGCAGTATAAAACGTAATGGACTTTATGATCAGGTAGTACAAGTCTTTAATGATAATGAAATTGATTATAAGGAACTCTCCGGTGTTCAACCTAATCCGCGCATTAGCAGTGTTCGTGATGGAGTTGCCATTTGTAAAGATAATAATATCCAGCTGGTATTGGCAGTTGGAGGGGGCAGTAGTATTGACTGTGCCAAAACAATCGCTGCTGGTGCTAAATATGAAGGCGATACCTGGGACTTTTTTACGCGCAAAGCCAGGATTAATGAGGCTTTGCCGTTGGGTACAATCCTTACGCTGGCAGCCACCGGTTCAGAGATGAATGGTAATGCGGTAATCAGTAATGAAGCGACCATGCAAAAAAAAGGCACCGGCAGTAGTTATCTGATTCCCCGATTCTCCATACTGGACCCGGAATACACCTTTACAGTTCCGCCTGAACAGACAGCCGCCGGGATTGCAGATATAATGAGCCATGTATTTGAGCAGTATTTCAGCCCTACACCGGGAACTTTTATTCAGGACCGCATGGCAGAAGCCATGCTTAAAACCTGTATTCATTACGCACCAATAGCCATGACAGAACCAAATAACTATGAAGCCCGCGCCAATTTGATGTGGACCGGCTGTCTGGCGCTTAATGGATTATTGTCGTCCGGCAAACGCACTGATTGGGCAACTCATGATATAGAACATGAACTTAGTGCCCGATACGATATTACACATGGTCTGGGATTGGCTATTCTCACCCCTTACTGGATGAGTCATGTTCTGGATGAACAAACCGCAGTCCGCCTGGCTGAATATGCCCGTGAGGTATGGGGCGTAGCAGAAAAGGACGATATGGATGCCGCCCGCACAGGGATTAAACAAACGGCAGCATTTTTTAGATCATTGGGTCTGGCTGGCAATTTGAAAGAAATCGGCGTTGAAAATAACCACCTGGAAGAAATGGCTCAAAATGCAGTATCAAGCAGGGAACTAGGTGCATTTAAAATCCTTAAATATCAGGATGTCCTGGAAATATTAAAAGCCGCCTTTAATGGTGTTAATACTTAATTGTAATAAACCAGAGTATTATATTGAATTCAAAATAGCAGAATATCCGGAGCTGCCCCTGGAAATTTTGTAGAAATGACTGTTTTATTTCGATACAAATCCAGCTTGTCTTTGTATTTACATCTAACAATTACTCTAAAGTGAGACTTTATAATAATATCCTGCCTACGAAAAAGTAAATATATAAGGAGTATAATCTGGTAATTCTCTATAACGGTATGATAGCGGGGAAAGAAATAGGCTTGCTCAGGCTCGGTGCTTAACCAGCAGATTCATGTCCTCATAGCCTCCGCAGATGTTGCAGTTATTTATCAGGCGGCCGGTGAAATTATACCCCAGCCGAAGGAAGGCCTTGTTGACGGCTGGCTGTGTAGCCCGGCAAAGGGTATACAGACAGCTAAAACCTTGCATGTAAAGATCAGCTTCCAAATCACACAACAAACGATTCAGTATGCCCTGCCCGCGGTATTGCGGATCGGTTGCACAATCAGTCATTTCCACATTGCGATTAATGCCATCCATATCGGCTGCTGCTATACCGATTACTTTGTTGCCGGTCAAGGCAAGTTTGTATAATAATTGCTGTGATCGCATATTAGCGAGTAGATAATCAGGCTCAAAAACTGGTGTGGGGTAGGTAGAGAATATATTACTGAAAAGCTTGGACATATCGGAGACATCGGACGGCCGGGCATCTCTGACCAGATAATCAAAAGTTGCTATAGCTCGCCTGGTAAATGGTTGATTTACTTCGTGGCTATCTTCTGCCAGGTATATGCCATCATATTTATGAGCAGATACACTGCGTCGGGGGGTGATATAATAAGAGTAGCAACCAGCATCCTGACCAGCAAAAAAACCGGGAATGAGTCCTTCCTGCTCAAAGCCCTGCGACAGCAGTACATTTCCCTTGGCAATCGGAGCCCAGGCAATAATTTTACCTAACCCGGCAGTAGTTGCCAGCTCTACAACTTGCAGCAGGTTAATGTTGTTTAAGCTGTAATAGTCAAGTATTTTTAAACGCTGATTTGACCAATCCCAGTACACCTTGATATCGGCAATAGTTTGATAATCATTGGATTGCTTAGACTTGTTTGGATTCAATAACTTTAACTCTCCTTTTCATGCGCACATTGCTGCGGGGTATAAGCGACATTCTTTCTTCGCGGTATAACTGTTCCAAACCTCGGTACTCATAAACCGGGAAATCCTCACAGATACCACATCCCTTACAGTCGTGGCTTTTATCCCCAGGCTCGGCATAGGTACAGATTACACCTTCATAATTACGTAGGATGGTTTTCTCTGAAGAATTTGAGATCATATACTGAGGACCAACCGGGATTTTTCCTCCACCTCCTGGGGCATCCACTACGAAAACAGGCACAGCCATACCTGAGGTATGTCCGCGCAGCATTTCGATGATCTCAATGCCGCGTGACACCGGGGTTCGGAAATGCTCAATGCCTTCCGACAGATCGCACTGATAAAGGTAATAGGGGCGTACCCGCATTTGCAGTAATTGTTGCATCAGTTTCTTCATCACATAGGGGCAATCATTGACATCTCTTAAAAGTACTGTCTGGTTACCAAGCGGGATACCGGCATCAGCCAGCTTAGCACAGGCTGCCTGGGCTTGCGGTGTTATTTCCTGGGGATGATTAAAATGAATATTTATCCAGAGGGGTTGATATTTCTTCAGCATGGCACATAACTCTTCGGTAATTCTTTGCGGCATAACCACCGGAGTGCGGGTACCGATACGGATTATCTCCACATGCTCTATTTCCCTTAGACTGGCAATAATATACTCCAGTCGCTGATCCGGCAAACAGAAAGGGTCACCTCCGGAGATCAGCACGTCACGTATTTCATGATGCTGTTTTATATAGCGCACAGCTTTTTTGATCTGTTCAATTGACAGGGACTGGTCAGTTTGACCAGCAAAACGGCGCCGGGTACAATGACGGCAATACATGGAACATTGATCAGTAACCAGCAACAATACTCGATCAGGGTAGCGATGGGTTAACCCAGGAACTGGGGAATCCATTTCTTCATGCAGAGGATCACTGCTCTCCAACAGATCAACATGGGTTTCCAGTGTACTGGGTACTGCCTGTTTACGTACTGGACAATCGGCATTGTCAGGATCTATTAAGCTGGCATAATAAGGGGTAATTGCCATGCGCAGTGATTGCAACCCCTGACTGATATTTTTCTTTTCCGCCGGGCTCAGTTTGATAACTTGTTCCAACTGATCAATGCGGGTAATGCGATTGGCCAACTGCCAGTGCCAGTCATTCCATTCCTCCGGTGTAACATATTTGTACAGAGGTATATTCTGATAATAGTTATTCATTATTAACCACCTTTCCTGATTATTTCAGCAAAGGCGAGCGGGAATTTACAAAATTCAGCCTGATGGTATTGAAATACAAGCAAATTGTTTAGGAAAAGAAATGAAAAGACAGTTATTTATATAACTGGAGATTACATCACATAGGGTTATGTATATAATAGAGTAACGGCTACAGAGCATTACTGCAGCCGTTTATTTTGCTTAATAATGATGCTCTTTCCCAACAACGCTTACGAGATTAGCTGACGGATTCGGGTCGAAAGAGATAACAAACCCTACCTGTAATATAGGATTCACCCCAAAAATGGTTCTCCCGTTCGCTTTTGCGATTCAGCGCCTTATATGTTTTATTTTTATAATCTTCACAGAAACACCATGTAAATTGAAAGTTCTGTATGCCTGCTTCTGTTTGGTAAAATATTATATCATATGTAGATGTCTGTGTAAAGAGGATATTATATCTCAATGAAGTGGTATTACCTCTAGTAAATAGACAAAGTAAATGCGACCCTGCCAGGAGAAAAGGGTTGCGTTTAATCTTACAAAGTAAAGGTTGCATTTTGTCTTGCAAATAAAATCTTCTTATGATTGTCCCATATATGAGGTATTAATGCCTTGCGGGACGATCAGGAGTGTGTATAATGCCTGAGAATAAACATCTAACAGACGAAGAGCGCCTACACATTGAACGTTTACATAAAGAACGGGTTTCGATCAGGCAAATTGCTTTAAAGCTTGGTAGAAGCACATCCACAATCTCGAGGGAAATCCGCGCCCGTGCAGTTTCAAGTGACAAATCCGTTATTTTCATCTTCAACTTAATACAAATAACCCTCGGGGTTAGGCGTTTCCGCTCCTTGTTTTAGATTTACTAAAGTGGACTTAATAATATTAGCTTATTTTTCAATCTGTCCAGCCATATTTGCCTTTCATCTCGACAAAAGCAACTTCCCCGATGGTTTCAATATTCAATTTGCCTTCAAAATCCCGGGTAATTAATTTTAACTGCTGCATACCCCGGGGACCTACTGGAACTATCATAATTCCGCCTGTAGCCAGTTGATTAATCAATGTTTCGGGTATTATTTCGGCGGCTGCGGTAACAATTATCCTGTCATAGGGAGCATGTTCTTTCCAACCTGCACTTCCATCATCAATTCGATAGCAAATATTCCTATATCCCAACTGTTCCAGCTTATTACGGGCACTTTCAGCTAACTCCCTTATCCTTTCAACAGTATAAACATTTCCTGAAAACTCAGCTAATAATGCAGTCTGAAAACCGGAGCCGGTTCCTATTTCCAGGACCCGACAATTTTTATCCAGGGCTAACCGGTCGGTCATTTCCAAAACCAGGCTGGGTTGTGAGATCGTCTGTTCATAACCAATTGGCAAGGGCCTGTCCAGATAAGCATATTCTTTAAATTCATTGTCTATAAAAAAGGAGCGATCCAGTGATTTGAAAAAGGCTATCAGCTTTTGATCCATGTTTTCATCCACCTCCAATTATATTTTAGTCTTTCCAAAATTTAAATTTTATAGATTGGATATTAAATATTGCATATAACAAATAGAGAGTGTAAAGCAGACCATCTGAAAATTAATTAAGGCAAGGTAATCATTGTTCAAATTATAAAAAGGAGTTTACTAAAATTTGAAGAAAGCAATTAACTATAGTATTAGCAATTATGTTGCAACATAGGAGGCCTCTGAATGAATGCTTATGAAGGTTCAAAAAATGCCAATATAGATGAAAAAACCATGAGTGATATAGGCACAGCACCCGCTTGTTTTTTATCCATGCAAGGCAGGATGATTGAATATGTACCGGGTAAAAGTTTGACAGTAGGTTTCCCGGTATTGGAATCATACTTAAACCCGGCCGGGTCGATGCAGGGCGGTTATATTACTGCTGCATTTGATAATGTGTTTGGCCCTTTGAGCCATGCGGTTATGAAGAGTTTAACTACTACCCTGTATATACATACCAGTTATCATCGACCAATATTTGCCGGAGATGAGCTGATTGTAAAAGCCAGCGTAATTACTTCCGGCCGGACGGTTACCCATATGTATGCTGAAGCCCGTAACCGTGAAAACAAGCTTATTGCCAGCGCCAATACTGATTATATCCATTTTAATAAATAATACTATTTGCCTATGAGGGGCTATTTTCAAAAAATGCAATCCCCAGCTGGTAATAAAATTCACTCTTCCGGTTTCTTAATACAATTTACCTTATACCAGAATATGTTTATATAATTAGCTGCTTTTGCTGATTTACCTTTTATTTGCAGGAAATTGGTAAGTTAAATCGAAGTTAATTCCTAAGATACGAAGAACTGCCAAAGATATGTTCGAGGACCAGGAGGAAAATACTTGCGTAAAATAACCAGCAGGCCATTTCTCGTTATAATTACAATCTTGATCCTGTTTATGGCGGGATGTGGAAAACCTGCTGTTCATAAAGCGACAGTCACAAAAAATATTGATAATGCACAGGTCTTAACCACACCATCGGTGAGCACGGCTGAAACATGGGAATCCGGAAAACTGATTATGCATTACATAGACGTTGGCCAGGGTGATGCTGAACTGCTGCAGCTGCCTAACGGGCAGATCATGCTGATTGATGCCGGCACGAACGAAGCCGGGCCATCCGTAGTTGCTTATCTTAACAGCCTGGGAATTAAAAGAATTGACTACCTGATAGCTACCCATCCCCATGAAGATCATATTGGCGGGATGGATAATGTTATCAGAAGCTTTGAAATTGTTAATATATATATGCCCAGAGTTACGACCACAACCAGGTCATTTGAAGATGTTTTGAACGTTGTAAAATCAAAAGGCTTAAAGATCATTTCAGGCAAAGCCGATATGAGTATCCTTGACAAGGACGGGCTAAAGATAAGTTTTATTGCTCCCTGCGAGACATCTTATGAAGATTTGAATAACTGGTCAATCGTAAGCAGAGTTCAGTTTGGTTATAATTCATTCCTGTTCACCGGTGATGCCGAGGAACAATCCGAAAGTGAAATGCAGCGTTCCGGTGCCAATTTGCAGGCCGATGTACAGCGGGAGCTGGTCCGCCGGAATCCGTAAGCAGGTCCCGACGAAGGCGGGACGGGCGCAAAGATGCCCGTCCGGCGAGGAATATAATCGCTCCGCGAGGCTCAATAAGAGAGCTATCAGCGAGGACACGCTGCCCATAGTGCCTGAGCTCCTTCGGATCCAGGCACGTATCCGCGTTAGCGACGGGCAGGGTATCACGGCCACCGAACGAAAGGTGCAGGGGAGAGGGCCGCGCTCATCTGCGACTCATAATCGTGCAGCGTTCGCAGGAGCGCGCCGATCGGGCAGCCTGGAACCCTGGACCTGAAGTGGGCCAGGGGCAAGTTCCGGAGGGTGCGCAGCAGTACGGAGGAGCTGCCCCGGTCAGATAGATATTCTTTAGCTGCCGTAGCAGCTCCCTGCCTCAGGCAGGGGTCGGATAAAACATAACAGGGATGATTAAATCAGTACCGCACAAGACTATCGACGGGGAGCTGGTACCGAGAGCGGAACGAAGTGCAGCCGGTACGAGCGGGCGGCGATGCCTGGCCTTTGGCTGGCACATCCATCCCCGGTGCCAGCCGAAAGGGTACCGGTGGACGGGCATGGCCTGAAGCGGGGTAGCCACCTTCGGATAATAGAGATTATGTAGGCGCAGCGAACCCGAAGGGCTACATAATCCTCTATTATCGGACGGTGGCGGTGGGGGATAGATAACGAATACTGCAATACTATGACAGCCAACTTCTTGAAGCTAAATAAAATGTTTTGAAAACCTTGAGGATATAAGTGTTAAAGTAGAAAATGGATTAGATGCTATTGTTATATCGGTTTGGAGAAGCCTACCGTTAATAGGAGTTGTTTAAAAAATGCGGATTCTAAATAGCCCTATATATAATGAATTTCTTAACTTGGTTGGCTCGGCAAAGAGCAATATTAAATTATGTTCACCTTTTATCAAATACGATATGGTTAATCGAATTTATGAAAATATTCACACTGATTGCAGCATTTCTCTTATTACAAATGTTAATCTTATGAGTTTTTACAAAAAATCTTCTGATATAAACGCACTAGGAACCATTTTACGGAATGGAGGTGCAGTGTATAATTACCAAAGATTGCATGCAAAAATTTATATATTTGATGACAAACAAGCTATAATTACTTCCGCAAATTTGACACATTCGGGGTTTAAAAGAAATTTTGAGTATGGGGTTTTTTTAGATGAATTATCGTTGTTAAAAGATGTTTGTGAAGACTACTCTAGATTGTGTAATTCAGAATTATCTGGAAAGCTAAAATTTGAGCATATTCAATACATTCAAAAAATAATTGAATCTATACCTAAACAACCTGACTTGGTTTTACCAAAGCTACACCTGAATGACGAGGAAGGTATAGAAGATTTCTTCGATAAAGATGTTTCAAGTATTACAAAAAACTTAACCGGATGGAAAAAAGCGCTGTTTACTGCACTCGGCTTTATTGATAAGCAAGTATTTACAACAAAAGATTTTGCCTCAATCGTACCATACCTTCAAAAACAATATCCAAAAAACAATAACATGGAAGCAAAAATACGGCAACAGTTGCAGGAATTAAGAGATCTGGGACTGGTAAAATTCGAAGGGAATGGAGTGTACAAAAAGTTATGGATAGAATGAGGGAATTTATTTTTCTTACTTCTGAAGGTATTACATACCAGCCCAATTTATTTGGAGATGATAGAGATATTGTTGAAAACTTACAAGTAATAGGATTTGCATCTGGGGAAAATGCCGAACAAGCATTTTCTAATCTTATAAGTGAAAATTTATGGCTTAAGGAGCTTTCATTCAAAAATATATTTTCATATCCTTTACATAATAATCATGCGAACCAGAGAACTGATCATGAAATATAGCAGATTAGTCCATTTGGAGTTTTCCGGATAGGGGCAATTGGGCAACACATAAAGGGAATTATCGTGGTAATTGGTCTCCATATATTCCGAGAAATATAATACAGCGTTATTCCGCAGAGGGAGACGTTGTATTAGACCAGTTTGTAGGGAGTGGTACCACTCTTGTTGAAACCAGGCTTTTAAAGCGGAGAGGTATTGGTATTGATATTAACCCCAGTGCTCTAGATTTGGCCAGGAATAATACCAATTTCTAAAGAGAAGGCAGTACAGGAGTTATTATTCGCCAGGGGGATGCCAGGAATCTGAATTTTATTAAAAGTGAGAGTATTGATCTGATATGTACTCATCCGCCGTACAGCAACATAATAAAATATAGTGAAGACATTGACGGAGATTTATCTCATTACGACATAGATGAGTTTATTATTGAAATGCAAAAGGTGGCCAGCGAATCTATACGAGTTCTCAAAAAAAATAGATTCTGTGCCATTTTGATTGGTGATACCAGACGGAAAAAGAACATAATCCCGCTAGGATTCAATGTTATGCAGGTATTTGTTAATGCAGGGTTCACCTTAAAGGAAATCATAATAAAAGAGCAACATAACTGTAAGGCAACTGGTTTTTGGTATAATCGTAGCATTGAGTATAATTTCCTGCTTATTGCGCATGAATACTTATTTGTGTTTGTTAAACCTTAGGATTAGATGCTGTCTTAAAGACTAAAAACCTATGGCACCAAATGGGCACCAAATACCCAAAACCTTAAAATCTACAGAAAAACCAAAACCGCGCAAACCTGCGCGGTTACTTAATTTTTTATGGTGGGCCATACAGGAATCGAACCTGTAACCTTCTGATTAAGAGTCAGCTGCTCTGCCTGATTGAGCTAATGGCCCGTGTTATTCAACAATAGCTATTATAAACTCTGGAAATGAATAAATCAAGAATGTTTTAGGTATTGTCTTGTTAATCAGCTTTATTTGCAGTTGGTTTACGATATTGAGTGCTGAGCAGAGAGAATATCAGACCGCAGGCAGCCAGTGCAGCTGCCAGGCAGAATACCAGATGATGGGCTGTAATGTATGCAGCTATATATCCCAGGCGGGGAGAGTTATAGTTGAGAACGCCAGTGAAGGTGGCAACTGATACAGCCACTCCCAGTGAAAAGGAGAAGTTTCTGATGGTTGAAATAAACCCGCCGGTATAACCGGTTTTGTTAGAGGGAATCGAGGCCATTATAGCACTATTATTTGGAGAGCCAAAACATCCATTACCGACTCCCAGCAGGAGCAGTCCGGTTATTATCAGGGGCAGATTTACCTGCTGATCCAGGCTTGACAGGGAAAGAAAGGCCATAATCATTAAAATGAATGACGCAGTGGTAAGACGAGTCGGGCCAATTTTATCAGACAGGTTACCGGCCAAAGGAGCACTTATCGCCATGGATAATGGTGGTATGGTCATCATTAATCCGGAGACAGTAGGGGAGTAGTGCAATATATTTTCAAAATAAAATGGTAATAAGAAAGCAACAAATGTTTGGGTGCTGTAAGCAAACAGGCCCATTATGTTTCCATAAGTAAAACTCTTTTCTTTGAACAGGGCAAAATCCAGCATGGGCTTTTCATTTTTCTTCTCAAGCCAGATAAATAATGCAAATAAGGTGATTGAAATACCCAATAGTACTGGTTTTATCCCTGATGCCAGAGATATGACCAGAGTAAATGCAAATAGAGCAAAGGTTATGGTTCCCGGTATATCAAAATCCGGAGTTGTTTTAGAAGAAGGTTGTGAGGGGAGATATTTTGAAGCCAGTAAATATCCGGTTAAACCAATGGGGACATTAATTAGAAATATGCTTTTCCAACCCCAGGCAGCAACCAGCAAACCACCTAAACCGGGTCCGGTCATATTGCCAATACCAACCATGCTGCCGGTAAATCCAAGAGCTTTACCCCGTTCACCCGGTGGAAAGGAATTGAAAACTATGCCAATTCCGGTGGCCATCATCATACTTGCACCCAGAGCCTGAAATGCACGGGCAATTATTAATAATATCAGTGTAAATGATAAACTGCAGGCTAATGAACCGATGGCAAATAATAGAAAGCCAAGTGAATACAGGCGTTCGCTGCCAATCTGGTCACCCAGTTTGCCCCAGAACATAAGGGTAGCCGTAATTACCAGCATATATATCGTAACTATCCATTGAACTGAATCTATAGTAACTTTAAAGTTATCTGCAATTGTTGGGTTAGCTATATTTAGAATACTTCCGTCCAGCGTAGACATAAATATTCCCAAACAAATTATAATTAGAGCCCGCCATTTATTCTCCAGTTTATTAATAGTTATTTCCCCCAACAAATCATTGTAGATATAATAATAATAATATTATCATCTACAGGTCAGAATTAGTAAGTAAAGTTAAAAATGATCCGGTTGGAAAAATAAGAATGGCAGTTGCAGATGCAACGACGCTGCTATTTATAGGGGAGTATTGGCATACCAATAAAATTATCGTTTGCCGAAAACCGCAATAATAACATCTGCCAGGCAACCGGCAGCTTTATCAGCAACATTAAGTGAAATCTCTTCGCTACCAATTTCAAATATCAGTGCGCGGGCATACAAATCCTGGTTATAATCACCGCGACCCATATATATACCCCTCATCAGACCGGGGTAAAGTGTATCAGCTTCGTCCTTAATCCGGCGGGCAAATTCAAGGTTGGTGCTCATAGCCGGATTGGATCTGCCCAGAACAATCATAATACGGGCAGTTTCAATACCATTTATCTGGGTTAAATAAGTGGCAGCAGGGGCTGAATCACGGTGAATGTCAAATATGGCGTCAGGAGTTGCTTTTAATAATTGCACCGCGGTGCGTCGCGAGCGACTGTAGGCATTTATATCGTGCGGGCCATGGTTGTTGTTCTGATGCACAGCAACTATACCATGGTCATTTAAATCTTTGGCCAGAGCAGTGCCAACTTTAATAATATCTCCATCGGGAACTCTTGTATTTATTCCGGAGGTTAGTCGGTAGCATTCATCATTATGGGTATGATAGATGGCCACCGATATATTGGATGTATTTATTCTGACATTATCAGGAAACAAAAGATTGGCAGACGGTATAACGTTTATGTTTTCTTTATTGGTGTTTTGAGATTTAATTCCAGCGACGGCGGTATTGCCCTCTACTTTTAATATTACATAATGCTGATTTTCTGCACTTATATATTCGTCATCAACTGAAACCGGAATGCCGGTTTCCAGAATGGTTGTTCCATTGGTATCACGTATAGTAACATATTTGGACTTATTTATATCAACCTCTGCAGATGGCAATGGTTTAGCGGGTTGTTGAGATGTTAACTGATGGGCTATATAAGATACTATCATTATCATAAGGAAAAAACTGAAAAACACCCAAATATATCGCTTTGCTGATGAATGCATAATAATACCGCCTTATTAAAAATAATTGCTATTATTATTTGAATAAGGCGGTTAGTTTATACAGTAAGCGTTATGTTAATTTAAAGATTGGTATCCCAATTATCCAGATATTCTTTTTGTTCATCAGTTAAATCATCTATGGATATATTCATTGACTGTAATTTTAAGCGGGCAACCCGCTGGTCAATTTCAGCCGGTACATTATAAACATGGTTTTCCAGTTTATCACGATTTTTAATAACATAAATCAAAGACAGGGCCTGCAGAGAAAAGCTGAGATCCATAACTTCTGCCGGATGACCGTCGCCAGCAGCCAGATTTACCAGACGGCCTTCAGCCAGCAGGTAAAGCTTGCGTCCATCTTCCATTACAAATTCTTCTATGTTGTTTTTCAGCAGCCTGTTACTTACCGCCAGAGCATTTAAGTCACCTTTACTGATTTCCACATCAAAATGACCGGCATTTGCCATTATGGCATTATCCTTCATTAATTTAAAATGCTCGCCGCGAATAACATTTACATTTCCGGTAACGGTTATAAATATATCACCTAATTTAGCAGCCTGGCTCATAGGCATAACCTGAAACCCATCCATTACAGCTTCATTGGCTTTAATCGGATCAATTTCGGTAATTATTACTTTGGCTCCCATACCCAGAGCTCTCATCGAAACTCCTTTTCCGCACCATCCATAACCAACTACCACTACATACTTTCCGGCTACCACCAGGTTAGTAGTACGATTTATGCTGTCCCATACGGATTGACCGGTTCCATAACGATTATCGAACAAGTATTTCATATACGCATCATTAACTGCCATCATTGGAAACAGCAGAGAGCCATCTGCATCCATGGATTTAAGGCGCACGATTCCGGTAGTAGTTTCCTCACAACCTCCAATTATCTTACGAGCCTGGTCGACACGGGCTTTATGTAGCATGGTTACAACATCAGCACCATCATCAATAATTGCATCCGGCATGGTATCAAGGGTCATCTCCAGGAATTTATGATATTCTTCAGGTGATTCGCCGTGTATTGCATATACCGTTATGCCCGAGTCAACCAATGCAGCAACTACATCATCCTGTGTAGATAAAGGATTACTGGCACAGGCAACTACATCTGCACCGGCAGCTTTAAGAGTTTGCAGCAGATAACCGGTTTTAGCTTCCAGATGCAGACAGCAGGCAATGGTTTTTCCTGCCAGCGGTTTAGTCTGAATAAATTCTTCCCGCAGAATGTTTAAGACCGACATATTCTGACTAACCCATTCAAGTTTGCGATATCCGTATTCCGCTAAAGCCGGATCCTTGATAATGGATTTACGGACTTGCATATTTTCAGGTACAGCGTTCATTCAATTAGACCCCCTTGATTATTTGCACAATATTTGGCTTACTGATTTAGTTAGCTAAACATATAGAACATTATAAGTAAAAAACCTTACAATAGGAATCTTAATCTGGTAATATGGTTAAAAATATAACAATGAATGAGGCGAATGTCTGTGAAGGTATTATTGTTTAGCTGGGAATACCCACCTCATATGGTGGGGGGTTTAGGGCAACATGTTTTTGATCTTAGCCGATTCCTGGCTCAACAGGGTATTACAGTACATATTATTACCCCCGGGATTGAAAATTTATCGGGATATGAAAACGAAAATGGGGTTAACATTCACCGCGTAGGCATACCGCTAAAAGAAGGAGAGGACTTTAAGTCCTGGACTTTCACCTTTAACAGTGAAGCCATTCGTAAGGCAATCAATATTAATTCCCAGGTTGGAGGTTTTGATGTAGTCCATGCCCATGACTGGTTGGTTGCTTATGCTGGCAGATCAGTAGCCAAGATTTTTGAGATACCCCTTGTGACTACCATTCATGCAACTGAACATGGCAGAAATCTAGGTCTGCATAATCGTATGCAAATCGAAATCAATGAAATAGAAAAAAACCTTGCCCTGGATTCATCCCGGGTAATTTGTTGCAGTCAATATATGCAGGATGAAGTATGTAATTTATTTGGCCGCCCTCGTGAGGATCTGAGAATAATACCAAACGGGGTTGACCCGAATCTGTTTACATCACTGCCAGATAAACCAAGATTTGATATTGGTGATAACGAACAGGTAGTATTTTTTATAGGACGGTTAGTGCCTGAAAAAGGTGTCTGGCAATTAGTTAATTGTTTCCCGGATGTTTTAAAAGCTGTACCTCAGGCAAAACTTTATATTGGCGGTCGGGGTCCGCAGAAAGTCATTTTAGAGAAATTGGCCCGCGAAAAGGGTATTGCCGATAAAGTCTATTTTACCGGATTTATCGCCAAGGAAGATCGCAACTATGTATATAATCGGGCTAAAGTAGCAGTGTTCCCCAGTCTGTACGAACCATTTGGCATCGTAGCTCTCGAAGCAATGGCTACCAATACACCGGTAATTGTTGGTAATGTAGGCGGATTAGCTGAAATTGTTTCTGATGGAGTAAATGGTCTGAAAGTATCACCCGGTTCGGAGGAAGAATTGGCTGCCGCGATAATTTATTTGCTGACTGATGAAAAATTAGCTGCTGATTTGCAGGATAACGGTTACCAGACGGTGAAATCTGTATACAGTTGGGAAGTTATTGCCAGTGCAACCATAGAAGTTTATAACGAAGTAATCAAAAATATAGAGAGAGAAGCAAAGATTATTATCTGAGCGAAATAATTGGTATTACACCTCGATAAGGGATGTGTAGCAGGGTGAATGGAAGAATATTATTAATGCTGCACAGCCATATTCCTTATGTGAAAAGGCAGGGCAGATGGCCTTTTGGGGAAGTATGGCTGTTTGAAGCTATGGCTGAAACTTACATACCATTATTGAATAGTCTGATAAAACTTAATGATGAAGGAATAAATGCACCATTAACCTTCAGTTTTACCCCGGTGCTTTTGGAACAACTAAATTCCAAATATATTAAACATGAATTTGTTGAATACTTGCTGGAACGCGAGAGTATGGCCAGTGCTGATGAGCGTTATTTTTTGTCTGCCGGTGAAAGTGAGTATGCCCGTCTGGCAGCATATTATCGAACCTATTATCGCGATATTCGTCGTGATTTTGAAATTGAATTTGAGCGTGATATTATTCAGGTCTTAAAACAATTGCAAAACCAGGGGCGAATTGAAATTATTACTACCGCAGCAACCCATGCCTACCTGCCTTTATTGGATCAAGCCGGATTGGAAACCCAGGTATATTGGGGAAAGGAATTATACAAAATTGTGTTTGACCGCGAGCCGGAGGGGTTCTGGTTACCTGAATGCGGTTACTTCAAAGGTTTGGAAGACATTTTAATTAAAAATGGATTTAATTATTTTTTTGTTGACAGTCATGCTATTGAAGGGGGAAAACCAATTGGTATAGCCAGCCACGGCTTTACTGATGAAGAATTCGAGATTGAAACTTTTGCTTCCACGGGGCTTAGTACCTACCGGCCATACTCTTTAAGAGATAATCAGATAACCGTATTTGGCCGTAATGCTATGGTCAGTCATCAGGTATGGTCAGCTGATTATGGATACCCGGGGGACGAAAATTACCGTGAGTTTCATAAACACTCCATGCGTTCCGGTTTTAAGTATTGGAAGGTTACTGATCGCAATCAGGCAATGGATAAAAAGCAATTATACAACCCGGAAGAAGCGCAGTTAAAAATAAGGCAGCAGTCCTGGCATTTTGTAAATAGCCTGATTAATACCGCTAAAAATGCTGCTAAATTAGGTTTCGCATCACCATTAATAGTTGGCTGTTATGATACTGAGTTATTTGGACATTGGTGGTGGGAAGGTGTTGACTGGCTGGAAGCAGTCATTCGTTGTATTAGTGATAACCCCAGTCTGGAATTGGTTTTACCCACTCAGGTCGGAAAGGGCAGGCATGAAGCACAGGTATTTGAATCTTCCTGGGGAATGGGCGGCAAGCATTATGTCTGGGAAAATACTGAAACTGCCTGGATGTGGGATATAATAAGACAATCCGGGCAAGAATTTGAAGCGTTAAAATCCCGTACATACAGCCAGGAGTTGGCCGATGTAGCTTTATCTCAGGCTTTAAAGGAATTAATGCTCATTCAGAGCAGTGACTGGTTGTTTATGGTAAGTAATAACTTAACCCGGGATTATGCCATGAAAAGGTTTTTTGAGCATTATGCCAAGTTACTCAGAATAAGCAATAGTTTGCAAAACGATTCATTTGACGAGATTTTTTCGGAATGGTTAAATCGAATTCAATATGAAGATGACTTTTTTAGTTGTCTTTAATTATGGAGGTGCTTTATGAAAGGGCATATTGCTTTTTGCCCTCATTTTCATCAGCCTCATTTTCAATTATATCGCACCAGGGAAGAAGCTTTTCGTAATTCTTATATTCCCTGGCTCAGGCTTTTGAATGAGGCGGTTGGTTTAAATGATTTTTTTATAAATTTACATTTTTCCGGTCCCTTTCTTTATTGGATGCAGGATCAAAAACCAGAGTATATAAATCAGTTAAAAGAACTGGGCAGCAGTGCTAATATTGGTTTTATTGGTGGTTTGGCCGACGAATCTTTTATTCAATTATCTTCCCGTAATGATGATTATCTATATCAACTTGCTCAATATGATGCATTATTGTCAAAGCTGGTAGGCATAAATGCCGGTCAATGGCAGGGTATTCATCTGGTAGAGCGTGAATGTGGGGAAATGACATTGCACCGTATTATTCATGCTGCCGGCCTGTTAAAGGCACCTCCCATTGTGTATCTGGATGCAGAAACATTTTATGAGTCTCACTTTGCCTATCCAGGTTCAGAGTATGATTTTTGCCTTAAACATTTTGGATTTAAAGATCCTTTTTCCAAAACGACTATCAGTCATATACCTCAGGAGATGCTTTTTTTCGGATTGCGTGACGAGATTGGCGGGCAGGAGTTTTTCAGTTTTCCAGTACATAGCCAGTTTCGTTATCAATTGTTAAAGCGTCATAGCTTTACTTTGGATGACAAAGTTAGAATTAAACCTTCCCATTATTATTTCTATATTAAAGATGCTTTGCAAAGAGCTTATGAAACTATTCGTAATTTTGGTGAGGATCGGGAACCAATTCTAATTATTTTTGAAGATGCTGAAAAGTTTGGCCAATGGAGCAAAGACCCGGACGGAGATCATGAGTGGTTAATGGAGTTTTTTCGACTGGTCGATCGTGATACTGATTTGAGGTTTACCGGATTAAGCGATTATTTGAAACAATATGGTTTTTTAGATACCTACCCGGTCAGTTCCAGTCATAGTTATCCGGAATGGGAAAATTGGACTGCCAAGCGTGGAATCAGAGGAGTAACCTTTGGTGATGAAAGATTACGCCGTATAATGTGCCGTTTGCGTGATGTGGAAGATAGACAGGATGCTTTTGAAAAGCATTTATTTACTAATCCTGATATTATCTCTCCTGAATATAAGTATCTGCAGGGATTAATTGAAAGGTCCATGCTGGAGTCACCGGAGCGATATTTGTTTATTGAGGAAATATTAAAAAACCGCTTACCTGAAATTGCTCATAATTATAACCTGATTAATCGCGTAAGAAATTTAGTTTACCAGGAAGATCCTAAATGGGCGAGTCGACATCCCAGTTATGGTTCATCACCATTTTATGATATGCAGGGAATTGCTTATCTGGAGTTAACTTATCGTCTGTTGGAAAAACTTAATCAGCAGTCAGGTCTTGAAACAACTCCGGAAATACAGGTCAGAGACTGGGATTTTGATGGCAAAAATGAAGTGTTGTTTACGAACAGCGAACAAGTATTAGTCATTGATTGTCAGGGCGGTTGCGTTTCATATCATCAGGTATTGAATCCTCAAACTGATAATTATACAGACTTAATTGAAGATTTGTTGGGTTCTGATGTTTTAAGTTTAAAAACCTATAATTCGATTTACCGCCACTCTTGTCCCCTGGTATTTACAGAAGTTGACAGTGATATTTCTCCCCGGTTTTATCCAGAAGGTGGAAGGCGTGAGACAGGGCGTAATTCGTTGCGCTGCAACCTGTATATGGTAAATGATGAACAGGAAATAACAGTCGGTGAGTTTTCATCCCGGGATTATAATCTGGACACTGTAGAAAAAACTGAAGATGGTTTTATTGCTATGTTGTCAGCTAAAGCTGATTTACATTTATTAAATTCAAATATAATACCGGTAGAAATTAGTAAAACCATCAGTGTTAAGGAAAGTTTCATGACGGTCACTTTTCATGCCAAGTTGCCCCTGGAATTTAACCATCTGGAATTGGTTTTAGCTCCTGAACTGGTATGTTCGGCCTCAGCATCCGATGAGGTAAACTTCCGTCCCCGGGCGTATGTTGGTATTAAAACTCGTCCAGATAAATCTGCAATCATACCTATAAGGATCCTGGATATTTCTACTCAGCAGGAAAATGGTTATGTGTTTATCAACCAGGAATATCAGACTGCAAAACCCCTTGAATTAAATTATGTTTACCAGCTTTGTAATGCTGATGGTTCCAGTTTTAGCAACCTGATAAGCTACTCACTGGTTGAAGCCGATAATCTGCATAGTATAGTAATCGAACCGGCAGTAAAATATTATTATCGTGATTATGTGTTTGAAGGTCAAAGTCGTTTGGGTTATCATACCTCCGGGGTATTAATTAGCCCACGGGTTAAATTGATTGATGGTGAAGCATCTATTCAGGTTAAAATTAACTGGGACTTTGAAACCAGTAAACAGGAATCCGATTATGATTTAGCAGTACATTTAATAACCGGTAATTAATATTAACAGCTTAATATAGAATTAATGAAATTGGAGGTTGCCTTAATGATATTAAAGGAGTTTTTTGATTTTTATTTTGACAGGATTGATAGTGATGTACGCATTATTTACGAGAAGTTGCTTCCTGCCAGTAACAACTTGGCCAGTGCTTATACAGAAATGTTTTCCCGTAATGATGATGAAGCCATAGCTTTCCTGTTGGATTTTCACCGGAGTACCTCAGAATTACGCAATCAAATGCCCAATCAGGCGATTTTGTTTAATGTACATAATAATGTGTGTTTCCCATTTTTTATTGAGTATTTGTGGAAAGTAATGACTCCTGCCGACCGGGAAAAACTGATTGCTGAAACCGGTACTGATGATTTGAATGAGATAACCCGCAGATTAAATAATGAAGTTGAACTCCGTAATTGGTTTCGTAAGGAAATAGGTTCCTCATTGAGTCAGCAGGATTTATTTACTTTAAATGAGATAATAGCCCTGCAGAACTTTTCCTCCGGAGGGGAATACTCATTTCTTAAATATGTTTATCCCAAAATTCAGGAACTGGAAGGCAGGGTTTTGGATGCTGGTTGTGGTGCCGGATTTGCCACTTTGGTTATGAGTCAGTATGCTTCAGTATATTCCATAGATGCCTGTCATGCCCGCCTGGAAAGAGCCATGGCATTATCGAATATGATGAAAAAAGGTGAAAAGACTATATTTCCTCAGGTAATTGACCTGATTGAAGATGAATTAGGGGGAATAGAAGTAGAATGTGAATTCCCCTCTGCTCAAACTTTATTATCCGGAGATTCCAAAGAAGTTACCTTTGCAGTCGGCAGTATTGATGCGCTGCCTTATCCGGATAATTATTTTAATGCCATAAATTGTCTGGATGTTTTGGAGCATACTTTTGCACCGGAGAAAATAGTGGAACAATTTGCCCGGGTACTCAAACCGGGAGGCAGAGTATTTATAACTGCTCCTACCCGCTATGGTGAAGTGGAACAGCATATTCATGAAAGTATTGAAGGCACTATGTTCCCGGCTATGCTTCATATGCATCATTTTGACCCGGAATCATTAACCAAAATGTTTGAACACCACGGTTTTAAAGAAGTGGAAGTAACACCGTTTGATTTCTTAAGTTGGGAAGGATTTCTGGAAATAGCTGATCGTTCACCTGCTAAAGAGTTGGCTGATGAATTAAGAGCCAAGCCCTTTGATGAAGTGGCACTGCAATTATTCGCCGTCTATGAAAAGTTATAGAAAGCTAAACTTAAAAAAGCCCCTTTCGGGGTTTTTTATTTATTATCGCCATTTCTCCACCCAATAGTAGTCTATTAAATCAGTGCCATAGTTTAGGGCTGCTTTGTTGCTGTAGTAATTGGTTGTACCATGAAACACATCAATCCAGTATGGATATTCAGCCCATAACCGATAATTTATGTCGCCGGTATCAATAACTTTCAGGGTATCATATTCATTACCCTGAATAGTCATTGGTCTGGATAAAATAATCTCAGTATTAAAAGGAATCATGGGTACCCGCGGGTCACCGCCATATTGACTGGGAACCAGGGGATGAACGGCAATTGTTCCCAGAGCATATTCTTGGCCGCCTGATGATATGGGTGCCTGGGCTGCTTCAGTATAGGCAGTCGCCTTTTGATTATTCACCGAAAATACCACATACCATTCAGGCTCAGGGCTATCAATTTGTGGTGACGGGTTTTTAGCCGGTCCAGGTTGTCTGATTGCTACGGCTATAATCATTATGAATAATAATGCTAAAGAAGCGAATATCACTCGATTACTTATTTCATTCATTTTAATAACTCCTTTCTGAATCTATTTTTCCAAAGATATCAAATGCCTATGAGCGTTATATAATGGGAATAATTCTTGAAATCAACAATTGATTAGTATTATTTGAGAGTTGTCTGCATAATTCAATAAATCCTTCAATACTGTCACTCTGAGCGATAGCGAAGAGTCTCATAAACGCCATAGATGCTCGCTAACGCTCAGGATGATATTTTAAAAGTTAACATGATAATTTAAGAAAAGTTAATTATGCAAAACTCTCATTAATTTGATTGGTTATAATTAAACCGAATATATAGGCTGATAAAGATTTATGCTATAATGTGTATCAGGTTTAAGAAAGGTATTAAAAATGAACGCAATCAATGATGGTATCGATGATATTCTCTTTCAGTACATACAAAATTCGATTAGAGAAACTCCCTATTACCAGACACTAAGTATTGCCTTAAGCAGAATTGGTTTGGGAACAGCTGAAGTAACGGTAACTAGCCGGGCGGAGCATACTAATCCACTGGGGTTAATTCATGGTGGTTTAATTATGTCGCTGGCAGACGCTGCCATGGGCAATGCCGTACGGAGTCTGGGAATAAGGGGAGTAACAGTTGATTGTTCAACGGCATTTTTGTCATCTGCTGCTCTGGGAGACTTGATAATTGCACGGGGAAGGGTATTAAAATCTGGAAAGAGCTTAATATTTGCTCATGCAGAAATATGGGCCGGCGAAAAACTTATTGCTGACAGCAAAGCTACTTTTGCCAATACCGGGATAATATCTTACCAGTAAAAAGGAATGTATTTTTAATGAATAACAGTTTAATAAAAACTAATAATTATATTGTTTTTACCTTTATTTCTACATCACATGCTCTTAAAGCTGAGCAATTATTAAAAGAAATTAATGCAGAATTTATAATTATGCCAACTCTGAGAGAAATTTCTTCCAGTTGTGGTTTGTCCGTAAAACTTGCCTCGGAAAACCACTCTAATTACTATCAATATCTTATTGACCATAATGTTGACATTGATGGTGCGTATAATGTGGAAAAACAGAGTAAAAAAAATCTGATCACCAAAGCCAGGCTATAGTTAAGTAAGGGGATGTTCGAGACTATTGGGAAACAACCGTCCGAGATAACTGAAAAAGTACCATAAATGTCATCCTGAGGAGCTGCAGGCGACGAAGGATCTCTTTTAATGGCTGGAATATTGGGATTAAGCCAACGAGGTTGCTTCACTATCGTTCAGAATGACGCGCAAAAGAGGACTTTTTCAGCAGTCTCGAACCGTCCCATGCCTTTCTAAAGGGATTTGTAGTGGCAGCCTTTTAGCTGCGTTCACAGTGTGGGAGAATATACTCATTATGAAAAGCATAAACGGTGAGATAAATAGTTTTTTTATGGATGAATCCCGAATCAGTCAGGTTATTGAAAACTATCATTTTCGTGCAGAACAGCTTGAATTGTCTAATCAGGTTGCCCAATGCTTTATAAATGACGAGTATTTAGTGGCTGAGGCGGGAACTGGTACAGGTAAAACTTTGGCTTATTTGTTACCGGCAGTCTTGTGGTCGGTCAAAGAAGGACATCGGGTAGTAATATCAACTCGTACCAAAGCCCTGCAACAACAAATTATTGAAAAAGACATTCCTGCACTGCAATATTTATTAGCTTATAAATTTCTTGCCGTAGAAGCAAAAGGGCGGGAAAATTACTTATGCTGGAATAAGTATATCAGTATAATGGGTGGCCGCAAAGCACTGAGTGAAGCCGAACAGCAGTTTATTGAAGCCATCATGCTCTGGGCGGAAAAAACCAAAAGCGGTGATCGAAAAGAGCTGTCCTTACCGGGCAGTTTAATGAAACATTGGCCTTTTGTATCAGCAGACCGACATAGTTGCCGAAAAGATCTTTGCCGCTATCAGGACAAATGTTTTCGTTTACGCATGATAAGACAAATGGAAAAAGCTAATTTGATAATCACCAATCATGCCTTGCTGCTTTCTGATTTGATGGCTGAGAATAATATTTTGCCTGAGTATAAATATTTAATTATTGACGAAGCTCATAGCTTTGATCGGGAATCATTTGATAAATTATCCTGCCGTTTTTCTTATGATGATACATTGATGGCACTGGAATCTTTATATAGCCATTCATCCCGTTACGAGAAAGGATATCTGCAACTAATCAAAGGTCGTTACCCGGAATGGGCGGCACTGGCTGTTGAAACCGGACTATTAATTGATAAAGGCATTGCCCTGACCAAAAATATATTTAGCCAATTGAACGGTTTTCCACCGGGAGAAGGGGAGTATGCCCGCGTAATAAAATCTATGGAACTGGATATTCCAGAATTTCTGACCACACTCGAATTTTACCGGAATTGGCAAAGTAATCATCGCTTGATTATAAAACAGTTAAACAAATTAAAAGAAGAGTTAAGCGGAAAGGAAGAAGAAGGGGAATTAGCCTCTTATGTTCGGCTGTTGCATGAATTATCAGAACAGGCCTTTTTAATAATGGAGGAGGATATTAATCTTGCTGACCGCATAATTTGGTTGGAATATAGTCATGGACAGGTATCAACAATTTGTTCTTCTCTGGTTAAAATCGGGGATACATTACAGGAGAAATTATATCAGCATCTTGATAGTCTGATTATGGTTTCGGCCACATTAACAGTTGAAGAACAGTTTGATTATTTTATTAATAAAATTGGATTAACTGAAGCCATGCAGGATTCACGCGTAAACACCTGTTTAAAACCATCGCCTTTTGCCTATGACGATAACGCCTGTTTATGTTTAATACCTGATATAGATTCTCCTGACAGCTACAGTTTTAATAATAATATCGGTGAGATACTGGCCAATATAATCTTATCCGGTCAGGGAAAATCGCTGGTGTTATTTACTTCCCGCAAACAAATGCAGCAAGTGGCGCAATTAATTCGTCCGCTCTGTCAGCAATATGCCTGTCCGTTATTTGTACAGTATGAAGATGGTGAGTCCGGTACGGTATTAAATGGCTTTATTGAAGCTTCCCATGCGCTGCTTATGGGAGTAGATACCTTTTGGGAAGGTATTGATTTAAAAGGAAATCTGCTTAATTGTATAGTGATGGTTAAACTCCCTTTTCGAGCACCCTCGGAACCTTTCAGTTATGCTTCCAATTTATTTTGCCAGCTAAATAAACAAAACGGTTTCAAACATTTCCTGCTGCCGGATGCTGCAGTTCGGTTCAAGCAGGGGATTGGCCGATTAATCAGAGGTGAAGATGACCGTGGTTTAGTAGTACTACTGGATAATCGAATTATCAATATGCCATATGGCAAAGTATTTATAAACAGTTCTCCTATTAAAAATCTGACCACCGTTAACAAAGAACAATTACAGGAGTTATATCTATCCTGGCTTTAATTCAAAAGTAGCCAGAAATAAATAATTATTAATAATCCGGTAACTTTTTTTCCCCACTTTTCATAGTATGAACTATAAGTTTTAAGTTACTAATAAAAAGGGGGAAATAGTAAGTGAGAATCATCTATATTAAAATACCCAGTGTTTTACGCAACATAATTGCCAAAGTATCCGGCAAATAATTTCTTTAAATATTACTACAGAATAATATAGTCAGTTTTACTATACGGTTTATGACTAAAGCCGGGGAGGTAAGGCTTATGCCCAATATCAGACTTATTACCGGGCTATGCCTTATTGCATTGGGGTTGTTAATAGTATATCTATCTTGAAATAATAGATAGGTTGAAGCCGGAAAACACCGGCTTTTATTTTTATTTATTCTTATCCGCTTACATCACTTAAACCCAATCCCAATATCCCGCCTAATCCTCCGGCTATAATACAGGTGGTCAAGGTATACAATACTCCTCCCAGACTGATTAATGAAGTATCAAAGGCTAAAGTAGCAATAAGCATTATTATAAAAAAAGCTATTCCCATACTGATACCTCTAACCAGACCTTTACTGCCATAATGCCTGCTTACATAACATCCCGCCCAGAAAATACTGAATAATACAATTAGTTTACCTATCAGTGCCATAGATGTATCCGGAATCGACGAGTAATATACTGTGGTGCCTGCTAAAATACATAAAACCAGAGATATCAGTATTGATTTACTAATTGCTATTATTTCAACAGAGCCAGGTTTATTCATATAATTTTACACCCCCTTAAAGCAAAATATGAATATGATTACCCAAATATTACTTGAATCGTCAGGAGATTTATATATCCAATTGCGCTCAGGATGACATTTTAAAAGTTAACAAAATAATTAAAGAAAAGTTAATTATACAAAAATCCCAATTTGCAGCCTAAAAGTAATTTTATTTACATAGTTATGTAAATAAAACAGGAAAGCGAAGGCTGTTATTGTGTATGAAATCTTAATCTGGAGTTGTCTGGCCGGGATAGCAACTGTCCTGGGTGCCATACTGTTGTTTTTTCGTCAGGAATGGAGTAACCAGATTCTGGCTTCATTTTTACGCCTGGCGGCAGGGGTTATGGTGGGCGTGGTCATTTTTGACCTGCTGCCATCGGCTATTGTTTATGCAGGTCCGGGTGCTGCTTTAAAAGGAATTATACTGGGAATAGTTATAATAGCCCTGTTTGATTATTTGTTTATAGCCAGAATTTACCCCGGGGATAGTTTAATAAGATTGGGATATTTAATTATACTGGGTATTGCCATGCATGATTTTCCGGAAGGCATAGCCATAGCACTGGGATATGAAATGAAAGTTCGTACCGGGGCAGTAATTGCATTAGGAATAGGGATTCATAATATCCCTGAAGGAATGGCAATTGCAGCTCCACTTATCATGAGTGGTATGAATCGCTGGCGAATTCTGTTGCCAACCATACTGGTAGGGATTATTACACCGTTGGGAACTTTGTCCGGGCAAATAATTATCAATCATTACCCTCATTTATTACCTGTATTATTGGGAATTGCTTCCGGGATTATGTTATATCTGGTCTTTTTTCAACTATTACCTCAGGCAGGCAAAAAGGATAAGCAGGCAGATTGGAGATGGTTTTGGCTGGGGGTATGCATAATCATTATTGCAACATTTATTTAATATATTAAGATTAACCGCATAAAAATCAGCAGAGACTATGAAAATAAGTAAAAACAGTAAGGGGATATATAATGATTAATTATTTTTACTTATTTTTAGCGGCCTTATCAGGTGCGGCCATGGCTCTGCAAGGGACCTTTAACGCCAGTATGGGCAAAATTATCGGTTTGTGGGAATCAACACTGTTAATTCATATAATCGGAGTAATAACCGTAATAGTAATTATGATAGCGGTTGGGTGTGGGTTAAACAATTACGGTAAACTTGGACAGGTACCCTGGTATGCATTTCTGGGAGGTGTAATGAATGTCCTGATCATTTATGCGGTAATTCGTTCTATCCCTCAAATTGGAGTAGGGAATGCCACTACAGCTATTATAGTTGCTCAAATATCAACAGCAGTCTTAATTGATGCTCTGGGAGCTTTCGGCATGAAAAAGACCGGTTTTGAATATCTCGATATTTTAGGTATTGTGCTGTTAGCTGCAGGAGCAAAGTTACTTCTAATGGATTAATCATTTCACCTCTATTTATATCCCGGACAGCAGATAATTAATGTTATAATACTCCTGGATAGTCAGCTAATGCCAATCAGAATTTAGAAAAGTCAGGGGAACTGCAACTATTATGTTTATCCCCTGACATAGATAATCTTATGGGAGGGCTTGTTGATGGCTGTCAGGTATTTGACCGGGCGTAACAGTACGGCAAAGAGTAAACAAATATTTGCTGAAATAAAACAGACTTTACATAGCGGAACTGAAAATCGAATGGTTTTACTGGTTCCGGATCAATTTACATTTCAAACCGAGAGAGATTTGATCCGCAGTTTGGATATGCCAGGTATTATGCAGGTGGAAGTCCTGAGTTTTAACCGGCTGGGAGAGCGGGTTATAAATGAGGGCGGGGGCCGGACGCGTACCACTATTGATGAACAGGGTAAACATATGGTGTTGCGTAAAGTTATAAATGATAACCTTCATAGACTGGGCACTTATAGTAAAGTTGCAGAACATCCCGGATTTGTTGAACAGCTATCAGAACTGATTGCAGAAATTAAAAGATACCAGGTTAATATTGATGATATGGCAGAAGCAGTTGCTACTGAGGCAATGCTTGCCAAGACCGGCGATATAAAAATTATTTATAATGCTTTTAACGAATATCTTCAAGGGCGCTATATAGACCTGGAGGATAAGAGTAATCTGGTAATTGAAAAAATAGCCAACAGCAGTTGGCTGAAGGATGCGCATATCTGGATTGATGATTTTGTATCTTTTACACCACAACGATTACAAGTAATTGAACAGTTAATGTTATTGGCCCGGGAAATTACTTTTTCCTTTACATTGGATTTATCTGCTTCCCGCCGGGATGCCCAATTATTTTCTCCCTCACGCTATACATACAACCAGATACATTCTCTGGCGGACAACCTGGGGTTAAAACAGGAACATATGCTTGTGCCTGATATCGAATCGGATAAAAAAGCCGCGCTTATATTTTTAGAAAAGGAATTATATGCCTGGCCATCCCGGGTGTGGGAAGATGAGGTGCAGGGCTTATCAATCTTTGCCGCCGCCAATATTTCTTCCGAAGTAGAACAAGCTGCCTCCCGAATTATTAATTTTGCCCGCGAAAATAACTGGCGCTGGAGAGATATAGTAGTTATCTGTTCTGACATGGAAAGCTACAGCTATCTAATAAGGCGGATATTTCCGGAATACGGCATACCGTTTTTTATCGATGACAAAAGAGATATAATGGACAACCCTATTATTGAATTTTTAATGGCATTATTGGATATTCTCATTCGAAATTTCCGTTATGATGATGTACTGCGAATGCTTAAAACCGGCCTTTTGGAATTATCAGCTGAAGATGTGGAAGAATTGGAAAATTACATGCTGGCCCATGGCATTCAAGGCAATAAATGGAAACAAGAGTTTATTTATGGCCCAGGCGGGGAACTGGAGAAATTAAACCAGTTGCGCATAAGCATTGCCGAACCTATCTTTGAACTAAAAGCAAATATGAAATCGGCAACTTCCTATGCAGCCCGAACCAGGCAACTGTATGAATTTATGGAACAAAGGTCAGTCCAAACCGGGTTGCTTAATTGGATTGAAAATTTGCGTGAACAAAACCTTCATGAGCAGGTTTTGCAAAATACTCAAATATGGAATATTGTCATGCAAATATTTGATCAGATAGTAACTATTATGGGTGATGATATTTGCACTCTTAAAGAATACCGCTCAGTACTGGAAAGCGGTTTTACCTCTTTTAAGTTGGGAATGATACCTCCCACTGTTGATCAGGTAATTGTCGGAAGTTTACAGAGATTAAAGAGTCGCGGAGCCCGCGGATTAATTGTATTGGGTGTTAATGACGGTAAATTACCGGCAGCAGGTAATCAAAACGGCATTTTATTGGAAGAAGAGAAACAAAGTCTGGCAGAAAAGGGAATTGTTCTATCCAGTAGTCGGGAAAGGCGTATGGATGAGGAAAGATTTATAATATACAACGCTTTGACCAGGGCTACAGATGAAGTAGTACTATCGTATGCTTTGGCTGATGTTCAGGGAAAAGCATTACGGCCTTCATTATTAATTGATCGGGTGAAAAATATATTTCCAGGTATTAAACATAATTCTGATCTGGTAGAAAACCGCCTAAATCAATTGCAGTTGGTTTCAACTCCGATTAGCACCTATAAATATTTGATTGAAAATATGCGTCGTTTGCTGGATGATAAACCCATTGAAAATTTCTGGTGGGATATACTGAGCTGGTATCAAAATAATCCGGATTGGGATGCTTTGCGTATTATAACCGGCAAAGCTTTCTTTCACCGTAATCAGCTTCACTATGTTGAGCCATTAGCAGCCAAACGATTATATGGGAGAACTTTTCGTACTAATGTGTCCCGCTTGGAAAAGTTTGCTGCCTGTCCTTTTGCTCATTTTATTCAGTATGGAATGCGCGCCCGGGAACGAAAGCAATATACTGTAGAATTCCCCGATATCGGCAACATTTTTCATGAGAGCATTTTAAGATACGGAACCCGTATATCTGCAGAAAAGCTTGACTGGTCTGATTTAAGCCAGAATCAATGTGAAACGATGGTTGATGAGATTATGGAGGAATTAACCGCCGATTATGGCAATGGAGTATTTCAAAGCAGCAATCGTTATATAAATTTGAAAGATAGATTAAAGCGGGTTGGTCGCCGGGCCACCTGGACAATTACCGAACATATGAAAAAAGGCGATTTTAACTTATTGGGGCATGAGTTGGCTTTTGGTAAGGGGAAGGATTTCCCAGCCATTGAGGTTGAGTTAAATAATGGTGAAATAATTTACCTGGAAGGACGGGTTGACCGGATTGATTATTTAAACCTGACTGATACTACTTACATAAAAATTATTGACTATAAATCGGGTAATAAGAAACTGCAATTGGATGATGTTTATTATGGTTTATCATTACAACTGTTTATATATCTGTCGGCTTTATTAAAAAGTAATAATCCTGATTTTCACAGCACTGTAAAACCTGCCGGAGTCTTCTACTTCAAGATTGATGACCCCTTGATAACAACTGAACAGATGGATATGGATAAAATTAAATCCGAATTGCGTAAAGCACTTAAAATGCGGGGAATAACCTTAAAAGATGTGGAAGTGGTGCGTTCCATAGACCGGGAAATAGAACATGGTTCAGAAGTAATACCGGTTGCTTTAAAAAATGACGGCCTGTTTACGAAAAGTTCATCAGTTTTATCAGAAGATGAATGGCATTTGGTACTGAACTATGTAGAGGCCAAAATTGCCGGATTAAGTGAGCAAATATTGTCCGGACGGGTAAGTATCGAACCTTATAAGAAAAATAATAACGATAATGCCTGTACTTATTGCTCATACAAATCAATTTGCCAATTTGATCTTCTTTTCGAAAACAATCAGTATAAATACCTGCAGAAATACAATGTGGAACAGGTATTACAGTTGATGGAGCAACCGGAGGAGGGTAAGCAGTGAGAAACTGGACTAATGAACAGCGGGAAGCCATTGAAATGCGTGACCGCAACTTGTTGGTTGCTGCTGCGGCAGGGTCAGGTAAAACTGCTGTATTGGTGGAACGAATAATTCAGCTAGTTATTAAGGATAAAATTGATATAGACCAATTGCTGGTAGTTACCTTTACTCAGGCGGCTGCTGCTGAAATGCGGGAAAGAATCAGCCGGGCTATCCACACAGAATTGGAACAGTCCAATGAAGATAATCAGGAACATTTAAGACGACAATTATCCCTTTTGAATCGGGCTTCAATAAGTACTCTGCATTCTTTTTGTACTGATGTAATTAAAGCCTATTTCCATTTGATTGATATTGATCCTCGTTTTCGTATTGCTGATAGTACCGAAGCATTAATGATTAAAAGCGAATGTATGGAAGAAATGCTCGAAGAGCAGTACCAGGCAGCCAGTCCTGAGTTTTTAATGCTGGTGGAAATGTTTGGCGGCAACCGTGATGATGCTCCTTTAAGTAATTTAGTGTTAAAGATTTATGATTTTATTCAGAGTCAGCCACAACCGTTGGAATGGTTAAAAAGTAAAGCCAATGATTATAACATGAGCAAAGAAGAGTTTGAAAACAGTAGTTGGCTTAAAACTATTAAACAAAATATTAAAACCAGATTAATTGCAGCCGAAGATTTATTTACCAGGTCATTGCAGGAATCGCTGTTACCGGATGGCCCGGCTGCTTACACAGAGGCACTGCAGGATGATAAAATAATAGTAAAAGAACTGCTTGATGCTCTGGATAGAGGAGATTTCGATAACTTCTATAATCTGTTGTGCTCTATTAATTTCAAGCGTTTAAAATCAGCAGGCCGTGAGCACCGGGAAAAAGCAGAAGCGGTAAAAGGTTGGCGTGATGAAGCTAAAGATATTATTAATGATATAAAAAATAAAACCCTCCACAAACCATTAGAAGAAATGCTGGTTGATATAAACCGGCTTTTTCCATACATAAACTATATTTATTATTTAATAGAAGAGTATTCCCGCATTTTTTCACAAAATAAATCTGAGCGGGGGATTTTGGATTTTAATGATCTGGAACATTATGCCCTGCAGGTATTATCACATCCTATAGCCAGGCAGGAATATCAATCCCGCTATAAATACATCTTTGTTGATGAATATCAGGACAGTAATCTGGTACAGGAGACCATTATCAACTATATTAAACGGGAAAATAACCTATTTATGGTGGGAGATGTTAAGCAGAGTATTTATAGATTTCGTTTAGCTGACCCCGGTTTATTTATGCAAAAATATGACGACTATCAACGATGTGAAACCAGCATTAATTGGCGTATAGATTTGGGTACAAATTTTCGTTGCAGTCAGGAAATAATTAATTCAGTGAATTGTTTATTTACTGAAATTATGTCCCGTGAATTGGGCGAACTGGATTATGATGACCGGGTTAAATTAAACTATGGGGCGGATAGTAATAAATTTAATGATTCCTGTGTAGAGCTTTGCATTATTGATAATGGTGACGATGGCTTACAGGATGAAACTTCATACCCTGAGGAAGAAACGCCTGTTGACTCAGCAGCAATTAATGGTTACTTGCCGCTGAGTGATAATGAGGTACCAGCAGACATCATTGAAAGAGAAGCTCTATTTATAGCCCGGAGAATTCAACAATTGCTTACTGAAGAAATATTTGACTCCCAAACCGGTGCTTATCGACCAGTCGAGTATCGCGATATTGTTGTTCTGATGAGGGCTACCGTCAATTGGGCCGGGCAGTTTGCTGAAACCTTCATGAGCGAGGGGATACCTTGTTATGCTGATATAAACAGCGGCTATTTTCAGGCTATTGAAATAGAATTGTTTATGAACCTTTTACGGGTTATTGATAATAAAAGACAGGATATACCATTAATGAGTGTTATGCGCTCACCAATATTTAATTTCAGCTTGCCGGAAATGATAATGATTCGGGCAGAAAGTAAAGCAGATACATTTTATAAAGCCGTTGAAGATTATCAGTTAAACCATGATGACGAGCTGGCAGTAAAGCTTAACCATTTTATTGAGCGGATAAATATTTGGAAAGAAGAATCCCGGTATATGAGTATGGATGATTTTATCTGGAAATTATTAATAACTACCGGATATTATTATTATTGTACAGCTATGCCCGGGGGGCAGCAACGGCAGGCCAATCTGCGTTTATTACATGATCGGGCCCGTCAGTTTGGTCAAACTTCCATAAAGGGTTTATTTAACTTTATAAAGTTTATTGATAAATTAAAGATTAGCAGTGGGGATATGGATATAGCCCGTATTTTAGGCGAGAACGACAATGTAGTCAGAATTATGAGTATTCATAAAAGCAAAGGGCTGGAATTTCCGATTGTTATATTAGCAGGAACAGGTAAAAAATTCAATATGCGTGATATCTCGGGCACGGTATTATTGCATAAGGATTTAGGAATTGGTTCGCGTTATATAGACCCTGAATTAAGGTTTTCAACCAATACTATCAGTCGTATTGCTATAAGTAACCTGTTAACTACGGAGAGTCTGGCAGAAGAAATGCGCATTTTATATGTTGCCTGTACCCGTGCCCAGCACAAACTAATTATGGTCGGGTCTGTAAAAGACTTAACCAGACAAAAGAATAAATGGGTCAAACCACAGGGAATTTATCAACTTTCACAAAGTCGTAATTTTTTGGATTGGATTGCACCAATAGTAATGAGACATCATAGCGCTGCAGTATTACTTCCTGATTCATATCACGCTGGTCATCCCCTGCCAATAGTGGATGATTGCAATTGGAAGATAGTAATAAACTATCCGCCAACCAATGAGCAAGCGGCCGACTCTACAGCAAAAAATGATTTTATTAACCGCTGGAACAATATCGAAATACCGCCGTCAGCACAGTCAGATGAATTCAAGGCTATACTTGATTGGACTTATGATTATAAAGATGTGCAAGATATCCCTTCCAAAGTTTCAGTAACCCAAATCACTGATTTAGAGCGTAAGAATTTAGTTGAATATGCTTATTCACCACCAATGATAAATATTAAACCCCGGTTTCTGGAAACAACCTCTGCCATTACTCCGGTACAGAAGGGGACAGTCATGCATACAGTTATGCAACACCTTGATTTGCATCGATTGGGAGATGGCATTGCAAGTATAAACCGGCAGGTTGGGGAAATGGTCGAAACAGAGATTCTGACTGACCAGGAAGCAGAGGTAATTGATTCCCAGGCTATTTATGAATTTTTTAATTCAGAATTAGGGCAGCGAATACTGACAGCCAGAAATGTTTATCGGGAAACTCCATTTAACTTATATTGTCCGGCATCAGATATTTTTAAATTATCTGTAACCACGGATGAAAAATTATTGGTGCAAGGTGTTATTGACTTGTATTTCGAAGAGAACGACAAATTAATCTTATTGGATTTTAAGACTGACCGGGCGTTGTATAATTTGGAGAGACTGATCAGGCAATATTCTATTCAGCTTAAGTGGTACCGCCGGGCATTGGAATCCATCCAGCAAAAAGAAGTATCTGAAATGTATTTATACCTTTTTGAAAACCATCAAACCATAGCGGTTAATAACAATGCCTGATTATTGTTGATTATAATGGGAGAATATTTCTATAAACTGCCTTTTTAAATCTTCCTCACTTTTAAACCGGCTGGGGAGTTTGTCATCCAGGGTTACCATTACTGCATCAAATAAAGCTCTGACTATCTCTTCACGCGTTACTAAGCAACGCGTAGCAGTGTAACCGGAATTAACCAGACCGGTAATCCAGTCAATCTGATCAGAATATAGATGAATTGGCATTTGCATTAATGGACGGTGCTTTTTGGTTTCGGGATTAGTCTCTGTAACTTCTGCAGTTTCAATTTTTTCAACCTTAATTGTATCAGCGGGTATTTCAGGTACAACAGGGTTTTCTGGAGCATTGCCATGAAATTTTTCGCGTGCTAAAGCCCATTGTTCACGGGCCTGTTTTTCAATTTGATGATATCCCTTAATATTTTTATGAAATATGGCTTGATTAAACCAGTTTACAGCTTCATTATAATTTCCTAACCGTAAATTTAACTCGCCAATCAGATATACTACCTGTACCTCATTAAGATTGCCAATTAAATCAGTACCGTTCTTGTACGCTTCATTATAGTTAGTCAGAGCTTCCCGCATATAAGTTAATTCCAAATCCTTATTGCCAATTTCTCTTGATATCCATGCAGCCCCCAGCAGTAATCCTGCCAGCTCAGCGGGAGAAACTTTTTTAAGCTGGGCAGTACGAATTGCCATCTGCAAGCTGATTAATACCGTATCCAAATTTCTCTCTTTATTAAAATCAGGTAAATTATCAGTCTGTAGTTTTAACAGGGCACCGGCTAATTGTTTGGATACAATATCAGGCAACTCATCGTTAAAAGTATTGTTCGAGGCTGCATAAGAACAGCATGGACATACTATTATAGAATAATGAAGGGGACTTAAACCTCGATATATAATATGTAAATCAGACTCCCTTTCTACCACATATCTGGCTGAACTGCGTACTGCCATACTGGTAAAAGGAGTTTTGCAAATCGGACAGGAATATTTTCGGGCAAATAACTTACTAAAATCAGGCATATAATTAATCGCTCCATATTAAAAGTTTCATAATATTCGGAATTGAAAGGCTATGGTATATAATATTATACATAAACACTTATTAATTTTAATTATAATCGATATTTTTAAATATCCAATCAAACGGAAGTCCTGAATTATATGGGCATATAAGCAAAGGAGGAATGAGGTATTACTAAAGTAGGAAACTATATGAACAACGAGGTTATTAGCCTTAATCCCGGCATGTCAATATTGGAAACTGCCCAAATATTTCTGGAAAACAAAATTGACGGTGCTCCGGTAGTTAAAAACGATAAAATTGTTGGTTTATTTACTAAAACTCATCTTATAAGAGCTTTGGCTTATGAGATTGATACTAAAAAACCAATAAGCGATTTGATGACTCATGAGGTGAATGTTCTGGATGCCAATATGGATATTCGTGATGTTGATATTATGTATACCGGCAGATATCCGGTTGTTGAAAACGGCAAAATGATAGGCTTTATAACCAAATCAGATATAATGGTAGCTTTAAATGAAATTATTGAAGACATATCAGGACAAATAGAAACCGTAATCAACTCCGCTTACAATCCGGTTATTGCCATTGATCGGGAAGGCATTATCCGTATTTGGAATCGGGCGATTGAGAAATATACCAATCTGGAAAGAACAGAGGTTTTAGGGCAGCATATTAATAAAGTCATTCCCGAAAGTGCATTACAGGATATTATTAGTTCCGGACAAAGCGAGTACGGCATTAAAATTAAAGTTGGCGGTAATTCATTTATTACCAATAGGGCCCCAATTACTAAAAACGGCGAGATATCAGGTGCTGTAGCAGTATTATATGATATTTCCGAGTTGGAGAAAGTAACCAGGGAATTGGAATATGTTAAATCTTTAAATAAAGAACTGGATGCAATTATTGATTCCTCATTCGACGGACTATATATTACCGATGGTGAAGGTTTAACTTTACGCATTAATAGAGCAATTAAACGAATGACCGGTCTGGGAGAAGAGGACCTGGTTAACAAGACCATGTATGAACTGGTTGATAAAGGAGTTTTATCTCGTTCAGCCAGTGTTTTGGTTCTGGACCAGAAGAAACCGGTTACAACTACATTAACTACAGTTACCGGGACTCACCTGCTGGTCAGTGCTACCCCGGTGTTTGATGAGGAAGGCAAGATATTCAGAATAGTTACCAGTGTTCGTGATATAAGTGAACTAAATATGCTAAAACAGCGAATCGAACAACTGGAGGGTTTAAAAAGTCATTTCGAATTTCAAATGAATCAAATGAGGGTAAAACTATCCGGTGATTTAATATTTAAGAATCGTGATATGGAAAATATAGTTTATCAAGCTATGAAAATAGCCGAGGTTGACTCAACCGTTCTGCTTCATGGAGAGTCCGGTGTGGGCAAAGAACTCATTGCAACTATAATCCAGCGCAACAGTAACCGTAAAAATGGACCATTTATTAAACTAAACTGTGCTGCCATTCCTGAAAATCTTATTGAATCAGAATTGTTCGGTTATGAAACCGGTGCTTTTACCGGTGCACGAAAAGAAGGGAAACCAGGTTTGTTCGAACTGGCCAATGAAGGTACGCTTTTATTGGATGAAATAGGGGATATACCACTTCATCTACAGGTAAAACTGTTACGCGCCATTCAGGAACGCGAGATTATTCGGGTGGGAGGAACCAAATCAATTCGTATTGATGTACGCATCATTGCCATAACTAATAAGAATCTTGAAACTATGGTGAGGAAAGGCGAATTTCGTGAGGATTTGTATTATCGGATAAATGTTGTCCCCATATATGTACCTCCTTTAAGGGAACGGCGGGAAGATATTCCCTTGCTGATCAGACATTTTTTGAATAATTTTAATCTCAGATACAATTTTAAAAAAGATATCGAGGCAGAAGTAATCGAGGCACTTATGCGTTATAACTGGCCGGGAAATATCAGGCAACTGGAGAACCTGATTGAAAGACTTATTGTTACTACCAGTGCAGAAAATATTAAGCTGCCACATTTGCCTGAATATATTTTTTCACTGGCACCTAATGGCGATGAGTTAAATGATCAGGCTGTTTCAGTAAATCGTATTATCCCGCTTAAACTGGCAGTCGAAAGTGTTGAAAAGTTATTGCTGCAAAAAACTTTTTCTATTGCCAATTCCTGTTTTAAAGCAGCTGAACTTTTAGAGGTTGATGCTTCAACTATTTCCCGTAAAGCTCGTAAATATGATATTCCTATAAAAAACTGACTATTAACCGGCAAAAAAATAAGCGGGTGTAGGGTCTGGGGGGACACCCGCTTATTGGCAGGCTATATTGCTTAGATATCCTGTTTATTGGTTCTTGCCCAAATCTTCATTTGTTCAGCTTCTTTTATTAATTCATCACGGAAATCCGGATGAGCAATATTAATCAACTCTTCAGCACGCTGCCAGGTGGTACGGCCTTTCATTAAGGCTATGCCATACTCAGTTGCCACATAGAAATTTAACGAACGCGGTATAGTAACAATTGTTCCCGGTGAAAGAGTTGGCCTGATCCTGGATGCTACTGTTCCATCCCGCATTGTTTTTGTGGAAGATAAACAGATAAACCCTTTTCCTCCTTTAGACCGGAAAGAAGCAAATATGAAATCCAACTGTCCGCCAGTTCCTGATATTTGTCTGGTTCCGGAAGCTTCAGAAGCTACCTGACCATAAAGGTCTACTTCAATGGCATTATTTATTGCAAAGACCTTATCATTCATAGCGATAACCGCCGGATCATTGGTATAATGAACCGGATAACTGGCACATACCGGATTATGATCCAGGAAGTTATATAACTTATCAGTACCCATAGCAAAGGTATAAACCATTTTACCTTTATCTATGCTTTTGAGCTTGCCGTTAACTCTTCCGCTCTCATGCATATCAACAAAAGAATCAACCAGCATCTCGGTATGAATACCCAAATCTTTCAAATCAGATTCAGCAATCATAGCTCCTATAGCGTTGGGCATTGCTCCTATTCCTAACTGCAAACAGGCTCCATCTTCCATTTGTTCCATTACAATACGGGCAATTGCTTCATCAGTTTCTGAAATTTTAGTAGGAGGCAGATTTAATAATTTAGGATTAGTCTGACTTTCAACAATATAATCTACCTGACTGATATGAATACCTTCTCCATTACCCCCCAGGCAAACTGGTACGGAAGTATTTACTTCTACGACTACTCTTTTAGCTTTTTCAACCACATAAGAAGTAATCGAATTTGAAGTACCAATATTAAAGTACCCATTACGATCCATAGGAGCAACCAGCACAAAAGCAACATCAATCTGTACATATTCTTCTATTAATTTTCGGGCTTCATGATAAGTAATAGGAATATAATTACATAGATTCTGTTCATGCATGGCCCTGGAGAAACCTGAAAAATGCCAGTCATTAAAACGGAAATGTTCTCTTTTGGGATCAGCTTTAACAATTTCAGGTATCATGGTAATAGTTACAGTGCGTACCTTTACATCTTCAAGCTCATTAACCCTTCTGGCCAATGCTGCATCCAAATCTTTCGGCTGCATTACAAATTCACCATATTGCACCCAATCTCCGGATTTAACTATTTTTACGGCCTCATCAGCTGATACCAGTTTATCCTGATATTGGTCCGTATAATCGTTGGTACCGTTTAACAGTAACGCCATAATAAAGACCTCCTCCCAAATAATTATTAAATATACTTAAACATTTATATAAGTTTCTGAGGTATTGGGTAATAGCTATTCAGGATGGCTATTACCTATAGTTTTGATACCAGGGTTGCTGTTGGTACAATCCCCCCGACACCCCCTTACTTCACTTAATAGATTAAACCCTGCCTGATTTGATTTATTGCAATAATTGTGCCAATATAATATAACTTGAAAATATTCAATACCTATTTCGCCGATAGCGCTATCTGAGCTGATAATAAATTCAAAACTGACTGACAGGCGGACAAAATCCAACCAGTTCTTAACCAGACATGAGAAAGCAAAAATGCAACAATGCATTGCGGATCTGCAATACTGAAATTGACGGGCCTAAAATCGTCATTATTCTGTATTGCATAATTGCATTGCCGTTTTTCATAAAGCGGATTTTATTTACAGCCAATTTGGTGATAGAATAGAATGCAGAATTTTTAAGGGATATAAATAATTTAAAGAATACTATTTATAAAGATCAAAAAGCATTTAAGAAAGTGGGGCTAAGATATGCTGAAGACTTTGATGGTTGATTATCCAATTAAGTATACCGGTAAGGAGTTAACTTCTCATTGGATTTATCGCAAATTTCAGTTGTTAGGTGATGCTATTGTTGCTTTTATTGGTGAAGCAGATGTACCCATTGATAACATGGTGGATTTAACTGATGTAAAGGAAGGGGATTATATCTATTCACCGTTGATGCTGCATTTCCTGGTTGAACATTTTAATCCTGATCTTGAACTGGCAATTTATCGGCAAAGAATATTGATATCATGTATTAAAGAGGAAATGGAGAATTTTGAAATACCGGTTTTCCGTATGGGTGACGATTTATTTGTTCGCCAGGCCAAGTTGTCAGTATCAATTGCTACCGTTTCGCCTACATCAACTCTAATTCATACCGGTTTAAATATTAAAACTGACGATACTCCGATTAAAACTTCCGGATTAAATCAATTGGGCATAAATGATGTTCCGTCCTTTGCTGTTAATGTTATGAAGCGTTATCAGCATGAACTTGAACTAATTTACGAGGCACGCTGTAAAGTACGGAGTCATAATCGCTAATTCTGATCTTGCTAAAATTATGGGCGAGCACACAAGGTAAAGGTTTGCTGGAAACCGGCAAACTTTTATCGCTTATTTGGCTGTAATCAGAATTGATTTTACTATGATGCAAAACTGCATACTTTAATTTGCTGCCAATATTATCCTTAACTTGTAATTGCTTTTTGCTTCAACTAGAATATACAGGGGAGGAGACAGGTTATGGAAGAAGAGAATGGGAAGCTGGAATTAATAGCTTTCAGGACCTTTTCGGCTAATAATGAATTAGTCTACATTATAGACTTTCTGAATAAAAGCCTGAAACAAAAAAATATCATGTTTGGTTTAACCAAAGATAAAGAAAAAGAAGAAATGACCATTAATATTTATGAGTTTTAACTCAATATGGGAGTGAGTTTATGAAGGAACAAATATGGGAATTTTTTAAAGAAATGGTCTCGATAATAGTTATTGCTTTTATTCTGGCTATGATATTGAGAACTTTTGTTATTGAGGGCAGGATTATTCCTACCGGTTCCATGCTGCCAACTATTCAATTACAGGACCGGGTAATGGTTAATAAGTTTATTTATCGTTTTAAGGAACCACAACGGGGAGACATAGTTGTTCTGGAACCTCCAAAAATACTGAATTCTGATGAAGATTACATAAAAAGAGTTATTGGTCTGCCCGGAGACACGGTGGAAATGAAAGAGGGTAAAGTATTTATTAACGGGAAAGCTCTCGTGGAACCATATTTACCGGAACCTCTTAATTACGAATTTGGTCCGGTACAAGTTCCCGAAAATAGTTTAATGGTTTTAGGGGACAATCGTAATTTCAGTTTTGACAGTCATGCCTGGAATGCATGGTTAACCCGCGATCACTTAAAAGGTAAGGCCTTTATGATTTATTGGCCAATTGACCATATTAACTTGCTGGACAGGGGGGTTACTATTCAAGAATGAGGATTCTAGTTACTAATGATGATGGTATTTATGCCCAGGGAATAAATGAGTTGATAAAACAACTGAGTAAAATAGCTGAAATATATGTAGTAGCTCCAGACCGGGAAAGAAGTGGTACCGGTCATTCGATTACCGTATTTGAACCAATTAGAGCGGTCCCTTTCAATTTGCCCGGAGTTAAAAAAGGATGGGTTGCGGGTGGTACCCCGGTAGATTGTGTAAAACTTGGGATAGCCAAACTAATTGATGAAAAAATTGATTTGGTAGTATCGGGAATTAATCACGGACCCAATCTGGGTACGGATGTATTATATTCCGGCACCGTTTCGGCAGCTGCCGAAGGAATTATAATGGGTTCTCCAGCTGTGGCAGTGTCTCTGGATTCTTATGCGCCGGATATGGAATTTGATCTGGCTGCGCGTTTTACGCGTAATGTTATTAAAACCGTTATGGAAAAAGGCATTAAGCAGACTACTTTATTGAATATTAATATACCAATGTTGGCCTGGGAGGATATAAAGGGAATCCGGGTTACTCGTCTGGGAGTCAGAAATTATGATAACTTATTTGAGGAAAGACAGGACCCCCGTGGTAATACTTACTTCTGGCTGGGGGGAGGAGTGATGAAGGAAGAACAACCGCCTGACAGTGATGTAGCTGCAACTCAGGTTGGTTATATTAGTATTACGCCCATCAATCTTGATTGGACTGATTATAAATTAATCTCGGAATTTCGCACCACCTACAGCGAATATCTTAACCAATGGGGTATTCAGGATGCTGATATTAAGTCTGCTGATTAATATAATATTATTTTTTCTGATTTTTAATATAGGATATTTAAACAGGAAAAAGATCAATCCTGACACTCCGGATAAACCCGTAAGTCAGATGTATATGTTTCCTATTGCGATCGCTATCCTCTTTACTCTGATAATGGATGCATTTAAGGGAATCTTTTATTACCAGATACTTATTTTTGTGGTAGCTGCTATTCTCATATACCTGCTTTTCTATAAGGCGGGTCAAAAGAAATAATCGTGCACTGCCGACTTATTAAGGTTAAAATAGTTTTGATAGTTTAACTAAAATATAGTACCATTTTTACAGTTAAAGTTCAAAATGAGGAGGTTGTTTAATGAAGGTGTACCCCACCAGTAAGATTCGTAACATAGCCCTTGTCGGCCATGGAGGAACCGGAAAAACTTCATTGGCAGAGGCCATGCTTTTTAACACAGGGGCAATCAAGAGAATGGGTAAGGTGGACGACGGTAATACAGTTTCTGACTATACCCCGGAAGAAGTGAAACGACAGATTACTATTAGCTCATCATTAGTTCCGTGTGAATACAGGGACCATAAAATAAACCTGGTAGACACGCCTGGTTATTCAGACTTCTACTTTGAAGTTGTTGGTGCTATGAGGGTAGTAGACAGTATGCTGCTTCTATTATCAGCTACTGCCGGCGTTGAAGTACAAACTGAAATAGTATGGCAGGATTATCCCGATATTCCCAAACTGGCATTTATTAATAAAATGGATCGGGAAAATGCCAATTTTTATAAGGTGGTCGATCAAATTAAAGATACTTTCTCTGATAATATTGTTCCATTGCAGTTACCTATTGGAGCTGAAGACAATTTTAAAGGGATAGTAGACCTGATAAAAATGAAAGCCTATATCTTTGAACCGGGGACCGGCAAGGCCAAAGAAGAAGATATACCAGCTGATATGCTGGCTGATGCCGAATCATATAAAGAAGCTTTAATTGAAGCTGCTGCTGAAGCCAATGATGATTTACTGGCTAAATACCTCGAGGGTGAAGAGCTGAGTGATGCTGAAATTTCCCAGGGAATCAAAGAAGCTGCCAGCAAGGGCTCGGCTGTATTTGTATTCTGTGGTTCAGCATTAAACAATATAGCCATTACCAGTTTAATGGATTTTGTTATAGAATGTGGGGCTACTCCCAATGTAAATCCTCTGGTTACAGGTAAAGACCTGGAAGCAGAGCCTATGACTGCACAGGTATTTAAAACTATTGCTGACCCCTACATTGGCAGACTGACCTTATTCAGGCTCTTTACCGGTAAAATGAAGGTCGATTCTGTTGTTTATAATGCCAGCAAGGAAAAAGAAGAAAAAATTGCCCAGATATTAATTATGACCGGAAAAGAGCAGACCGGTGTTCCGGAATTATCCGCCGGTGATATTGCTGCTCTGGCCAAATTATCATCTACAAGCACCGGAGATACACTTACGGTTAAATCCAATACCAATTTATTGCCGCCAATTGAATTCCCGGTACCTACTTTAAGTGTAGCCATAGAACCTAAAAGTAAAGGTGACGAAGACAAGCTAAGCGGTGCAACTCAAAGATTGTTGGAAGAAGACCCCACCATTATTATACGGAAAGACCCTGAAACCAAACAAACCATACTTACTGCCATGGGAGATACACATATAGATATTCTCATTGAAAAGCTGACGCGTAAATTTGGCGTTGATGTAATTACGCGGGAAATGCGTATACCTTATCGCGAAACCATTCGTTCCATGGTTGAAGTAGAAGGTAAACACAAAAAACAATCCGGAGGACATGGACAATTTGGTCATGTATGGATTAAGTTTGAGCCCAATTCGGAGGGTAATTTTACTTTCGAAGAAAATGTGTTTGGCGGATCGGTTCCCCGTCAGTACTTCCCAGCAGTAGAAAAAGGTCTGCAGGAAGCTATGGAAGAAGGAGTTCTGGCCGGATATCCGGTTACAAATTTAAAAGCTACCCTGTATGATGGTTCTTATCATTCAGTAGACTCATCGGAAATGGCTTTTAAAATGGCTGCCCGTATAGCCTTTAAAAAAGGTGTTGAGGCTGCAAAACCAGTATTGCTTGAACCAATTATGAATGTTGAAATCATTGTACCGGATGCCTTTATGGGTGACATCATTGGTGATTTAAACACCAAAAGAGGTCGTGTACAGGGTATGGAACCAACCGGTAAAATGCAAATGATTAAAGCTCAGGTCCCCCTGGGGGAAATGGCCCGTTATACTATCGACTTGAAATCAATTACTCAGGGCAGAGGTAAATTCAGTATGGAATTCTCTCATTATGAAGAAGTTCCTGCACAAAATGCAGACAAAATCATAGATAAAGCCCGTCAGGAAAAGGAAGAAAAAGAGAAATAAATTTCATAAAAAAAGAGGGCTAAGCCCTCTTTTTTTTATGAAATTCCGGGGGTTGGTTTTTTTACATACGCTCGCGCAGGCTTTCAAATAATGGATCATTATTCACCGGAGTTTGATTTATCAGATACCAATGAGTCTGATGGTTGATAACTTGTGCACTCTTAACTTTATTTATAAAGTAACACCCAGCTACAATTGCACCTGATGCTAACATCATACTCAGGTAATAAACCCCGTTATCAGTTTTTAATACTCCTATTAGAGAAGCTTCCAAAACCAGTAGTGCTAAAAAGATACCTGCAAAAGTACATTTTCGGTCACTCATTTCATGCCTCCATATATCTTGCTATATATGGATTATTTACCTTCCTGCATGGGATTTATACCAGCTGATAATTAATAAATTTATCTTATATATAACATACTAAAATTAATGTTTAGATTAAAAGAATAACGTTATGAAAGTTTGGAGGTCAAAATATTGTTTTCAGGCAGACGTTTATTAACATTAATACTATTGGGGACCCTGGTATTAATTCCCGCTTGCAGTGGAGAAAAACCACCTGTTCAAAAACCCGCACAGCAAACCAAAAAGCCTGAACTTCCTGAACAGTTTAAAATAGTGGTAAAGGAAACAGACGCAATAATTAAAGAAGCAGATAAAAAGATAAAACTGGATAATTATTCGATACTGGAATCATCTGATACCAGTCAGCAACAAGAATCAGGTAAAAGTGATTCCGCACAGAATAAAGGTAAAAGCATGCCTAATGATTGGCAAGAAGAACAAGCCAGTTTAAAGCAGATACATCGCAATTGGAATAAATTGCAGGTTAAAGCAACCCAGGTAGGATTAAATATGGAATCGCGACATAAGTTTGATCAATCCCTGGACCGCCTGACTGATAGCGTCAACGCTAAAAATACTGAGAATACCATAATTCATGCAATTGAGCTCTATGATGGGTTTGACAGTATAGCACAAGTGTTTGAATCTCCTATTCCTCCGGTTTATTATCAAACCAAATATGAAATTATGAAAGCATCAGCCCTTGCCATGCAGGGAAAATGGGAGGAAGGTAAGAAACAATGTCAGCATATGCACAGGGAGTGGAACACTCTTAAAATGCAAGCTGATAAAGTTGATAACCAGGTGGTTTCCTGTACGGATTCATCTATCAGGGATTTATGTCGTGCTATTGACAATAAATCAGTAGGCCTGGTAAGTATAAAAACTGATATAGCCATTGAAAATATTAATAAACTATCTGAAGAATTCAAACGCAATAACATGACAGGCAACAAATAAACCTGGCATGAACTTAAATAAACTCTTTAATAACCGTCGGGATGGCTTCAGATGCTACTTGTGGATTTGAGCCGCCCGATAAAACAAATAACACCGGTCTTTTTTGGGCAAATACTCTTATTTTTCCGGCCAGTGATTGATATGCTGCGGTAGTAAGATAAAAATCACCATAATCAAGACAATGTGAATCGTGCCCAAATATGACAATTAAAAATTCGAAATCCCATTCTCTTTGCAATATAGTATCCAGAGCAGCAAGAAATTTATTATCATCAGCATTGTCCAGCAAAATTCCATAATTATTTAAAACCTGATCACTATACGCGTAATCCTCATCGGCAAAGAAATTTATATGAATGATATATGGATTCCCGGCAATCAAATCACGGGTACCATCGCCGGAATGCGGGTCTACATCGATAATCATAATCTTTTCTGTTCCTATGGATTGGAGTTTCTTTACCGCCATAACTACATCATTGTAATAACAGAATCCCCAACAATATTTTTGTCCGGCATGATGACCGGCAGTGCCTACAAAACAGAAAGCAAAATCCAATTCACCCTGTGATAGCTTTACTGCTGCCTCAATAACCCCTGAAGCTGAAAGCAAGGCTACCTCATGCATACCGGAAGCTTTAACCCCTTCAATCAATTGAGCAGAATGAGTGGCTTGCAGCCACTGGTAACATTCAGTATTTATTTCAGGTACAATTAATATTAATTGACCAGTCTTTATCATATCTTGAAGACTGTTAAAGCCAGGTTTAACCCGGTGCATAAGAGTACTATAGCCTTTCTCGGCAAAATCAGGATGATAAAAAACTGCTGCCTTCATAAATACAAGCCCCTATCAGTAAAAATAATCTGAATAAATCGCCATATTATATACATTAAATTATATCACGACAAGCATATCTGCCTTTAATTAAAGAAAAACCGGAGCATAAACTCCGGTTAAACTTCAGTATAATAATTATTTAAAATTTAAAATATCAACTGCAATATCAGAACCTTCCAATATAGCCTTTTCTATTTGATGCAATATCTTCATATGTTTTTGGTGTCTTAATAACATGTGCTGATATACATTTCTCAGTTCTTCATTAGAAGTTGAGTAAAAATAATTTTCATATTCAGAAACTCTAGCCTCCTTTTCTTCTTTTGCCTGCCTCAACATTGAACCAAAATTATCTGAATTCATTATCCTGCCTCCCCAATATTAAAGATTAAACCATTATACGATAAATGCTTATTATTGGTTACATATTTAAATAATGGAACCACAAGCAATGATTTCCCATATTATAAGATAATCAAACATAAGGGAGGTGAAACTATGACAAATTGTTGTTATCCTTGTGCCGTATGCGGTAATCAAACTTTTATCGCTCAGGTAAGAGCGGCAATTGCTGATGAACTCGGAGCTGTAGCTATGTATAGCCAGATGGCCAATATGGTAGACAGCCTCGCTCTCAAGGCGTTAATTATGGGTATAGCAGGCGATGAATATGGGCATGCCCGAACCTGGATGACAATTCTTGCCCTTTGCGGTTACAATTGTTAAAGATAAAAAACCGGAGTTGAAAACTCCGGTTTTTATACTATTTCAATACTATTGATTATTATTCAGCCACGGTTGCAACATTTCTGAAAAATAAACAATCAGCAGAAATAGTAAAACCGCGCTAACCTGCGCGGTTACTTGTTTTCTTATGGCAGGGGAGAGAGGTCTCGAACCCCCAGCCCTCGGTTTTGGAGACCGATGCTCTGCCAATTGAGCTACTCCCCTGCGATTGCTATCTTATCAGCAGACTATATAATAACATAATTCCATTAACCGTTCAATAGGTTGAATTTGCTGAGGTATTTTGATTCCGTTACTAAATTTGATAACATTAATTATATTGTGGTTTTTGAATAGGTTTATAGTAATTCCTGACTAGAACAACAGTAAAAACCCTACGCTAAATAAATAACCCAGTAATACAATAATAACCGAACTCATAAAAGACTGAATAAAATCACGGCGCGAAAATCCAATAAACATTTGAAATCACCCTTTCTATGTACGGAACATATGTTCTTACTATATTTTAATCGGGAACATGTGTTCTGTAAAGTGTTTCTTTCAGTTTTGCAAGTTTAATGCAGAACCAACATAATGTTATAAAAAATAATATTTAATAATACTTAATTTTGTGGAGGGAATAAATAATGAAGGTACTGGTAATTATGGGTGGGACTTCAGAAGAACGTGAAGTTTCTTTACGCAGTGGCAATGCAGTTTATGATGCTCTTAAATTATCGGGGTATAGCGTTGAAAGGCTGGTTCTTAATCATGATAACCTTAATCAGATTGAAATAATAAAACCGGATGTAGCATTTATAGCGTTACATGGTAAGTTTGGTGAGGACGGTACTATTCAAGGTTATCTGGAACTTATGGGAATACCTTATACTGGTTCCGGTGTAGCTGCAAGTGCTATCTGTATGGATAAAGTCATATCAAAAAAATTATTTGCTTATGAACAAATACCTACCGCTGATTTTATTGTGTTACAAAAACATGAATATGTAAATAATCGCGATCAAATCGCAGAAAAGTTATTACAGATGATGGGATTGCCTGTGGTAGTTAAACCTGCAACCCAGGGTTCCAGTATTGGAACAGTTATAGTCAAAAACCAAATGGATTTGATACCTGCACTTGAGCAGGCATTTGCTTATGACCGCGAAATATTAATAGAAAAGTTCATTGAGGGAACTGAAGTTACAGTTGCAGTGTTAGGTAATAGTTCCCCCCGGATACTGCCAGTAATTGAAATTACCTCGGAGAATGAATTTTATGATTATCAGTCAAAATACACTCAGGGTATGTGTCATCATATTATTCCGGCACGAATTGAAGAAGGTCAAATCCGGCAAATTGAGGAGATTTGTCTGCGCACCTATCAGTCTATGGGTTGCCGGGGAGTTGTCCGTATTGATATTATAATAGACAAAACAGGTAATCCTTATGTACTTGAAGTAAATACTATTCCTGGTATGACTGAGATGAGTCTGGTTCCCGATGCAGCCAAAGCAGCAGGCATGTCTTTTGAGCAATTGGTTGATGAGTTGATAAAACTGGCTTTTCAGGATTAATAGCTGGTATATAATATTATTGTAAGAATATGAGTCTACTAATTGTTGAAGGGATGACCGGATATGAATTTTTTGCCGGCAGGAATTATTAATGATACGATAGCTGATATTCATGCCAAGTCAATTGAATTACAAAAACTAATGGCAACCCATGATCTTCATAGTCTTAAACAGGGTTTAAGGGAAATAGAAGATATGGCTCTGGAATTGGCAGTATTTTTACAGAATTTGTCCTGCCAGCCTTTGATTTATACCGGATCCGGGTCTACGGAAGAAGTAATCCGAAGATTGGAATGGGCATTAACTTTTTCAGAAGAAATTGACCCAATAGAGTATTACAAATATAAGGAAAAATACAAATAGCCTGTCTCTGATATAATTAAGAAAACACCCGTGTAACCACGGGTGTTTTCTTAATTATAAGGTAGCTTCTGAGTTGTTAAAATAAGGTATGCAGCATTTCTGAAAATAATATACATGCAGTTTAGGCCATAGCATACTATTGGGGAATTCTGAACTATAAAACCCTACCAGGCTGTTAAATGCTTCATTTCCAATCAGCATTATTCCATTATTGACACAACATCCAGTGTACCATCCCTGGACCAGCGAAGTGACATCAAAATATATTTTATCAAAGTTACCCGGGCAGACGGTAAAGCAATCTACAGGGTCCGGGAAAATGGGAGGTTGATTGCTCCAGTTGACGCTCGCTTCTCCCCATGGAGCTAAAACATCAAAAAGGCAAACTTCAATATCTTCCGGCACTTCATTACGATAAATACTTAACTCCAGACAGGCAAAACAAATCTCACTATTAGGCGGAATATAATTGCAGCCCAGACTGCATAAATCAAATTTTAGCAAACTGCGATAATCATCAGGACAAGGACAGGGTTGTGATGGACAATTGTATTGACTTACATAAAGATAGGGGACTTCTCCAAAGTTTGTATTAGGGTAAAATTCTGCAATATAAGCATCCTGACTGGGAGAAAAGCAAATTTCAGTGCAATAGCAACAATTTGTTTGATTTGAAACATTGTTCATACAAGACATTTATAACCCTCCTTTCATTATATTTACTACATATTATTGGTTTATAAGCCAAAAGGTTACACTCATGCACTATATTAACTTTGCTCTGTTCAGGATACTTAATGTAAACAGTTAATAAGCATTGTTTCTGTAATTTGCGTTGATAAATAAAACAGTTAATCTGTTATAATGAGTCTTAGCATAAGGTGGGAGGCTTAGTATGAAACCAACGATGCAGAGTATTACTGAAAAAGTTCATAATGGTATCAGGCTTGAAGCGGCTGAGGGAATATATCTTTATGAATCAGGTGACTTGTTGAGCATAGGTGAATTGGCCAGAGAAAAGAAATTACAGAAATCAGGACGCAATGTTTATTTTAATGTAAATTGCCATATAAACCTTACTAATATTTGTGTATCCCGATGTAAGTTTTGCGCTTTTGGAGTTGATAAAGATGGTGAAGGCGGCCCTTATTTAATGACACCGAAACAGGCATTTGAATATGGTGAACAATCGGTAGGTCATGGGATAACTGAATTTCATATTGTCAGTGCCATGCACCCTGACATGCCCTTTGATTATTATCTTGAAATAGTAAAGAATTTTAATCAGGCTTTTCCGGATATTCATATTCAGGCATTTACCGCTGTAGAAATCTTTTATTTTTCACAAATTAGTGGTCTTTCCATAAGAGAAGTATTGTCGGCTTTAAAAGAAGCAGGATTAGGTTCTATGCCCGGTGGGGGAGCGGAAATTTTAAATGATAGGCTGCGTAAACAGCTTTGTCCTAAAAAGGCCATGAGTGATGAGTGGCTGGAAGTACATCGAACTGCCCATGAATTGGGTATAAAAACTAATTGCACCATGTTATTTGGCCACATCGAGACTTATAAAGATAGAATCGAACACATGATTCGTTTGCGGGATTTACAGGATACGGTGCCAGGATTTCAATCATTTATCCCGCTGCCATTTTTACCTGAGAACACCAAAATGACAAATGTTAAAAGAACCAGTGCCGTTGACGATTTAAAAACTATGGCCATTTCCCGATTAATGCTTGATAATATCGACCATATCAAGGCATTTTGGATCATGCTCGGTTTACCGATAGCTCAGATTGCCCTTGATTTTGGGGCTGACGATATTGATGGTACCGTGATTGAAGAACGGATTATGCATGCAGCCGGTGCTGAAACCCAAAAAGGAATTACTAAAGATGAAATTATAGCCCTTATAAAAGAATCCGGCTATATTCCTATAGAAAGGGATACAGTCTACAATGTATTAGCTACATTCTAGAAGGAGGTTTACAATATGAGACCTCGTGTTGGTCATATACAATTCATTAATTGTTTCCCACTCTTTTATGGACTAATTGAAAAGAAGTTTTTACTGGAGATTGATTTAATCAAAGGCAATCCAACTGATTTAAACCGTATGCTTCACGACAATCTGCTGGATCTGGCGCCTATTTCCTCAATTGCTTATGCCAGAAATTTTCGGGATTATATTTTAATGCCGGATATTTCAGTTAGTGCTGATGGAGAAGTTAAGAGTATCTATTTATTTTCCAGGTTACCAATCGAAGAACTGGACGGGAAAAAAATTGCTCTGTCAAATACATCTGCCACTTCCCATGCTTTGCTTCGCATCATTATGCACAACTATTACCATGCATCCCCGGAATATTTTGTATCCGTACCGGAATTAAGGGCTATGTTAATGGAGGCTGATGCTGCTCTGTTAATTGGTGACGATGCCCTGCGCGCCCGTTATAAGACTGCAGACCAGCTGTATATATATGATTTGGGGCAGGAATGGAAACGATTTACCGGACTGCCCATGGTGTTTGCGGTCTGGGCTGTGCGTCGTGAATTTGCTCAGAAGAACCCGGAAATGGTTAGATTAATAAAAAATACTTTTTGTGATTCAATGAAATTTAGTCTGGATAACATTGAAGATGTTGCTGCTAAAGCATCTCAGTGGGAGGATTTTGATGCCGCATATCTGGTAGATTATTTTAACTCTTTAAGGTTTGATTTTGACCAAAAACAACAAAACGGTTTGGCCGAATACTATCGGCAGGCTTATAATATGGGATTATTGGATGAGCTGCCCCCACTGGAACTTTTGCCTGTTTAAATGGAGGTAAATGTGGAAACAAACGCTATTCTTAAGGAAATTACCGCTGGTCGGCGGATGACTTCATCCGAATTCATTAATTTATATCATCAGGCCGATTTATTGGAACTGGGCAGAGCCGCCAGTTTTATCCGTGACCAAAGGTATCCTGAAAATCAGATAACTTTTATTATAGATAGAAACATTAATTATACCAACATTTGTTCATGCCAATGTCGCTTCTGTGCATTTTATCGGGAAAAGGAAGCACCGGATGCTTATGTTATCGACCAAAGCCTGTTAAATGAGAAAATCGAAGAAGCTATTAATCTGGGTGCTACGCAATTAATGATTCAAGGGGGCTTAAATAAAGGCCTGACTTTAAATTATTTTGAACATATGTTTAGGGAAATAAAAAGTCGCTACAATATTACTTTACATTCTTTAACTGCACCGGAGATAGTATTTTATGCCCGGCAATCGGAAGTATCCGTAAAGGAGGCTCTGCAACGGCTGCATAAAGCCGGCCTGGATTCATTACCTGGCGGCGGTGCCGAGATATTACATGATGAGGTTAGAACTCAAATTAGCCCCAATAAGATAACCAGCAATCAATGGTTGGAAGTTATGCAGGCAGCTCATGAAATTGGCTTGAAAACTACAGCCACTATGATGATAGGCAGTGTAGAAACTATTGAGCAACGGATTCATCATTTAAACTTGATTCGAAATATGCAGGATGAACAACCGGGTGGGTTTCGAGCTTTTATTGTCTGGACTTTTAAGTCAGCCAACCCTGAATTACCAGGCAGTAATGTATCCTCCCGGGAATATTTGCGGTTTCTGGCCTTATGTCGCTTATATCTGGATAATTTTGATCATATCCAAGGTTCCTGGGTAACCCAGGGTAGTCGAATTGGGCAATTATCACTTTATTTTGGGGCTGATGATCTGGGCAGTATTATGCTGGAGGAAAATGTGGTCCGTTCAGCCGGGGCAAACAACCGAATTGCCCTGGAAGAAATGGTTGATTTAATTAGAGCTGCGGGTAAAACCCCGGCGATACGCGATACTTCATATAAGATATTAAAAGTATTATAAGATGGAGAGTAAAACTATGCATGAATGTCAGTTAGCTTTTATTGGCGGCTCCAGCACTTTAAGTATTAATATACCCGAAGATCTCAATCTGCCTTTTGTCAAAGTATTGGAAGATAATTTGCGTTACCAGACTCCGTGGGGAATGAGTCCCGATTTTAAATTAATTTCAATAACTGCTGCAGATGAGGAGCGGTCAGTTTTATCCTGTCGCATGCATGGATGGCGTTCCGGTGTCAGTCGTGCTGATGCTTCCCGGCAGGTATTCTGGGTATTAAAACAGGCCGGGGTTAAAAGGGTTGTAGTTGAAGGAGGAGTAGGAGCAATTAATCATCTGCTTAATCTCAGAGATGTAGTTATCCCGCATGATTACATTGATTATTCAGTTCGTAAAGATGTTAGTCTGGATGATCATTATCTTTTAATTATGAGAGATTCAATTTGTCCGGATATGAGCCTGCAACTCACCCGAATATTTGAAAGTAATTGGAAAGGAAGGGTTTTTAATCGCGGAATATATGTTAATACTGATGGCCGACATTTTGAAAGTCCTTCTGAAATAAATGTGTTTAGAATGAACGGAGGAGATATAGTAGGACAGAGTATCTGCCCCGAAGTATACCTGGCCCGCGAAATTGGAGCCTGCTATTGCGGAGTTTATCTGGTAGTAAATTATGCTGAAGGAATAATTGCTCCGTGGCAGCATGAAGATTTGGCGGATATTTTCTATAATGAAAGTAAGGCCATGGGTAAATTGGTTTTTAATTTTTTACAACAGATTGACCTGCAACCAAATTGTTCATGCTGTGATTTACGCAAAGAAACCTTGTTAAAAGATATTTATTAAAGGAGGGTAATTATGAATCAGTCCGACAGCAAATCAATGAGCAGCACAACCAAATTAATTGTCCTGTTTTTGGTTTTAGCAGCTCTATCTTATCTAACCAACCTTTATTTTGATTTTCTATGGTTTAAGTCAGTAGATTATCAACAGGTATTTACCACCATATTGTTTAATAAAATTATCATTTACGCATTAGTCTTTGCAATTGTATTTTTACTGTTTTTTTATAATCTTCAATTAGCCAGAAAACATTTGAGTAATTATGACGATGATCAAGGTTATGAAACTGATGAGGGCGGCGATGTTATTTATTTGAATGTTGATAAAACGCCATGGAAGCAATTCCTTGACAGCCCGGCTGTAATATGGATTTTTATAGCTATCAGTATTCTAGCAGCTTTACTGATTAGCTCCATGGCGGCTGATAATTGGATGGTCTTTCAACAGTATTTAAACCGTACAGCCATGGGAAATACTGATCCGATATTCAACCGGGATATTAGTTTCTATTTTTTTGATTTATCTTTCTATCATTTAATTTATGGCATTTTGATGTCCACTCTGGTATTACTGACCATAGCTACTGCCGTTGTATATTTGCTGAATGTGAATTCAGCTATATTATTGGGTAATTGGCTGGAATTTTCGTTTGCCAAAGGACATCTGGCGGTTTTAATTGCAGCAATTTTCGGGTTGAAAGCTTGGGGTTACCGTCTTAATGCTTTTGATATTTTGTTTTCACCAACAGGCATTGTTTACGGAGCTACTTATTCCGATATTCATGCCCGCTTGCTGGCATTTAAGGTATTACTAGTAGTTTCACTGGTTATTGCCTGTATAATATTAGCTAATATTTTTGTCAAACGTTTAAATTGGATTTTATATGGCATAGGTGCCTGGATAGCCATAGCAATCGTGTTGGGTGGAATATATCCTACATTAATTCAAAAACTGGTAGTTCAACCAAATGAGTTTAACAAAGAAAAATCTTATATTGAAAACGCCATTGCCTATACCCGTCAGGCATACTCTTTGGATCAGGCTGTCAATAAAGAATTCAAAATTGACTATAATTTGAATATCACGGCTCCGGAGCATCAGGATACTCTGAATAATGTGCGCTTATGGGATTGGCAGCCACTGCAGACCACTTACCGTAATCTGCAGCAACTACGACCTTATTATGTATTTAATGATGTGGATATTGACCGCTATACTATTGATGGCCGTTATCGGCAGGTAATGCTGTCGACCAGGGAAATAGATCAGGAAGAGCTGCCGGAAAAGGCTAAAACCTGGATAAACCAAAAATTAATGTATACTCACGGCTATGGTATTGTAATGAGCCCGGTTACTGAAATTGCCGAGGAAGGATTTCCACAGTTTTTCATCCAGGATATTCCGCCTCAATTTACTACTGACTTAAAAGTTACCCGGCCGGAAATCTATTTTGGAGAAAAAACCAATACCTATGTAATAGTTAATACCAAACAAAAGGAATTCGACTATCCGCTGGGAAATACCAACATTTACTCGTCCTATAAAGGCAAGGGAGGCATTCCCATTGATAATTATCCCCGCCGGGTATTATTCAGTTGGGTTTTAAGAGATTATAAAATGTTACTGTCTTCTGATGTTAATAATAACAGCCAGATATTAGTTAACCGCAATATTGAACAACGAGTGCAAAAAATTGCCCCTTATCTGGCATTTGATCATGATCCATATATGGTAGTAGACAGTAAGGGTAACTTGTTCTGGATGCTGGATGCTTATACAGTAACCAGCAAATATCCGTATTCTCAACCTTTTGATAATTATGGTAACAACTATATTCGCAATTCAGTTAAGGTCACCTGTAACGCTTATACTGGTGAAATGAAGTTTTTCGTTGCTGATTATTCCGATCCGCTTATAAAAACTTATGCCAAAATATTCCCGGGTATTTATAGCCCGTTGAGTGAAATGTCAAAAGACTTATATGCTCATGTACGGTATCCTGAAGACATATTTTCCGTACAGGCTGAAATGTATCAGACTTTCCATATGACTGATCCGTGGGTTTTCTATAACAAAGAAGATTTATGGGTTATTCCTAATGAAATAGTTGATGACAAACCGCAAAAAGTAGAACCGTATTATATTGTCATGCGTTTACCGGATGAAAATACGGCTGAATATGTACTGATGATGCCCTTTACACCCAAGAGTCGTCCTAACATGGTGGCCTGGATGTGTATGCGCATGGACAATGAGCAATATGGCAACATGATAGTTTATGATTTTCCTAAACAGGAAACCATATATGGGCCTGAACAAATTGAGGCGCGTATAAATCAAAATACGGAAATTGCTCAGCAAATTACTCTTTGGGATCAGAGGGGGGCCAGGATTTACCGCGGCAATCTACTGGTTATACCTATGGGTAATTCCATTCTTTATGTCGAACCTTTGTATTTGCAGGCTGATAACGGTAAAATACCAGAACTGAAACGAGTAATTGCCGGGTTCGGTAAAAAAATCGTTATGGAACCTTCTCTTGATCAGGCTCTGATTAAGCTATTTGGTGAAGGCCGCCCTGACGCTCCTGATGCTCCTGATAAGCCTGTAACGGGTGAACCGGAAACTGGTGTGACTCTGCAGGAACTGGCCAAACAGGCTCGACAATATTATGATCAGGCAGAACAAAGGTTAAAGGATGGAGATTGGGCAGGGTATGGTGAATCCCTGGATAAATTAAATGATATTTTGTCAAAACTGGAGATAAGTGTAGTACAGGAATAATAGGGGGCTTTTGTCAGGGGGGGGGACCAATGTTATTAAAAGTTACCGATAATATTTCAATGATTCAAAGTGAACTTGGGTTTACTTACTGTAACTGTGTTCTGATTGATGATGATGTAAGAGCTGTCATTGATACTGGTGCTGACGCCAAATCATTGACAGCCGTTTCTCCGGAAAATATAGATATGGTTTTATATACCCATCATCATTATGATCATACGCGGGGAAATCCTTTATTCGAAAAATCAAAAACATTTATTCACGAGGCAGATTGTGAAGCACTTACCACGGTTGAAGCTTTCACATACTATAACTCTCTGGATCAATGGGAAGATCTTATGCCTGGGTATGATTTTCTTGATGCCGCAGCGCAAATAGGAATTTTGGAGAACGCTCCCTATTGGTCAATTGATGGTACTTTTAAAGATGGTCAGCTTTTTGATTTTGGTAAAACCAAGGTAGAAGTGCTGCATACTCCTGGTCATTCCGCCGGACACTGTTCCTTCTGGTTTCCTGAACAGGAATTATTGTTTACCGGGGATATTTGCCTCACCAAAGTGGGGCCTTGGTATGGAGAAATTTGTGCCAGTCCTGATGAAATGCTGCAATCGATTCAAAAGCTGATAGACTTGAAACCACGCTTTGTAACATCATGTCACATTAACGATATCTCTGAAAATGGTGTTGAAATGTTACATGAATTTAAAAACCGTATCTATAAACGAGATGAGCGTATCCTCAACTATCTTAAAACTAATCCTGCAACAGTTGAGGATATAGCTAATCATCATTTGATTTATCGAATTCATCCTACACCTTTCGTCCTTTTCTGGGAGAAACTTATGGTTATTAAACACCTGCATAGACTAGAAGATATGGGGCTGATAGTCAGTGGAGATAATGGAATCTATATTGCAGAATAGGAGTTGTAAATAGCTACATGAAAATTGTATGTCTGGGCGATAGTATAACCTGGGGTTTTCCCCATGGGCCCCAGGACTCATGGGTGGAAATGTTATCGCGGGCTTTAAATGCAACTATTATTAACAAAGGCATTAACGGTGACACTACCAGTGATATGCTGAGAAGATTTCCCCGGGCAGTTTTAGAGCAAAAGCCTACCCATTTAATTCTTATGGGAGGTATTAATGATGTGGTGCAGGAACAATCCTATGATCGCATAACGCAAAATATAATGGATATGGTAGAAATGGCTAAAGCTGAAGGAATAACAGTCATTCTGGGAACTCCTACCGCAGTAGATTTTCAGCCCTGGGAAAGACTGTTGGTACGGTTGCGCCAATGGATTTTTCAATACGCCGCTGAACAGGGTATGGCGGTAATTGATTTCAGCCAGGCCTTTTATGACCAATCTGGTCAGTTAAAAACTGAACTGTTATTGCCTGATGGGGGACACCCCACCCGCAAAGGTTATCAGGCTATGTTTGAACAAATAGATTTAAGCATATTTGAAAACTAAATGTGAGTTTTTGCATTAGAATTTGGCATTATTTCAGGATAGTAACAAGACAATCAGGGGGAGTTAGCCATCTGCGGAAGATATCTCATCTCCATGGAAGAGGAAATAATTGAGATAAGGGAAATAATGCGGGAGATTAACCGCCGATATGCGGGCACACCGGAACACGCTCTGATTAAAAGCGGGCAAATATTCCCTGCTAATATCGTACCGGTATTGTCACAGCAGAAAAAAGATACTGAAGCCCATTTATTCAGTTGGGGATTCCCGCGCTGGCAGGGAAAAGGATTAATAATTAATGCCCGCAGTGAAACTGTAACTGAAAAACCCCTGTTTCGTCAGGCTTTTCTTAGCCGGCGATGTATCATTCCTTCCACCGGTTTTTATGAATGGAAACATATTGACGGCCAAAAGAAAAAAGACAAATATCTATTAAGAATATCTGACTATCCGGTATTATATATGGCCGGTATATATACCCGGTTTGAAAAAGCAGATATAAATATGCCTGGCTTTGTTATTCTTACCACCACCGCCAACTCATCTATTAAAGCTATTCACGACCGCATGCCGGTAATTATACAGCCCCATGAAAAGGACGCATGGTTAACCGATGAATCCTTTGCCCACTATGTTATAGATCGCGAAGGCCCGCTGCTGGAAGCTGCTAAAGTTTAAAAATGTATTCATAAGCACTTATATTAAAGTTTGTATTAGATATTTTGAATAATACAAATGTTTAGCTTTTATGCAGGATTCTGGCATTATAAATAGAAATATTGTATAACTATTACCGAATGAATATTAGAATTTTTATGGACTCTATTAGTCTATTATTTTTGATGAACGTTATGCAATTCAAATATCTAACCCCTTGCTAACAACGGGAGGTAGTAATCTTGGTAATACATAATGATTTAACTTTTTTCACTAATGAACCTGAAAGAAATCTTTATGATAGATTCAATAAAATATTAAAATCTAATACAAAGTTTTATGATATGCTGGTGGGTTATTTCAGAACTAGTGGATTTTATCTGATGTATCCAGCTATGAATGATATTGAAAAAATAAGAATTCTTGTTGGTCTAAATGTAGATAAAAAAACCATTCAGATCATTCAAGAGGCCGAAAATGAACATATGTCCTTTGATATGTCACATAAAGAAGTGAAAGATGAATTTACCGAAGATGTGGCGGAAGAAATGCAAAACTCAGAGGATAGTTTTAGGGTGGAGCAGGGAGTAAAAACATTTATTGAATGGCTGAAAAACGGGAAGTTGGAAATGAGAATTTACCCTGAAGCGCCTATTCATGCCAAAGTGTATATTATGAGAAAAGATATGGAAAAAGTTCCGGATCAATTCGGTTCAGTTATAACGGGTTCCAGTAATTTTTCAAAAGCAGGATTGGTAAACAATCTTGAGTTTAATGTTGAATTGAAAGATAGCAGAGATGTTGAATTTGCCTTGGAGAAATTTGAAAGCCTCTGGGAGAAGTCTATAGACATTACCGATGAATATATCGAAACAATAAATGAAAAAACGTGGCTTAGAGAAGACATTACCCCCTATGAGCTATTCTTAAAAACGCTATATGAATATTTCAAAGAAGAGATTAATGAAGACAAAAATGAAACCTGGGAAGAAATGCTGCCTGATGGGTTTATGGCCCTTCAGTATCAAACCGATGCTGTAATTCAAGCCAAAAAGATTCTAAATGCTTACAATGGTGTTTTCATTGCCGACGTAGTTGGTCTTGGTAAAACATTTATATGTGCAATGCTGGCGCAGCGACTAAAAGGCAAGAAATTAGTGATATGCCCACCGGTACTAAAAGACTACTGGGAAAGAACTTTGCAGCAATTTGATGTAGCAGCAAAAGTTGAATCTTTGGGAAAGCTGGATAGCATTCTAGAAGATAATGAATTGATGAAGAATACCAAATATGTTTTTATCGATGAAGCTCATCGCTTTAGAAATCAAAAAACAGACAGTTTCAATAAGCTGCATCAGATCTGCTATAACAAAAAAGTAATTCTTATAACAGCAACACCCCAGAATAATTATTCCAGCGATATTGCCAATCAGATATATCTATTCCAGCCCAAGAACAATAGCACTATTATTCCGAACAATAAGAGCCTGGAAGCTTTTTTCAATAAATTGGATGCGAAGCTGAAAAAGCTTGAAAAAGGTACGGTTGCATATGCTGATATGCAAAGAGCTAATTCAGCAGTTATTCGTGATCAAGTGTTGAGAAATGTAATGATAAGGAGAACCCGTAAAGAAATTACGGAGCATTACAAAGAAGATTTAGAAAGGCAAGGACTTGCATTTCCAGAGCTGGGCAATCCAGAAAAAATTGTTTATACCTACGATGATGATATTGAAGCAGTTTTCAATCATACCATAGATAATATTCAAAAGCTTACCTACGCCAGGTATAAGCCACTGACTTACCTGCAGGATGTTCCTAAGCCAATTGCATCATTATTAGTATCCCAGATAAACATGTCAGGATTTATGAAATCAATCCTGATAAAGCGACTTGAAAGCAGCTTCGAAGCATTTAAGAAGACATTGAATAGGTTTGTAAAATCCTATGAAAAATTCCTGGACATGTGTCTAAATGGTGAAGTCTATATCAGTAAAAAAGTAGACGTTTACGATCTCCTGGACAATGGCGATGATGAGAAATTAATGGGCTTGGTTGAGGAGGATATTATTCAACACTTTCCAATAACAGCTTTTGTTAAAGATTTTATTCCGGCCATAAAATATGATCTGCGTATTTTAAAGGAGCTTCAAGATGAATGGGATGATATTATTGAAGATCCTAAAAAGGAGCAATTCCTGCTCGAGCTGAAGAACAACGAAAAATTAAAAAATAAAAAGTTAATCATATTTACAGAATCCAGGGAAACTGCAGAGTATGTAGGCGTTTATCTAGAACTACATTACCCTGGACAAGTTTTGGTTTACAGCGGGCAAGGCTCTCGCTCGGTGAGACAAGAAATAGAAGCCAATTACAATCCCAATTATGCCTATGAAAAAAAAGATAATATAAAGATCCTGGTGACAACCGATGTACTGGCAGAAGGAATCAACTTACATAGAAGTAATGTAATAATAAACTATGATCTGCCCTGGAATCCTACCAAGGTTATGCAACGCGTTGGCCGTATTAACAGAGTTGGGACAGAACATGATAAAATATATGCTTTTAACTTTTTCCCCGCTGCCCAAGCTAATGCTCATTTATCCTTGGAAGAGAATATCATTCTAAAAATACAGGCATTTCATGATACCTTGGGAGAGGATTTCAAATATTTATCTGAGGACGAAGAAGTATCATCCCATAATTTATATACTCAATTAAACAGTAAGGAAAGCCTTGAAAACGAAGCCGGCGATGAGGTGTCGGAGTTGAAATATCTAAAAATAATCAGGGATATCAGGGATCATAACGAAGAGTTATATCAAAAAATTAAAAGGCTGCCTCAAAAATCAAAAAGCGGTCGGGTTTACAAAGAAATTCCATATGATCAAACCGTGTCATTTTTAAAAAAGGGTGGCTTGAAAAAGTTCTTTATCGCAGATAGCAATGACTCCCAAGAGGTCTTTTTCTTGGAAGCTATGAAATACCTGGAAGTTTCTCCCGAAGAGAAGAAGATTAAAACCCCCGAAATGTATTTTGATCATCTGGAGCTAAATAAAATGGGATTTGAAATAGCTTTGACTGATAATGAAGAATTGGTCACCGAGCAAGTTAAGAAAGCTGGACATGATGGAACAGTTATTAAGATGTTAAAAGCTATTGCCAAGTGCAAAGCTTTTACAGATGATCAGGACAAGATGATTCAAAGAATGAAAAGCAGCTGGGAAGAAGGAAACGTCCCGCCTGGCATTACAAAAGAAATTATCAAGCAAACCAAAGGAATGACTGATCCTGTGAAAATATTTTATGAATTAATAGAGATTATTCCGGAGAAATACCTTGAAGAACGCAAGGGCAATAAAAAGGTTAATATTTCGGGAGATATTAAGGTCGTTCTTTCATCTTACCTAAAAAAGGGGGATATATAGCAGATGAGTACAGCGAAATTAACGATTCTTAAGGAAACATTCGAAAAGCAATTTGATATAGAACGCTTTAAAAAATTTACCCGGGAATTCTTTAATGAACCCCAAATGCTTCCGGATAGTAAACGCACAGGTATTTGGAAAGAGTACTTGAACCATATCAAATCATATAACCTGATTGCTAAGTATACGGACAGCGATAATAACAATTTAATCGTGCTGGCAGTAGAACTCGAAAAGGATAGTAGCATAGATAGAGCCAGAAGTATGCAGAGAAATTTTATTTCCAAGGTACTGGACGAAAATCAATTGGAAGCATGCATTGTAGCCTTTTATACAGAAAATGATCCAAGCTGGCGGTTGTCTTTTGTCAGACTGGATTATTCCTTTAAAGAAACCGGCATATCGTTGGATTTAACCCCTGCCCGGAGATATTCGTATCTTCTGGGTGAAAATGAACCCAACAACACTGCCCAGGCCCAGCTTTTACCTATCTTTAAAGATGACCGGCATAATCCAACTTTAGATGAAATAGAAGAAGCCTTTACTGTGGAAAAAGTAACCAAGGAGTTCTTTAGTCTTTATAAAGAAAAATACTTTAGTTTAAAGGAATACCTTGAAAATGATGCTGCTTTTATTAAGGAGACACATAAATTAGGATTTGAAGTTGCAAAGTTTTCCGAGCAATTTGCTAAAAAACTAATGGGACAACTGGCATTTTTGTATTTCCTGCAGAAAAAAGGCTGGCTCGGAGTCCGAATTATGCCTGATGATCATACTTTATCTGATGCTGAGTATAGAAAAATTTACACAGCCCAGGATCAAGCTCACAAAAACGTGTTAGATAAAGTCTTCAAAATAACCAAAGATAAAAGCAGAAAATTGTCAGCTTCAGCGTTGTTTAGTATCGATGACCATGAAGCAGGACTTTTATCAGATTGTTTCATAAAAACTGATTATTATATGCCCTGGGGGAATGGCAATAGAACTTTTATCAGGGAAATCTTTGATTTTTGTACCCAGCATACGAACAAAAACTTTTTCGATGATTACTTGGAACCGCTCTTTTATGAAGCCCTGAACACGAAACGAAAAAATCACTATTTTAAAACTTTTAACTGTAAAATACCGTTTCTTAATGGCGGTCTGTTTGAACCCTTGGAAGGGTATCACTGGCGTGATGTCGATTTTAATATACCTAATGAACTCTTTTCCAACAAAACTCAAAAAGGCAGAGATGCCGACGGTATTTTGGATGTATTCGATCGCTTTAACTTCACTATTAACGAAGATGAACCATTAGAAAAAGAAGTAGCGGTAGACCCTGAGATGCTGGGCAAAATATTTGAAAACCTGCTTGATGTAAGTGATCGGAAATCAAAAGGGGCATTTTATACCCCGCGTGAAATTGTTCATTATATGTGTCAGGAAAGCCTGATTAATTATTTAGTCAATGAAGTAAGCGTACCGTATGAAGATATGAAAGAGTTCATCCTTTACGGTGAATTAATCAAAGACGCTGACAGTAGAAGCCAAGTTGGCTATGGTCGGGACTTTGCAATAAAACAATCCATCTATGATAATATTGTAAAAATTGATGATGCTCTAAAAAACGTTAAAGTTGCCGATCCAGCCGTTGGCTCAGGGGCATTTCCTCTGGGAATGCTAAATGAAATCGTCAGGGCTCGCAATAATATTACTGAATACATCATTAGAAAAGATAAAGAAGGATTTTTTAATAGAAAGTTTGGGGAGGACTTCATTAGAAAATGGAGAGCTCCCTACAAAATGAAATGGGATACCATCAAGAACAGTATATTTGCAGTGGATATTGAACCAAGTGCTGTCGACATTGCCAAGCTCAGGCTCTGGCTCGCGGTGGTAGTTGAACAGGAAATCGATGCAGATAATCCTGAACCGCATCCCCTGCCTAATCTGGATATGAATATTCATATAGGGAACAGCCTAATTGATGAGTATGAAGGAATTAAGCTTTTTGATAAATCGATACTCGATAAGAAAAAAGATAAAGATAACAAAAATAATTTAAAGACTTCCCCTGAATTTATACAGATGAGTTTATTAGTTGATCATACTGATGAGATACTGCAAGAAATGTTCACTTTACAGGATCGATATTTTGATGAGGACAATGATGAAAGGAAAAAAGAGATTAAAGAGAAGATCGATAACATCAGGGATGAACTCATTAGATACAAGCTTCAGAGGGATAATAATGCCGACGCCTTAAAAAGCTATGAGGATTCTTTGAAGAATAAAACCAGACCATATTTTATTTGGGAAATGGAGTTTGCAAAGATTTTCAAGGAAAAAGGCGGTTTTGATATAGTTATTGGGAATCCACCCTACTATCAATTGTCTAAGGATAAGTCTGTTGATGAGAACTATAAATTATTTTTGAAAACAAGATATGGCACATCTGGGGGGAGATTAAATACATTTATATTCTTTATTCATTTAGGCTATGAACTTTTAAAAACTGATGGCGTATTAGCATATATAATACCTAATACGATTCTTACCCAAGACTATTATAAAGATACAAGGCGGTTATTAATAGAAAATACTACTATTAAATCTATTGTAGATTATGAAGATTTACCGTTTGAAAATGCTGTTGTTGAAAATATCACAATTATCTTTTCAAAAGATTATACTGACTCTTATGATGTTAATATTTATAAGGGTACAGGAAATGATGTTGTGCTGTTTAATAGTATTTCGGCAGATTTTTTTAGGCAATCTAAGAATTACGTTTTTAGTATCAACTCAAATGATTTTATTGATAAATTATTTGAAAATTCTATTTCACTTAATCGATTATGTAATATTAATCAAGCAATTGCGCTTAAAGGAGACAAAAGTTTATCAATTAAATATGAATACAATAAAAATTATTATCGGCTATTAGACGGAAGAAATATTAACAAATATTCCATAACATGGGGTGGAGCTTATCTTGACTATGATATAGAAAAAATTCACTCCTGTAAACGAAAAGATATTTTCCTCTGCGACGAAAAGCTTTTATTTAGACGTGTTTCTTCAAAGCTTATTTTTTCGTACGACGATGAAAAGTTCTTTGCATTAAATACTCTTGTTGTTGTAACGCAAAAACAAAAGAATTGTGATATTAAATATTTGTTAGGACTACTAAATTCAAATTTAATGAATTTCATCTACGTATCCAAATTCAAATCAACAAAAACAGTATTTTCTGAAATACAAGCACGAAGTGTTGGGGAACTACCAATACGAATTGCTGATGAACAACAAACGATTGTTGATATTGTAAATCAAATTTTATACCTAAAGAAGGAAAATGCTGGGGCCGACATATCTGATCTTCAAAACCAAATTGATAAAATTGTCTACAGAATTTATGGCCTGAATGAAGACGAAATCAGAATTATTGAGGAGGGCTAAATAATGGCAGAAATCAAGTTCGAAATTAATGAAACTATCGGAATTTTATCCGAGGGTTCCAAAGGCTGGCAAAAGGAAATTAACCTGGTCAGTTGGAATGACCGCAAACCAAAAGTGGATATTCGCGATTGGGCGCCGGAGCATGAAAAAATGGGCAAGGGTGTTACCTTGAATAAAGCGGAGTTAATACAGCTCAAAGAGCTGTTGAATAGTATCGATCTGGAGGATTTGGAGATAGACTAGTATCATTTTTCCAAAATATTTGAAAATGTTGAATCCTCCTAGATACTTAATTCGGTTGTTATTCCCGGCAATTTATTAAGAATTGCTTTACACCGCTGGTGGAACTTCATTAGGAGCAAGGGGTTTTACTTCCATAATGTTTATTATGCCGCCGGCCGGGGAAT
>ENA-UOUL01000437-UOUL01000437.1-bioreactor-metagenome-genome-assembly--contig:-NODE-437-length-71100-cov-8.702265_pt1 | contig 71100 bp, 61 predicted proteins | sample MGYA00249838_ERZ747220 | MGnify/ENA primary metagenome ERZ747220 (study PRJEB28778, sample SAMN05720191) | bioreactor metagenome | isolation source: Anaerobic biogas reactor | place: USA:Washington... | reverse complement strand
TCCTGCTCGCCGCTACCTGGGCCGGAAATTGTTCGCGCAAGATTCGTCGTCGCGCGAAGTTTCATGACGATGCCGCTATCGGCACCGCCGTGCGCCGGACCGGGCGCTCGGCCGTCATCGGACGAACCGAGTGGGAGGGGAGAGCGATGCGCTTCTCTTGCCACGACCGCATCGGGTCTCGGATTCGTCCACCGGTGACGCTTCGCATCCACCGATCAGAGAGGCCGAGGATGATCCGCAGAGCGATCGCCGCAGCGAGCATCACCGCAGTCGCATTCTTCGCCGTAGCGTGTGACAACACCGGTAGCGACAGCACTACCACCACCACTACCAAGGCGACGACCACCACCACGGCGTCCTCGACCACACACAGCCGGTCCAGCACGGCGCCGAACGAACACCCCGCACAGCCGGACACGCAGCCGCAGCAGAACACACCGCCACCGCATTCCAGCGCACCCGGCGGACCGGTCATGCAGGATCCCCGCGGCGGCAACAACACTGTTCCGTGCGAAGGCTCCATCTGCACCAACCCCAACCACGGCGCAGGCAACGACCCCGCCGAAAACGGCGGCGCCGTCATGCAGGATCCCCGCGGCGGCAACAACTCCGTACCGTGCGAAGGCTCCATCTGCACCAACCCCAACCATGGCGCGGGTGAGTGAGTTACGGGTCTCCGTCGCCGCGGTCCTCGGTCGCCGATGAACCGGCGATGAGTTGAGGTGGCCCGGCTTCCGCGTCGCGGAAGCCGGGCATCCTCGTGTCCGTCTCGCGGTCCGCTGGGGGTCGAGCGCAGCACCCCTGCACGCATTACTGTTTCGGGAAAGAAGTTCACCTGTGTCACCTTCGGAGTCCGCACTGTCACGTCGACGTCTGCTCCTGCTGGCCGGCGCTGCGGTAGCGGGAGCCCCGTGCAGCAAGCCGGATGTGCCGGTCCCGCCGCCGCCCTCGAAGCCCGCCGTGGTGCCCTCCCCTGCGGCACCGGCCTCGCCCGTCACCACGGCACCGCGAATCGAGTACCGCACGCCGACCGCCTGGGGCACGGACCTGCCCGGGATCACCACGACCGGCGTCGCCGGCCACTATCACCCGACCGTGTCGTTGACCTTCGATGCGTGCGGCGGCGAGGGCGGTTCGCTCGTCGACGTCGCCTTGCTCGACACATTGCGCCGGGAGGAAGTTCCCGCCACGCTGTTCCTCAATGCGCGGTGGGTACGAGCGAACCAGAAGATGGCCGCCGAGCTCGCCGCTGATCCCCTCTTCGAGATCGGCAATCACGGCACCCGCCATGTTCCGCTGTCGGTGACCGGACGCGCCGCCTACGGCATCGGAGGAACCACCGATGTGGACGATGCGATCCGGGAGGTGGTCGACAACCAGCAGGTGCTCGCCGACGTCACGGGCATCCGGCCGACCTGGTTCCGCGCCGGCACGGCGCACTACGACGATGTCGCCGTCGACATCGTGTCCGAGCTCGGTCTGTCCATCGCCGGTTTCACCGTCAACGGTGACGCGGGTGCCACGCTGTCCCCGCCGCAGGTGGCGGCGAATCTGGCCGACGCACCGGACGGCGCGATCGTGTTGATGCACATGAACCAGCCGTTCGGCGGCTCGGGGGCCGGGCTGCGCGCGGGGTTGCCGCGGCTGCGTGAACGCGGGGTCCGATTCGCCCATCTCCCCGGGGCGGGGCAACGTCGGTGACCGGTTCCCTGGCGTGAGAGACTCGAAACCCACCCACACCTTCCGACCTCGGAGACGTCGAGACGCACCATGGCGGATCCCCACATCGACACCCATCGACTCCGCCAATTCCTGGCGGTGGCCGAGCATCTGAACATCACCCGGGCGGCCGAGGATCTGCAGCTCACCCAGCAGGCGGTCAGCAGCACGCTCAAGGCACTTGAGCGTGAACTCGGGGTGATGCTGGTGCGGCGGACCGGCCGGACGATCGAGCTGACGGCCGCCGGACGGGTGCTGCGCGACGGTGGCAGTCTGCTCATCGACGCCTCCCGCGCCCTCGTGCGCGCCACCCGTGCGGCCGCCGCGGCCGCGCCCGAGCATCTCGTCGTCGGGCACACCCCGGCGCTCACCTCCGACGAGGTGTTCGACCTCACCGAGCCGGTACGGCGGACCTTCCCTGGGGCGTCGATCACCGCACGCCAGTATTTTCCCGGGGATCTGGCGCCGGCGCTGCGGGCGGGCACGATCGACGTCGGGTTGCGGCGCGGCTCGACGACACCGCGGGATGTGGCCGCGGCGATCATCGCGTACAGCACCTTGCGCATCGCGGTGTCGATCGACCATCCGCTCGCCGGGCGGGCGTCGGTGACGATGGCGGAGCTCGCCGCGTTCAGTCTGATCCTGTGGGGGCCGCCCGGCGGATCCCTCTATTCCGACTTCCTGTTGTCGGTGTGCCGCCGCGCCGGGTTCGAACCGAGCGTGGCGGTCAACCACATCCAGGGCACCACACCGACCACCGCGGTCATCGGCAACGATCACTTCGCGTTCGTCACGGCCGAGCCGGGCCCGTGCCATCGGGGCCGGGCGGTGGTGATCCCGATCGACGACCCGCCGATGGCGCCCGTGCAGGCGTTGTGGCTACGGCACACGAAACCGCGACTGGTGCAGCCACTGCTGGATGCGGGGATGCCGCCACCGGGCTGACGACAGCCGGGTGACCGCCCGGAACGCGGCCGGGTGCCGGGCCGGTCGGTCAGACGATCAGAGGAGCGCCGGTCGCGGTGATCACCTCGTCGACGGTCACACCGGGGGCGGTCTCCACCAGCTTCAGTCCGTCGTCGGTGACGTCGATGACCGCGAGATCGGTGATGATCCGCTGCACGCAGCGCTTGCCGGTCAGCGGCAGCACACACTCGTCGAGGATCTTCGGCTCGCCCTTCTTGCTGACGTGGTCCATCATCACGATGACGCGCTTGGCACCGTGCACGAGATCCATCGCACCGCCCATACCCTTGACCATCGCGCCGGGAATCATCCAGTTCGCGATGTCACCGGAGGCCGACACCTGCATCGCACCGAGCACCGCGACATCGATCTGGCCACCGCGGATCATGCCGAACGACTGCGACGAGTCGAAGAAGGATGCGCCGGGAACGACGGTGATCGTCTCCTTGCCCGCGTTGATGAGCTCGGGGTCGAGCTCCTCCTCGGTCGGGTACGGACCGACTCCGAGCACACCGTTCTCGGAGTGCAGGATGACCTCGACACCCGGCTCGAGGTAGTTCGGGACGAGCGTCGGCATGCCGATTCCGAGGTTGACGTACTGCCCGTCGGACAGTTCCGCCGCGACCCGCGCCGCCATCTCCTGGCGGGTCATGCCCTTGCGCTCGGTGGCTGTCGTCGATGTCATGCCCGCACCGTCCTGTTCTCGATTCCGACCTCGACCGGCCCGACGTGCACGACGCGCTGCACGTGGATGCCAGGGGTGTGGATCTCGTCGGGGTCGAGTTCGCCCGGCTCGACGAGGTGCTCGACCTGAGCGATGGTGATCCGGCCCGACGCGGCGGCCGGGGGATTGAAGTTGCGGGCCGATGCCCGGTACACGAGGTTGCCGTGCCGGTCGCCCTTCCAGGCGTGGACCAGCGCGTAGTCGGCGACGATGCCGCGTTCCATCACGTAGGTCTCGCCGTCGAACTCGCGGGTCTCCTTGGGCTTCGACGCGACGGCAATACCGCCGTCGCCGTCGTAGCGCAGCGGCAACCCACCCTCCTCGACGGCCGTGCCGACACCGGCGGGGGTGAAGAACGCGGGGATGCCCGCGCCGCCGGCGCGAAGGCGCTCGGCGAGGGTGCCCTGCGGGGTCAACTCGACCTCGAGTTCGCCGGACAGGTACTGGCGCGCGAACTCCTTGTTGGAACCGACGTACGACGAGATGGTGCGACGGATGCGCCCCCTCTCGAGCAGCAGGCCGAGACCGAAGCCGTCGGTGCCGCAGTTGTTGCTGACGGTCTCGAGTCCGGTCGCGCCCTGTTCCAGCAGCGCGTCGATGAGGATTTCGGGGATGCCGACCAGGCCGAACCCGCCGACGGCGATGGTGACGCCGTCCGGCACATCGGCCACAGCCTCGGCAGCGGAGGCGACAACTTTGTCCATGCATGCCACCATAGCGTCGTTCGTACGTGATGTGAACCCCTGTTCGCGATACGAACATTTCCCGGCGGAATCGTTGATTCGCGGCGGTGGCGGAACTAACCTGTCCGCATAGCGTCCATTCGTCCATATCGCGAACGCTCGCGGCGGACCCGACCCACGACCGGAGCTCGAATTGACCGTCACCCTGCACCACGAACGGCACGGCGACCCGTCGGCGCCCACCGTCCTGTTCCTCGGCTCACTCGGCTCCGACCTGTCGATGTGGCAGCCCCAGATCGACGCACTCGCCGAGACCCGGCACGTCGTCGCCGTCGACCACCGCGGTCACGGCTCCTCCCCCACCCCGCAGGGCCCGTACACGATGGCCGAACTCGGCGGCGACATCGTCGCGCTGCTCGACTCCCTCGGCCTCGACTCCGTCGACCACGTCGGGCTGTCGCTCGGCGGGGCCGTCGGCCAGTGGCTCGCCGCGCACCGTCCCGACCGCATCCGCACCCTCACCCTGCTGTGCACCTCCGCGGCATTCCAACCGGCACAACCGTGGTACGACCGCGCCGCGACCGTCCGCGCCGACGGGCTCGCCTCCATCGCCGACGCGATCGTCTCCCGCTGGTTCAGCCCCGGCCGGGCCGCCCGCGACCCCGAACTCGTCGCGCGACACGTCGAGATGGTCAAAGGCACCACCGACGAGGGTTACGCCGCGTGCTGCGAGGCCCTCGCCACCTGGGACGGCCGCGACGACCTCGCCCGCATCACCGCGCCGACCCTCGTGATCGCCGGCGAGCAGGACCCCGCGACACCCCCGTCGACGATGCAGGCCCTCGCCGACGGCATCGCCGACTCGGCGTTCCACATCGCCGATCCCGCAGCACATCTCGCGAATGTCGAACAACCCGAACTCGTCACCACCTTGATCACCGCGCACCTCGGGGTGACGTCGTGACCGACACCTCCGCACCCTCCGCCGACACCGCCGCACCCACCGCGTCCCCCGACTACGTGCAGTCCCTCGCCCGGGGCCTGTCGGTCATCCGCGCATTCGGCGCCGATTCGCCCCGGCTGACCCTGTCGGACGTCGCGCGCGCCACCGAACTCACCCGCGCCACCGCGCGCCGATTCCTGCTCACCCTCGTCGAACTCGGCTACGTCCGCACCGACGGATCCCACTTCTGGCTCACCCCCAGGGTTCTCGAGCTCGGCTACAGCTACCTGTCGGCTCTGTCGCTGCCCGAGATCGCCCGACCCCACCTCGAAGCCCTCGCCGACCGGATCCACGAATCGACGTCGGTGTCCGTGCTCGACGGCGACGACATCGTGTACGTCGCCCGGGTTCCGGTCAACCGCATCATGACGGTGACGATCACCCTCGGCACCCGGTTCCCGGCGTACGCGACGTCGATGGGGCGGGTCCTGCTCGCCGGGCTTCCCCCGCACGAACTCGACGAGCATCTCGAACACACCGATTTCACGTCGATCACCGGCAACACGGTGCGCGATGCCGACGGCCTGCGGGCAGAGCTCGCGACGGTACGCCGCGACGGATACTGCATCGTCGACCAGGAACTCGAGGAGGGCCTGCGCTCGCTCGCCGCACCGATCCGCGACGCCGCCGGCACCGTCGTCGCGGCGGTGAACATCTCCACCCACGCCGCCCGGTACAGCACCGAGAGCCTGCGCGCCGAGCTCGCCCCGGCGCTCGTCGCCACCGCCGATGCCATCTCGTCGGATTACGCGCGCACCCAGACCAATTGAGAACGATTCGGAGAACAACGTGACCCTCGACAATTCCGCGAACGACGTCGTCGTCTGCGAGCCGCTGCGCACCCCCGTCGGACGGTTCGGCGGCGTGCTGAAGGATGTCGCGCCCGAGGACCTCGCCGCCACGGTCATCCGCGAACTCGTCACCCGCACCGGCATCAGCGGATCCGACGTCGACGACGTCATCCTCGGCCAGGCCTCCCCCAGCGGCGAGAACCCCGCCATCGGACGCATCGCCGCACTCAATTCCGGTCTGGGCGTGGATGTTCCGGGAATACAGGTGGACCGCCGCTGCGGGTCGGGTCTGCAGGCGATCCTGCAGGCCGTCATGCAGGTGCAGAGCGGCGGCAGCGACCTGATCCTCGCGGGCGGCACCGAATCCATGAGCCGCGCCGAGTTCTACGCCACCGGAATGCGGTGGGGTGTCCGCGGTGACGCCGTCGCGCTGAACGACCGGCTCGCCCGCGCCCGCGTCACCGCCGGCGGTCGCGACTTCCCCGTCCCCGGCGGCATGATCGAAACGGCCGAGAACCTGCGCGCCGAATTCGGTATCAGCCGAGCCGACCAGGACGCCCTCGCCGTGCAGTCGCACCGGCGCGCCGTCGCCGCGCAACGCAACGGGATCTTCGCCCAGGAGATCGTTCCGGTGACCGTGCCGCAACGCAAGGGCGACCCGCTCGTCGTCGACACCGACGAACACCCGCGTGCCGACACCGATGTCGACTCCCTCGCGACACTGCGTCCGATCATGGGCAGGCAGGATCCCGACGCCACCGTCACCGCGGGCAACGCCAGTGGCCAGAACGACGGCGCCGCCCTCGCGATCGTCACCACCGCCCGCAAGGCCGACCAGCTCGGCCTGCGCCCCCTCGCCCGCCTCGCGAGCTGGGCCGTCGCCGGAGTTCCCCCGCGCACCATGGGCATCGGCCCGGTGCCGGCCACCGAGAAAGCCCTCGGTCGTCTCGGGTTGACCCTCGCCGACATGGACGTCATCGAACTCAACGAGGCGTTCGCCGCGCAGACCCTCGCCGTGATCCGATCGTGGGGCATCGACGCCGACGACACACGCCTCAACCCGAACGGGTCGGGCATCTCCCTCGGTCACCCCGTCGGCGCGACCGGCGCCCGCATCCTCGCGACCCTCCTGCGCGAACTGGACCGGCGCGGCGGCCGATACGGTCTGGAAACCATGTGCATCGGCGGCGGTCAGGGCCTCGCCGCGGTCTTCGAGCGCATCGCCTGACGAAACGGCCCCGGCCGCGCCCCACGACGCGGCCGGGGTGCGGTCCGGAACCCTACGTCTCCGGCGCGACCCGGATCAGCAACTTCCCGAAGTTCTTCCCCTCGAGCAGACCCAGGAACGCCGACGGTGCGTTCTCCAGCCCGTCGACGATGTCCTCCCGGTACCTCAACTTGCCGGTGCGCACCCACTGCGTCGCCTCGCGCAGGAAATCGGCGGACAGTTCGGCCGCGAACTCCGACTGGATGAATCCGCGCACCGTCAGGCTCTTGACGAGGATCTGGGAGAAGAACGCCGGTAACCTGTCGCGCCGGTCGGATTCGACCCCGTTGTACTGGGCCACCAGCCCGCACACCGGCACGCGCGCGTACCGATTGAGCAGCGGAAGCACCGCGTCGGCGACATGACCACCGACGTTCTCGAAATACACGTCGATACCGCGCGGCGCGGCAGCCGCCAGGTTCGCGGCGAAGTCGGGATCCCGGTGATCGAGGGCCACATCGAACCCGAAGTCGTCGATCAGCGCCCGGCACTTGTCGGGGCCGCCGGCGATACCCACGGCGCGCGCACCGTTCAGTTTCGCGATCTGCCCGACCGCCGACCCCACCGGGCCGGTCGCGGCGGCGACGACCACGGTCTCACCGTGCTGCGGCTGCCCGATCTTGCGCATCCCCGCGTAGGCGGTGAACCCGGGCATCCCGAGCACCCCCAGCGCCGTGGACAGCGGCGCCGCCTCCGGATCGAGGCGACGCACGGTGGTCGCGTCCAGGACGGCGTGCGACTGCCAGCCCGCCCCGGCGAGCACGTAGTCTCCGACCTCGAGGTCACGGTGCCGGGATTCGACGACCTGCCCGACCGTGCCACCGACCATCACCTCGCCGAGTTCGACGGGCGGTGCATACGATTTGGCCGTGCTCATCCGCCCCCGCATGTACGGGTCCAGCGACAGATACACCGTCCGGACGAGCACGTCACCGTGCCCCAACGAAGGAAGATCGACAACCTCCGTGCGGAAATTGTCGACGGTGGGCGCTCCGTCCGGGCGGGAAGCGAGGACGATGCGGGTGGTACGGGACGCGGTGGAACTCATACCTGCACAGTGTGCCCTACGGCGCGGTGGCCGGTGAACCGTTCGGCTGCGGAAGCCTCCCGATCACCGACCGGCGGCACCCGTCACGCAGCCCCGGAACGTTCACCGCGCGGCGGTTCGTAGCTCGAGAACAGCCGCGAATGGATGAGTTCGGTGAACGACGGACCGTCGTGGTCGGCACGGCGGGTGGGCCGCTGCGCCTGCTGTGCGCGTCCGCGGGACACGTTGGATGTGGAACGAATCGACACATCGGCTCCTCTCGGATGGGAACGAGAGCGCGACAACCGGAAACCGTGCACGGAATGTGCGGACTGGGTGTGCGACCCCCTAGACTACATATACATGCTCGATGCACGTAACGCACGCAGGCACTCTCGGCGCGCCACGCGCCACAACACCCCGACGTCGCCGTTGTCGGACACCACGGCGACGCGCGGACCCCGGCTGCTGCGCAGATCCGGATCCACGATGCCGGAAGGCCCGATCGCCGCAGCGATCAGGCCTTCCCCGGGTCGGTCGTCGGTCCCGTCAGGAGACGGGCACCGGAACCTTCTTGCGGTTCGCACCGCGGTTCTTCTTGGTCGGGCTCTTCGAGCCGTTGTTCGCGCTCGGTTTCGTGCCGGCGGAGGCGGCCGTCGCCGGTTGTGCCGGTCGAGGCTTCTCGTCGGCCGGTCGCGGTGTCTCCTGCGCGTAGTAGAAGTGCGGGCGCCGGCGGCCGAGGAACGAACCGCACCACGACATGACGGCGATGTAGCGGTTGCGGAAGCCCACCAGGTACACGAGGTGCACGGCGAGCCACAACACCCACGCGATGAAACCGGTGAGCTGGATCCGGCCGACCCGCGTGATCGCGCTGAAGCGGTTGATGATCGCCATGCTGCCCTTGTCGCGGTACTTGAACGGTGTACCCGCGGGGATCTTGCCGAGGATCATCTTCGCGACGTGCCGGCCGCCCTGCATCGCGAACGGCGACTGCGCGGGCAGATTGTTCAGGGTCACCATGTCGCCGATGGCGTAGATGTTGTCGGCGCTGCCGACGGTGAAGTCGTCGTCGACGAGCAGCCGACCACCGCGGACCGTCTCGCAACCCGTGCGCTCGGCGAGGACACCCGCGAAGTCGTTGGCCTGGATGCCCGCCGACCAGATGATCGTCTCCGCGGTGAGCCGGCGGGTCTCGTCGCTGCCGGCGGTCTTCAGCGTGGCGCCGGACTCGTCGATGTCCGTGACGAGGGTGTTGAGGACGACGTCGACACCGGCCTTCTCGAGGGAGTCCTTCGAGTACTCGCTGAGCTTGCCTCCGAACGGCGGCAGCACCTTGTCGGCGCCCTCGACGAGGGTGACCGTCACGTCGGCCGGGTCGACGTTGTGCACCGACTCCCCGAAGTAACGCTTGGCGAGTTCCTTGATCTGACCGGCGAGCTCGACACCGGTCGGGCCGGCACCGACCACGATGAAGCTGAGCAGATTCTTGCGGCGCTCGGCGTCGGTCGTGGTGTGGGCTTCCTCGAAGCATCGCACGATCTGGCGACGGAGCCGGTCGGCGTCGTCGACGGTCTTGAGGGCGTACGTGACGTCGGCGAACTCGTCGCGGCCGAAGTACGCCTGCCGCGCGCCGGTCGCGGCGATGAGCTGCTCGTAGCCGAGGGTGTGGCGCTGGCCGTGCGACTCGTACACGACGGTGTTGTCGTCGGGATTCACGTCGACGACGCGGCCCAGTCGAACGTCGGCGTTCGGGTACTTGGCGAGGATCGCGCGGACGGACGGGGCGATCTCGCCGGGCGAGATGACGCCGGTCGCGACCTGGTACAGGAGGGGCTGGAACAGATGCTCGGTGGTCTCCGAGATCAGTACGAACGGCTTACCCGCCTTACCCAGCTTCTTCGCTGCGGCGAGCGCTCCGAATCCGGATCCGACGATGACCACCTCGGTCCGGTCTACGAAGTCGGCCTCTCCCTTGTCGGTCGCTGTCATTCTCCCGATACCTCCACATTGAAGTTCGATATGAGTCCAACCTAGGTATCTCGGGTTCGACATCTCCAGTAACCTGGGATATTCGAAAGACTGTTATCTGTTTTGCTCATGAATCGGTGTGTGATGGACTTCCGGCAACTGCGCTACTTCCTGGCGGTCGGGGAGGAGTCGAGCTTCTCGCGCGCCGCGCAGCGGTGCTTCATCTCCCAGTCCGCCATCAGCCACCAGATCGCGAAACTCGAGAGCGAACTGGGCGTGACCCTGTTCGACCGCACCACGCGGTCGGTCGGACTCACCGCCGCGGGGCAGCGGCTCATGCCGATCGCCGAGGAGGTCCTCGCGCTCGAAGCGCGGGCGCTCGAGGTCGGGCACGAGCCGCGCGGCAGTATCCGCATCAGCGCGAACATGAGCTTCGCGGCGCAGAGCCTCGACGCGATCTCCCAGGTGCGCGAGCGGAATCCGAAACTGGATGTCGAGTTCGTCATCAAGGACTTCACCGACCGGGTCAACGCGGTCGCGTCCGGGGAGGCCGACCTGGCGCTGATCCGCGGCGAAGTGGACCGTCCCGGACTCGAGACGGTCCGGCTCGGCGTCGAAGACCTGGTCGTGGTCACGTCGAGCCGTCACCCGCTGTCGGCGTTCTCGACGGTCGATCTGGGCGAACTCGCCCACTACCCGCTGCTGCTGCCGCCGCGCAGCAGTCAGGTGTTGCTGCACCGCGTCGTCGAGGACGCGTTCGTCGAGGTGGGGCGGCGGGTGCTGCTGGGTCCGGCGATCGCGAGCGATCACACGGCGACGCTGGAGGTGCTCACCAACCCCCGCGCGTGGACGGTGCTGTATGCGAGCACCGCGAACGAGACCCCCCGCAAGGGCTTGAAGTTCATGCGTGAGAGCAACCACCGGCTGCGGGTCCCCGTGTGCGGAGTGGTGCGGTCGGGCACGACCCCGTCGCCGGAGCTCGAGTTCCTGATCCGGGCGTTGGCGACGTCGATCCTCTCCCCCGGCGACACCCCACCCGTGCGCACTTCTGGTAGCTAGAGCTACCAGAAGTGCGCACGGGTCAGGGGGCCGACACGTGATCGTCGCGTTCGAGCATCCGCGACAGGACGTAGCCGACGAGGATCCCCCAGAACGCGGCATGGATGCCCAGCAGGTTCGGATCGGCGATCGTGACGACGAAGGTGATCAACGCCCCGAGGGTGAACTTCGTCGAGAACGCGACGACGAACGCCTGCCGTAACGCACCGAGCATCGCGATGCCGCCGAGTGCCGACACGAAGGCCTCCGGGGTCGCGAGCAGGAAACGAACCAGGCCCGGTGCGAGCACAGCGCACACCAGCGACAGCAGCCCGTACACGACGGCCGCGGTGTACTGCCGGTGTTTGACACCGGACGACGTGAGCAGCGCGTTCGTCGGGCCGGTCACACACGCCGACACCGCCCCGAACCCCGCGTTGACCAGTGAGAACAACCCCGAGACGATCGCGAACACGTTGATCGGCGGCCGGTGACCGGCGGCCCGGAGCACCGCGACACCCTGACCGTTCTGCACGACCAGCACGGTCACCGCCAGCGGAACCACCAGTTCGAGCTGCGCGGCCCACGTGAACTCGGGCACGGTGAACGTCGGCGACGCCAGGATCGCGCCGGCCTCCGCCGCCGGCACGAACTGGCCGCTCACCACGACCGCGACGACGCCGACGATCAGCGCACCGAGCACCGGCGGCACGAACCGGCCGAGCACCGGCAGCGCGGTGAGCCCGACGAACGCGACCACCATCGGCGCCGCGACGACCGGGTTGTCGCGGGTGGAGGTGACGATGTCGGTACCGAATCGCAGGAACACCGCCGCGACCATCGCCATGACGATCGGCATCGGGATCGCCGACACGACCCGTCGCACCACCCCGGTGGAACCGAGCGCGAGCACGAGCACACCGGCACCGAAGAACGCACCGACGACCTCCGCGAACGACAGATGCTGCAGGGACGGGCCGAGCAGGACGGTGCCGGGAATCGACCATGCGAACCCGAACGGCTGCCGGTACACCAGCGACATCACGACGGTGGCCAGACCGGCGGACAGGAAGATCGCGAACACCCACGACGCGAGTTGCGCTTCGGTGAGCCCACCGGCTGCCCCCACCGCCAGGGTCACGGCGATGGGTCCGGACGCGGAGAAGATCAGCCCGATCAGCCCGTTGGAGACGTAGCCGGCTCCGAGGTCGCGGACGAGATCCCGCATCCCCGCGGGACGCACGCCGGGGCGTTCGAGCAACCGGTCCGGTTCGTCACTCCCGGAATCGACGGGCGACGTCGGTGCGGTCAGGGACATCGGCTTCTCCCGAGTCGACGGAGGTGAACGGTCCGTTCCAGTTCATCAGCGATTCCACCGCCCCGATGCCGTGGACCGTGCCCAACGGATCCTGGGTACGCCATGCCCAGGATCGCCGGGGAAGCATCCGGGTGGAGCATCATGGACGGGACCGGAGCGAGGAGGTCCGTTGACTGTCGGTGGTGAACGTTCGGGAATCGAACTCGGGGAGTTCCTCAAGGCCCGTCGCGCGCTCGTGTCGCCGGTCGCGGGTGCCGGTGCGCGGCGGCGTGTGCCCGGCCTGCGCCGCGAGGAAGTCGCCGCGGCAGCCGGGGTGAGCACCGACTACTACACCCGCCTCGAGCAGGGCCGGCACAAACGCCCGTCGGAGTCGGTGTTGCATTCGCTCGCCACCGCACTGCAACTCGACGAACTCGCGACCCGGCATCTGTTCGATCTCGCGCGTTCGGTGAGCGCACCGCGCTCCGCTGCCGCCCGAGACACCGTCCAGCGGGTCCGTCCGTCGCTGCACCGGCTCCTGGACTCGTTCACCGAACATCCGGCGTTCGTGCGGGGACGGCGCACCGAGGTGCTGGCGATGAACCGGCTCGCGGCGCTGCTGCTCACCGACTTCCCCGCGAAACCGGCGCGGCGACGCAGCCTGCTGCAGTGGGCGTTCCTCGACCCGGTCGCCCGCGACCGGTATGTGGACTGGGCGAAGATCGCGGCGTCGATGGTGGGCACGCTGCGGCTCGATGCGGGACGCCACCCGGGTGATCCGCTGCTGGCACGACTGGTCGAGGAACTGTCGGAGGGCAGCGACGAGTTCCGCATGTGGTGGGCCGATCACCGCGTGGTCGAGCGTCGCGACGGCATCAAACGCCTCGACCATCCACTGGTGGGGCGGATCGACGTGTACTACGAGGCACTCGACGTCACCGGGGAAGCCGATCAGACCCTGTTCGTGTACACGACGGAACCGGGGTCGGTGTCTCGGTCACGGCTCGCCGAGCTCGCGGCGATCGCCCGCGGTCAGGGCACCTGATCGACGTCGAGGCATCGGGGTTCGTCCCCGTGCGCGGAATCCGTCGTCGATCATCTCCCCGCCGGTGTCGTCGTCGCCGATCCGCTCGTCGACGGCCACACCCGGCTCACGATCACTGCGGCCAGCAGCACCGCGACGGCGATCACGGCCATGGTGACACCGAGACCGCGGGAGAACGCGTCGACGACGGCGTCGGTCACCTTCGCCTGCAGGTCTTCGGGTAGCCGCGACAACGCCTCCCGGAACGACGACGAGTCGACCAGCGCCGCATGCGCCTGGTCGACCTCGTCGTCGGTCATCCCCGACTCCTGCACGGCCGCCCCCGAATCCGCGATGGCGAATCCTCGGGTGAATGCGGTCATGATCGCGACTCCGAGCGCACCACCGACCATGCTCGACATCTTGAACACACCTGCGGCCGCACCGGCGAGTTCTCCGGGCACCCCACCGACCGCGGTGTTCGACACCGGTGTCGACAGCAGACCGAGCCCGCACCCGATGACGACCAGCGCCAGCGCAACGACCCACAGTGCGGTTCCGGCGTTCATCGGGGCCAGGATCACGGAGCCGACAGCGAGAACGACCAACCCGAGTAACACGGGCGACCGCGCTCCCCGTCTGCCGCTCATACGGCCACCGAGCGGGATGAGCGCGAAGATGCCGACGAGCGCGGGAAGCATGAGCAGACCCGACTGGACCGCGCTGTAGCCGCGGGCATTCTGCAACCACAGCACCAGCAGGTAGCTCAGACCGGCGTAACCGAGGTTCATCATCAGATTGGCGGTGAGCGCCCCGTCGTACGGCCGCAGCCGGAACAGCGACAGGTTCACGAGCGGGTTCGCCGTCCTCCGTTCGATGAACACCCAGGTGAGCGCGAGGACCACGGCCGCTGCGAACAGGGCGAGAACGAGCGGGCTCGTCCAACCCGCGGTGGGCCCGTCCGTCAGGGCGTACAGCAACGCGAACACGGCGAGTCCGATCGTGACAAGTCCCGCCCGGTCGATCCTGCGGTTCACCGGTCCCCGACCGGATTCGGGTGTCGCCGAGCGGATCACCACCATCGCGATCGCGGCGAGCGGAAGGTTGATCCAGAACAGCCATCGCCATCCCGGACCGTCGGTGATCACCCCGCCGATCGCCGGCGCGAGCGCCTGCCCACCCCACGCCACGGCCTGCCACACACCGAACGCCGTGAGCTGCGCGGCCCCGGAGAACTGCAGCGGGATCAACGCGAGTGTCGCGGGGAGGATCAGGGCCGCACCGATACCCATCAGACCACGACCGGCGATCAACACCTCGGTGCCGGGGGCGAGAGCCGCCACGACGGAGAAACCGGCGAACAGACCGATGCCGATCATCAGGATCCGTCGTTGCCCGAAGATGTCACCGAACCGGCCGGCCGCGATCACGAGCGCGCCCGCAACGAGGCTGAACGCATTGTTCGCCCACTGCAACCCGGCCATGTCGGCGTGCATCACGTCGGCGATCGTCGGCGTGGCGACCCCGAAGTCGGCGAACGCGAGCCACACCAGACCCGCCGCGGTGCAGGTCGCGGCGAGCGACACCCAACGGCGGGAGTCGGCGTCGGTCATGCGACGCTCCTCGATTCGACGGACGCTCGGCGCCGTGCAGGTGACGTACCTCGGGTGCGTCCAGCTTCGCACGTTCTCGTCCGCGCGACCTCATCCACGGTGGGTGAATTCCGCGTGACGGCGGCCCTGGCGTTCCTGGGCCGCGGCGGGAGTGTTCACCCCATCGGATGGGAGGAGCTCGCGCTCGACGAACACCGGGTTCGGGCCGTGCCGGCCGACCACGACGAGATGCACCAGTTGCGCAGCCGACCGCACACCCCACCCCGTGCGCGTTTCTGGTAGCTGGGGCTACCAGAAACGCGCACGGGTCAGGGGAGGCGCAGGTGCGGCCATTCCGCGACATCGCGTCGCAGCTGCCGGTCGTGGGTGGCGAGCACCACCACGGCGTCGGTGGTGGCGAACGCATCGGTCAGCTCGTCCACCAGCGTGATCGACAGGTGGTTGGTGGGCTCGTCCAGCAGCAACACGTGCGGGCGTGCGGCCAGCACCATCGCCAGGTCCAGTCGCCGCTGCTGCCCCATCGACAGCTCGCTCACCCGCTGCTCGAGGTCGTATCCGGTGAACAGTCCGAGTTCGTCGAGGTCGACCGATTCGCCGTCGGGCACCGTCCCGGAGGCGGCCAGTTCCCCGACGTGCGTGTCGTACACCTCCCGCACCCGCCGCGACGACGGCGCCGGAGACTCCTGCGCGAGCCACCCGACCCGCACCGGCGGTGCGACGTACAGCGTTCCGGACGTCGGTGTCGCGCGACCACCGAGTACGGCAAGGAAAGTGGACTTGCCGGCCCCGTTCGGCCCGGTCACCGCGAGTCGGGCACCCGCCCCCAACGACAACGACACCGGGGTGACGAGCCGTCCCGCGACCGCCACGTCGTCGGCACGGACGAGTGGTTCGTCGGGTTCGATGTCGTCGAGCACCGCACCGAGCGCGGGCATCGAGAACCGCAGGGGCGGTGGTGGTGTGGTGACCGCATGCTCGTCGAGAGCCTCCTGCCGACGACGCACCGACCGCACCAGCGCGGGCGCGCGGGTGGCCCGCTGGTGTTTCCCGGTGCCCTTGTCGGGCCGCCATCCGGTGACGAGGCGTTCCCGTGCGGCATCGAGATCGGATTCGAGGCGGGCGAGTTCGGCCTGTTGCCGGTCGTATTCGTCGACCCAGCGACCGTATTCGGCGGCGCGTCCCTCCCGGTATCCGGTGTAGCCGCCGCCGTGGAGGCGCGGTCGCCCGTCGCGACTGGGATCGAGGTCGAGGATCGACGTGACGACGTCAGCGAGCAGCGCGCGGTCGTGACTGACCAGCACGACCCCGCTGCGGGTGGCCCGCAGCTGTTCGGTGAGGTAGTCGAGACCGGCCGCATCGAGGTGGTTGGTGGGCTCGTCGAGGAGCAGGAAGTCATGCTCGGCGCCCAGCAAACACGCGAGCCGCACCCGGTAGCGTTGACCGACGGACATCTCGGCGAGCGGACGCGACCGGTCGGTTTCGGCGCCGAGCGCGGCGAGCGCGGTGTCGACGCGCCGGTCGGCGTCCCACGCGTCGAGTCGTTCGGCGACGTCGAGGGCGTGCGCGTAGGCGTCGGCGGCACCGGGATGCTCGTCGGTGAGCGCCTCGAGCGCGTCGTCGAATGCGCGGAGCGCGGCCCGCACGTGCGCGAGTTCGAGGTCGACGAGATCGCCGACGGTGCGGCCTTCGGCGACGGTCATCTCCTGCTCGGCGAGGCCGAGGGTGCCGTGACGACGCACCTGCCCGCTGTCGGGTGCGAGGGTTCCGGCGAGCACGTGCAGCAGGGTGGATTTGCCGCGGCCGTTCTCGCCGACGACACCGAGCCGCGCGCCGGGTGTGACGGTGACGTCGACTCCCTGCAGGACGGCGCGACCGCCGCGGGCGAGGTGGACGTCGGTGACGCCGAGTTGGGCGCCGGCACGTCGAGGTTCGGTGAGGGTGGTGGTCATGGTTCCTCCGGACGGAGGCACACGGATCCCGTGGATCCTCTACGAGGGGTGTTCTCCGGGATGGGTGTGCGCTTCTTGCGTACGGCCGCAGAGTCGGCCGTCGGACACGAGTCGGGACGCCCCGTCGGCGGTGGCCGACGGAAGCGGATCGGTGTCGTCAGTGGAAGAGAAGCGCTTGGATCACGTCGTCCAGGGTACCGGTCCGGGCGACGGCGTCAATCGGATTGTGTGCGGCCGTCGGCCGCTTCCTCGACCGCGGCCGCGAAACGTGTGGCGTAGGCGTCGGCGAGATCGTCCAGCGCGGTGACGCAGTCACCGTCGTACGCCGACGCGTGCATCGGTGCGAGCGTGCGCGGTTTCAGGTCCGCGAGCGCCCGGATGGTCGGGGCCAGTACGGGTGTCAGCCCGGTCGGGTGGCCGAGGTCCTCGGCGGCCAGCGCCGGGCCCACGAGGTCGTCGCTCGTGGTCGCGGGCATCTTCCCGAACGCGGTGAACAGGTCGCCGCACAGCAACGTCGACGTGGTCTCCTCGAACATCAGGCAGGCATCCCACGCGTGCGGGACGTGGGGCGTGTCGATGTGCCGCAGCCGCCTGCTGCCCGTCTCCAGCACCTCACCGTCCTGCAGGGGCCGCGGTGGCCGGTCGGCGAGGTCGGAGACCTGCACGAAGCACGCGATCGCACCGTGCGCGACCTCGGCGGACGGCGCCACTTCCAGCCACGAGTTCATCGATCCGCATTCGTCGGCCTCGACGTGACCGAACGTGATCCACCGCAGACGATCCAGCGGGATGACTCGCGCGAGTGCGTCCGACACGGACGGGAACAGTGCGCGGTACCCGGTGTGGAACAACAGGGGTTCGTCGCCGTCGACGAGGAACTGGTTCATCGTCAGATTCGCCTCGTCGACGAAGGTGGAGAGTCGGTAGATGTCCGGGGCGATCTCGGTGATCACGGTGTCCATCGCGAATCCTCTCGTCGATGACCCCCTCCTCGACGCTCCTCCGGTCGGCGCCCGTCCACAAGACCCGGACGGATACTCGTGCAAGGATGCGTAGACACCCGTCGACCCACCCGGCAGGAGACGCTCGATGCAGCACACCGACTCATCGTTCACCGGCACCCACGGCACCCGGATCGTGTACGACAGGTGGTCGCCCGACGGCGATCCCACGGCCGTGGTGCTGCTCGCCCACGGTTTCGGCGAGCATGCCCGCCGCTACGACCACGTGGTCGAGAAACTGACCGGCGAGGGTTTCGTGGTGTACACACCGGATCACCGCGGCCACGGCCGGTCGGGCGGCAAACGGGTGCATCTGCGGGAACTCTCGGAGTTCACCGACGACATCGACACGCTGATGGACATCGCACAATCGGAGAATCCGGATCTGCCGACGGTGCTGATCGGCCATTCGATGGGTGGCGCGATCTCCCTCGCGTACGCCCTCGACCACCAGGATCGTCTGTCGGCGCTGGTGCTGTCGGGGCCGGCCGTGGTGGTCAGCAGCGGCACACCGAAGGTGGTGGTGGAACTCGGGAAGCTGATCGGCCGCTACCTTCCGGACGTACCCGTGCAGAAACTCGACAGCAAATCCGTCTCCCGCGATCCCTCGGTGGTCGCGGCGTACGACGACGACCCGCTCGTGCACCACGGTCTGGTTCCGGCGGGCATCGCGCGGGTACTCGTCCTCAACGAGGAGTCGGTGCCGAACCGGCTGCCCGGGCTGATGCTGCCGGTGTTGATCCTGCACGGCAGCGAGGACGCGCTCGCCGACCCGTCGGGGGCCCGCATCATCGCCGATCGGGCGGGCTCCGACGACGTGACGTTGAAACTGTACGACGGGTTGTTCCACGAGGTGTTCAACGAACCGGAGAAGGATCAGGTCCTCGACGATCTCGTCGCGTGGTTGCGGCCCCGCGTCGGGTCGTGAGGTCGGGGTCGTCGTGCCGGCACGGATGCCCGTCGCGTTCATCGGGCACGGCAGCCCACTCAACGCACTCGCATCGAACCGATACACGAGGGAGTGGGCCGGGTTCGGGCAGTGCATACCGAAACCCCGTGCAATCCTGTCGATCTCGGCGCACTGGTTCATCAATGCGACCGCATTGACGGCGATGACGGCGCCGCGCACCATCCACGATTTCTACGGGTTCCCGCAGGAACTGTTCGACGTCGAGTACCCGGCGGCGGGGTCACCCGAACTCACCTGTGAGGTCGCGGATCTGGTCCACCCCACGTGGGTCGGCAGCGACATCGATTCGTGGGGCATCGACCACGGCACGTGGTCGGTGCTCACCCACATGTTCCCCGCCGCGGACATCCCCGTCGTGCAACTGAGCCTGAACGCGTACAAGCCGCCGGCCTACCACGTCGAGTTGGGCGCGAAGCTCGCCGCGCTGCGGGAATCGGGTGTGCTGATCATCGGGAGCGGCAACGTCGTCCACAACCTGCGGGCGATGGATCCGCGCCGCCCCGGGGAGGGGTTCGCCTGGGCGCGACGGTTCGACGACGCGGCAGCCGACATCCTGCGCGACCGCCCCGGCGACATCGCCGCGCTGAGCGAACACCCGGACTACGAGGCGGCGGTACCGACCCCGGATCATTTCCTGCCGCTGCTGTACGTCGCGGGGTTGCTCGCCGAATCCGGCGAACACCCGGACGTGCTCGTCGACGGGGTGGAGTACGGGTCGCTGTCGATGACCGCGCACATCGCGGGCGCACCGCGTCCTCCCGTGCGTCCCTGCGACGAGCACAGCGCCGACCTGCCGATGTCGACGGATCTGCCCGACACGAACCTCTGATTCAGGCGGTCCGATCGTCGTCCGCTGCGACGACGGCCCGCCGCGCGAACCTCGTGCTCAGCCCGATCAGTTCCATCGCCTCGGGCAGGGTGCGTGCCAGAACCGGCCAGGCGTGGATCTGTCCACGCCACAGGTGGGTCTCCACGTGGCGGCCGGCCTCGGCGAGGCGATCCGTCATGATCTCGACGTCCGGCCTGGTCAGCTCGTATTCGGCGGCGCACAGGAAGGTCGGGGGGAACAGGTCGGGATCGGCGTCGACCGGATTCGGCTCTCCCTCGATCGCCTCCTGTCCGGCGAACCAGCGGGGCCGCAGCTTGTCGAGGGCCTTGATCGGCAGGTACGCGTCCTTCGCCATGTACGCCGGGTCGTGTTCGTCGAGATCCAGGTTGAGCAGCGGCGAGTATCCGATGACGGCGGCCGGTCGCTGGATGCCGCGGCGCGCCGCCAGTTCGGCGACCTTCGCCGCCAGATATCCGCCCGCGGAATCACCCGCGACGATGATGCGGGTGGGGTCGTCGGCGACGTCGAGCAGCGCGGTGTAGGCGCGCATCGCGTCCTGCACCGACCCGGCGATGGGCACGGCGGGTACCTGCTGGTAGTCCATCGAGTACACGGGCGCACCCGAGTCGAGGGCCAGCTGGGTGCACAGCTGACGGTGGGTGGGTGGCCCGCAGAAGATGAATCCCCCGCCGTGGAAGTACAGGATCGTGGCGTCGTCGAGGGGGTCGTCGACGGGTTTCGGCGAGATGATCCGTTCGCCCGGCACGCCGCCGAGTTCGGTGGGCGTCACGTGCACGGTGCGCGGCGTGGGGGTGATCAGGTCGACCAGCCACGACAGGCGACCGAGCACGGCGATGCCGAAGTCGTTGCTCGGCCACAGGCTCAGGATGGGTTTGAACAGGATCCGCACGACCCACAGGAGGATCAGCGCGACCGTGCTGGTGCGTTCGTGCCACGTGGTGGAAGACCCGGAAGCCATGTGCACACATTATGCGACAAATCGGTGCGGCGGCACAGGACCCTGATCACCTCACCGCACCTGCAGTAACGGAACCAACAGTTCGTCGTCGGTGAGTGCACCGTGCTGACCGGGGAGCCGCGCCATCACCCATTCTCCGTCGGTGCGGACCACCGTCGACTCCCCCCGACCGATCGCGACGACGTCCCCGATTCGGCTCGCGTGCGCCGTCGGCGGCATCGGACCGAACAGTCCGGCGGCGAGCACGTCGTCGCGGGTACCCACCCACGCGTCGTCGCCGAGCTCGTTGCGCCACCGCTCCAGCACCCGATCCGGGTGGTCGGTGTGGATGTGTCGGCAGCGTGGTTCACCGGCGATGACGGCGACGTCCTCCCCGAGCCCCGGGGTGTGATCGAAGTCGATACGGCGCCCGCGGGACGCATCGACCATGCCGTGATCGGCCGTGACCAGCATCCGCGCATCGGACGGCAACGCCGCCGCGAGCTGTTCGACGAACCGGTCGACGATCGTGAGCTGCGCGAGCCACTCCGTCGACTCCGGGCCGTACACGTGCCCGAGGGTGTCGACCTCGCCGAGATAGCAGTACACGAGGCTTCGCTCGTCGGCGTGGATCGCGTCCACGACCTGCGCGAACAGGTCGCCGTACGCCGACACCCCCGCGAACCGGCCGCCGCGCAGAACAGCACGGGTCAGGCCGCTGCCGTCGAACTGTCGCGGCACCACGGTGGTCACCGCCAGGCCCGCGTCGACGCCGCGTTCGAACACGGTCGGGGTGGGCTGCACCTCCTCGGGAACCAGCTCGTCGCGCCGGTCGAGCGCCGTGCCCGCCAACGTCCACCGCAGCCAGTTGACGGGCCCTTCGATCTCCTCGACGTACGACTGGTAGCCGGTGATGCCGTGGGCACCCGACGGCAGCCCCGTCCCCAACGACGCGATGCTGACCGCCGTGGTGGTGGGAAACCCCGCGCGGATCGGCCGGCCCTGCGACTGCGTGAGGAAAGGTGCCGCGGCACTGTTGCGTTGCAGCAGATTCCATCCCATCCCGTCGACGAGCAACACGACGGTGCGCGTGCAGTCGGCGAGGCCGAGACGGTTGTTCTCCCCCACCACCCCCGCGGAGGCCAGCACCGACGGCAACAGATCGGCGAGGGTCGGCTCGGCGTAGACGTCGCGCAGCGGCACACTCATACCCCGAGTATGCCTTCTCCCCGACCCCCTCCGTCCCCGGTTCCCCCTCCGCCCGCGGCCGGGGTTCCGCCTCCGGCGGGGCGAGCGAACGTATCGTCGGCTCGATCGATTCGATCGAACGGTACACTCGCTCACCGGGGAGGGGCAGTTCTAGGCTGGGGCGGCAAGGTCGGCCACCGACACCCCCGGTGCCCGACGAACACCCGACCCACCGGTAGGAGCACACCGATGACGGCGAACACCGTCGAACCCACACCTGAATTCCTCCGTGTTGCAGCCGAACTCCCCGATGACATCGTCATCACCGATCCCGACATCGTCATCGGGTACCGCCGCGACGAGTCGCGCCTGACCGACGCCGGCACCCCCGTCGCCGTGCTCGCGCCACGGACCACAGAGGAGGTCTCGGCCTGCCTGCGCGCATGTCATGCCGCGTCGCTCCCCGTGTCGACACGCGGCGCCGGCAGCGGCCTGAGCGGCGGCGCCAACGCCGCCGACGGCGGCGTGGTGCTGTCGCTGCACCGAATGAGCAGAATCATCGACATCGACCCGGTCGAACGGCTCGCCGTCACGCAACCCGGAGTCATCACCGGGGAATTGCGCGCAGCCGTCGCCGCACAGGGACTGCTGTACCCCCCGGACCCGGGTTCGGTGGCGATGTGCTCGATCGGCGGCAACGTCGCGACCAATGCGGGCGGAATGTGCTGCGTCAAGTACGGTGTGACATCCGATTTCGTCGAAGCGCTCGAGGTGGTGCTCGCCGACGGTCGCGTGATGCGCACCGGCACCCGAACCGTGAAAGGTGTTGCCGGATACGATCTCACGGGCCTGTTCGTCGGCTCCGAGGGAACGCTCGGTGTGGTCACCGAGATCACCGTGCGACTCGTACCGGCCCCCGCGCCGCCGTTGACTCTGGCCGCGTCGTTCGCCGACCTCACGTCGGCCGGCACCGCGGTCGCGGCGATCGCCGAAGCCGGACTGTCCTGCTCGGCGGTGGAGATCCTCGACAACACGACGCTGCGCGCCGTCGACGAGGTCGCGAAGATGGGGCTCGGCGACGCCGCAGCGATGCTGCTGGTCCAGGCCGATTCCGAGGACGCCGACACGATCCTCGGGAAGGTCGAGGCGCTCTGCACGGCTGCGGGCGCGGAGGTGGGACGTGCCGACGACGTCGAGGAATCGACGATGCTCATGGAGGCCCGTCGCCTCGCGCTGCCGGCGCTCGAACGTCTCGGCGACTGGCTGCTCGACGACGTGTGCGTCCCCCGCGCGAAGGTCGTGGAGTTGATCGAGATCATCGAGGAGATCGCCGGCGACGTCGGCCTGACCATCGGTGTGTTCGGGCACGCGGGTGACGGCAACCTGCATCCGACGATCATCTTCGACCAGTCCGACGCAGACTCGCTGGCCGCGGCGCACACCGCGTTCGACAAGATCACCGCTGCCGCCCTGGAACTCGGCGGCACCATCACCGGCGAACACGGCGTCGGCCGCCTCAAGGCGGGCTGGCTGTCGCGGGAGTTGGACGAGGTCAACGCGGAGATGCAACGCGCGGTGCGGAAGGTGTTCGATCCGCGGGAGATCCTCAACCGCGGCGTCGCACTCTGATCTCGCGGCGCCGATTCTCCCTCCACGGCTTCCCGCGGACCTTCCCTGTTCCCGCGTCCGCAACTGCAGACGCGGGAAGCGAAAGCGTCCTCGGGAAGCGAGGGCGCACCCGCGCGGCTCGCTACAGTTCCGTCAGCATCCGGTGCATCGTGTCGATCTCCTGCTGCTGTGTGTCGACGATGACGTGGGCCATAGCGACCGCGTCGGGGAACCGCCCTTCGTCGATCTGCGTCTGCGCCATCACGACCGCGCCCTCGTGGTGGACGATCATCTGTTCGAGGAACATCCGGGCCGCCTCGGTCCCCTCCGCGTCCGCAAGTGCCTGCAACTCGTCGTCGCTCAGCATGCCGGCCATGCCCGCGGAGTCGGGCATGTCGTGGTGCCCGGCGGACGTGTCGACGGGTACGTCCCACCTTCCGAGCCAGTCCTCGAGCTGAGCGATCTCGGGGCCCTGCGCGGCCTTGATCTGCTCGGCGAGATCCCGCACCTCCGCGGGAACGCCGTCGTCGGCGAGGACGAGGTCGCTCATCTCGAGCGCCTGGACGTGGTGCGGGAGCATCATCTGCGCAAACATCACATCGGCGTCGTTGTGGGCCGCCTCCGTGGTGACGTCGGCCTCCGAGGTGACCGTCGACGTCGCGACGGTCGCGTCGGTCTCGGAGTCGCCGCAGGCCGTCGCGGTGAACATCACCGCCAGTGCGGTCGCGCCGACAGCGAGAGCCCTGATGTTCATCCGATGATCCCTTCTCGAACGGTCTGCACCCCGACATCCGTGTGGGGTGCCGTGCCGGACCAGCGTCGGGCACGCACCCCCGGGTTCGTGTGGAGGGCGTATGAAGATCTGCTCAAGAAGATCTCCGCGGCGGCGACCCGCGCAGTACGCAGGCGATGATGGATTCCATGGTCTCTTCCGATCCCACGGCCGCGCCGAACGCCGAACCCGCCAGCCCGCAGCGTCCACCGACCGGTCTGCGGGCGATGGTGGTCGAGGACGAACTGCCGCTCGCAGCTCTGGTGGGTTCCTATCTCGAGCGCGACGGATTCGATGTCACGATCACCGGAGACGGGGCGGACGCCGTCGCCCGCGCCCGCGAGGTGGACCCCGACGTCGTCGTCCTGGATCTCGGGCTGCCGGGGCTGGACGGAGTGGAAGTGTGTCGGCAGCTGCGGACGTTCTCCGACGCGTACGTCGTGATGCTCACCGCACGCACCGAGGAGATCGACACACTGATCGGGTTGTCCGTCGGCGCGGACGACTACCTGACCAAGCCGTTCAGTCCACGCGAACTCATGGCGCGGATCCAGGCGATGCTGCGTCGCCCCCGCACCCTCCCCGGGCCCGGCCGGTCGCCGGCCGCGACCCGCACCGTCATGTTCGGCGATCTGGGCCTCGACGTCGACGGTCGCGAGGTGACCGTCGCCGGCAGACCGATCGCGCTGACCCGCACCGAGTTCGACGTCCTGGCCGCGCTGGCACGCGATCCGGGTGTGGTGGTCGGCCGCGCCCAGTTGATCGAGGCGGTGTGGGGGCAGCGCTGGATCGGTGACGAACACCTGGTCGACGTGCACATCGGTCATCTGCGGCGCAAACTCGGCGACGACGCCGGACGCGGGCGCTACGTGCGCACCGTCCGCGGCGTCGGGTACCGGATGGGCACCGGAACATGAACCCCCGATTCCCTTCTCGACGTGGCGCGCGGCACCGCATCTTCACCGGATCCAGTTTCGGCACACGCCTGTTCGTCGCGTTGACGGCGGTGGTGATCGGGTGCGCCGTCAGCGCCTGGGTGGTCGCGTCGGCCCTCGCCCCCGGGATCTTCCACGACCACCTCGCGCAGGCCGGTATCGACCACACGTCCAGTCAGGCCGCTCACGTCGAGGAAGCGTTCACGTGGGCGATCGTTCTCGCGTGGGGCCTGGCGGTCGGCATCGCGGTGCTGCTCGCCCTGGCGGTGAGCTGGTATCTCACCCGGCGGGTGCAACGCTCGCTCACCGAGGTCACGGCCTCGACCGCCCGGATCGCCGGGGGACACTACGATGCGCGTCTGCGCAGTCCGGGGCTCGGTCGCGAATTCGATGCGCTCACCGTCACCGTCAACGAACTCGCGCGCCGACTCGACGCCACCGAATCCACCCGACGCCGGATGCTGGCCGATCTCGGGCATGAAATGCGCACCCCGATAGCGACTCTCGACTCCTACCTCGAGGCCGTCGACGACGGCATCCGCACCTTCGACGAGGACACACGCCAGGTGCTCCGTGCGGCGACCCACCGGCTCTCCCGTCTCGCCCGGGACGTCACGGCCGTCTCGCGCGCCGAGGAACATCTCACCCGCATCCGCCCCGTTCCCGTCGCCACGGGCACGCTGGTCGCCACGGCCGTCGACGCGATGCGGGAGCGGTACGAGGCCGACGGCGTCGCGCTGCACGGGACGGTCGAGGACTCGATGGTCGTGATGGTCGACCCCGACCGGTTCGGTCAGGTACTGGGCAACCTGCTCGACAATGCGCTGCGCCACACCCCCGCGGGTGGCACCGTCACCGTCCGGAGTCGCCGCGTGAACAGCGATCACGTCGAGATCGGTGTCACCGACACGGGTGACGGTATCGCCCCGGAGCACCTCGACCACATCTTCGACCGGTTCTACCGCGTCGACACCGCCCGCGACCGCGGACACGGCGGCAGCGGCATCGGTCTGACCATCGCCCACGCCCTCGTCGAAGCCCACCGCGGCCGGATCCGCGCGTACAGCGACGGACCCGGACACGGAGCGTGTTTCACCGTGCTGTTGCCCGCGGTCGTGCTGTGACCCGCGAGCCACCGGTGACGGTCACATCAGCTGCGCCGCATCGACCTCCGTCTCCAACCGGTGTCGCACGGCGGCGAGATACCGTGCGGCGTCTGCGCCGTCGACGATGCGGTGGTCGTACGACAGCGATAGGTACGCCATCGAGCGGGCGGTGATCCGCAGCGAGCCGAGTTCGTCGCGGACGGGCACGACACGTTCGACGACCGACCCGATGCCGAGGATCGCCGATTGCGGTTGGTTGATGATCGGGGTGTCGAAGAGCGCGCCCCGACTACCGGTGTTGGTGATGGTGAACGTGCCGCCCGCACTGTCCAACCGGACCAGCCCCACCGCGCGCTCCGCCCGCCTTCCACCACACGCGAAGAACGCGATGCGCATCGCCGCCGGACTCGAAGCGTGCGTCATAGACAACGGTGTCCTGACCATCACCGCCCTCGACCCGGACGACGTCCGGGCCCACAAGATGTTCGGCGAGGCGTCCGCGATCGGTGCCGTCATGGCAGGCGAAGCCGAGGAATGCATCGGCAACCCCACCCAGGTCTCGATCAACTTCTTCCTATCACAGCTGTCTCGCCGTCTCCCGCGGACCCGATTGCTTCGCGCGGCTGAAATTGCAGCGGAGCGAAGCAATTCGATCCGCGCGAACGCACGTTATGCGGCTACTTGACGTCGGAGCCGTGCCTCGTCAGCGGCAGGATCTCGATGTCCATGTAGGGGAACAGCGGAAGGTTCCACAGGATCTCGTGTAGCTCGTCGGCGGAGTCGACGTCGAAGATCGAGATGTTGCTGTACTGGCCGACGATGCGCCAGATCTCGGGCCACTTACCGCTGCGCTGCAGTTGCTGACTGTAGGCCTTCTCCTTCGCGATGGTCTCGTCCCGGACCTGGGGGTCGAGGTCGCGGGGGATGTGCACGTCCATGCGGACATGGAACAATGCCATGGTCGGTCTCCTTCTCGTGGTGGGTCAGTCGCGGGTGTACTTCTTGACGACGTCCATGTCGAGGTCCACGCCGAGGCCCGGTCCGTGCGGCAGGTGGACCTGGCCCTCGGAGTAGTCGAGCGGTGCCTGCAGAAGCTCGACAGCGAAGAGCTGAGGCCCGAACAGTTCGGTGCCGTAGTTGATTCCGGGTTCGGCGCACGCGAAGTGGACGGAGGCTGCGGTGCCGATGGGGCCCTCGATGGAGGTGGCACCGTGGCAGCGCAGGCCGGCTGCCTTCGCGACCGCGACGACTTCCTTGCTGCGTTGCAGCCCACCACACTTGGTGGTCTTGAGCGCGATGACGTCGGCGGCGGCGAGTTTGGCGACCTGGTAGGCGTCGTGCGGGGTCTGCACCGATTCGTCGGCCATCACCGGCGCCGACACGCGTCGGTTGATCTCGGCGAGCACGTCGAGTTGGTCGGCGGGGGTGGGTTGCTCGATGAGCTCCACCCCACCGTCGACGAGTTCCGGCACGTGACGCAACGCGGTGAAGCGATCCCACCGGGCGTTTACGTCGATGCTGAATCCGACGTCGCCGCCGAATGCCTCGACGACCTTGACGACACGGTCGGTGTCGACGGTCGGGTCGAGCGCACCCATCTTCAGTTTGAACGCGAAGTTCAGGCGTTGCTCCATCTTGTGGGTGACCTCCTCGACGATCTCCTCGAGGGGTGCCGCGCCGAGCGCCCAGCGCACGTCGACACCGGTGCGGAAGGCACCGCCGAGCAGCGACGCGACGGGAACGCCGAGCGCCCGACCCCACGCGTCGTGCATGGCTACGTCGACGGCGGCCTTCGCGAAACGCGCGTTCGCGACGATGCGTTCGATGTCGAGCATGACGCCGCTGATCTCGTCGACACCGCGGCCGATGATGTACAGGCCGATGTAGCGGTCGATGATCTGCTTCATCGTCTCGACGGATTCGCCACCCCACCAGGGTCCGCCCGGGACGACGCCCTCGCCGTATCCGGTGACCCCGCCGGCGGTGGTGACCGCGACGAACAGGATGGGCTGCGCTTCCGATGTGGTGGTCGCGAACTTGTGCGGCCGGATCAGCGGGACGTCGACGATCGTCGTGTCGACGGAGACGATCAACAGGTCGGGATCGGACATCGGAGGTCAGCTCACAATCAGTTCTGGGTGTGACGGGCGGAACACGGGGTCTTTCTTCACGGCGAATGCCGGTGCCCTTGGGGGACACCGGCATTCGTCATCAGATCTGCTTCCTACCGGAGACGGATCAGGCTTCGGGATCGAGCGCGAAGTTGTAGGTCACCTCGGCGACACCGTCGGCGTTCGGCTGCGGATCCAGGATCAGCTCGGGCTTGGTCGCGGTTGCGACGTCGTTGTCGACCCAATCGCCGCCCCGGAAGTACAGCTGGGTGGTGATGGAGTTCCTGCCCGGCGCCGACACCATCAGGTGCAGGTGGGCGGGACGCCACGGGTGACCACCGTAGGACTTGATGAACCAGCCGGTCGGGCCGTCGTTGGGGATCTGGTAGGGGGCGGGCTTCAGCGTGGTGATCTCGAAGTTGCCGTCCTCGTCGGTGACGATGGTGCCGCGCAGGTTCCACTCCGGGATTCCGGGAGCGAACTGCGAGTAGAAGCCGTCCTCGTCGGCGTGCCACAGTTCGACGGTGGCGCCTCCGAGCCCGTTACCGTCGAGATCGGTGACCTGGCCCTTGAAGATCAGCGGTGCGGCCGCAACGTCCTTCTCCCGCATCGGCATGGTGCACTCGGCCGGCAGCTTCGGGGCGTTCGGCACGTAGTAGGGGCCCTCGATGGAGCCCTTGGTGCCGCTGAAATGCTTGCGGCTGTAGTGAACTTCCTCCACCTCGTGCTCGACGAACACGTCCAGCCACAGCGGCCACTCACCGTACTCACCGACGTCGATCATCCACTGCTTGAGCACGCGGTACTCGTCGTAGGTGACCTCGTGCTTGTGGATGATGTCCTTGAAAGCCGAGAGGACGTCCTTGTAGATGGCCGCCGCGCGCTCGACCGAGGTGTCGGCGGTGACGCGCTCGGACTTGAACTTGTCGGTGGCGGCGTTGCCGGAGCCGTGAGCGGTCGGGTTCTCGATGGTGGTCATGGACTCTCCTGGGGCTGAGAAGAACAGTGTGGAAAGTGGGTGCCGGGTCGGCTCGGGGGCGGCGGGCGACCGGTGCTGTACGCTGTGCGTACTTGCGGATCGCATTGCGTACACACATACTGTGCGTGGTGTCACACAGCTTGTCAACACCGGATGCGGGACCATCGTGAAGAACTGCAGGTAGGAGATGACATGCCGAGTACCGACCTAGGCAACACCCGGGGTAACGAGCGCGATTTCATCCAGAGCATCGAGCGCGGATTCGCGGTGCTGCACGCCTTCGACGACAAGGACCCGAACCCGTCGCTCGCGGACATCGCCACCAAGACCGACCTGTCGCGCCCCGCGGTACGGCGCATCCTGCTCACCCTGCAGAGGCTCGGCTACGTCACTTCGCACGGGTCCCGCTGGTCGCTGACACCGCGGGTGCTCAGCATCGGGCAGCACTACACATCCTCGCACGCACTCGTCGACTCCGCACTCCCGAAACTCGTCGAGATCGCCGAGCACACACACGAATCCGCGTCCCTCGGTGTGCTCGACGGCAACGAGGTCGTCTATGCCGCGCGGGTACCGGTGCGACGGATCATGAGCATCAACGTCTCCGTCGGCACCCGCGTGCCCGCCTACGCGACGTCGATGGGCCGGGCACTGCTCGCGTGGGCGCCGCACGAACGGGTGGAGGCCGTCATCGCCGACACGAACTTCGAGCGGCTGACGTCCCTGACCATCGACAACGCCGACAGTTTCCGCGACGAACTGGCTCAGGTCCGCGGCCGGGGCTACGCGATGGCGGCGGCCGAACTCGAGGAAGGGCTCATCTCGATCGCAGCTCCCGTGTTCGAGCCCGGCGGGACGGCGGCGGGCGTGCTCGCATGTTCGACGTCGACGGGTCGCCACACTCTCGAGTCCTTCCGCGACCTGGCCGCGAAACAGGTCGTGGCCTGCGCGGAGAGGCTCAGCGAGGAACTCGGCTATCGCATGCGTTGACGTTCACCCGCGCCCCGACGAGTGTGCAGTTATCAGCGGTTTCCGTGTCGGATCGCGTCGACAACTGCACACTCGCGGAGGCTTCGGCTACGGGACGTAGCTACAGAGGGAGGAGGTGGTGCTTGCGCGGGTTCTTGAACACCTTCTTGTCGCGCAACAGGTTCAGCGCCTTACGGATCTCCAGACGCGTCGCCGACGGCTCGATCACCGCGTCGACGTAGCCGCGTTCCGCCGCGATGTACGGCGTGGCGACGTGCTCGTTGTAGAAGTTGATGAGCTGCTGCCGGACCGCCGGTGCGTTCTCCCCGGCCGCCTCGATCTGGCGGCGACCGATCACCGCGACCGCCGACTCGGCACCCATCACCGCGATGCGGGCCGTGGGCCACGCGAAGTTGATGTCGGCGCCGAGTTGCTTCGACCCCATCACCGCGTACCCGCCGCCGTACGACTTGCGCACCACCACGGTCACCTTCGGCACCGACGCCTCGACGTACGAGAAGAGGAAGCGACCGCCACGTTTGATCACGCCGATCTTCTCCTGATCGACGCCCGGCAGGAAGCCGGGGGTGTCGACGACGAACACGAGCGGGATGTCGTAGGCGTCGCACACCCGCACGAAGTGCGCGGCCTTGTCCGCGGCGTCCGCGTCGAGCGCACCCGACAGGTACATCGGCTGGTTCGCCACCACACCGACGGGACGGCCGTCGACGCGGGCGTACCCGGTGATGACGTTGTGCGCGACCTGGCCGCGCACCTCGAAGAAGTCGCCGTCGTCGAAGATCTTCAGCAGGATGTCGTGCATGTCGTAGCCGGAGTTGTCGGCGTCGGGCATGAACGTGTCCAGCTCGAGATCGTCGGGAGTGATCTCGGGTTCGAGGCCCGGGTTGATGACCGGGGGCTTCTCCTGCGCGTTCGACGGCATGTAGCTCAGGTACTGGCGCACCCACTCGAACGCGGCCTTCTCGTCGGCCGCGACATGGTGCACGTTGCCGTACTCGGCCTGCTTGCGGGCGCTACCGAGTTCCTCGAGGCTGACCTCTTCACCGGTGACGGCCTTGATGACGTCCGGGCCGGTGACGAACATGTACGCCTCTTCGGTGGCGACCACGACGTCGGTGTTGATGGGGGCGTACACGGCGCCGCCGGCGCACTTGCCGACGATCACCGAGATCTGCGGGACCAGCCCGGACAGCGGCTCGGTGCGCCTGCCGATCTCGCCGTACCACGCGAGGGAGGTCACGGCGTCCTGGACGCGGGCGCCGCCGGAGTCGTTGATGCCGACGACGGGGCAACCGACCTTGAGGGCGTGCTCGAGCACCGCGGAGACCTTGCGGCCGAACATCTCACCGACGCTGCCGCCGAGGACGGTCTGGTCGTGGGAGAACACGGCGACCGGCCGCCCGTCGACGAGTCCGTGTCCGACGACGACTGCGTCGCCGTAGAAGGCATCCGGGTTGCCGGGGGTGCGCATGAGCGCGCCGATCTCGACGAAGGTGCCCTTGTCGAGCAGCATGTCGATGCGTTCGCGGGCGCTGGGGATCCCCTTCGCGGCGCGCTTGGCGATCGCGGCCTCACCGGCCGGTTCGTTCGCGATCTCCAGTTTCGCGCGCAGTTCGGCGAGCTTTTCTGCCGTGGTGGTCATGTACTTGGCTCAGCTCCTCGAGGCCTCGATGTCGGCCAGCTTCCGGGTCAGGTGTTCCCCCACCTTCGAGATGTACGGCTCGTCGACGATCTGGATGTGGTCTCCACCGATGTGGACGATCTCCAGATTGTCGACGACGTCACCCCATCCCCCGTCCGGCGCCCGCGTCGCGAACGCCGGTTCGAGATCGATCGCGTCGTCCTGGTACTTGTCCGCCATGTACAGCACGACGTCGCCGCCGTACGGGCGCAACTCGGCGGTCTGGATGGCGCGGTTGTCGAGCCACGACGTGCGCTGGTGCTCGATGATCCCGCCGGGGATCTGTGCGCCGCTGAGTTCGAGCAGCCCCATCAGGATGCCGATCTGTTCTTCGTCGCTGCCCGCCTCGGCGAGCAGGTCGTAGGGCAGCGGGGCGTCGATCCCGTACGTCTTCTTCGCGAACGCCGAGTACCGCTGCCAACGCTTACGGATCTCGTCGGGCGTGTCCTCGATCTTCTCCCCGGCCATGACGGTGTCGAGGAGACCGACGACGCGGACGTCCTTGCCGTTCTCCCGCAGCAGCCGGGCCACCGCGTACGCGAGCACACCACCGAGCGACCAGCCGTACAGCACGTACGGTCCGTCGCCCTGGATCTCCTCGAGGAGCGGCAGATACACCTTCGCCCGCTCGTCGATGGGGCCCTCGGTGCGTTCGAACCCGTACATGGGGGTGCCGGCGGGAAGACGGCGCAGCAGCGGCTCGTACGCGACCGTGGAGCCACCGGCCGGATGGAACACGAACACCGGCACGGCGTCGGATCCTTCGGGACGCGGTCGCAGTGCGCGGACGAGACCATCGATGCGGTCGGAGGATTCGAGGTGCTGACGCACCGATTCGGACAGCTGCTCGATGGTGGACGCGGCGACGACGTCGTCGACGGTGACCTCACCACCGGAGCGTTCCGTGAGCCGCTCCGCGAGACGCGCCGCGGTGGCACCGTCGAGCGTCGGTAGCGGGTTGAAGATGCCCTTCGCGGACCTGCCGGTGATCACGGCCCAGGACGCGAACGTCAGGCGTTCGGCGGCGTCACGCGGCGGCACATCCACCCCGTCCGACGATGCACTGCCCTCGGGTTCGGTTGTGGTAGGAGCGGGTTCGGTGGAATCGAGGATGTGTTCCGCCTCGGCGACCACCCCGGTGTCCTCGGATCCGGGGAGTTCGTCCTCGGCTGCCGTCGCGGCGTCCTTCTCCGCGGCCTGCTGCGCGGCGAGCGCCGCGACCTCCTCGCGGTTCTCGACCGCGTACCGCAGGTACTTCGCGACGTCCTGGAGGCTCGCGTCCTTGACGGCCGACAGTTGCAGTTGCGGGATGTCGAACTCGTACTCGACGCGGTTCTTGATGCGCACCGCCATCAGGGAATCCAATCCCAGTTCCAGCAGCGGGATCTCGGCGGGGAGATCCTCCGGGGCGTACCCCATGGATTCCGCGACGATCAGCGTCAGCCGCTCCTCGAGGGGCTGGGTGCCCTCGGGATCCCACCGGTCGCCGAACGTCACCTCGACGGTGTCGGCCTCGGCGGGTTCGTCCTCGCGGACGACCGCAGCGACGACCGGCGCGGGCAGCGCCTCACCCGACGACACGACGGCCTCGTGGACGAGCGCGAACCCGTCCTCGCCGCGGGCGTGCACCTGCACGGATGCACCGCCCGGATGCGGTGTCAGCGTGGTCGTGAGGGTACCGACGACGGGCACCCCCGCGCGCGGGATGGACGCGGTGAGCACGACGTCGGCGAGCACCTGCGACGCCGCGGCGACGACGAGCGCGGCCGGGTCGGTGACGGCCGAGGCCTGCACCTCCCACACGTACCGTCCGTCGGGCAACGCGACGCGGGCACCCGGTGCGCGACCGTTTCCGCGCCCACCGATGTTGACGTCGAGCCAGAACGGCTTGCGCAGGAACGCCGTTCGTGGCAGCTCCGCGTAGGGGCCGTCCGGCAGGAGGCTGCGCAGGTCGACGGTGTGCCCGTGCACGTACAGCTGCGCGAGTGCCGTGAGCACCCCGAGCGATTCGTCTTCCTTGCGCTTGAGGGTCTGGATGAACTGACCGTCCTGCACCCCGGCGTCGAACGCGGTGGCGGCCACCGACATCAGTGTCGCGGGGTTGGCGTTGAGTTCGACGAAGGTGGTGTGTCCGTCACCGAGCGCCTGCCGGATCGCCTGCGTGAAGTACACGCTGTGACGCATGCCCTTGGTCCAGTACTCGACGGGGTGGATGCCCTCGTGACCGGCCTTGTAGAGCGTCTCCCGATCGACCGACGAGTACACGTCGACCTTCAGGTGGTGCGGTTCGATGCCGGCGAGTTCGGCGGCGAGCTCACCGAGGATCGGATCGACCTGCGAGGTGTGGCTCGCACCCTTCGTCTGCAGGACCCGAGCGAACTTCTCCTCGGCCTCCGCGCGCGCGACGATCGCGTCGACCTGTTCCTGCGGGCCACCGATCACGGTGTGGGTGGGCGCCGCGTAGACACACACCTCGAGCTGCGGGAAATCGGGCAGCACGTCGGTGATCTCGGCGGCGGTGTACTCGACGAGAGCCATCAGACGGATGTCGTCGCCCTCGAGACCGGCCTCGGCCTCACCCATCAGGCGGGAGCGGGCACAGATCACGCGGACGGCGTCCTCGAGCGACAGCCCACCGGAGATGTAGGCACCGGCGGCCTCACCCATGGAGTGCCCGACGATCGCGGCGGGTTCGGCGCCGTGGTGACGCAGCACCGCGGCCAGACCGATCTGGACGGTGAAGATGCCGACCTGCGCGGTCTCGACGTCGTAGTCCTGCCCGTCGTCGAGGAACTTCTCGGTCATCGACCAGCCGGACTCGTCCTGGATCAGCACGTCCACCTCGTCGACGGCCGCCGCGAACACCGGGTTCTCGAGGTACAGCTGCTTGGCCATCTTGCGGTGCTGCGCACCGAAACCGGACAGCACCCACACCGGACCCTTCGCAGCGGGCGCATCCGAGGTGAACACGCCCTGCGCGGGCTTGCCCGTGGCGACGGCGCGCAACCCGGCGATGGCCTCGGCACGGTCGGCGGCGATCACCACGGCGCGGGAACGACCGTGGTTGCGCCGCGACAGGGTGCGGGCGACGTCGGCGAGGTCGGTGGTGCTGCCCGCCTCCGTCTCGAGCCAGTCGGCGAGATCCGCGGCGGCGCGACGGCGACGCGACGGCATCGGTGCGGACACCGCGAGCAGCACCGGCAGCGCCCGCGCCTCCGACTGCGCGTCCGTGGGCGCAGTCGCGGTCGCGGTGATCTCGGCGGTCTCCGGCAGGATCTCGGCTTCTGCTTCCGAATCGGCCTGCCCCTCCGGACCGGTGTACTCGCGCACCACCACGTGCGCGTTGGTGCCACCGAACCCGAAACCGGACACACCGGCGACGGCGCGGCCGGTGTACCGCGGCCAGTCGGCGCCGTCCGGGATCACCCGCAGGTGCGCCTGCTCGAACGGGATGTACGGGTTGGGTGCCGAATAGTTCAAGGTGGCGGGCAGACGATCCTCGCGCATCGCGAGCACCACCTTGATCAGGCCTGCCGCGCCGGCCGCGGACTCGAGGTGACCGAAGTTCGTCTTCGCCGAGCCCAGCAGCGCCGGCTTGTCGTCGTCACGTCCACGACCCACCACGCGACCGAGCGCGTCGGCCTCGATGGGGTCGCCGAGGACGGTGCCGGTGCCGTGCGCCTCGATGTAGTCGACACCCGACGGCAGGATCTGGGCGTCACGGTAGGCGCGACGCAGCACGTCGACCTGCGCTTCGGGGTTCGGCGCGACCAGCCCGTTGGACCGTCCGTCCTGGTTGACGGCGGATCCGGCGATGACGGCGAGGATGTCGTCGCCGTCGCGTTCGGCGTCCTCGAGCCGTTTGAGGACGACGAGGCCGCCGCCCTCGGAGCGGACGATGCCGTTCGCGTCGGCGGAGAACGCCTTGATCTTCCCGTCGGCGGTGAGCATCCCGGTCTCGTCGAAACCGAGGGTTCCGGCGGGGGCGAGCAGCATGTTGATGCCACCGGCGAGGGCCACGTCGGCTTCACCGCCGCGCAGGGCACGCACCGCCTGGTGCACCGCGACCAGCGACGACGAACACGCGGTGTCGATGCTGACGGACGGGCCGTGGAAGTCGAAGAAGTACGAGACGCGGTTCGCGACGATCGACGTGGACGTGCCGGTGATCGCGTACGGGTCGGCCGCGGACGGATCGGCGACCGCGAGCAGCTGGTAGTCGTTCGCGGAGCTGCCGATGAACACACCGACCGAACCGCCCTTGAGGTCGCTCGCCGGGATGTGCGCGTGCTCGAGCGCCTCCCAGGCCAGCTCCAACGCGAGGCGCTGCTGCGGGTCGACCATCTTGACCTCGCGCGGCGACATCGCGAAGAACTCGGCGTCGAAACCCTTCACGTCGTCGAGGTAGCCGCCGCGGGTGTTGGCGGACCGGATGGCCTCGGCCACCTCGGGGTCGCCGTCGAACTCCGACCAGCGTCCCTCCGGCAGTTCGGTGATGCCGTCGCGGCCCGCCGCGAGCAGCTCCCACATCTGCGCCGGGGTGTCCACGTGCCCGGGCAGGCGTGTCGACATGCCGACGATCGCGATGTCCTTGGCGCCGACCGGCCCCCCGAACGAGAAGTAGGCGGCGTCGGCGTCGGCGGACACCTCGGGTTCGCCCTCGATGATCCGGGTGGCCAGCGACGCGATCGTCGGATGCTGGTAGGCGATGGTCGCCGTGAGGGTGACACCGAGCAGTTCCTCGATCTCGCCGCTGAGCGCGACCGCGTCCCGGGACGAGAGCCCGAACTCCTCCATCGGACGGTCGTCCGAGATCTGCGTGACCGGCTGCCCGGTCGTGTCGGCGATCCAGTTGCGCAACCACTCACGCAGCTGCGCAACGGTCATTTCAGTGTCAGACATCAACCCACCACGCTACCCGGGACGAAGGAAAATGGTTACACGCTGTCGGGGAACGCCTGCTGACGGTACCCACCGCGCAGCGTCCCCTCGATGTATGCGGCCTTGCAGGCGCGCCGCGCAATCTTCCCGCTCGACGTGCGGGGAATCGACCCGGCGGGGACGAGCAGCACGTCGCGGGCGGTGACGCCGTGTCGCGCCGAGATCGCAGCGCGGACCGCGTCGGCGATCGGCTGCGGATCGGCCTTCCCGGCTCCGGGTGCGCGCTCGGCGACGACGACGAGCTGCTCCGAGGCGTCGTCGGCGTCGAACTCGAGTCCCGACGCGGAGTTCTCGAACACCGCGGTGGGGAGCTGGTTCGCGGGCACCGCGAACGCGGCGACGAAACCGGGACGCAGCGCGGTGCTGGCCTCCTGCGCCGAGAATTCGAGATCCTGCGGGTAGTGGTTGCGTCCGTCGACGATCACGAGGTCCTTGACGCGGCCCGTGATGTAGAGCTCGCCGTCGATGTAGACGCCGTAGTCGCCGGTACGCAGCCAGTTCGCGTCGTCGGCGACGCCGGTGGCGTGGCTGCCGTCGGCGATGCGCGACGTGATGCGGTTGCGGAACGTCTTGTCGGTCTCGTCCTTGCGTCCCCAGTAGCCGACGCCGATGTTCTCGCCGTGCAACCAGATCTCGCCGACGTGCTCGTCGGGCTGTTCGGCTCCGCTCTCGGCGTCGACGATCGCGGCCCACTGGCTGCGGGCGACGTAACCGCACGACACCTGCGGGATCGCGTTCGGTGCGTCCCGATCGACCCGCACGACACGACCGGCGTTGAGTTCGGTGCGGTCGACGTGGATGACCTTGGCCTCGTCGCTGTTGCGGGTGGACGAGACGAACAGCGTGGCCTCGGCCATGCCGTAGGACGGCTTGATCGCGGTCTTCGGGAGGCCGAACGGCGCGAACGCCTCGTTGAACTTGCGCATCGACGACGTGGTGACGGGCTCGCTGCCGTTGATCAGGCCGATGACGTTGCTCAGGTCGAGTTCTTCGCCGTTCTTCGGCAGGCCGCGGGCGGCGGCGTGCTCGAACGCGAAGTTCGGGGCGGCCGCGAACGTGCCGGCGCCGTCGGACACGGCGGCGAGCTCACGGATCCAGCGTCCGGGCCGCTGCACGAACGCCTTCGGGCTCATGATCGTGATGTATTTGCCGCCGATCGCGGGCAGGATGACGGTGAGCAGGCCCATGTCGTGGAACAGCGGCAGCCACGTCACGCCGCGCGAGGTCTCGTTCAACTCCATCGAGTCGGCCATCTGCACGACGTTCGTGAGGACCGACCGGTGGGTGATCTCCACACCGGCGGGGACCCGCGTCGAGCCGGAGGTGTACTGCAGGTACGCGATGTCGTCGGGGGACGCGTCGGGACGCTTCCAGGTGTCGGCGACGGTGTCGGGGATCGCGTCCACCGCGATGACGCGGGGGCGCTGTGCGGCGGGGAGGGGCCGGAAGAACTGGCGGACCCCGGCCGCGGACGACGTGGCGGTGAGGATCGCGCTCGGGGTGCAGTCACCGAGGACCGCGTGGAGACGGTCGGTGTGGCCCGGCTCGTCCGGATCGAACAGCGGAACGGCGATGACGCCGGCGTAGATGGCGGCGAAGAAGGACACCACGTAGTCGAGGCCCTGCGGTGCCAGGATGGCGACCCGATCGCCCGGGGCGGTGACCTGCTGCAGACGCGCGGCGATCGCCCGCATCCGCACGCCGAACTGGGCCCAGGTCAGCTCGTGGACCTCGCCGTCACGTTCACGGGAGTAATCGATGTACCGGTAGGCCAACTCGTCCCCGTTGGAGGCCGTGTGCTGCTCGAGGTGATCGAGCAGTGTGTCGCGATCCTCCGGCAGAGCGATCTGCCCGTTGTCATCGATGAACTCTTCGAACCCGACGCTCAATTCCTTCTCCCTGTCGAAGCGATCCACAACCACTCGACATGGTTGCGCCCCCTTTTTTCCCGTTTGCGCTCGTGGATCGTCGCGCCCGGGCAGCGACGACAGCTTCCGACCCACCAACCTGTCGATTCTGTCCATCGGCCCGAGGTCACGGTTATGTTACAGATCCACGTGGTCGAAGTCCTGCGCTGCACTTCCACGAGGCAGACCACGTTCGTGAGCACCCCAGAAGCACTCAAGATACGGCACCACCACATCCGCCTGCGAAGCGCGGTCCCACCCCCCGGGGGAACCCGCGCGAAGTGGTTGCGCGGTTGGACGATTCACGAATCGGCCGCGGTGTTCCGCCGCCGTCACCCACCGCCGCGGCAGCGCGGATCCAGAGGCCCGGCGAGCGGGTGGCCCCTCCGGTTCCACCGCGTGGTGACGTGGAACATCGCGGGCCGCGCGCTGCTCACGAGCGCGTATGCCGGTGACGGCACTCATCCGACCCTTTCTCCCTGTGGCCATGATCGAACGCCACACCCCGGACCCTGCGGATGCAGCCGAGGGACGAGTTTAAGGGCGAGCGTTTGTCGATTGTACCGGGTGGTGAGATCCGACACTACCGCCCGGTAGCTGTCGGGAGGCCTCACTCTTCGGGAGGGTACGGGGCCGTCTCGATCTTCTCCCGCGCCCACTGCGCCACCCACTGCGTCGCGGTCGTCCCCGCATCGTCCACCACGTACGTGTTGTACATCGCGTGGATCGGGTTGTTGAAGTATTCGAGCAGACGCGGCGCCGCGGAGGCCCAGTTCGTCGGATTGAGCGCGTCGGCGGGCGCATCGCAGATGCTGTCCGAGGGCGCGCAGATCTGCCACGTGCGGTCGTTCAACTCGCCGAATCCGCCCTCGCGGGCACCCGTCATGGTGATACCCGGAAGCCGCAGTCCCGCGAGGGACAGCTCGGCACCCACCCCGATCGGCACCGGCCCGACGGGGATCCCCGACACGCCGTCCCGGCGGCCGTCGGCGATGAGCGCGACCCCGAGCACACGGTCGGCGGGCACCGGACCGTTGCCCGCACCGATCTGCGCGGCGACGTCACCGGTGATGACGGCGCCCTGGGAGAACCCGGTGAGCACGTACGTGGTCAGCGGGCACTCCGCGTGCCGATCGGCGAGGAACTGCGTCATCGCCGCCGTTCCCTCACTGCGACTGTTGTTGTACGACTGCTGGCCGTCCGGAGGGAGCGCCACCGGATTCGAGAACTGCGCGACGTACGGCACCGTGTAGACGTCCGCGCGCTGCGCATCGAACCGGTCCTGCAGCGGACGCGTCACGTTCAGCATCAGGGACGCGGGGTTGGCCGTCGGGTTGTACGGGTCGTCGCCCCGCGCCGACTCCCACGTTCCCGGGACCGCGACGACCTGCACGTCCGGGCAGGACGCGGGCTGCGCCTGCGGTTCCTCCGGTGACGGCGGTGTCGGCGCGGGCCCCGGCAGATCGAGGCGGCCCGCCAGCACGTACCAGAACACCAACACGAGGACGAGCAGGAGCAGCGTCCCGACGATCACGAACGTCCGCCCGCGGCGACGCTGCTTCCTGGCGCCCATCGATGTGGAGTTCCTTCCTGTCCGCGATGTCCGGTGGCCGAGCGATCAGCTGCAGTACGACGCGCCGGCCACGCTGATGTAGGTGTCGGCGGCGGCCGCCGCCTCCTCCTCGCTGATCTCGGCACCCGAGGCCACGGAACTGCTGCCGATGAGTGCCGTGACCATCGTCTTCACGTCGCTGTCCGGGCCACCCTGCGCCTGGGCGTTGCACACGTACTCGGCGATGCTGATGGCGGTGGCGTCGTCGTACGGTTCGACACCCTCCTCACGCAGCGCCGACAGGAAGGTCGCGCCGCGATCGTCGACGGCCGGCACCGATTCCTGCGGCGGCGCGGTCGCGGCCTCGCCGGGGCTCGTCACCGGAGCGTCGCCGGCACCGGGCTCGCCGGGGGACGTCGCGTCGGTGGTCGTGTCGTCGGTCGTCTCCTCACCGGCGCTCGCCGTGGCGCTGCCCGTCGCCGACGCGGACGTGGTCGTCGTCGCCGACGGGGTGCTGGTCGCGGTGGAGTCGTCGCTGCCGCACGCGGCCAGAACGGCAGCGGAGGCGACGGCCGCGACGAGCGCACCGAGGACGCGGGTGGAACGCGAACGGGTCCGTGCAGGCATGTGGTGGTGTCCTCACATCAGGTTTGTCGAGTCGATCGTGCACTGATGCGGTCCAGGCTACAGAGCACGATCGGGGCCGATCGGGCAGCATCGCCCGTCGGCCCCGATTCGTGGCGTGTCAGGGATGGACGGTCACGGCATCACCGACGACCGTGACGTATCCGGTCTGGAAGTTCTGTTGCACACCACCGTCGACGGGGAACTCCTCGCTGATCGGGTAGCCGAGCCGGCCGTTCTCCGCGCCCTCGGCGGCCCACTTCTCGAGGATCGTCCCGCGGACGGGCCACGCACCGGTGAGCGGGCTCCAGTAGATGTTCCCGTGCTCGAACTCGGAGAATCGACCGTCGCCGGTGATGATGTGCTCGCTGGACTTCGGGTATCCGAGGACGCCGGTCTCGTAGCCCATCTGCGCGTACTTGTCGAGGATCATGCCCTGCACGGCGGCGGCGCCGGTCTGCTCGGTCCAGTACATCGCGCCGATCTCGAAGGCCTGCACTCGTCCGCGTTGATCGGGGGTACCCACCTCGTCGGCCACCGGGTATCCGAGGGGACCGGCCTCCCAGCCCTGCCGCTTCCATTCCTCGAGGATCTCGCCGCGGATCGACCGGGCGCCGTGCTCGGGTGTCCAGTAGACGACGCCGTGCTCGAAGTGGTTGTACCGGCCGCGCCCGTCCGGCGCGACACGCTCCTCGGTGATCGGGTGGCCGAGCACGCCTGCCGGGCCGCCCGCAGCCTGGTAGGCACCACCGATCGCACCGGCCACCGGGTGCGCCGCCCCTCCCGCGGAGAACACCCGGCCCGAACGGAAGTCCTGCGCGACACCCGCACCCGCCGGGTATTCGGGGGTCAGGCAGTCACCGAGCCACGGATTCGCCGCCGCCACGTCACCGACCGGCCCGGCGGTACCGCAATCCGGTTTCGTCACCTCGACGCCGAGCGTGTTCGCGAGCTGCGGCCACAGTTGGTGCAGTTCGAATTCCCAGTACGGCCACGAGTGGGTGCCCGAGGGTCGGTACACGATCTGCGCGGGGATCCCGAGCTTGTTCAGTTTCGTCGCGAAGGCCTGGGACGTCAGGCGCGACAGGATCTCGAGGCCCATCCCCGCGTAGTTGGTGCTCACACCGGGGATACCGGACGGCTGATCGTAGGGTCCGGTGCTCCCGCTACCGCTCGACACGTACAGGCTCACGCCGCGCAACCGGTCGGCGAGCAGGTACGGATCGTGGGATTCCCACTCGTTGCTGCCCGGTGGCCCCCACATCGCGTCGACGTCGAACCCGCCGGCGTCGTTCATCGCGTACCGGATGGCTTCGGGCATGCCGAGGGTGGTCGTCGTGAGGATCCCGGACAACGACGCCGCGAAGTCGAAGAATCCCTCGTTGCGGGCGGCGAGGAACATCGCGGCGGTTCCGCCCATCGACAACCCGACGACACCGCGGGTGTCGGTGGTCCGCCACTGGCCTTCCAGGATCGGGGGCAGCTCCTGCGTCAGGAACGTCTCCCACTTGTAGTTCTGCCCGTTGTTCTGGTCGACCCAGTCGGAGTAGAAGCTGGACTGGCCACCCACCGGCAGCACGACGTTGACGTTCTTGTCGGCGAAGAACTGCTCGGCGTCCGTCTCGAGCGTCCAGCCGTTCTCGTCGTCGCGGGCCCGCAGCCCGTCGAGCATGAACACGGCCGGGAACCGCGCGTCGGGTGCCCGGTTCCAGTCGCGCGCGAGGAGCAGTTGCACCTGGATCGGCACACCCATCGACGGCGACTGGATCCACAGTGCGACCCGGCGGTCGGTGAGCCAGTCGACCCGCGTCACCGCCGCACCCGGCGCCTGTGTGGCCCCGGGTTGCGAGAACTGCGCCGGCGCCGCCGGGTGAGCGGTCGCGACCGGTGTGGCGGTCAGCCCGAGCGCGACGGGCACCGCGAGGGACGCGGCGACCAAGGCGAGGGTGCGTCTCCGCAATCCGGTGGATCGCGGCGTGGTCGTCTCGAGGTCCGGCCCTCCCCGATGGCCGCCCGGCACAGTTCGCATCTGCTCTGCTCGCTTCCCGCGTCGCCCGGTGCGGCTCCACCCGTCGGGATCGCCGCGTCGCCGTGTGCTTCCGAGACTCGTTTGTACACGGTCGGAGCCCAGGATCGAGGGAGCCGCGCTGTGACCGGTGGGAAAATTGATGTCCGGAGGGACGAATTCCGCCCGGCCGCTCCTCGGGAGCGACCGGGCGGAATCCCGGGTCGTGCAGTGCGGTCCGGAATCAGTGCGCGTTCAGCGCGTCCAGGATCTGCGGACGTGCCTTCCAGAGCTGGTCCTCCCAGTACTTCCACGCGTGGACGCCGCGCGCCGGGAAGTCGAAGGTCGCGTCGACGCCGAGGGCGGCGAGCTTGACCTGGAAGGAACGGGTCTGGATCAGCGACAGCGCCTCGAGCGCCATGGCGTTGCCCGTGTTGTAGAAGTCGGTGAGGGTCTGCGGGTTGGTGTGCTCACCGGGCAGGCCGCTCGCCGCCGAGATGTACATCGACAGGCCCTCGAGCTTCGGCGCGAACACGAACGGGTCGTTGCGCAACCACGCCGGGCTCCACGGCGGTCCCCACATCGCGTCGACGTTGAAGCGACCTGCGTCGAGCATCGCGATGCGGATGGCCTCGCGCATGCCCGGTGCCGACAGGTTCAGGTAACCCGACAGCGAGGACGCGAACTTGAACTGGTCGCGGTGGTACGCGGCCAGGGTCAGGGCGGCGGAACCACCCATCGACAGGCCGAGGATGCCGTTGTTGCTCCGCGACACGCCGCGCGTCTCGAGGTAGTCCGGGAGCTGCTCGGTCAGGAACGTCTCCCACTTGTAGGTGATGTCCTGGCCGTTGAAGTTGCTGGGCGCGTACCAGTCGGTGTAGAAGCTGGCCTGGCCGCCGACCGGCATGATCAGGCTGACGTTGTCGTTCGCGAACTGCTGGAGCGCGTTGGTCTCGAACGACCAGGCGTTCGCGTCGTCGCGGGCACGCAGGCCGTCGAGCATGTAGAGGGCGGCGTCACCGCCGCGCGCGGCCCACTGGATCTGGACCTTGATCGGACCCATGTCCGAATCGACGAAGACCTCCTCGAAGCCCCCGGCCGGCGCACGATGCGAGATCGGTGCGGCCTGGGCGGGTGCAGCCAGGGCGGAGGTGGTTCCGGCGACGCCCGCAGCGACTGGCAGGACGAGCGCTGCTGCGGCGGTACCGAGCAGGCGCCTGCGAAGGCCCTGCGACAACCTAGGGACAAAACGCATGAACAATGCTCACTTTCTCGATCTGCGGCGTCGGCGTTCGCGTCCCCCGACGGATTCCGGAGTGGGGGTGGCCATCGGGAGACCACCTCGAGTCACACTGCGGTCAAGACTGTAAAGGACGGCGTTACCTGAGACAAACCCCGGTCCCAACTGGTCGTAGGCCCACAGTGGCCCGTCACAATGAATCCGACATTCGGTGATGTTACGAATTCGTTATCGGGCGTGATCCTAGCGAGACCGTGATCGGGCCGCCAGCGGGAAGCCCTCGAAATCGGGGTGTCGCGCGTCACACCGACGCCCGGATCGTCCCCGATGTCGGGATGATCCGGGCGGCCTCGGCGAGGGATCACTCGGGGGGCAGTTCCAGTCCGCACCGCTGGATCTCGTATTCCGGCACCCGGTCGATCCGGTAGCCGGCGTACTCGAACGCGTTGCGCAGGTTCCGTTTGAACAGCGGCCACGTCAGCGGCGCGCTCGACGACGCCAACAACTCCTGGGTGTCCGGGCACGTCAACGCGACGTGGGCCTCCGCGACCCATTCCTCGTCCAGGTACGGCGGCAGCCAGGGATGCACGTCGACCATCCCCGAGTCGGCGACCGCCCAGTCGGGGAACAGCGCCTTGTCGTGCCCGATACGGCCGTCCTCGAGCCGCTCGGTGTGCGCGGCCAGCGGGTACGCCAGACCCATCTGATCGATCACCCGCACGTCGAGGCCGACGTTCATGCTCGTCATCCCCAGATTCAGGAAGAACACCGTGTGTCCGGCCCCGCCCTCCGGAATCGGTTCGGGGGGCGGAACGACATCCCACACGTCGAACGCGCCCGTCGGCAGCAGCAGACCACCGTTCGGGGTGTCCTCGATCGCCTCGACCATCGCGCGCATCCGCGGATAGTCCAGATAGTCCTGGGCCAGGATCGGATGCTCGTGACCGGTGTTGAGTGCGTAGAAGGCACGCTCGTCGACGATCCCCGACCGCCCGACCACCGCGCCCTCGGGCATCCCGGTCGTGCCCGCGGCGAAGAACGCCCACACCACCGTGCCCGACCACATCAACCCCGCCGCGATCGCGGTCGCGACCGTTCGGCGGTCCTGCCGTTCCGACCTGTCCGGAACACGCAGCGGCACCACGGCCACCGGAAGCAGCAGGCAGAACAGCGCCGGGAGCAGCACCCGACCGTGCATGAAGTCGCCACCGACACGCACCGAGTACACCGCCAGCAGGAGCCCCGATCCGACGATGAACACCACGGTCGCGGTCGGGGTACGCAGGGCACGCCGACCGCGCAGCAGCAGCGCCTTCGCCGCCGCGGCGTCACGCGGCACCGGGAACCGCGCGGTGCCCGGGCCCGTCGGCGTCGTCGGCACGACGCGGGAGGTGTACAGCACGATGCCCGCGACGATCGCGAGGAACACCCCGGGCAACCACAGCAGATACGGGCCCACGAGGTTGGCGAGATAATCGAGGCCCTGCGCCCACTTCGCTCCACCCGCGTCCTTCGACACCGCGGTGTTGGGGTAGGGCAGCCCGTAGTAGCCCATCCGCCAGATCTGATAGGCGACGGGCACGACCCCCGCGACCGCGACCATCGCGACCCGCACCCGCGGGGTGAGGCCCGGCGCGAGGAACAGCATCGCCAGGGCGATCGCCGCGAGGACGGCCAGCTCGGGGCGCACCAGCGGCCCCAGCCCGGCGACGAACGCGGTGCCGAGGATGTAGGGGGTGCCCGGCAGCGACGCTCCGGGATCCCCCGCGTCGGCATCCGGGTCGGGGGTGGCCCACCGCACCAGCAGCAGCCACAGCAACGCGATCCAGAAGATCACCAGGCACGATTCCAGCCCGGACGTCGCGAAGTCACGCGCCGGGGGCACCGCGATGTACACCAGGACACCCGCCGGCAACAGCAACACGGTGCCCGCCGCACCGCGCATCCGCCACCGGTACAGGCGGGCCGCACCGAACGCGGCGAGCACCACCGCGCCCGTCGACAGGATCAACGCGAGTCCGAGCACCACGTACTCGAGGCGGATCTGTGTCACCCACGCCGCCGCGGTGACCAGATACGTCCACAGGGTGGAGGTGTTCGCCTCCACCCGCTCCCCCACGTTGAACACCGGACCGTTCCCGGCGAGCAGGTTGCGGACGGTGCGCAGCACGATCAGACCGTCGTCGGCGATCCAACGGCGCTCCCACGCACCCCAGAACATGAGGACCGCCGCGACGACGACGCCCCCGGCGAACACTCCCGTCGACAGACGGCGCGACCGGGTGGACAGGTCGGTGCCCGACCTGCCCACCGCCGAGTCGTCGACGCCGTCCACGACGTCAGAAGAGGTAGACAGCACCGCCGACCACCACGATCCAGATCACGGCGAGCAGCTGCAGGACCCGGTCGCCGAGAGCGATCTCCTCCGGCTCCCCGGCGTCTCCCCCGTCGACGTCCACCGCGTACCGCAGGATCGCGACGACGAACGGGATCATCGAGATCGCGTACCAGTTCGATTCGGCGACGACGTCCTGCTCGAACGCCCACAGGCCGTAGCAGATCACGACCGCGGTCGCCGCGAGCGTCCACACGAACCGCAGGTAGGTCTCGGTGTAGTACTCGAGCGACCTACGGATCTTCGCGCCGGTACGGTTCGCGAGCCGCAGCTCCGCGTACCGCTTCCCGGCCGCCATGAACAGCGAACCGAACGCCATGATCAGCAGGAACCACTGCGACAGCGGGATCTCGGCGGCCACACCCCCGGCGATCGCGCGGATCAGGAACCCGGACGAGACGATGCAGATGTCGAGCACGGCCTGGTGTTTGAGCCCGAAGCAGTACGCCAGCTGAATACCGATGTACACGGCCATCACGACCGCGAGCTGCCAGTTCGCGACGAACGACAACGCGATCGAGCCGACGAGCAGCACCACCGCCATCACGTACGCGAGCCGCACCGGCAGCACACCCGCCGCGATCGGGCGGAACCGCTTGGTGGGATGCGCGCGGTCGGCCTCGACATCCATCGCGTCGTTGACGAGATAGATGCCCGACGCCGCCATGCAGAACACCACGAACGCCAGCGCCACCGGCAACAGCACGTCGGCGTCGGTGACCGAGCCCGCCGCCATCGGTGCCGCCAGCACCAGGACGTTCTTCACCCACTGCCGCGGACGGACCGCCTTGACGATCCCCGCGGCCAGACTCTTCGGGGCTTCCGAAACGACGGTCGGTTCCTCGCTCATCGCTCTCCAAACTTCTTCTCTGCCTGCACCACCACGGCGGCCGACGCCGCGCCCAGTGCCGCACCGGCCAGGACGTCGGTCGGATAGTGCACACCGAGAACGAGACGCGACAGCAACATCGGCGGCACCAGCACCGCGGGAAAGGGTAGTCCGGTGGCCCGCGCCATCAGCACGGCCGCCGCTGTCGTGGACGTCGCATGGGACGACGGGAAACTCAACCGGCTCGGTGTCGACACGTTGACCTGCACCGACGGGTGGGAGGGTCGGCGACGACGCACCACACGTTTGATCACGATCGACGCGGCGTGCGCGCCGACGGCGCCGACCGCGACGGCCGCCCACTCGCGGCGGCGCGGACGGTCGACGAGCGCGCCGACGCCACCGATCGCCATCCACCCGAGAGCGTGCTCACCGAAATGCGACAGGCCCCGCGCCACCGACGTCGCGGCGGGCGCACGCCCGACGGTGCCCTGCACCGCCTGCAACATCCGCACCTCGAGGGACGCCGGGCGGGGTTCCGCCCCGGCGTCGACGTCGACCGGGGCCGCGGCGTCAGCCGTCGATACCGAAGACACGTTCCCACTCCTCCTTGCTGGTCAGTGCGGGAACCGCATCCCGGTACCGCTGCTCGAGCTCCGGGAATCGTCGTGCCAGTTCGCGCCGCAACCGCAGCGCCTCACTGAGCAACGCCTGCGCCTGCGCGCGGTCGCGCTTACGGTAGACGACGCCGCGCCCGTCCGCGGTGGTGACGGTCACACCGTCGACCTGCGACAACAGGAACCAGCGTGCGTCGATCGTCGGTACGTTCAGCTGCGGCCGGTCGTGGTGTCCGCGGTTCTCGGGGCGCAGGTTGTGCACCACCCCCTTGGCGAGCCGCTTGACCTTCGCGAGCGCACCGGCGGGCTCACCGACCGCGCCGACACCCGCACCGGACGGCAACGGAAGGTCCGTCGACGACGCCAGCACCCGCGCGTCGGAGAAGTTCTTCCGCAGCGCGTGCACGTCGCCGAGCGCCTTGGGCAGCAACTCGAACAGATGCTCGGGGCCGGCGAGGAAATCCTCGATCGCCTTGTTCTGGATCGCGACCGTCGAGTACTCGAGGCACACCAGGTGCTTGACGGTGGCCTTGACGGTGTCGAGGACCATCGGCTTCGCGTCGCCGTGCTTGTGCAGGGCCGCGACGACGAGACGATTGCGCAGGTGGAAGTACGCCTGCCAGTCGATCGCGTCGTCCTTGTCGCTCCACGCCATGTGCCAGATCGCGGCACCGGGCATCGTCACCGTCGGGTAACCGGCGGCGCGGGCACGCAGCCCGTACTCGGCGTCGTCCCATTTGATGAACAGCGGCAGCGGCTGACCGATCTCCTCCGCGACGACGCGCGGGATCATGCACATCCACCAGCCGTTGAAGTCGACGTCGATGCGGCGGTGCAGCAGCTTCGAGTTCTCGCGGTCGCGCAGCGGCTTCGTCGCGAAATCGTGGTCGTACTCGACGTTCGGCGCGGCCGACCACATGAACACGTTGCGGTCGACGACCTCGCCCATCGTGTGCAGGTGGCTGCGTTCCTGCAGGTTGAGCATCTGCCCGCCGACGAGCATCGGGGACTTCGCGAACCGCGAGAACGCGAGGGCCCGCAGCACCGAGTCGGGTTCGATCTCGATGTCGTCGTCCATGAACAGGATGTACGGGCAGGACGTCGTCTTCAACGCCTCGTACATGATGCGGCTGTAGCCACCGGAACCACCGAGGTTCGCCTGGTCGTGGATGGCGAGACGATCACCGAACGGCGCGGCGGCCTCGGCGAAACCGTCCTGGTCGCGAACCTTGCGGGTGCCCTGGTCGGGGATGATCACGGCGTCGACGACGTCCATGACCAGCGGATCCGACGCCAGCGCCCGCAACGCGGCGACGCAGTCGGCGGGCCGGTTGAAGGTGGGGATACCGACGGCGACGGAGGCCTCACCCGGCGCATCGACCGGCGCGTACCACCCGGCGGAGTGCACGGTGACGTCGGTGTCGGTGGTGACGTCGAACCAGATCCAGCCGCCGTCCTCGAACGGTCCCAGACCCGTCTCCAACTCGACGACCACCTGCTCGCCGCGGAACTCGCGGCCCTGCACGTGGATGCGGCTCGAGTCGGCCTTGCTGCGGTAGATGTCGATGCGGCCGTGGCCGGTGAGTTCGAGCCGCAGCACCACCGAACCGAGAACGGTCCAGCGCCGCCAGTAGCTGGCGGGGAAGGCGTTGAAGTAGGTGCACAGCGACACCTCGGACTCGGCGCCGATGTTCAACGTCGTGCGGGTCGTCGCGTGCGCGCGCCGCGCGTTGGTCGGCGACTCCTCCAGGTAGAGGGTGCGCACATCCAGCGGCTCACCCGGCCTGGGCAGAATGATCCGCTGCAGCAGCGACCTGCCGAGCGCCGGACCGGTCGCGGTGCTCACGGTGTTCTCCTCGAGTTCTCCCACGCTCACGACGCATCCCCCGCCACCGGCACACCGGATTCGAAGAACGGGACGAGGGTGTTGTCGAACATGCTCAACGCACTCGCGATGGCCATGTGCATGTCCAGGTACTGGTAGGTGCCGAGGCGACCACCGAACAGGACGTGGTTCTGCGCGGCCTCCTGCTTGGCGCGGTCACGGTAGGCGGTGAGCTTCGCGCGGTCCTCGGGGGTGTTGATGGGGTAGTACGGCTCGTCGTCGTCACCGGCGAACCGGGAGAACTCGCGCATGATGACCGTCTTGTCGGACGGATACGTGTCGCGTTCGGGGTGGAAGTGCCGGAACTCGTGGATGCGGGTGTACGGGACGTCGGCGTCGTTGTAGTTCATGACGGGAGTGCCCTGGAAATCGCCGGTGGGCAGCACCTCGGTCTCGAAGTCCAGGGTGCGCCAGCCGAGCTTGCCGTCGGCGTAGTCGAAGTACCGGTCGAGGGGGCCGGTGTAGACGACGGGTGCGTCGGGGCTGGCGGCGCGGACACCGTCGCGGACCTCGAACCAGTCCGTGTTCAACCGGACCTCGATCCTCTCGTCCTTCGCCATGTTCTCGAGCCACGCCGTGTAGCCGTCGACGGGCAGGCCCTCGTAGGTGTCGTTGAAGTACCGGTTGTCGAAGGTGTAGCGGACGGGCAGGCGGGCGATGTTGCCGGCGGGCAGTTCCTTCGGGTCGGTCTGCCACTGCTTGGCGGTGTAGTCGCGGACGAACGCCTCGTAGAGGGGCCGGCCGATCAGGGAGATCGCCTTCTCCTCGAGGTTCTGTGCCTCGGACGTCGCGATCTCGGCGGCCTGCTCCTTGATCAGCGCGCGGGCCTCGTCCGGCGTGAAGTACCGGCCGAAGAACTGCGAGACCAGCCCCAGCCCCATCGGGAACTGGTAGGCCTGACCGTCGTGCATCGCGAACACGCGGTGCTGGTACCCGGTGAAGTCCGTGAAGAGGTTGACGTAGTCCCACACACGCTTGTTGGACGTGTGGAAGAGGTGCGCACCGTACTTGTGCACCTCGATACCGGTTTCGGGTTCCGGCTCGGAGTAGGCGTTGCCACCGAGATGGTGTCGACGCTCGACGACGAGGACCCGTTTTCCGAGCTGCGTGGCCGCGCGCTCGGCGATCGTCAGTCCGAAGAATCCGGAGCCGACGACGATCAGGTCGTACTCACCGGTGGAGGGCTGGGGCGCTGATGCAGCAGTCACGAAAGACCAGGGTAGGCGAACCCCGCAGCCGTGCGCGTTTCTGGTAGCCCCAGCTACCGGAAACGCGCACGATCACCGCAGGTGGATGCGGAGAACGGTACGGACGAACTCGGCGCCCTCGGTGCCCCCGTAGTTCGCGGCGAACCGGTCGTCGGCGACGTACATGTCCGCGAGACCGAGCACGTACTCGCGCGGACTGCCCTCGGCGGTTCCGTACCCGGGGGTGCCCGGCACCGACGCCAACCACTCGATGTGCCGTCGCGCGAGATCCTGGGCCTCGGGCCCGGCCGGGTCGAGACCGGCGCGGGCCGCGTCCGCCCACTCGCGCGACAACTGCGCGACCCGGCCCTGCCAATCGGTCCGCTGCGCATCGGTCATGCCGCGCCACCAGCGGTCGCCGGTGTCGTAGGCGTCGGCACCCCACCGTTCGACCACCTCGTCCCGGTACCGGGTGTGATCGAATCCGTCGAAGACTTCGTGTGCCATGAGTGCTTCCCCTCTCCGTGTTCGGTCGATGGTGGTGCGCACCGCCTCGATGCGGCGGTCGAGGAGTTCCCGCTCGTGACGTAGCAGGTCCAGGTGGGTGCGCAGTGCAACGACGGTGTCGCGGTTCCCCTCGAGCACCTGCCGGATCGCGGGCAACCCCAGTCCGAGGTCACGCAGCAGCAGGATCCGTTGGAGCCGCACAAGTGCGTCCGCGTCGTAGAACCGCATACCGTTCGCGCCCGTGCGACTCGGTTCGAGGACTCCGACGTCGCCGTAGTGACGCAGGGTCCTGCTGGTGACACCGGCCGCGCGGGCCAGCTCCTGGATGGACCATTCGGATCGCATGCCGCACCTTCCGTCGCGCCGACTCCAGCCTGCAGCTTGACGTCGCGTCAATGTCAACGGGTGCACACGGAACACCGGGCGGGCGTCCCCGTGGGGACGACCGCCCGGTGGTGGGTGTGCGCTATTCGGTGGTGTCCGGATCCGTGGTCGCCGGTTCGGTCACCTGGGGTTCGACCACCTGGGGCTCGACCACTTCCGGTTCGACGACCTCCGGCTCACCGGCCGAGTCGGCGCTACCGCTGCCGGGGAACCAGTCGCGCAGGAAGCTCACGTCGATGACCTGTGCGCCCAGTTCGGGGGTCCACACGATGGCCCCGCCGGTGAAGATCCGGAACTTGCCGGTCTCGTCCGGAAGGGTCAGCTCCGGCCCGACGGCGGGACCGAGGGTGCTCTCGACGCCTCCGAGTTCGAAGTACTTCGCTTCGATGGCGGATCCGCCATCGGTCGTCCCGAGCGGATCGGTGGTCACCTCGGGGCCGACCTCGGGTGCCGGTGTGATCGGCGGAACGTCCGAACCCATGCCCTCCTGCACCGTGAACCAGTCGGAGCGCAGACCGAGCTTGGCGCGCGCCTCGGCGCCGGTGGTCTCGATGGTGCGGTCGGACCCGACGACCCGGACCTGGGTGACACGACCGCCATCGGCACCGAGGTTGTTGCGGGCGAGCACATCGAACGACTGCAACTCGCCGACACCGAACGCGGAGCCGATCTCACCGGCGGTGATGGTCTTGGCCCACTGCTGGTTGGGGGCGGCCGCGTCGCCGAGGTCCTCGACGGCAGGGAAGGTGCCGCCGGCCGAGTACCCGCCGGTGGAGGCGGAGAACTCGCTGCGGATGATCTGCCCGTCCTTCATCAGCACGACGCCGCGGGTGGTGCGCACGGCATCGTCGGTGCGCGGATCCTCGACGCTCGATCCGCCGTACACCTGGCAGCTGACGGTGTCGCAGGTCTGCCACAGTTCGCTGCGCTTCTCGGCGAGCGCGTACGAGCGGGCGGCGATGGCCTGCGCCCGGAGCGCCTCGGCGCCGCCGGAGTCCGCCCAACCGGGCAGCGATTCGGCCGGAACGACACTGCGCAGGTAGTCCTCGACGGGCAGACGGTTGACGGTGCGCGCGGCGTCGCCGTCGAGGACGACACCGAGGGCCCCGCGGTAGGGGGTGTCGCCGGCGCACATCCTGAGGTGCTCCTCGGCGGGCCGGTCCTCGCCGAGGTCGACGGGATCGACCCACGGCAGGTCGGTGGCCCCCTGCCACACCACGTCGCCGCTGCATCCGGCGGTGACGACGACGTTCGCTCCGCCACCGGGAACCGGGGTCAGGTGCGCGGCCTGCCCGGGTTCGGTCCGCCGACCGGCGACGACGAGTCCGGTCTCGGAGTAGACGTCGAGGCCTTCGTCGTCGTGGTCCGTCAGCCGGACCGCGATCATGCTGTTGTCGACGGTGCCGAGCGTGGTGCCGCCGTAGTAGTGGGCGACGATCCGTTCGGCCGTCCAGCCCTGTTGCGCGTAGCCGTAGGCCCCCCACTGCCCCATGCCGCGGCCGTGTCCGTGTCCGAATCCGGTGAACGTGATGGGGGTGTCGGCGGACACCGCACGGGTGACGTCGGTGTCGTCGCCGCGGTTGCCCACGACGGCTCCGACGACCGCTCCGGCGAGGAGCGCCGGGGCGAGTCCGAGTGCGGCGGCGCGGGTGGCGGACGGACGCCACCCCCCGCGCATCGGGCGGCCGAGCACGACACGCCGCCTGCGGATCCTTCCCCTGTTTCCGATGGGCCGTCGTGTCATGTGGCGCGCTCCTTGTTCTCGCAGTTCCGGGTACTCGCACGTGACCCACGCGCGGATCGGACATTCGAGACCGATGCTTCGACACCGATGCTAAAGCTCAGGTTGAGGGTTATGGTTTTCTGCGACTAGTGTGACAAGAGTGACCGAGTAGCGCAACAGAAGTCACATCAGTAACAAGGGCATCACAACTTGTCGGTCACCGGTGCCGTTTCCACACGGGAAGCCGGTCGACGTCGAAGGATTCGCCCCTGAGAGGACCACCGAGACCACGCCAACGAACAGGGAGAAGCACACAGTGCCGCATCGCCGCCCCAAGCCGTCGATCGTCCTGGCTGCCGTCGCCGCCCTGGCCGCCGCAACACCGTTCGCGGTGTCCGGTCTCTCCGGCACCGACAGCGCCGACATCCGACCGGCGAACGACACCGTCGACGCGATCGCCCCGGTCATCGCCGAGGTCGTGCTCGCGTCGGTACCCGACATCGTCATCCCGATCGAGGAACTGACCGGGCTCAACCTTCCCGACCTGAGCCTGAAGGAACTCGCCCGCGGGATACCGCAGATCACGACGGCCCCCGACCCGGGTGGCGGCCCCGTCGACCGGATCGGCGCGGTCGTCAAGGAACTGACACGCGACGCCCCGTTCAGCATGATCGCGCTGGCCGCGAGCGACGTCGCCGACACCGACGCCCTGATCCGCGCGCAGAACGACGACGGCACCTGGGGTCCGTGGAGCGCGACGGAACCCATCGAGACCGCCCGCAACGACACCTCGACCGACGTGCGACACGGCACCGAACCGATCTTCGTCGGTGCGACGAAGGCCGTGCAGGTCCTGCTCACGCCGCGCCCGGGTCCGGAACCCACGCTGGCCGGCGCCGAAGCTCCCCCCGAGGAACGGGAGCCCGCCCCAGCCCCCGAAGCGCCGGCCGAGGCACCCGCACCGGCGGAGGCGCCGTCAGAGGCACCCGCACCGGTCGACGAAGGCCCCGTGCCCGTCGCCGCACCCGCCGCCGACACACCCGAACTCGGGTACGTGCCCGCGTCGTCGTCGCGACCCCTGCGTTCGGAGGACCCTGCCCGCGCGATCGCCGACAGCGTCAGCGCCGTGCTCATCGACCCGGGGACGGGCCCCATGGACGGGCAGCTCTCCGACATCGCCGAGCCCGTCTCGAGCGGACTGAAGGTCATCTCCCGCTCACTGTGGGGCGCCGACGAGTCGCTGCGCTGCGACGACCCGACCTACGACGACTCGCTGGGCGGCGCCACCGTGCACCACACCGCCGGCAGCAACGACTACTCCAAGGCCGAATCCGCCGGGATCGTGCGCGCGATCTACGCGTACCACGCGCAGACCCTGAACTGGTGCGATGTCGGATACAACGTGCTCGTCGACAAGTACGGGCAGATCTTCGAAGGCCGCGCAGGTGGCCTCGACCGCAACGTGCAGGGCGCCCACGCCGGTGGCTTCAACGAGAACACCATGGGCATCGCGATGATGGGCGACTACACGTCGGTCGCACCGAGCGACGCGACCGTCGAGGCGGTCGGGAAGTTCCTCGGCTGGCGGCTCGCCAAGGCGGGACTCGATCCGCTCGGCCACACCACGATGTACTCCGAGGGCACCTCGTTCACGGCGTACCCGCAGGGCGCATCCGTGGACCTGCCGATCATCTTCGCTCACCGCGACGTCGGGCTGACCAGTTGCCCCGGCGACGCCGGCTACGCGCAGATGGACCGCATCCGCCAGATCGCCGCGTCCACGGCGAAGGGCACGAGCCCCTCACCGGCGACTGGTCCGCAGACGCGCGATTCGGTCCCCGACACGTCGGCGGGAGCTCCCGCCGCCACCGGATCGTCGGAGACCGTGCAGAACGTGCAGGACCTCGTCCAGGAACTGCTGCGGCTCGCCGACAACAACCCGCTCGCCCAGAAGTGGGTCGCCGAGGGCGGTGAGACGGGTCGGCTCGGTGCCGCGACGACGGGGATCCTTCCCGCCAAGGGCGGGTTCGAACACGCCGACTTCGTCAACGGCGCGATCTACACCTCACCGAACGGGGGCGTGTGGACCGTGCTCGGCAAGATCTACGAGGCCTGGCAGAAGAGCGGACTCGATGCTGGTGAGCTGGGGTTGCCCACCAGCGACGAGTACCGGGTACCGGACGGTTGGCGGTCGGACTTCGAGTTCGGATCGTTGATCTTCAACGAGGTGACGGGTGTCGTCACGAAGGTGCTGCGCGCCTACAACGACGCCTACGAGGATTCGATGCAGGAACAGCCCGCCGCTGCGACGCACGTCGCCCCGGAGGCTGCACCGGTACCGGAGGGCGCCCCCGCACCAGCCCCGGAGGCTGCACCGGCACCCGCACCCGAGGCCGCACCTGCACCGGCTCCCGACGCCGCGCCGGCACCCGAACCGGTACCCGCGGGCTGACCCGCGACCACCGGAAACGAGTCACTGCCACCAACGTTCGAGCACGCGGGCGACCCCGTCCTCGACGTTGGTGGCAGTGACTTCGTCCGCGGCGGTCTTCGCGTCCGGATGCGCGTTCTCCATCGCCACCCCGTGACGCGCCAACGACAGCATCGGAATGTCGTTGGGCATGTCTCCGAACGCCGCGAGCCGCTCCACCGACACCCCCAGGTGTCGGGCGGCCTCCCGCAGACCGGACGCCTTCGTCACGCCGGCCGCCGAGATCTCGATCAGCCCGTTGTCGGTCGAATACGTCAGGTCGACGAGGCCGTGCAGTTTCGGCAGCAGTGCCTCGGCCATGTCGCGGCTCGACGCGCCCGGCAGCCGGATCAACAGTTTGATCGCCGGTTCCGCGATCACGTCGTGCGTCGCCAGTTCCGTCGTCTCCGGATTCAGCCACGCGTGCTCGTAGCCGGGTGAGCTCACGAACTGGGGTGTCGCGGCGTCGTGCGCACTCTCCCCGATCCGTTCGGCGGCCAACCCGCATCCGGGCAGCACCGTCGACGCGACCTCCTCGAGCCACGCCAACTCGTCGGGAACGAGCACCGCGGCGCTGAGCACCCGATCGGATGCGCTGTCGTAGAGGACCGCGCCGTTGGCGCACACCGCCAGCGGCGCGTACTGCAACCCCTCGACGACGGGGGCGATCCATCGCGGTGGGCGTCCCGTCGCCAGAACGAACGGGGTCCCCGAGTCGACCACCGCGTGGACGGCGGCGCGGGTCCGCGCCGACACCCGCTCGGTGTCGTCGATCAGGGTGCCGTCGACATCGGATGCGACGAGGTCGGGACGCTGAGGGCTCACCCGGTCATTGTGCCGAACCGCCGGTGCCGGTGTCGCCGGGCCGACCCCCGCGCTCGAGACGTTCCTTCTCCTGACGTGCCTGTTCCTTGCGGGCGCGACGCTCCGCCGCGACCCGCTCGTCCTCGGCGTTCGCCTCCTCGAGGCTCGGGGCCGAGCCGCCGAGCCGCTGCGGCACCCAGTGGGCGCCCGGCTCGTGGGTGTAGCCCTGCTGCACCTCGTGGAGCATCTTCTCCATCACGGTGTGCAGTTCGGCGGTCATGTCCGCGGCCGGTTCGTACGGCGCGATCGGGGCGCCCACCTTGATGGTGATGGGGGTGTTGGTCCGTCCGAGACGCTTGGGATGCCCCTTCGTCCACACCCGCTGCGATCCCCACAGCACCATCGGGATCACCGGGACACCCGCTTCCAGCGCCATGCGCGCGGCACCCGAGCGGAACGCCTTCAGTTCGAAGCTGCGGCTGATGGTTTCCTCGGGGAACACACCGACGAGTTCGCCGGCGCGCAACGCCTGCACCGCGAGCCGGTAGGAGTCGCCGGCGTCACCGCGATCGACGGGGATGTGCCGCATCGTGCGCATCATCGGTCCGGAGATCTTGTTGTCGAAGACCTCCTTCTTCGCCATGAACCGGATGTAGCGTTTGGTGGCGCGCGCGGGAATCCCCGCGTACGTGAAGTCCATGTAGCCCGTGTGATTCATCGCGATGACCGCGCCCCCCGTCGCCGGGATGTGTTCTTCCCCGGTGATCGTGAATTTCAGGCCCTGAGCCGCGAAGAGTGTTCGAGCCACTCCGATGATGGTCCGGTAGAAGGGTTCCACGTCGGCTAGCGTAGCCGGGTCGGTCGATCCGAGCCGACCCTGTGCACCCACCCGTACATCCAGAGGGGGAACCTCCGTATGGCCGCGACGACCCGCACGACCCGACGACTCGCCCTGTGCGGCCTCGCCGTCGCGGTGACACTGTCCGTCGCGGGCTGCGAGGGCGACGGACAGTCGGGCATCCCCACCGACCCTCCGCCCACGACGACGGCGGCCGCCGACACCACCGACCCGGAGGGCAGCGCCGCCGCCGACACCACCGGAGCGGTGCGGGTCGGTGATGTGCCGGGAAACGCCGCGGCCACCGCCGCGCTGCAGTCGTGGGTGGACGACCTCGTCGCCGGGAACGACGTCGCGGCGCGCTGCTGGACGATCGCACCCGAACGCGCCGCACAGATGTACGACGACGTCGATGCGATCACCGCGGCCGTGACGCGCCCCGGCTCCGACGGGCAGTACACGGCCACGTGGTCCTCCCCGGACGGTGTCGCCGTGTCGGTGCTGCGCAGCGAGATCGCCTCCGGGTACGCGTGCCCGTACATCCATCACGACGGCGAGGACATCTACACCGGCGCGGACGCGATCCACGCCGTGACGCGCTTCCTCGGGCGCGTCACCGGCGACCCGGTATCGCCGCAGGACGCCGAGGAGAACTACCCCCTGGTGTGCGAGGCACGCGCGATCTGGGATCCCTGGGGCAGCGGATACCCGGATGTTCCGCCGATGTCCGCCGACCCGAGCGTGCTGGATGCCGTCACGACCTTCGACGCCGAATCCGCGACCTTCACGCCTCTGGACGACGTGTACGGCAGTGTGACGATTCCGGTGATCGAGGCAGAAACGTCCCGCAACCTGGACGTCTACGTCACCACCGGGTCGAACGGGTACTGCCTGGGCGCAGTGGACTGATCGGCGCCGCCTACCCTGGTAGGCACGTCGGTCAGCAGTTCAGGGAGGCTACGAAGTGCAGATCACCAGCGTCGGACACGCCGGGTTCCACATCCAGACCGAAGCGGGATCGATCCTGTGCGACCCGTGGGTGACACCCGCGTACTTCGCGTCGTGGGTTCCGTTCCCCGACAACACCGGCCTCGACTGGGACACCCTCGGGAACGTCGACTACCTGTACGTCTCGCACCTGCACAAGGACCATTTCGATCCGGACACGCTGCGCGATCACGTCCGCAAGGACGCGACGGTGCTGTTGCCGGACTATCCGGTGCCGGACCTGCGCCGCGAGCTCGAGTCGCTCGGGTTCACCAAGTTCGTGGAGACCACCGACTCGGTCAAACACCGGGTCCGCGCCGGTGAACTCGTCGCCGGGGACGACGCGCCTCTGGGCCCGGGCGAACTCGACATCATGATCATCGCGTTGCGGGCGCCCGCCGACGGCCCGATCGGCGACTCGGGTCTGGTGGTGGCCGACGGCACCACGACGGTGTTCAACATGAACGACGCGCGGCCGATCGACATGGATCCGATGCTCGACGCGTTCGGTCACATCGACATCCACCTGCTGCAGTACTCGGGTGCGATCTGGTACCCGATGGTGTACGACATCCCGAAGAGGACGAAGGCCAACTTCGGCAAGCAGAAGCGGCAGCGCGGCATGGACCGCTGCCGCAGCTACATCGAGCAGGTCGGGGCGACGTGGATCGTGCCGTCCGCCGGTCCGCCGGTGTTCCTCGACGACGATCTGCGTGATCTCAACGACGATCACGGCGACGAGGGCAACATCTTCCCCGACCAGATCGTGTTCCTCGAGCAGTTGCGCATCCACGGCCGCGACGGCGGGCTGCTGATGATCCCCGGATCGACGGTGGACCTGACGGGCAGCGACACGATGACCCTCACCCATCCGGTCCCCGACGAGCAGGTCGACGCGATCTTCACCGACAAGGCCGCGTACATCGAGGACATGGCACAGCGTTTCGCGCCGGTCATCGCTGCGCAGAAGGCGAAGTGGGCGCCCGCCGACGGCGAGCCGCTGCTGCCCGGACTGAAGGCGAAGTTCGAGCCGATCATGGCGCAGTCCGATCTGATCTGCGACGGCATCGGCTACCCGGTGGGTCTGGTGATGGGCGACGAGACCGTCGTCCTGGACTTCCCGAAGCGGATCGTGCGTGAGCCGATCGACGGTGAGGGCAAGTACCGCTACGGGTTCCGGATCGCGCCGGAACTGGTGCGCACCGTGCTGCGCGACGACGAACCCGACTGGGTGAACACGATCTTCCTGTCCACCCGGTTCACGGCCTGGCGGATCGGCGGCTACAACGAGTTCCTCTACACGTTCTTCAAGTGCCTCACGGACGAGCGCATCGCGTACGCCGACGGCTGGTTCGCCGAGGCCCACGACGATTCGGCGTCGATCGAACTGGGCGGCTACGAGATCCAGCGGCGGTGCCCGCACCTCAAGGCGGACCTGTCGAAGTTCGGTGTCGTGGACGGAACCACGCTGACCTGCAACCTGCACGGCTGGCAGTGGGATCTGGAGACGGGCCGGTGCAAGACGTCGAAGGGCCACGAGTTGCGCTGCAGCAAGATGTGACGACGACCTCCACGGATCGTGCGGTTCAGGCAGGTTAGGCTGACCTCCGTTGATTTCTCGACGAGAGGTCCGTTCGTGAAGCTCACCCGCCTGACGGCATCGCTGATTGCGGTCCCGCTGCTGTTCACCGCCGCGTGTTCCGGGTCGTCCGACTCGGACACATCGGCCGACTCCGCGTCCCCGGAGAACACCTCCGTCACCGTCGAGGACCAGTTCGGCGAGGTCACCGTCGAGGGCACCCCGGAGCGTGTCGTGACGCTGTCGGTCTCCGACAACGACGCGGCGCTCGCCGTGGGCGTCGTTCCCGTCGCGATGGCCCAGTCCGTCGTCAAGCCGGTCATGCCGTGGACGGAAGCCGCGATCGACGACCTCGGCGGCGAGGTACCCCCGCTGCTCGACTTCACCACCGACGTTCCCGTCGAGGAGATCGCCTCCTACGACCCCGATCTGATCCTCGCGACCGGGCTCGCCGTGGATGCGGGCCTGCACGAGCAGCTCGCCGCGATCGCGCCGACCCTGACCGCCGCGTCCGCGGACAGCGAGGACTCGTGGTCGCAGCAGGCGCAGCGCGTCGCCGACCTGTTCGGTGCGCGCGACGAGATCGACGCGCGGATCGACGCCGTCCAGAGCAACCTGGAGGCGGCTGCGCAGGAGCACCCGGAACTGCAGGGTGCGACATACGTGGTGTCGCTGCTGCACTCCCCCGATCAGGCGGGCCTGCTGACCGGTCCGGATTCGGCGACCGCGCAGCTCCTCGCCGGTCTCGGGCTCGTTCCGTCCGAACCCACCGAGCAGTACGTCGCCGCGGGCAACGACAGCCAACTCAGTCCCGAGAACTTCAACCTGCTCGAGGCGGACGTCCTCGTCGGATACTTCCCGAACGCCGCGCTCGCCGACGCGTACGCCGCGATGCCGGTGTTCACGTCGCTGAACGTCGTGCAGGGCGGCCATCACTACCTGCCCACCGACGAGGAGTGGCGGGCGTTCCGTTCCACGAGCCTGCTCAGCATGACGTGGCTCGGTGAGCAGCTCCCCGAGAAGATCGCGGCCGCCGTCCGCGGCGAGGCCTGAGCCGGATGTCCGGGAACGCGGCGTCATCGAACACGGCGTCCTCGAGCACGGTGTCCGGTAACGCGGTCGCGCCGACGCCGTCGCCACGCGCGCGGAAGCCGGCACCCCACCTGTCGGTGCCCGTCCCCGCCGCGGCCGCCGCGGTGTCGCTCGCCGAGCGTTCCGCCGGACCCGTGTTCACCCGCAACGGTGACGGCTGGATCGCGACGTTCACCGCGCGCGACGACGAACTACCCCCGGCCACCACCGCCGTGTTCCTCGACGTCAACTGCGTCACCGACCGCAGCCTCCTCGACGAGGGCATGATGCGACGTGACACGGACGGGGGTGCGTGGATCGGATCGGTGCGGGTGCCCGCCGGGTGGCGCGGCGCCTACACGTTCGTCCCGACGGACACCCCCGTCACCGGCCCGGCCGACGGTGAGGACGCACGCGAATGGTGGATCGGGTTCCGTCGCAACGCGCTCGGCGACCGCGAGGGAGCCGCACCGGACGCACCCGAACAGCGGCTGTGCACCGGCCGGTCCCCGGAGGGTGTGCTGACGTCGGAAACCGTGGTGCTCGACGGCACCCCGCGGCGCGTCGGCACCTACGTGCCGCCACGGCCCGGTCGCGGGACCGTCCTGTTGTTCGACGGCGACCAGGTCCGCAAGCACCGCGTGCTCGCCGCGTTCGACGAGGTGGAGAACCCGCCCGCGCGGGTGGTCGTGGTCGATCACGTCTCCGCGGACGGGCACGAACGGAACGTGCGGGCAACGGACCTGACCGCGAATCCTCGGTTCCGCGACGACCTGCTCGCGTTCGTCGGCGGGCCGGTCGTCGTGTCGGGCTGTTCGTACGGCGGTCTGGCCTCGTTGTTCTTCGCACTGACCCGCCCCGACGTGGTCGAGGGCGCCGCCTGCCTGTCGCCGTCCGTGTGGTGGCACGACGAGCAGGAGCGCGGTGTGCTGGACCTCGGCGACGCCGACGCGGGCGGTGAGGTGCCGCTGCTCGTGGAGGTCGGGGATCTCGAATGGATGATGGTCGCCGAGGTCACCGAGGCCTGCGAACGCCTGGGCGCGGCCGGGCATCCGGTGCAGTGCGGGACGTTCGCCGGTGGTCACGACTGGGTGCAGTGGCGGGAACGGGTCCCCGTATCGATCAGCCGTTTGCGGTCACGAGGGGCCTGATCGCGGGGACGACGAGCACGACGGCGCCGAGCGCGATCAGCGCGTAGGGCCAGGCGCTGCGGTCGACGGGGGCGTCCGCCGCCTGCGTCGCCTGTTCGTCCTGCCCACCGGATTGCGGAAGTGCATCGGTGGCGGTCCGCACGTTCTCGGTGATCGTCCTGACGACGTTGTCGACGGGACCGACTCCGTCGACGAGTTGGCCGGTGCCGTCGGTGAGGGCGCGACCACCGTCGTCGAGGAGAACCAGGCCGTCGAGGAGCTGCCTCGAGCCCTCGGCTGCCTGACTCATTCCGGCGACGAACTGGGCTTCGGGGTCGGTGAGTTCCCACGCGAGTTGCCGGGCGCCGTCGCGGAGCAGTTCCAGTTGGGCGAGGGTGTCCGGTCCGAGGCCCTCGGTGTTCAGGGTTTCGACGAGGCCGCCGATGGTGGCGGCGGCCTGCTGGGACACGGGGTCCGGCGAGAGCGCGAGGGTGCCGGCGACCGAGGTGAGCTGCCCGGTGACGTTGCCCTGCATCTCCCCGAAGCCGGTGAGCCGGGTGACGACCTCGTCGACGCCGCCGCTGACCTGCGAGGCACCGTCGCCGAGCAGGGCGACTCCACCGTCGAGCTGCCCGAGTCCGTCGGCGAGTTGCTGTCCGCCTTCGCGGGCCTGCCCGAGCCCGTCGGACAGCTGTTGGGCACCGTCGTCGAGTTGTCGGCTGCCGTCGGTGAGTTGCCCCACACCGCCACCCAGAACGGACAACGGCAGGCTCGCCTGCTGCAGGCTGCTGCGGGCGTCACCGACGCCGTCACCGTCGGTGTCCTGCTGCGTCGCCACGACCTCCGTGACGGGTTCGTCGAGGTACGCGAAGGTCGCGCCGGTCGTGACGAGAGCGAGACCGGACACGGCGGTGAGCAGGGGAATCAGACGTGCACGCATGGCTGCCCACGCTAATCAATGCGACTGAGAATCCACTGAGGGGGAACGCGTCGAACCGGCGGTCGCGGGCAGCCACCGCACCGCCACGATTCCCACACCGAGCAGCAACACCGCGGTCGCGACCATCGACGCCCACAACGGAAACCACACCGACCCGAACGCGAACCCGGCATACACCGTGACCGACACCACCTCGCTGACGAGACCCACCAGGGAGGCGACGGTCGCGCGGGCCCGCCCCGACATCGTCTCCTGCACCCGCGCCTCCGCCACGATCGCCGCGTTGTGCAGTGCGCCGTAACCCACACCGATCGCGACGAACCCGAGCACCCCGGTCACCCCGACGGCGGTGACCCCACCGAGCACAGACCCCGCGGCGAGCGCGACCGCCCCCGTCACCACCACGCCACCGGCGGCCGCGCCTCCCATCGAGGCCGTCAGGCCCGCGGTCGCCGCACCGACCACCTGTCCGACGACCGTCAACGCGACGAGCAACGGCACGTGCTCGGTGGCGGCACCCCCCTCCCGTGCGAGCAGACCGAAGTACTCGTCCAACGCGAGGAACGCGAGGAGGGCAGCGGCGAGCAGCACCGCGCGACGCACCACCCGGTCGGTGCGCACCTCCCCGGTACCGGCGCGCACCGTCGCGACGTAGCGGGACACGAACGACCGCTCACCCGCGAACTCGTCGGCGTCCGCGGTGCGCGGAGCCGACGGCAACGTCGCCACCAGCGCGGTGTTGGCGACGATCAGTGCGACCGATACCCATCCCACCAGCGCATAGCCACCGATGTCGTACAGCGGCGCCGCCGTCGTCGTCGCCACGAACACGCACACCATCTCGCCGGCGTTCGCGTACCCCATCGTCGCGGTGTAGCGATGTTCGGCGCCGAGCGCGGCGAGTTCGTCGTACACGAGCGCCTCGAACGTCCCCGACTTCAGTGATTCACCGACGCCCCACAGCGCGAATCCGGCGGCGAAACCCCAGTAGGTGGGCCACAGGATCCACAGCGCGAACGCGACGGCGACCAGAGCGCCGCTGCCGAACAGCAGCCCGCGACGCGACACCGTGTCGGCCCACGCGCCCGACGGAACCTCCGACACGAACGCGACGACCGACCAGATGACGAAGAGCGAGGAGATCGCGCCGGTGCTCAGCCCGTGGTCGGCGAACAGCAGCGCGTAGAGCCCGTAGAGCGGAACGAACTCACGGGTCGACGAATAGGCGACCGCGCGGGCGGTCAGCGAAGCGGCGGGGGACGATCAACATCGACGCATGTGTCCAGGTTCGCACACCGAAGTGTCGCGTGTCACGTGGTGGGCCTCGGTCCGATACGGTTGCGCTCTGTGAGCGAGCACAGCATTCCCGATCGGCAGCGCACCTACACCTGGGACGATCCGGCTCCGACGTCGGCGGCGAACCGCGACATGCGGGGCGTGGACTTCCTGCGCGGACTGATCGACGGCACCATCCCCCACCACCCCACGTCACGCACGCTCGGGTTCACCGTCACCGACGCCCGCGAAGGACTCGTGGAGGTGACGATGGAGGCCCGGGAATTCCACGCCAACGCCGTCGGCAGCGTGCACGGTGGTGTCCTCGCGACGATGTTCGACACGGCCATGGGTTTCGCGGTGGCGAGCACACTCGAACCGGGTGTCGGATATACGACGCTGGATCTGCAGGTGCGATACCTGCGACCGGTGCAACCCGGTCATCGCGTGCGGGTGCAGGGATTCTGCGAACACGCGGGTCGACGTACGGCCACGGCGCGGGGCGAGGCCCGCGACGACGAGGGTCGGCTGATCGCCACCGGCTCCACGACGTGCATGATCCTGCGCTGACCCCTCCGCTCGCCGTTTCGCGCTCCGCGCGACCGAGCGAATGTATCGCTCACTCGACTCGATGGAGCAAGCGGTACATTCGCTCGACCGGAGGCGGAGCCGACCGTCAGCCGACGGGCTCGAGCACCTCGCGGCCCACGAACGGGACGAGCGCCTCGGGCACCTTCACGGTGCCGTCGGCCTGCTGGTGGTTCTCGAGCAACGCGACGAGCCAGCGGGTGGTGGCGAGGGTGCCGTTGAGGGTCGCGGCGGTCTGCGGCTTGCCGTTCTCGTCGCGGAAGCGGACACCGAGGCGACGGGCCTGGAAGGTCGTGCAGTTCGATGTGGACGTCAACTCGCGGTAGCGCTGCTGGGTGGGCACCCAGGCTTCGCAGTCGAACTTGCGGGCCGCGGACGAACCGAGGTCGCCGCCGGCGACGTCGATGACGCGGTACGGCACGTCGATGGCGGCGAGCATCTCACGTTCCCACGCCAGCAGTCGCTGGTGCTCGGCCGCGGCGTCCTCCGGCTTGCAGTAGACGAACATCTCGACCTTGTCGAACTGGTGCACACGGATGATGCCGCGGGTGTCCTTGCCGTAGCTGCCGGCCTCGCGACGGAAGCACGACGACCAGCCCGCGTACCGCTTCGGGCCCTTCGACAGGTCGAGGATCTCACCCGAGTGGTATCCGGCGAGCGGTACCTCCGAGGTCCCCACGAGATACAGGTCGTCCTCCTCGAGCCGGTACACCTCGTCGGCGTGCTGACCGAGGAAGCCGGTGCCCTGCATGACCTCGGGGCGCACGAGGACCGGCGGGATCATCATGGTGAAGCCGTTGGCGGTGGCCTTCTGCGCCGCGAGTTGCAGCAGGCCGAGTTGCAGCAGCGCACCGTAGCCGGTGAGGAAGTAGAACCGGGCGCCCGACACCTTCGCGCCGCGCTCCATGTCGATCAGTCCGAGCGATTCACCGAGCGCGAGGTGGTCCTGCGGCTCGAAATCGAAGGTGGGCAGGTCGCCGACGGTGTCGAGGGTGACGAAGTCGTCCTCGCCGCCGGCGGGAGCACCGTCCTGCACGACATTGGAGATCGCCAGATGGGCGCGCTCGAGGGCGTCCTGCGCGGCGTTCTGCTCGGCCTCGAGTTCCTTCACCTTCGCGGCGAGTTCCTTCGCCCCGTCGAGCAGCGCGGGCCGCTCTTCCGGGGACGCCTTGCCGACCTTCTTGCCCAGTGCCTTCTGCTCGGCGCGGGCGTTGTCGCCGGCGAGCACCGCGGCGCGACGCGCGGCGTCCGCGTCGAGCAGTGCGTCGACGAGGCCGGGGTCTTCACCTCGGGTGCGCTGCGAGGCGCGAACGGTGTCGGGGTTCTCGCGGAGGAACTTGAGGTCGATCACGGAATCGAAGCCTACCGCTGCCAGAGTTGCAGGTAGTCGTCACGCCCGAACATGACGGCCGCGTCGGCCGCGGTGGGGTGTCCGCGCCGGGGGTCGGCGCCCGCGCCACTGAGGATCCGCACGACCTCTTCCTCGCCCTTGAAGACGGCGCCCGCGAGCGGCGACTGGCCGCGATCGTTGAGTCGGTCGACGTCCGCGCCGTGGTCGACGAGGACCTGCACCGCGACCGGATGCCCGTGGTAGGCGGCGAGCATGACGAGGGTGTCGCCGGTACCGTTCGTGAGGTTCACCGGAACCCCGGCGTCGAGGTACGCGGCGAGGGTGTCGGCGTCGCCCGCGCGGGCGGCGTCGAACACGCGCTGGGCGATGTCCTGGATGCGCGGATCGATCCCGGTGCCGGGATCGCTCGGGTCGTCGGCCATGAACCGACGTTACCGTGCACGCGCCGGGCCGGGCATGATGGACAGCGATGGTCGAAGAGAAGAAGCAGCATCCGAAACGCCGCCCCCCGTCGGCGCGACTGACTCGCCGGTCGTTGGCGTTCGTCGCCGCGGGCGCGGTCCTCGCCGCGGTGGCGACGTTCGTCGTCGCCGGATTCCAGGGCGCCGACGACAACGGCGGCGGCGGCGCGGGCAGCGTCGTCACGACGGGTGCGGTGGCCGGGGAGGCATTCGGCACGGCGACCGGCGGCGACTGCCTGACGTGGACGGCGCTCGACGCGAGTGATCTCGCGAAGGTGGACTGCGAGCAGAGCCACCTGTTCGAGGTGGTGGCCGACATCGATCTGAGCGTGTTCCCGGGTGCGGAGTGGGGACCGGGAACGCGATTCCCGTCGGTGTCGCGGTTCACGCAGTTGCGCGACGAGCAGTGCGCGCCGGCGGCGATGGACTATCTGGGCGGTCGGTTCGATCCGCACGGCAAGTTCAGCGTGGGCCTGATCAATCCGGGTGAGGCGGGATGGGCGGCCGGTGAACGTACCCTGCGGTGCGGGCTGCAGTTCTCGTCGACCACCGGAAATCTGCTGCCCATCGAGGGGCGGGTCGCCGATCAGGATCAGTCGCGGGCGTGGGATCCGGGTGTGTGCATCGGCATCAACAACGGGGTGCCCGCCGATCCGGTGGACTGCGCGAAACCGCACGCGTTCGAGGTGGCGGCGGTGGTGGACCTGTCGGAACGGTTCCCCGATGCGCTGCCGAGCATCGAGGATCAGGACGCTTTCCTCGAGGAGACGTGCACGGCGCGGGTCGACGAGTTCCTCGGTGATCCGGAGGCGCTGCGCAACAAGACGTTGACGCTGTTCTGGGACAATCTGAACTTCGACAGCTGGTTGGCGGGTAGTCGCAAGGTGAACTGTTCGATCGGCACGCAGGTCGAAGGTGGTGGTTTCGCCGCGATCACCGGCAGCGCCAAGGGCGACATCCTCATCGACGGTCAGCCGCCGGTGCCGCCGCCGGACGACAACGGCCGGCTGTTGCCGACGCCGCTGCCGGGTGCCGCTCCCCTGCCCGGAGGCTGATGTGGCCGTGTCGATGGGAGAGGACCGTTTCGACGAACTCGTGATGGATGCGCTCGATTCGATTCCGCCACAGCTGGCACGGGCGATCGACAATGTGGTGGTGCTCGTCGAACCGCGGCACGAGGAGGAACCCGATCTGCTGGGCCTCTACCAGGGGATCGCGTTGACCGAGCGCGACAGCCACTATGCGGGGTCGTTGCCGGACACCATCACGATCTACCGGGACGCGATCCTCGACATCTGTGACACCGACGACGACGTGGTGCACGAGGTGGCGGTCACCGTGGTGCACGAGATCGCGCACTATTTCGGCATCGAAGAGGAGCGCCTGCACCAGCTGGGCTGGGGCTAGGGCGTGTCTGACAAATGCCGGCCGTTCTGTTCAAGATCTGCTGACGCTCGGCTCGTACGTTGGATGCATGACACTCAAACTCGGATTCATCGGCATCGTCACCCGTGACATGGGCTCCTCCCTCGCGTTCTATCGGTCCCTCGGCGTGCCAATCGAGGAGGGGCAAGACACGGCACCGCACGTGGACGCCAAGCTCGATGACGGGGTGACCCTCGCCTGGGACACCGTCGAAACCATTCGGGGCTTCGACCCCACGTACATGCCAGGCTCGGGCGGACACCGCATCGCTCTAGCATTCGACAAGGGCTCTCCGGCGGCGGTCGATGCAGCGTTCGCGGCCCTGGTCGAAGCAGGCTACACCGCACATGTCGAGCCGTGGGACGCCCACTGGGGCCAGCGATACGCGACCCTCCTTGACCCAGACGGAAACTCCGTCGACCTCTACGCCGAGCTCTCGCTGAACTGAGCGGGGGTGATGCCGACCAGTCTGCGAAACTCCCGGGTGAGGTGCGCCTGGTCGGCAAAGCCCGCTGCGGCAGCAGCCTCCGAGGATTTCGCGCCTCGTTCAAGGAGGTGTCGAGCGCTGGCGGCTCGCTGGATTCGGACGAGGGTGGCGTATCCGTAGCCGAAATCCGAGAGCATACGTCGGCGCAACGTGCGCTCGGACTCTCCCAACTCAGCGGCCATTGCGCCCGCCGAGGTGCCTCTCCCCGCTGCGTTCAGAATGGAATTCAAGCGTAGACGGTAGGTGGTCATGCGATCGAGAACACGGGCTGAGATCGCATCGATCAGACCGGGGTTTCTGGCGACGGACAGCATCGCCGCGCGCAGACCGGCAGCGGCATCGCGCGGCAGGGCATCCTCAATTGCGACTGCTCGGTCGACCAGCTCACGCGCGTTCGTTCCCAGCACGGTGCCAGCGAAACCCGGAGGGAGCCTCAATCCCACTGAGCCGCTGTCGCCATCGCTTTTCGTGGCGATCCATCGGGTTGACGGTCCCGCAACGACCAGCTGGCCGTCGCGCACGATGAGGTCGGTGCATCCATCAGCCGGAACCGTGGAGTCGAAGTCGCCCTGAGATTGCCACAGGGTCAGGCCCAGTGGCAGGCGAGTCTCCAAGTACACCGCTTCATTCTCCCACGCCGGGCCCCGACTGTCGGCGAGAGCATCAGGCGGCAGCCCTCTCGTACCGTGGTCGCCCGCGATGGACAGATAGCGATTCAGGAAGGCCCCAGGCATGTCCCGCCTTCGTGCGCTGACGGACGCTCAGTGGTCGTTGATCGTGGGATTGCTTCCAGGCCCGACAGGGCGACCCGGCAGAAGGTTCTCTGACCCCAGAACGATGGTCGAGGGGATCATCTACCGCTACCGCACGGGGATCGCGTGGCGCGATCTGCCAGAGGCGTTTGGCCCATGGCAGACGGTCTGGACGTGGCACCGCCGCATGGCCGCTGAGGGAACCTGGGATGCGGTACTCGCCAAGCTCACTTCCGCTGCTGACGCCGCCGGGGTCGTGAACTGGTCATTGTCGGTGGACTCCACAATCGTCCGCGCGCACCAGCACGGGACGAACACAAGACGCCCAGCAAAGACTGAGTCGGATTACGGGGACTCCCGTCAGGAGCCACCCGATCACGCGGTCGGCCGATCCCGGGGTGGCCTATCGTCGAAGATCCATCAGCTGGTCGACGGTAATGGTCTCCCGTTGGTCACATTGGTGAGCGCAGGGCAAGCAGGTGACTCGCCAATGTTCATGCCCTTGATGGCGCAGCTTCGTATTGCCCGCGCAGTCGGTCGCCCACGCACTCGGCCCGATGCGGTCCGAGGCGACAAGGCCTACTCATCCAGGGCGATTCGCGGATATCTGCGCTCCCGCGGCATAAAAGCGGTGATACCCGAACCCTCCGATCAGCAGGGGCACCGCAAGCGGCGCGGGTCACGCGGAGGAAGGCCGGTCGCTCTCGACAAAACCGATTACCGGCAGCGCAACGTCATCGAACGCCGCTACGCCCACATCAAGCAATGGCGCGGCCTTGCCACTCGCTACGACAACCTCGCGCTTGTCTTCCGCGCCGCCGTCGTCCTCAATGCGGTCATCGCGTGGACGAGGCAATTGTCAGACACGTCCTAGTCTGTGTCCATGGGCGACGATCACGTGCTTCGTGCGGATCTGGTGGCGTCGCTCACCGATGACGTCCGGCGG